>Ga0098039_1000104_pt1 | contig 41295 bp, 71 predicted proteins | sample 6_EtaG_FD_75047 | JGI IMG/M metagenome (GOLD analysis project Ga0098039, IMG submission 75047) | Marine viral communities from the Subarctic Pacific Ocean - 6_ETSP_OMZ_AT15160 metaG | ecosystem: Environmental > Aquatic > Marine > Oceanic | place: Pacific Ocean | collected 2015-01-08 | reverse complement strand
TCAGATGATCGCAGAATCTGGAATAGCTTTGACAGGCAAGCGGTGCGGGCAACCTGCCCGCCCCCGCTAACATGAACCGCTAACGTCGTGGCGATTAGCTGGACAAACTTCAGTTTGTAGCTGCCTTGCGTTACTTCGCTTCGCCATTGGTCAATTCTGTATTTGTATCTGGAATTAACCCCATTCGGCCTCAACGGCCATCTTGGCATCTCGCAAGCCTAACCCTGTCTGTGTTCGGATGACTTTGATGGCCTGTATCTTTTGACCTGCCGCCATGTGCGCTGCCGCCAATTTATAGGATTCCATTCTAAGCGGTATGCCGCCAACGGAGCACGGAGTGGTCACAAATGCCAACAAGTCCTCCAATGCTTCGCGTCGATCATCGACGCTATCCAATTCAACGGCTGCTCTTTTTAGGGTCTCGATCATCATGGTTGATCCTTTTGTTGCTATTTGCTTTTGCCTCAGAATCTGGAGTCAGCTCGCTGACCGTTGTTGAATCAATATGCTTGTCGTAAGCTTACCTTCTTTCGCAGGGACTTGATGCAGCATACCTACGCTGCATGGTCCGCAAGCGCGGCAGAACCGTTTTGCGAGAACCCGCTGCGATCTACGACGAAGCGTGGTCGTTGTTCTCTTTCCGCATTGCTGGCATTCAGTAGCCCATATCGCCGCTGATACATTCGCCGTAGTATTGCAGCGTTCGGGCCTTGCGCCAACCTTGCGCGCCCATGCTTTCCATACGGGGTTATGATGTTCGCTCAATCCCGCCTTAATATGGGCGATCTCATGGAGAATAACGTCCTTAACTTCGTCAAAATCATTCAATTCAACAAGATAGCGAGACAGTTTAAGATACTTCTCGGCAAATCCTCGCCTGATCTGAACTTGACCTAATGTTCGCTTACCATGCGACCATTTAAATTGCCATCCGTCGCATTCCCATTCGTCCATCAGTCGAATCGCAAGGTTGTATGCTTCAACAAGGTTCATGATCTATTCTTTTTTTGCGGATTTCTGGAGTTCTGGAGTAAAAACGGAATAACGAAAAACATGTCTAACTTAAAGCATGTCTAATTTAATTTAAAGCATGTCTAATTTAAAGCATGTTTCGATATCACCGGCGATTCCGACTTCAGTTCCCGCAACTCACGGATCGCGGACGCGAGATAAAAGATGTACTTGGGACACTCGGTATTCTCGCCGTCTTTGTCTGCTGCCCCAAAGATCATCATCGTCCCTGAAATGAAGTCGGACCTGGACAGCCCCGTTCCCAACTGGGCGCACAGTTCAGTCGCAATCGGATTGGGGGGCAGCTCCTTCATTTTGCCGTCCTCGTCAATGTAGGCAAAGGCACTGCTGCTCAATTGCAACCCCTCCAGGTAACTGCCACCTAGCTGCGAGTTGATCTGCTTGTACTGGTCGGCAGAATTATCGCTAACCTCCAGGTATTCGACAGTTCCATCAGGTGAAATCTTGACACAGTTCATTGTAGTTTTCGCATCATGGGTTTTGATTCGCATAATTGTTATTTCCTTGCAGTTTTCTGGAATCAGAAAAACGGTATATTATCTCGCAGATAATAGTTGTAATTCCGTTTTGCTTCTTCCATAACCTTGACAACGCGAATCTTTAGGTTGTCTCGCCAATAACGAACAATACGAAAGTCTGGAATTATACCGTTCACCTCATCATTCTTAATCTTCTTTAATTTCTTCTGGAGTAATTGGTTTGCCGCACTTGGGACAATATGGAATAGAGTCTAAAACGACAACAGTTGCTTTAGTCCCACATCTGTCGCATTCAATTTTCGCTTCCCAATCCATATGTTTTCCTTATGTGAGTTGCTTCTCATGATTTATTCTTTTTTTGCGAATTTCTGGAGTAAAAACGGAATAACGAAAAATATGTCTAACTTGTACGATCCGCATAGATGGACTGGGCAACCGCGTGCTCTAAACCGAGTCGTCTTCGTACATAAGAATTTCCTTTACCTTATTCCAGTAGGGAATTGTTGCTTTGATTTTGTGACCGCGCGGTCCTCCATTATGGATACGCGCCCACGTTTCTGCTAGATTGTTTGGGGCATATCGACGCATGTACGCAGACACAACTTTAACTGCATAATCATAATTGACAACATCCCCATAAGACCCGCCAATACTTGAATCGTATTCGACGGCATCGTGCCAGTACGATTGCCAGATTTGAAACGGTCCAAGAGCTTTTCCATTGTCGCCTTTTACATCACAACCGTTTGCACAGTGTGTAGGAGTTTCCACCTGTTGGATAGCACTTAGCATCTCTGCTTGGCTGATAGTCACCTCCACTCCACCTGCACCAGAACAGAATATGCTAATGGCGATAAGGCATCCAACCATGAATGCGTAAACGTCCATTCCCATAATTAAACCTTCCCAACTGTTGCTTGACGGACAACTGCATCAATTCTGGAGCCAGCCCATCCTTTGCCTCTTAGTTGCTCGCAAAACGCCTGAAACTGGCCGAACCGTTGCGACTTAAACAATGCTTTCAATCGCTTTAGGGCGTACCCCTCGACCAGTTCGTTTTCTGCCAGCCGATCATCGAAAACATCGGATGACCTGCGAATTTCATGCTCAGATTGTCCGTATCGTCCTATGCGTTTCATGTTAGTTGAATTGTTGCGCAGAATCTGGAAGTCAGATGTCGGCATGCGCTACAGTCATTGCCCGCAGCACTACAAACCTGCTGCGGTCGAATGGTTCTAAGTCCGATGGGCGGGCTGATATCATTGAGCATTAGCCCAAGACTACAGCATCAATGGCATTTTCCCGGTCGTCATCCTCAAGGTCGTCGATGTTATCGACAAAGTGGCCGAGAGGTACGGTCCTTTGAAGCAGCCCCTTGCCCCCATCGGGATCAAGAATAACCGACAAGGTCTCTACCGATTCGAGCAATCCTGCCTCCTGTATGTTCGCATAATCGCCTCGTGGATACTGAAAGAAAACTTCCTGATCGGGACGAAAATCTGCCAACTTTTTCATTAATTGCGCGACTTTCATCAGTTGCCTTTCGTTTGAGATAGGTTAGTTGACGCTCTTTATTCCTTGTTAAAAAATCTGGAATTAAGAAAGCGACAGGTCAGTCAAGGACATCGCAACTACATTTACATTATAACCTAACCTTCTCACACTGTCTAAAGTATAAACACTTAATGTCTTCTGCTTACTTATATCTGCAAATACCTTTGCGTCTTTACAAGCAGGATAGCATAAGTCGTTACCATAAACTGTTTTATAATATACATCTATTTTCATGTTACATCTCACACAAATAATTCAGCAAAAAGAATCTGGAAATCAGATCTGATTATTGACTTAATTTTACAAGTGCCTTCGTATATCGGACTACTAATGAGTCAGGGATTTGATCCTGCCTCGCCAGATGATGCTCCAGATCTTTAATTTTTACTTCGGTGGCGAAATCTGATGTGTCCTTAACTCGCTGTATGTACTCTGCATAGGTTTCCTTCCCTTCCTGCCGGGTCAAGACTAACACCTGTTCAATGATGCTCTTTCCATTTAGGGAAGTAGTTGCTAGTTCATCATGCAACTGTTGTGGTGTCACATCAGTGTCCTCAAATACATCATGGAGCAACGCAACCGCCACGATATCATCGCTGCGGCCCTCTGCCTCTAATGCAGACGCCATATCGCTTGCATGCCAGAATACATAGTCACCTGCCTTGTCCTTTACCCCTGACAACAGTCTAGAGGCGATACTTCGGACTCTATCTAAGTCGAGATTAAATACCATGACAAAACTTCTTTCTGGCGTTGCTCTCAGAAATACTTCTGGTTAATCGCATAAAGTGTCAACCAATTCTGGAAATAAAGACGCAAGGCTTTTCAGCCTTACGTCTTGCCCTATGCTCGTCCTTTGAACAAGCCAACTTGTTAGCATCAAAACCCCCTGATCGTTCCCCCTTCTCCTCCTGATCGTTCCCCCTTCTCCTCTGCCATTCGAATAGAATCATTTTTCTGGAATTACTTCGGAGAGTCGAACGGGACGCTCGGTCCATTCAAGTAGGCAGGGCCATACGGACCCATCATACCCATGCCATTCTGATCGTCAAAGACGCTGCCTCTCGCATGCTTGGCTGGGGTCTTATACGTCGCAGACCTCATAACGTCGCCTTGCTTGACCTTGCCCAACGCCTTTGATTCTGAATCGGCCAACGCGATAAAAGCATAGCTTGACGTATCGCTATCAACTCGCAGGAACTTTGATCCGCGTCGGTGGAGAGCCAGACTTGACATGCCGCCAACCAACTTTGCAGTTTCGCTTCAAAATTGTCGTTTGATTCGCTCATGCTAATTACTTTCCGATTGATTTCTGGAAAGTTGCTCATCTTCACCCTCCAAATAATCTACAGCAATACTAAAAGCAAAGGCTGATGGTTCAATGTCCTGCTCTCTAAGTAGTTCATCAACCAAGTCAGTTATATAAGCATTAGCATGAGCCGGCAATTCAGAGCGACCGTATCCATCAAACTCTCCAAAAGAAATCTTCTTCCATTCTCCATCATGTACTTTAGTCTTGCTATCCTTCATAATCAGCTCTTTCGCAATATATTGTGCTAGTTCTGCTTGTTTTATTGTTGTGCAAAATCTGGAATTACAAACCGACATCGGTAGGATGACTGATCTGCTTGATTAAGCAAAGTCTGGTGTGATCCTCTTGCACAATTTCATCGCCCACTTTTGCGCGGTCTGCAAGTATCAGACACTTCAGGTCAGATCGCCATCGCCTTCGACAGCAACAACAGTGCATCCTTGCAGTGCAGTATAGGTTTCTCCGTCATTCAGAACGATAATAAGATTTGCGTTCATGATGTAGGATTACTATCCGCAAAAACTGGAGTCCTCTCGTTCGGCTATTTTTTTGAGAAAAAATTGAAATACTTCATCGGATGAGATTTCCTCATTCAACACATAATACATCCCAAAATCTTCTATAGGAGTGCCGCCATCGCCCCAACCATCATCCACCCAGCCGTCATCCGAGACATCGGCCCATCTACAATGTGGCTTTTGATAACGGTCGGCAGGCATTGTGCAAACAAATTGTCTGGTCATTGTAATCCTTTGCTTATTCATTGTCTGGTCATTGTTAAATCCTTTGCCTTATTCATTTGCCGATTAAATCTGGAATTAAGTCCTCTACCAGTCATTGTCGATCCGCCAAGAATTACCCAATCATGCGGAAATCGCCATTTTTCTGAACATTAGCAATCCTCTGACTCAATAGTTTCTCCCATGTTGAGTAATTGTTGTCGGCCATCGCCACCATCTGCTGCCCATCCACAGAAACAACGTACAAGGCCGCGATGATCTTCACAGTCACAACAAATATCGCAACCACATATGGCATTCGTATAATAGATTCCTGTATTACATTTTTCGCATGACTCGCATGATTTTTTGTGGGTTGGTGTAGTCGCCTTGGTAATGGCGAGTAGGACAGAGTCAACAGCGGTAGACATCTCAATTCCGTCGCCAAACCACGCTCGTTCGACTTTGTGCAATGCTTCCAGCATATCAGATGCGGCATCAATCAGATGAACATTAGCGTTACATTTTTCGCATGGCTTTTTGTGCATTACTGATCCTCATAAACAGATTGTAAGCCGTCATATATTCTTTAAGAAGGGAAGTCCTCTTGTCGAAATCTCTTTCTGTCCTTACGTCGCAAAACCCGTGTGGCGTATGGTGGTTGTGTGTTCAACTGGTGTCCAACTCCAATCCCCACAAGCTCAAAATCTCCGTGAACAACTGGAGGCTCGATTTCGTAGCCGTCGTACCATTCTCCGCCGTCGTACCATTCTCCGATGTAGACTGGGCCACCGTTTTCGTCAAGGACGATTCCGCCGTTGTATCTGCAAGACACGGAGAACGTAGCCTCGATGCCGCCATTCCATGAACCTCGCAGGTTCAGCTTAGGCGGTCCCATCTTGAAGTATTTTCCTGGTTGCATGACGGCTCCTTGTGTTTTAAGCGAAACTAATTCAGCATTCCTCAAACTCCTTACGCTTTGTTTCAAGGAAGTCGTAGGTGCTATTCCAGCATGATCCATCAGCAGTAATGAATACTGATCCACCACTAAACTCATCCACCCTCATCTTTGAACAAGTGTTTGCCCATTCAAAGCCAATGTAACTATCAGGACGATTTTCTTTCAGAAAGTCTTTCAGAAAGTCAACTAAATAATCCAAATCTGCGTTTTCTTCGGCATACAGCCACAGTGATTTAGGATGCTCTTTGATTTGTTCGGCAACTGGTTCTTTGCCATCTTCGATAGGAGGATCATATACGAAATGACCATCTTCAAGTTCCGTCGAACCAATATAGATGCCCAGTCCCATTGTTCTTTTGTCGATATCATCTAACTTTTTATCGAGCCAATAAGCCTCCATTGGAGTCAAGTTCTCAATCATAAAACTGTATTGTTGGTAATTATTAGCCATTAGTATGCGCCTCCGTTGCGTAACAGTCGGATGACAATATGTCTGTTGTTGACATGATTTTCTGGAATTACCGCATTTCGGGCAGATGAACGTCAGCAAATCTCGACTTCCGCAATCCGTTCGACCGGGACATCACCAAGGATATGATCAAGGACAAGATTCTTCTGCTTTCTCCGTCAACAGGTTATCAACCTCTTGGATGGTCAACTTGCAGATGACATACGAGCAAGCATCGCAATCCTCAATATTTTTGTCATCGTCTTGGACCTCAACATCATCGGGATAGCCAGGATCGCCATTAGAAAATGTATGGACGCCTAGAATAGTAACAACCTTTTGCGATCTTCGCCGTCGAACTCGACAAGGCGACAGAAAAAAGGGAAGCCATGTTGAGGATGTCTGACGATGCCGTGTTGACATTGACTGAAGTATTCTCTCCTTTGGGATCATATTGATCCAACCGTCGATTTCGACATAAACGTCATCGTCATCGTCATTCTCAATTCGCAGTTCAGCAGTAATATTCATCTTGCCAAACAGATAAGTTAGATCGGCAACAAGTTTTTCGCAGCGTTCTTTGTTTGACATGCCTATTTTGATTATTGCGAATTTCTGGAAATTGTAGTCAATTCAAAGTACCGAGGTGAAGCCTCTGTGACTTTACCATCAACATTGATAAGAAACTCAGGTCGCTTGTGTTCGTTCAAGAAAGCACCAACAATCTCTCCCTCCTTGTCGAACAGATGCCAAAGTCCCTTACGCGCACCTGCTTGCGCTGCAAACGCCATCGACCTAGCATAAACCATAGACTCTTTATCATCCATGTCCAAACCCATACTAATACAAACCCTCCTGCCGATCAAATTAGTCTGTATCTCTATCTTAGTCATCATTATTCCTTAAACTAATTTCTGGAGTCAGCTAGCGATCCCCATCGCTGTTGCTGTTCAGAAATCGTTCGCTGCCCAGTCCGAACTTGTTCAATCGTCGGCAAGTCAGACGCAAACTCGTTGACAAACAGACGATTCAGACGCAAGTTGCGGACAGCATTCAGCGTCGGATTCTTTTCTTCTGTCAGCTTGGCAACTTCTGTAAATGCATTATGCAGACGCCATGCTGAATTACCGTCAAAATTATGCGTCGGCTCATGCCATTCGTCCAAGACCTTGACAGCATGATTCGCTGTAATTGCTTCCGTCTTCCGCGATGCCAACAATACGCGACAAATGAAATCATGTACGTCGGCGTCGGTCATTGCAGTTTCGACTAGCCGCTCATACTGCATCGTCTGAATCTCGCGAAAGACTGTGAAATTCTTCAATCCTTCGCGAATACGTTCAGCAATATCAACGACAATATTAGTTGTATTCTTACGCTTGCAATGATGCTCAGCGGCAGTCATACCATTTGAGCAAATCAGAACTTGTGTCATAAATCCCAACGACTGCGAAAGAGTCTTATTGATAGACCCTTGCAGGCTCAGGCAGAATCCCAAAGAACCTGGAATCTCGGCAAAGATGCCATCCATTGTATAGACGGCTCGGAATTGGTTCCCTGCATCGAACAGATGGAATTCCCGCTTGGCAACAGGGATATCCTGTACGACAAGCTCTGCATCGACCATCTCGATGAACCGACGATGACCCAAAGGATGCCAAGTGTCTGTCGGTGTTGGGGTTGGGGTTGCAAATACTGCTTCTTTGGTAGTCAACATGGTATTCTCCAAAAGGTTGCTTAACAAAAATATAATCATGTGACATTTTCTGGAGACTATTCACGCCAAAAATCAGCAAATAAAAACCGCCGACGACGGGCGTCAGCGGTTCTGTTTGCGCAACCAGGTGGGTAGTTACGCAAAGACAAGGAGGATGGATACCATATCAAAAGTGGTTAATTCGCTGGAGTTTGAATTATCCACAAGATTAACAGTCTCAAAAGTTTACCATCCGCCATGCTTTCTCACGCTCTCTGCCGCCTTTGCCGCCTTTTTCTAGCAATGTTCCAAGTAACAATCCAGGCAATAATTACCAATGAAGTAAAACTTAAACTGACTTGAACGCCACCAGAAATAACATTGAATTGCCCAATGTACTGACTGATAAAATCAACTGCTGACGTTGTCTCTGGATTCATCAAACGCATGATTGCGCTCCTTGAAAGACATTTCCCTATGTCCGCTCATTATATGAGACATTAGCTATGGTTCCACCATAACGCGATAGTTTCATAAGATAAAAACTTTCGCAAATACTGGAGTTAAATAGTCCCGATAACTAAACGTCCTAATAATAAAGAAATAATGACATTAAAAAAGAGATGACTACGGCTTGATAAATTATGTTCACCAATTTATTTTTCATCATCATCATCCTTCGCTTCCACCGTTCGCTTACCATGCGACCATTTAAATTGCCATTCGCCCCATTTGAATTCAGCTTCTGGTTCTTTCGATCCGTCGATATAGCCAGCGGCCAACTTGTCTCGCCAGTGGCACAATTCGGATGCAATTTCGTCGGGATCGGCCAGTATTGGAGGGTCATAACTGGCCGCGCTGGTTGTCAATCCGCGTGCAATAGCGTCCAGTTCGCCATTAGTGCTTTTACTGGTGAGGCCAAGGCCGTCGGGGGTATCGTTCGTCAAAAACTCACTCGCCGTCAAATGATATCGATTCTTTGGCATGCTAATTGCTTTCAGTTTAAAAATCTGGAGTAAATACGCCGCGCCGTCAGTCAACCAAAGGCGGCGGCGACAGTTCGTCAGCGATGTTGTCTAGCATCGCACCATATTTAAGATCGGTTTCCTTCAATTCAATGAAGCGTTCCCACATCTTATCACCGATTGCATTCATGCTTTCGTCGTTGACCGTGATGCCTATCCGCGATCTTGTAATGGACAACTTCGCCCATGATTTGCCATTGGTCACTTTGACCCACAGGCTGTCGTGATTGTCTTTGCGTGTGATCTTCATACCTGTGGTCTTCATGTTATATGCTCCTTGTTTGAATTTTGCAGCTATTGTCAATAATGGAGCTAGGGGGATTTGAACCCCCGTCCTGTGTTGCCAACTTGGGCAATTCAAGTCTTTGCTTGGGCATTTAACTTGATCGGCCTACCACGGCCAATTGCTTGCTCAGCAGCCAGTCGATACCTATTAGCCCCGTCAAATCCTTCCGCTTGTTAATTGTCTGACAACAGCGTTTATTCTGGAGTCCGACCATACGCTGCAAGCGCCGTCATGTCTTGAGTCATTCAGCCATCATAGCGTCACGGACAGCGTGGCACGTATCGCTACTCTGATAAATTACAAACGGGCAGCGCGTTCGAGCTTCAATGTAGTCGGTACGCCATTCATCGCAGTGGCTTCCCATGTAGTCGGCTGAACGTATTACTAGCGGCTCGCGTCTGGATATATATTTAGCCGGGTTGAACAGTATAGAGTCCAGCCTGCCACCGCTGTCGATGATGATTACGGTATCGTATTGTTTTTTTTCTACTATTCTGGTCATGTTGTGTTTTCTGCGGCGCTATTTCGCAAAAGAAATTACTAACTCTATAAGATGGAACTAAAGAATATTTCTGGAAATGTTAATCGGTATGCGGCAATTCCTTAAGAATTTGTTGCCGATCAGCCTCTAACTGCTCTTCATCAAGCTGTGGACTCGGCTGCGGACTCGGCTGCGGCTGCGGACGCGTGACTCTGTAATTCATAGCATTCACTCTCCAATTTGATCTCGTGTATTCAAAGTACTGAGGTGAAACCTCTGTGACCTTTCTGAAAAATTAATTCCATGTAATTATTACGCCTTCACTCCATATGAAGTTCGGCAAATCTGGAATTAAACTAACAAATAGGTCGATCCCTTGAACGTAACGACTTTGATATTGGGCGAAGAAATGGTCCGATGTTTAACCAACTGTTTTGTTCGATGATAGAAAAATGGCTTGACATCAGAAAAATCAATGCTTTCAGCATTGCTATCGGCATAATAATCATAATCAGATCGGCCAAAACCCGCGTCCCGCTGCGCATGCGTCAACGTCTCGCAACGCAAATACCAAGCCGTGTCTGCCGCAAAGATATAACCCTTTGTATCCTTTGCTAATACGTCTTTTTGATGGATTGTCAATGGCGTAATAATATCGCCATCGCCATAAGGATTAGGGACAACAACTGCTTGCTGCCATGTCGCCCCTCCTGTAGCCCCTTTGCCGCCTCTGACCTTGACCTTACGATCATAGTCATAACCGACATTCAGTGTCTTGCGACAATGATGAATCAGCCCCTTGCTAAACTTAAACTTAGCCGCTGCTCGCAGCTTACTAGGCAGTAGCATATTGATCGAGTATTCAGCGATCAGAGTAGCATCGGAGGGAAGGCCATCTCTAACTCGGAGAATTGCCCAATCTATCAGCATATCCCGCATTTCATCGCGAGAGACAGTAACCGCCGCTGCTGGCAAATCAAGGATTGTAAATGATGTTGTTTGCGTCATAGTTGATACTCCTGATAAATATGACAAATACTAATCCTGGAGATAAATATGACAAATACTAATCCTGGAGATCAATTTTCTGATGACCCATCTTCGACATCTTCGACAATTTCTTCCGTTCGGTTGACATGAGGAAATTCTTATTCATCGTTGCAGCCTTTCATGTCATGCTCCTGTTGGGGGTGATGGTTTGCCGGTAGCCTTGGCGATAGCGGCTAGGGCATCGCAATAGACACAGTCATCGCCTTGATGGCCGTCAATATGATCGCCCGACAACGAGTAGGCAAACGCCAAGCTACGCAGCGCGGCCAGAAGTTTAGGGGCTGCCTCGATCAGGTCTTTGTTGGCGCGCATCTCGTTTCCATTGATGAAGCCACCCATCATGTTGCCGTCAGCCCTGATCTCTACCCCATCATCGTCATAGTAAACGCTCCAAGGTGCGGGTGAGTGTTTGTTGGTCATGTCAATGCTCCTTAGAGTAGCTCAAAGAACGCAGGGAACTTGTCAATGCCCGCTACGCCCTGCTCCACCAACGCACACTGTGCAGGGAACAGGCGTTGGGCTTCGCTAGGGAAGTTGTAGCGTTCGTCGGGTACTGGTCGGTCGGTCATCCGTAGTATCTCCGTACGTAGATTTTCATTTCGGGTAGGGCAATGGCTTGTCTCAGGATATCGTTGGTCCCAAGGATGACTATTTCTCATGGCGAGAGCAGGATTACGATGATTTCCCGATGGCATGGCAGTTTGACTATCATCCCGTTCAATAACGATACTCTGGAGTCCATCGTCGTTAACGAATGACCGCGTGGCAAGAATAAAATCACGGTCAAGCAAACCCTTCTGCCCATAATACCGTCTGACTACCGTCTGACCTGGACGGGCAAAGTTGTAATATGAAACGGGTTTCCTATTCTTGCAGCTACCATATCATTTATTTATGGATTTGTTTCTGGAGTTTCTAATTCACTGTAGCCGACCAATTCATATTGATCGTTGTTTCCGACATTCTCTATGTCGGGGTGCGGCGGCTTCGCGTGTGGGAGGTACTTCAAAAATCTGCGACTTGTCGTACACCGCGATTTCCGAATCCGAAATCATGCCATCGTAAGACTCCAGTATTTCCCCTTCGGGTCCGGTCCTTTCTTTCCTCAGCCCGGCACCTTCCGGTGCTGGGTTCTGTATGTTTACTCGCGCCTCAACCACTCGCGGCTCACCATCCTCACCACCATCTCTCTTGGCGACGAACTCGGCCCGCTTTTGTGCTACCTCACGGCTGCGCGTAAAGAATATCCCTCCGATTCCTCTCCGATCCTCAAGTTGGAACGCTTCGGCTTTGGATGCTGTACCGTGGAAAACCGTTGCTGGATCACCAGACTCGTCAACCGCCTTGGTGCCAAGAAGTCGAACATCGGTCGCGGGTGCGTTGGTGCTGGGGTCTATAACGACAATGGACTTGATTTTATCAGGGGGGACCGCACTGCCGAGGAGAAACAGGTTCTTGTGGTTGCCCTCCCGTGTAATAGTCTCGCCGCGAATAAAGCCCGCATCAACAACAAAGCGAATAACTACGCCCGTTCCACCGCGTTTTTGGCGTGCGAGAATAGCGAACACTTTCGCATCACTGAGGGTGGTACTCACTCCCACCTTGCGTATATTGTCGCGGCGAAGGCCAGTTTTTGAGAGGGTACTCGCAACGTCGCCTGTTGTGCCGTGGTACAGCACATAATCCCCGTCCACTGTAAGTTCTGGCGGGGCTTCCCCCTCCATAAGAGACTCGTTCGTTCGCGCCCTCATCGGCCATACCGGCCAGTTAGCTGGGGTAGCCACCTCTTCACCACGCCCTTCGACTGGAATCATCTCTTCCGTGCCAGTAGCACGGGCGGGTGCGGCGGGCGCGGCCTCGGCGGTGCGAGTCTCTTCCAACATATGTTGCTCAGATTCTTTTAAGAATCTGCCTGTGGCAATTCTGGAAGATACCTTGCTAATTACTGCACGGAGTCCATCCAATAATAGTTGTCGTTCATTCATTCGCACTTTCTTCCATGCTAACATCGGCCATAGGAACCCAAAATTCCCAACCTTTCTCCACATCGCGAACCCGGTACATCTGGTGTTCGGAGTTCTTTGCTTCAACTATACCTTTCCTTGAAAGCACGTCATTCTTCATAATAGGTAAGTCGGCAAGTGAATAAAACCCGCCAGGACGACCATACTCATCAACGGGAAATTCCTTTTTATAATAACATCTAAGTTCATTCATTTAAATACTCCTTGCGGACAAGATGACAAGTTCGGACGTTTCGCTGTAACCCAATGCCATTCGCAACGACTTACTTAAGCTTTCAGGATCGGTGTCGCATTCCTGTACCCTGTCTGCTTCGGCAAAGACATCGTCGTCAACTTCGAACATAACAGTATGGTTGGGAAATTTCTTAAGTAAAATGGTTCCAAGTTCTGATCCGATCATACGATTTCCTTCCATCATTGAACGACACTTAAAACTCTGGAGTTGTGCTTCGATCATACGAAAGACTCTTCAACTTTTCCAGCATAGTGGGGCTTAATCTCATCCGTGCCGCCCGCGTATTTAATAAAATCTCCTAAAGAGACTTCTTCACAGAAAGCAGGAATATTATTCAGGACTCCCACACCATCGTTATCGGTGCCACTTACTTTTTTAACCCACATAGACTCCCCCCCAAACTCACACTCATTAGGGACTCCGAAGTTAATTACTTTAAGGTATGTCGCATCATCTTTTGTTATCTTCCAGTTTCCCATTACTTACACTCCCAGTTATTTGTCTGAGGACTCAACAATATCGCCAACAGACATTGAGCGATACTTAAAATTCTGGAGTTGTACGCCAAACTTGGAAAAGGAAGCCATAATAAAGTCCATTGTCTCAACTTCCTTCTTGATTGTTTTTAAAACGTTCATTTCTATCCCACATGAGAGCTAGTGTTTATTTGCCGAACGACTGCTGCACTTCCATGGGGTATGCTTTCTGATCCTTAACATAACGCCGATCCGCGATGCACCGCCTCTCAACGCCACGCTCGCCGCCGCATCCACCGCTGACTTCATCAACCCAGATGTGTACGGGTCGTGCAAACTCCCACGCGAGCCAGCCGCGCTGCGTATTAGTCACGCCCGCGTTGCTCATTGCTTCGGATAAAGACATTCCTTTACCCCAGCTATGGTGTTTGCCGCTTGCCACGTAGTGTGTCCATTTGATAGTCGCTGTCATATCATTGCTCCTTTATCCCGCGACATTCGGGGGACAGGTTTTCCAATCTTTATTCAGTAAGAGAAAATCTGGAACTAAAGAGTTGCCATGTCATGCTCCCTAGCGAGTAATCCATCCGCCCAAACCGCTCGGCGGGCTATAGCCCGCCGAGCGATGATGTTATGCCGCAGCCTGTTGAGGTACTTGCATATTTGTCTCGACGAGCTTACTGCCCATATCCTTGTCGGGCTTATCGTCAACGCCAAACAGCTTACGCTGGTCGGCGGTCAGATTCGGCAGCATCGCATCCCGAACCTTCTTAGACATCTTCAGCCAATTGTCTTTGGCTTCAACGGCAACCTTGTCGGCTTCGACCTTCGTGACGTTCGCCTCATACTCCGCGAAAGTCTCGTAATGAGGAAGATCGGAGAGAGTGACTACGTTGATATCCTCCAAGTGAGAACGCTTCGCATTCTCCGCCTGTTGAATTTCCTTCAACGCCTTCTCGCCGACCGTCATGAGTGCGGTAAGAATGAACTGATAATTCTTTTCTCCATCCTTCCCAGGCTTCCCAGGCTTCCCTTTCCGCAGCTTCTCATACAATACAACCCGTTCGTTACCCATTTTGTTTTCCTTTCTATTAGAAGTTATGGGTTTTTCTGATTCGATACAATAATCAGCAACTTTCAAAATCTGGAGTTAATCGCCATATGTACTCTGCATAGGTTTCATCCGCGCTATTTAGAATAGCCCAACGCTTCGCGTCATTGCCATCATCATTCTGTTGTGGTTTCGGCTTGACAACTTGATCTGTCAAAATCGGAGCGTCAGCATCCAATTGGCCGATACGACGGACAATCTGATCGTCAGCAAGGTTATATCGCTTATCAGACTTGCCGCTCATGCTGACACAAGTATACTTGTTCTTGGGTTTGTCAAGATGCAGAGCAACAATGACTTCAAACCGACCGCCATACAGCTCTGTCATCTGAATGATGTCGCCAACTTGAAATGTTGATGTTGTTGTTTTCATAATACTTCTTCTTGCGTTAAAAATCTGGAATTACGCATGGACCAGAATTCTGGAAACTTTCCAGCACTGGAGACGATAATCTAATAGAAGATATGCACAGATGAAACAGGTAATAGAAGATAGATGAAACAGGAAACCTTCTTTACATCGGATACCCATTTTGGGCAAATCAAGGTTGTTCGACAGCGGTGGCAGGCTGGCAAGCATCCGTTCAAATCGATTGAAGAGCATGATGAATATTTGATTAATCGTTGGAATGCAATCGTGCCATCCAACGGGATCGTTTATCATTTGGGCGACTTTGCATTTGGACATAAAGAATATGTGCATCAAATCAGACAACGCCTCAATGGTCAAGTTTTTCTAGTCAGGGGTAATCATGATACTCGCATTCCCAAAAAGACTTTTGGATGGGTGAAGGACTATTACAAGGTACGCATCCCAGATGAAACCCTGTCAAAAGGTCGTGCTAAGATTATTCTGTCACACTATCCGATATTGTCGTTTCAACATCAGCACAAGGGCGCATGGCATCTCTTTGGTCACAGTCACTCAAACGCAAATCAGTGGATTGATAAGCACCTGCCAGAAGCACGCATATTAGATGCCGGTGTTGAAAATTGGGATTACGCTCCTGTTCCCTACCATGTTGTCAAAGAATACATGATAGATAAAAAGGGACAATTTGTGGATCACCACAACAATGATCCAAAACCAGTCACTGTTGATCTTTTATTCGGTGCGGAAAATCTGGAATTACATAGCTGATCAAACTTAGGAGATAAAGGTAGTCATAGGGACACCTCGCAGGCGGGGCAGTGGCAGCCGCCGTTGTCGGATTCGATTTCCACCAGTTCCTTGCAGTTGTAGCACCAGAGAAGGCTGCTCCCGTCCCGGCGAGCCTCCAACTCGGCCATTAATTCGGCCAGCGACAACCCGTTCCGCTTTCCGTCCACCATACATCCCCCGAAGGGCATAGTCTTAAACTTTTCTGGCAGCCACCGCGCGATGGTTTCTGCCAACTCTTCGAGCGTGTCAACTCCCCACAACGAGTGGAGTATTTCGTCCTCCCGTACTGTCAAATCTTCGGTTGCCATGACCTTTTCATCATTCATAATATTAATCTTCGTCTTGCGATTTTCTGGAACGGAAAGGATTATACTTTTGCGCCGTAAAAGACGACCGACTGCGTGCTTCCTCCGCCCGTGGCTCGCGTGGGCATCTGGGTTGATGAAGTCAGCGAGCCAGCATCTAAAGTGAAAAAGTTTTTGCCTTCCGCATCGACTCCAAACAATACGCCCGAATTGTTGCCTTCTGCGTCTCTACTCGGATAAATGAGAGTCTTTTTGCCAACCCTCTCTTCTATGCTCGTCGGTAGTCATTTTACGAACCTTAACTATTTTTTTTCCTTCTATATTCATGATATCAATCTCCGTGGATTATCCTCCTGGTTCATCAGAGACGTGTATGATTTCAGTATCAACGATTTTACATCCATTGCCGTCATAAGAAACGCTATAATCAGCGTTTGCGCTAATAATATCTTTGATTTGCGTTTCGATATCGTCAACGGACTGCCGCTCAAGCATATCAGGGCAAGTGGCTGCGCAACCTGGGCGGTCAGGGCGGGCGTAAAAACACCGGCGATCAGCTTCGACTTCAACGCGAATTGTTAAATAAATGATGTGCTTCATCATGGCGATCTTATTTAGCGGAGGTTGCATGGCTATCCTTCTATTGCTCTCATTTGTCTGAAATAGCTTGCTGAACAATCCCGGTGAAATTGCCAGAAATAGCGGTTGCCCAGCCCATACGGTCTACGCGGGTTATACTGGGTCGATTCGTCCTTATGATACCAAGCGAGTGCTTCGTATCGATCCCGCTTAGTTGCTTTTGTAGCATTGCTCCCGGTGCCACCGCCGGGAATATGGGATACTATCTGGGCAACAGTTTTTGTCATGGTTAATCAATCCTTCATATGCCATGGATCATTCGTTTCATCTGTTCATGCCATTCTATTTAATTTCTGGAGTTAGTTAACCAATCCCCAATCCCCAAACCGCCTGCTGCTCGGCAATCGTTCGCTTGCCTGTTCTAATCTCTTCAATCGTTGGCAAGTCAGACGCCCATTCATTAGCGAAATGACGATTCAAACGCAAGTTACGAATTGCGTTAAGCGTCGGATTCTTTTCTTCTGTCCGCTTCGCAACTTCAGTAAATGCATTATGCAAACCCCAAGCAGTACTGCCTCCAAAATCATGCTGTGGTAAATGCCATTCCTGCAAAACTCGAACAGCATCATTGCCCGTAATTGCTTCCTTCTGCTTTTCAACAGACGCCAGCAATACTCGACAAATAAAGTCATGAGCCTCTTTGTCATCCAGTTTAACTTCAGCCAAACGCTGATATTGAGCCAACTGAACATCCCGAAATGTTGTGAAATTCCGCAATCCTTCTCGAATCCTTTCCGCCAAATCTTCCATGATATGCGTAGTATTCTTACGCTTGCAATGATGCTCAGCGGCAGTCATACCATTTGAGCAAATCAGAACTCGCGTCATGAATCCCAACGACTGCGAAAGAGTCTTATTGATAGACCCTTGCAGCGATAGAGCAAAGCCTAACGATCCAGGAATGTCCTCGAAGATCCCAGCCATATGATAGACGGCTCGAAATTGATTCCCCTCATCAAATAGATGCCATGTCCGCCGTCGAACAGGGATATCCTGAACTTCAAGCTCTGCATCAACCATTTCGATGAATCGACGATGACCAATCGGTCTCCAAGTCTCTGTCGCGGCAGGAGTTGCGATTGTTTTGACGGCTATTTCAGTTGCCAGCATGACGTTCTCCAAAAAGTTTGTTACTTGACATATTATTTTATCAAGTGGAACTTCTGGAGATTACTTGTGATTATTTTCCATCCAATAAAAAAGACCGTTGCAGCTTGTCTGCAACGGCCTGTATCGAAGGCGGACTGTTGAGGATCACTCGATAGCGTTGATACGGTAGATGTCCTCCACTAAATCGGGGCTATCGACTAAATCGGGGCTATCGACTAAATCGGGACCAGGTTCTGGAATCTTACATCCCCAAAAGTTGCCCATCCAAAACAACAGCGTAACCCAGGCCGCGATCCGCCATGCTTTACTCATATCCGTTGTCTCCTTTTCTTTGCAATACTCCAGGTAACAATCCAAGCAACAATAACTAGCGACGTAAAACTCAGACTAACCTGAACGCCGCCAGAGATTATACTGAATTGTCCAATATGTTGAGTAATAAACTCAAAAACATTCCATCCTGTTGTTTCTGGAGTCATCGCTTACTCTTTTCCAGCGGGACAAAACCCGTCTGACCGCCAGATGAAAATTTCTCGGTATATCCGCTACCTTTATACATAGCCTTACGCGGATCTCCGTGAACCTTCCCATTCTGGTTATTGGCATAGAATGCCTTTGAACTTGCACCAGCCGAAATATCAAACTGGCAACCAACGACACAAACCACGACACAAACCAAAAACGTAACTAGTAACCAACGCATTACAATGCTCCGCTCGACATCTCCCTATGTCGTCTCATTTTTTATGAGACGTTAAATACGGTTCCACCGTATTTCAATGGCTTCTTATTGATTACTGCCATTGCAATCACTGGAGTTTAGTGCGTCCGATAAAATGTCCGAAAGTAGATTCTCTCCTCGCTTATTCCTTGTAACCCCTACCAGGTTCGGGAAGTATCCTTATACTGAAGAAGTTAATATCACCCCTATCTGGAAGTTCTCTGGTCTCAGCCGTCATACAAGGACCATAATATTGAGCAAGGATTGCAGTTTCGCCAGCTTCCAATTTAATTAGCTTAGGCGAACAAACAACCGCATGACCCAATTTGTCTGAAAGCACTGCCGCTAGATTCTCGTGACCAATGCATGACTCTAAACCATTCTCTTTCAATAACAGCAGCACAGCATCAAGTTCTTCTTTCTTGAACTTAACAGTTTTGCCTTCCCAAGCATTTACTAACATACCAGGACTAAAAGCGTGCAATAATTTCATATTCGACTCCAAAAAGTAATTATTCTAATTGAAGCTCGAAAAGTGCTGGAAATTAAACGCTGAACAAAGATCAGCCCATCAGAATCAGCCCATCAGAATTCTTGTGAATAGCAACTTTTTCGGCGGAAAATCTCTGGAATTGTCCTGCGGGTTCAGCCCTCTAACCGATGTGCTTGATGCAGAAGATCGGTGCCGCAGCCCTCCATCAAGCAGCCGCGCCAGCGCGATCTCGCGCTGTTGCGTCAAAATCATTCAAGAAAATGGGAGCCTTTAATCTTGGCTTCCTCGCCGCTATCAGTGGCTTCCTCGCCGCTATCAGCATCAATATCAGCTTTAATCTTGGCTTCCTCGCCGCTATCAGCATCAATATCAGCAGCTTCCGTCGAACCAATATAGATGCCATCGCCATCGATGTCCCCATTGCTTTTGTCGATATCATCTAACTTTGCATCAAGCGTCACGCGTGCGCCGCACATCGAACTCTGAAGATAATCATCAGCATCGGTGCCAACGGGATGATAAACCCAAGGAGAAACAGCAACGCCAGGAATCTGGACCGTCGCTCGACCATAACTGTTTGACTGCAAATCGTCCCAACGGCCATTATCATCGCCCCAACGGGCATGAACAGCACTCTTGAGTTGATTGTGATACTCATCGGCGCCGCGCTTGCGTGCCTCTTGAGTAACATCCCAAGCCGTAAACATACGGCCTTCAACGACAAATTCGTCAACAATTTCGTGGACGATTATTTCGTTCTGTGCTGTACACATTTTGAGTCTCCTTGCGGTTTGTTGTAGGCTAAGTTTTCTGCAAATCTTCCTCGTCTATCAGTTACAATCGATCCAAAGTTGCTGTGTTCATGTAACGCTCCATAACATTTGTTCCTTGCCGCGTTTGAATTTGCCTCGATTTTTCTGGAGTTACAGACTCACACCGCTTACTTCACAGAATACTACTGAAAAAGCTTAATAACACAATCACTATCAATACAATCACTATCTTTTTCATTTATCTCTTTTTATATAGTTATAAAAAACTGAACCTAAAATCGCACCCAAAATGGGCATTGATATATACATAATTATACTTGAAAAGTTACCACTCAGGGATACCCGCAAAATATTAGCACACCGGGATGCCAATCTATGCCGAACACAAACGCCAGCAGCGCTATCAAAAATGGCCTGGGTGGGACTCGAACCCACACGGGATTTAACTCCCAGCGGATTTTAAGTCCGCAGCGTCTGCCGATTCCGCCACCAAGCCTTTCACCTCGTACACGTCATGCCAGTGCCAACCGCAAGCGGCGCAGCTAATGGCCCAGCAGCCTGCTGACATCATTATATTTCTGGAACTACTTCTAGCGGAGGCCGATGATAGGCGTCTGTTTCGTCAGATCAACAGGTTCCTTTAATTACTTTCCGTGACGCGAAAATTCAACAAGATATACAAGATTAACTTGATTAGTTTTGTATACAATCATTTCTGGATTTTGAACGCCTGATATGCTAGATTTAGCCCAACAACTATCAAATCCCGCAGGAAGGCGAGACATACCTGTATATCCTCTTGGCGTATATGCATTTCCCATTGATACATCTGCGAGAAACATAAAAACTCTATTTGACGTTTTCCCGCCCCACGCTCCTGTCGCATATCTCAATGATTTAGTAGATTGTGAAGAAAAATAGCATCCTTCACCGAAGGCACGCCCGGTAACATGACTACTTGACGACGGTGGAATAATCAATCCTGATTTAAGAATACTCAACAAATTAGCCGCTGAACTACCATGCCAAAGTCGCATGATATTACCGACAAGCCGTCCATGTTTATCAAACGCCGCTTTAACAGTGCTAATTTCGATAGCATATACCTTTTTGACATCGTATGTAGCAACATCATAATGATTCCCTCTGCTCCCACGAAACTGCTTGCGTACTTGATCTATGATCTTCCCGTCCGAAACAATATCCAATTTGACGCCAAAAAGCTTATTCTCTGTCTTTTTCGTCGTTGTTTTTGTATTATCAGCCATAACTGCTTGAATAGATGCATCAAGCGAATCGAGAATATCGTTTTGCTTTTGAACAGCGTCAGATGGGCCAAACAGTGCTTTATGCCAGCCTCTACCTCTGCCAATATCCTGCGGAATAAACTGCATATATTGACCGATAGCCACTTTCATCGGCTCTGCGTCAAAAGATCGCTTTGAAACAAACTTAGCGATGGTATCAAGTAAGGACCGTGCTTCGACGATTGCATCGGCAGTAACAATGCCGAGAGGCGTCGAAAATGTCCCGCTCGATGTATCATACGCGATGTTCGTATGAGACATAATCGTATGAATATTCACATCGGCAAGCCAACGAATCAGCTTATGCAATTCAGGATTACCGCCCATATCAATCTGCTTAACAGCAGTAGTCTTTAACTGGGCACTAGATTGCACTGAACCTCTAGCAGGAGGGTCACCAACGAATTGAATAACTTGCAAATCAACATATGGCTTCTTCTTTGGCGGCTTGTAATTCAACCGTTTTGTGCGAGCCTTTTCAACTTCTTTTTTTGCTCTATCAACATCGCCAAAAGGCTTACGATCTGTTTTGAAAGATTCGCCAACACGACCATATTCGCTGACAAATGTTCCATCGGACAATGCCCATCCTGTCCACCACTTATTATTATTAGCATCTACATCAGTACAAATCATCTTACGAACATGTGTCGCAGAATTTCGTTCTACTTCAGTTATAGGCGGGTCTATCCCTGGCATAATTATGTCTCCATGACTTTAAAAGTTAAACCTTATAAAGCAAGACATATTCTGGAGTTAGTCTAATGCCTTTCTTTGCATTGCTCATATTTTGCTTCCATTCTTGACTTACGGTGGGGACGGGAATTCAGAGCGGCGAGCCGGGGGTTCTCCGACATAACCGTCATCCAAAATTGTCAATTCAACATCTTCGCCATCATCACATGTTACTCCTTCAACACACCCCCCCTTGACAACAACAGCAATGCGTTTCGGGAAAGGCTGTCTCATCTCAAAGGGTAGATATGGTTCTGTTGTTCGATTTTGGACTATCAACGTAAGAGGATCGTCAACTACATTACCATTATCTTCCAGAAATTCGCCATCGGCATTTTGCTTTTCGGTTTCGTATTCGCAAATATCGCCAGCAATAAATTCCTGACTAATCCATTTACCACTTTCGGTATCGAAACATTGGTCAACAAAACCATGAGTAATTTTGTGAACTTTAGCCATTTAACCGCAACTCCCTAAGTATGTGAACTTTAGCCATTTAACCGTAATTCCCTAAACCAATTTCTGGAAACACCATAAGCGACGCTTCCATTGCCAAACTGCATCGAGACACAATTTACTTGTCTCAAGTATCTCGGCTTCGTCGATATTTTCGACAACTTCTATCTCGACTGGTTTTGTCCATTGAATTTTCATTTGCTATCGTTGGTTGTAAATTGGTTAATGATTCTTCCAACATATGCTGTGACCTCATGCTCATGAAAGTTGTCATGTTATGCTCGCGATGGTTGGCCGGTTACGAATTCCTTCAGGTCGCCCAGCGCTTCGACCTCCACATCCCCGTCAGTGCTGCCCACTGTTTCGGTGCAGAATTCACGCAGGGCGTCCAGGTCAATTGACGGATCGCCCCCATCGGTGTGTGCGTAGCACCTTCCACGGTCTGCTGAGTCGCATTCGGCGTAACCGATGACCTCTGACGTTCCTGGCGACCAGTAAATGTCGTTGCGCCCCAGCGCGCGGCACGCAGCGTGGAACAGGCTGAGAACCTCGTCCCCCCTATCGTCCTCTCCCCAGCAATCGCGCAGGCAACTCTCGCACCATTCGCACCCGCATGCGAGACTCGTTGTGGTGAATCCGTTATTCATGTCATTGCTCCCCAATTGTGTATAGGCCAGATGCGGTTTTATTTTCTGTTTACCAGGATGCCTGATAATTAACAGACCTCCAAATATCCTTTTCCTCTGCATTTAGCCATTCGACCGCTTTCCCCAGTTGCCCGATAGTATCCTGATAATCTGCACTATCGCTTTCTCCGAAGAAAAAGCCATCGGTATGCGGCAATACATTCTTTTTTACGGCATCCAATATCTGCTGTAAATTTTCCGCTGATAAATCAATTCTCTGGCATTCATCTACGCCCCCGGCAAATGTTTCTACTATATACCCATGTAAATTCGGGTGCTTGCGCCAGTACCCCAATTCAAATATTTCCCTTTTCAGTTCCACCCCTTCTTCGACTTTCCTTGCCATTTTGCTGGAGTGATACTTTTCACCGTTTAAATACATATCCAGTCCCATTGTTCTTTCCTTTCTCAAAAGCTATTTCTTGTCCTTTACCAAGGAGTGCCTACTAATGTAGTTCCGTCCCAAATGCATTCCTCTGGAGACTTGTCTGTCCGCAATGGATTACGGTCTGAGACCAAACTCGGATGACGTAAATTGCCAGAATTAAAACGGGCAAACCCCTTAACTTCAACAACTCTACCTTTGTACTTGTTAAAATTGGCAGCAATGGCCTTGCTCAATTCATTCGTCATACTGCCAACTTTAGCCATTTTTGACAATAGGCCATTGACATACTGACCAACAATCAATGATTCAACATGCGGAACATCAGACTTCGTTTCAGACGTAGAGCGAACCCAATCCATGATAACCATATCCCAAGTATATTCCTTTTTTGCCTTAACCCAATCTTTCGGTTTTGTCCCAGGTCTATAGCCACCATTTGCCAAAGGCTTAATTACTAAACCTTCAACTTCGGCTTCATATCGACTGACAAAATCTTTTGTCCAAACAGGCAATAACTTATAACTCGGTTTTGCCTTATCCCATAACTTATCATGCCATTCAGCTAATGCTTTAAGCCGATCAAGCAATGGTAAGTCGCCAAGCCATTTGTGATTAAAGAAAAGGATGTCAAAGACATCAACAAAGTCGCATCCATGCTCCGTTTTTCGCTTCAATGCCTCTTGCGTTCCACGAGCCATTTCCCCAATGACTAGACAGCCTTCAGGGAACGGATGGAGTCCGTGATTGTCGATTGATAAACCGCCACGAGAAATGACCTTTAAGTTCTTGCCTCCATGAATTGATCCCCAATTCCCATCGCATTTCGGCTGAACGATAAATCGTCCTGACCTTTCAATCTTTTCAAGATAAGCCTGTTTATCTGCATCTTGTCCTTCGACTTTCGTTCCGCAGCCCTGATACCAGTTTGTTGACGATTTCTGTTCCATGACAATTAAGCATCATTCTCTTTTCTGGAGTCTGCAAAAACCCTGTCCCTGATATTATCATCAACAAAGAAATTGACCTTATAATGTTCATTAAGCTTCATCCCTATATCATGTAATGATAATCCATCCTCAATATCCAACACGCCCAACTTCTCGGCCAATGCCTTGATAACAAGCCTGCTTGCATCAATATTGCAGTCTTTTTGCAATCGAACAAGCAAGATTTTAAAATTCGGCCAAAATCTACATGATGACAACCCTTTAGTATCCTCGCGCTGTTGACCAAAAATCCAATTATACTTGTCGCAAGCAATCACTAAACGCAATCTGATTGTAGTTCCTGTTCTTGATTGAGACTCTTTCCATTCAGATAGCGGACACAAGACGCTAGCAGCTTGTTTTTTTACAGCAACACCACCAGGCTGTATTCCCTTCTTACCAGCTTTAGTAAGGACGTTGATGTCCCAACTCCTAATACGAGCCATCGCTATAGAAGCGGTTATCTCCATATCAGTAGCATGTTTTGATCCATTATATAAGGTAGCGACTGCCCCATAGAATGCAGATAGGTTTACAAGCGGACCAGATTTCTCGGCCTCTAATACCGCTTGCTCTAATTCATTCCTGTTGACTGGAATTGATCGCTTAGACATGATCTTTAAGCGGTGCTATTTATTCTGGAGTTCCATCAAGGACAGTAAAAGGACATGGATGGTAAACAAATCTAAGATTAAGACACACTCAATATGCCATTTCCACTCATATCTAACACATCAAAACCCTCTGTATCACCAACAAAGGTTCCATACAAAGTACCATGCAGCTTGCTGGATAGAGATAAGCTCACTCCACCTCCACCAATGTCTACGTCCGCGCAGACAAAGTAACACTCTCCAGCAACATTCTTTGGATTCACAAGGAATGTACCTACAACCTGAGAGGTGAAAGCTCCAATATTCATCGGCAAGCCACCACCTTTCCCACTGACGTTAAAACTGACAACGCAAGAATCTGACGCAGCGTCGGCGCATTGCCGCGACATCGCCACCGCTAATGTGCAATCAAGAACCGCACCCAAGCGGCCAACCAAACTGGGTATCCGATATTCAGACGCGAGCTGCTGTTTCCTGCGAAGTTCATTCTCGTCAAGCTCAGCACAACTCAATTCTCCTGCACCTATTCCAAAACCACCCGAATCCAAGATTCCGTCAAATAGATGCTGGTTGGCTTTCGCAATTTGAGAGTCAGCAGGAGCTTCTTTTATCTTTTTAATCTGTGATAATAGCACTCTTTTTGCCCGTTCTCTATGCCGCTTGCCGTTCCGCCATTCCTCCTGAATTAATGCGCTGTGTGCCGATGCCGTGTTGATCTTCATCTTCATTTTATATCTCCTGCAAATTCATTTCGCTGACTGGTTTGTTCATATCGAGATTCCTTCCTCAACCAGATAAGATGCAATTGCTGCAACTGCGAATGCCGCTGCAAGCCAGATGCACCACGCGGCATATCGTATGAATTCTGATCGTATGGATTCTGATCGATTTATATTGCACCACTTTCTTTATTTAATCAGATAGTGCGACAGGGTAATCTTAGCACGACCTTTTACATGGAATAAGGCAACAATCGTAGTTTTTGTGAATCTATTATTTATTAGTTGATCCTGTGTTTATTAGTTGATCCTGTATTGTGCAATACTCGATATTGCAGTACAACTAGTACAGCGGGAATTCATAGTGGTGCAGCGATGTGGTGCAGCGATCCACCACCAACCAACTGATGTTCCGACCAGCTTAAGGAATACAATAAATAGTATTCACCGCTTTCCAAATTATTCTTTGACATGATATTATTGAGTAGTTCGCGCCATATCCAAAACCGAAACAGCGGGACCAGCGGCTTAGGTGAATTAACTCCCAGCTTGGCCCCGCTGAATTTCGCTCATTACGCATCAACCGCCGCTTTTAATGCGTCCATCAGATTGACAGTCGCCCCAAACGTGTGATCGGGCTTGGCGGCAAATGTATCGCCAGATTTCTTGGCCTTGATCAATGCGACTAACTGATTCTGATATTCATCTTCAAACTTATCATCGAAGCGGCCCAGGCTTTTCTCAATCAATTGAGAACACATCTTAACAGCTTCGCTCGACGGTGCTTCAGTTTCAATGCCATCAAAGTAAGCATCAGAACCGCGAATCTCATCCTTAAAATGCAACGTCGTAACCATGATGCCATTCTCAAACGGCTCCACCATGACGCGAATCTGTTTGCCCCGCATTGTTACAAGGCCAATGCCAACCTTCTTAGTCTTACGCAGCGCTTCGCGGATAACCGCGAATGCCTCTTGAGCAACCTTACCGTCAGGTGTCATGTAATAAACCGAATTAAAGTGCATCGGATCAATGTCAACCTTCGGGACAAAAGTCGTCAGATCAATCGTCTTGTCGCTTTCCAATTTGATCTTATCAAGATCGGACGGCTCAATAACGATAAAATGATCCTTCTCTTCTTCGTACCCCTTGACAATATCAAGCGTCTTATCCAACTCTTCATCGGGATGATTCGGACAAACCAGCTTTTGCTTCAGCCGAGTAAGACACGGCTTGAGGCCATCAGGATCGCTGTTCGTCGCACGATGCAACTGATTAAACTTAATCCCTTCCGTCGAACTGACCGCATTGAACAGCTTGACAGGAATGACAATCACAGATAGCTTGATCTGACCTTTCCAACTTGACTTAGGCATTTCGAGACTCCGTATTACAGTTTGTTCATTTCAATCCGCTCCCCTAGAGGAAAACTTAGATTTCTGGAGTTTTGGGTATTTTCGGCATCAAGCCTCAACTCATACTGCCAAGCAACAAAACCAATCGTTACCAGCAGAAGCACAACAATACATCTGCTTAGTCGCGGCATCGGACAAAATAATATGTGATTTCTGAGAGAATCCATAATATCACATATCTGCTAAATCTCTCAACCTGGAGACTACCTGGAGAGTTTGATTTCAAGTAACCTTATTTGCAATAGCTTCCATCGCTGTCTCCACACCTTCTAAATAGGCAGGTTCGGTGACATCAATACCAGCCATGACGTGTGCAAGGATTAAAGACTCAACAGCATCAGCCATGGCGTTATAATGGCGACGTTCCTCCATATCCTCTTCAGACTCTAAGCCGTCGCAATCTGCATAGCAAGTTACCCGCGAACAATACGGACATTCAGAATGTAACTGACTTATAATAGAACCGCCCAGATAACATCCAGGACGTTCAGGGTCTTCGTCGCCAACAGAAATAACAATTGAGTAAATGGGTAGTTCTATTTCGTGCATGATGCTCATGATGAAACTAAGATTCTGGAGATCAGCTAATTCTCCAGATTTTTAACAGGAATAAACTTCCCATCATTGCAGTTATACATCATATGCGATTCAACGTCTTGACCAACGTAACCAACAGCAAACTTGATTTTACCTAATGACTTATAAGCCATTACGATACATCCGTTGTCTCCAGCAGAACAAACTCCGTCAGGACTCAAACAAACAGCTAAGCCGTTTTCTCCGTTCGCTATCGCTTGACTAAACCCGTTGACCGCAACACTCTTCGAGTCGTCTCCACAAGAGTAAGCGACAGAATCATAATTCAGTGTCACAGCATGACTGTCGTCTTCATCGGTGCCTGCTTTTCCATTATGACCGATGGATATAGCATGCGAGTCACATTCGCATGTCGTTGCTATACCTGAAGCAATTGAATACAAACCAGGGATGTCTGACTCAGCAGATCCATCACATTCTTGCGCCCATACATTCTTATTCGGAATATTTGCTTTGTCTGTATATCCCGCAATTTGACTGAGATCAAAACAGTCACCATTGTTTTTTCGATGCTGTGCTATAAACTCAGCAGCTTCGCTGTGATTGGAAGAAGAAAATAAAACAAAACCAGTCTTAAACTTAATTACATCTGTATCGATATGAACTAGATTACGTGTTGAGTCAACTTTGACAATAACCCAAATAGAATCTTCTTCACATTTTAAATAACTGTTGGTGCCAGCCCTTCCCCATAAAATCCCAAATAAACCTTCGAGAATATTCTTAGAATTTGTAAAATTGAGTGCTTGAACTAGCCCCATGGTAGGATAGTTGTTACCTACAGCATCAACTCTGTCAGCATTCAAAGTTACTAATACTAAAACGTACTGATTCATCAATTTCCTATTACGTGCTGATCAATTGCCACGCACAGCCATGAACACCAAAGCAATCAAGAAGACTGCAATTGCAAACACAGTGGCATAGATCAGGATTGCCGCGCCGCAGCCTGTTCGTTCATCAGGCTCTTCTCCATGCTCTTCTTTAGCAATCTGTGCGGATTTTTCGGCGGATTTTTCGGCATATTTCTCGGTTGTTATACGCTTCATGTCGAATTTTCGTTATTCATTTTCTATTGCGCCCTGAATAATAATGGATGGATCGCCCTTAGGTTTAGTCTTCCAAATCCTAATATCACCACCTTGACGGTCAACATCTATTCGCGAAACAGTCATTCCCACTACCAAATGATCAATATCAATATCGTGACGCATTCGACAAGCAATCATTGAGAAGACATTGTTATCCTCATCATGGAAACGACAATAATCAACACATCCTCGGAAATGCTCGAAGGTTGTTGTCTTGGTGGCAGGGATTAACTCAACATTAGCTTCAATATGAGAAACCGCTTGACGAACCTGATCCTCTTCGTCAACATCTGGTTCTGACATGGTTGGAGGATCGCCATTAGCGATCAGCACCCGCGCAGCGGGACGCGGGTTTCCCATTTCGGGAAAGGCTCCCATATCACCCGTTTCGGGAAAGTTAGGTTCGTCAAATGCTTCATTGACATCGCCAAGAATTTCAGCCGGAATCTCTGGTTCAACTTCAGGTTCAACTTCAGGTTCAGAAACGATAGGTTCATCCATAAGTACGCCATCATCAAAAATCTTTTCAAATCCCTTTGGCGCTCGACCTCTTCCTACTTTCTTCCGTTCAACAATATTACCGCCTTCGTCGTGGCGAGCATACATCATTTTCTGCTTTGGATCATCTTCATTACCTTCTGCTTCTCGAACAAAACCAGCAGGAGGGCGACCACGGCCAGCTTTCTTTCGTTCAGTTTCAATTCCATTTTCATACTTTACATACCATGCCATAAGTGCGACTCCTTGAGTAATATTCACACATCCAGAACTTCAGTTTCTGGAACGAATAGAAGACGAAGTTTGTTTAATGCATTAGCTTGTACTTGACGAACGCGTTCTTTTGACACTGATAAACGACTCCCAATCTCTTCAAACGTCTTTTGTTTTGATCCACTTAATGGGAATCGTTCACCAATTACGTAAATTTCGCGATCTGTTAAATCAGCAACATTTGTTGACAAGATGTCGCGAAGCTCAGATAGAGCGACAGCATCAAACGGTGTCACACTATCATCTTCTGGCTCGTTCCAATCTTCGCTAAAAGCTGTTACTATACCACTTTTATTAACTTTTTTTAAATAACGCCACATTAATCTATTGATACTATTCACTGCATAAGTAGAGAACTTGTAACCTCGACTAATGTCAAACTTCTCTATACACCTTAACAGTGCTGGACCACCTTCAGCAACTAATTCAAATGTTCGATCAGGGCTGCACCCACATGCCTTCGCTCTGGATGTTAATAGCCCCATATTGGCTATTGCAATCTTATCGCGTGCTTGCATAGCAATATCGTAAAAACGGATTAAACGCTTCTTACTTAATGCACCTAATCCACTACGACTCGCAGATCTTCTGTATTTTTGGTGCCGTCTTTGTTGTTTTGCCACAATTTTACGAGCATAATTAAATTGCAAAAATAGAAGAACTTCTTCTTCTTTTGTCATAATCCAGCTTCGAGTTGGCTTGGTAGCAGCTATGTCCTCTACACGGTCTGCCATCCTCTCCCCCGCCCGCCGCCGGGAAGTCGTCATCCACGCTGAAGTGCCTAAGAAACCACGCCAACTCAAATCAACATCTTCCATATCAATTGTGGCTTGAAAAAGTGCCTTCTCTAGGATACGGCTATTCCATCGGGCTGGAGAACGGGCAGTATTTTTGCGGCGGCGAAAAATAGGATGATCTACATAATCCCATATCTCACCATTTAATAGCTCAGATATATTTACACAATGTCTAGACTTGCCAACATCAAGGTAAGTGTGGTTCGTTTTAAGTTGTGGAATTGCGTAAAACATTTTTTCTTCACCTATGGCCAGTTCAAATCTGGCGATTATGAGTCGGTCTAATCACTGATCACTATAACCCAATAACCCTTACGAACCCTTACGGACCCTCTGGAGATTCCTCATATAATCCAGCCCAGGCTAAGAATATAAGACATGAGGAGCATTGCAGCAGTACATTTATAGGTAATCTCCGCTCAACTTTCTGAAAACTCCCTATCAAATGCATAATAAATATCCTTATTGGGCCGCATCTAATGACTCAAGCAATAAAATCATATCTTTATTATTATTAAGCAGTGCTAGATCATAGGGAGTGTTGCCGTTGTTGTCTTCAGAAAAAGAATCGTCATCCTCAGAAATAAACAATCTAACCATCTGCTCGTCTTGCATTACAACAGCTTCATGTAACCTGGTGCGTCCGTATGGCAATTTAATAGACTCGTCTTCTGGAGAATCTGGCTCTATTCCTAATTCTATTTGTTTATTTCGTATACGCTCTTCAGTGCTTAAAGCAATGCAGTCTGCTTCTCGCTCTTCAGCTAATTCATCAATTTCATCAATTTTATCAAATAAAAAAGAAGAAGAATAAGGATGTAGTATTTCAGTGCTACTAATGTCTTTAAATATCTTGCAGAGTATATCAACTTTCTGTTCACGAGATAGACTACGAGATTCAACTGACTTTTCGACTGATAAACAGAATAAATTGTGATTGAGCATAATCCATCCTTGAATTTATTACTCATTTTTATATCAGATTAGCGTTCACTTTGCAAACAAAAATCGCGAATAAAAACGCTGGAGAAAGCAGATCGTTCACGCTCCGTCGTCGTCGTCTCCAGGAGTTAAAATGGGCCAGTAGCTCACATAATACGAACGAATTGAAACGGTAAAATGGAGAAATTGTTGACAAAAATGCAAGATGAATTCGATACTTTTATGAACGAAAAGACCGAGTGACAAAACAAGTTCAGGAAATTATTGGAACCAAATGCTGGATATGCGATTATGACAGGGGCCAGTAGATCAGCGGTCAGACCATTCGACTCATATAAACAGATAATCTTTACTTTCATCTACATTTTCTAATCCCCAAAATATACTCTTTTTGTTTTGTTCATTGGGAATTTCTGTAAAATATCTTTTTGGAATATCTGGTTTGTCTTTTTTGCCTTTTTCTGTGAGATGAGGGCGATACTCCTGCATACCTATCAATCTTCCATCTGGTGAAAACAGACGGAGACAGTTCCGCTCTCTTCGTCATATTGGTATCGAAACCGTTCTAAAAGATGCTTTTCGATTTCTTGTCTTGAAACCACGCCCTTCGACTGAATCATCTCTTCCGTGCCAGTAGCACGGGTGCGGCGGGTGCGGCAACTTGACCATCATTTGATTCCCATGTTGGCTCGTTCGTCAGCGTGGATTCGGTTCGCACGATGCCCGACTTGGACGCCTTCCCCAGAAGTTCTAACATCCGCGCGTGCTGCTTTTCGCCCGCCTGCGTGAAATAGAATGTGCCAGACGTTCCTTCTGGGGGCTGACGCAAACTAAGGTCCATCAGTTCAACGAGTTCGTTTTCCTCGCTGTCCGTCAACTTGGATCGGTCAAGCCCACTATTATTGAGAAGCCCCGTCCCGTCAGCGTGTGTATAGCGGACAACCGTGTCTCCAACCTTCGCCTTGTCTTGCTCCGGCGGCAGTGCCGACCGACTGGCTCGCTGCGCGTCATATGCCTCAAGTTCACTACGAACAGCGATGGGGACATCCTTGCCTTGCTCTAGATTCCTGCGTACCACCGATGCCCAGTTATCGGGTGAACCAAATGCTCCTGCAAACTCCTCTCTCGTCATCTGCCACGGTTCACGGCCAGCAGCCTCGACCGGCGCGACCTCGGCCTCGGCGGTGCGAGTCTCTTCCAACATATGTTGCCATTTATACCAATTCATATCTTGAAATTGGTAAATGGATTAGTCTGTCGGAGAAACCCCGGCTTGAGAGCTTCGATGGCGCTTTTAGCTTGCATTTCAATGCTTTCCATCTTAACTTGTGCTTCTATTGGAGTTCCGCTCTTGCCTCGTTCGGCCAATGACAGGATTTCTTGAAGTCGTTGTTGGACAAATATCTTCCATGCACCAGCTTCATCTATATCGCTTATTTTCCATTCATTGTTGGTTTTTTGGATAAGTTTCATTGATATCTTTTTGGGGAACTTAAATGTTGTTCTTGAATACTTGCAAAAAGCTCTTGTATATAATATTCAAGCATATTAAAATGATATTTTGCGCTATCACCTGACTCTGCTATCAACGTATCTTTAAGTTTACTTAGTTCTGTTTCTACTTGTCTAGCTCGTGTTGTGATAGCATCAAACCCTTTTCGTGCTGGGGTATTCTCATCTCCTCCAAATTGAACATAATCGCCTTCTCGACCCATCCAATCCCTTGCCGTTTTCGTCCATCCATTTTCTTCGCCAAATTTTTGCCATTCGGCTTTAGAAATCTTCAGAACTGCTTTTCCATTAGCATTTTTAATTAATTTCATAATTTATTCCTTAATAACCTGTCGCTATATCTTGTGGAGCACCTGGAGTTGTCTGACCCATATGGTCTAACATCCTATTTTCCTGATTTATACCAATTCATACCTTAATTTCTACGATATATGCATTTAACCTCTATAAATCTCCAGAGATTTACTCACCAAGATAAAGGAAGATAAGTAATGGCTAACACTTCTACACAGTTCGCCTCTCTTTCGACAGTTCTAACTGTCTGTACTATCTTTACATATTGACCTGACGACTTTACTTTGCCCCTGTGGCCGAATGGCAAAGGCGATGCTCTGCAAAAGCATCTACACTGGTTCAATTCCAGTCGGGGGCTTTAGAAAGGATATTATTATGCCCAAAAAACCATGCAAATCCGACTGTCGAATGGTAAACTCTAAAAGCGCAGCACGCTGCTGGGGGATGATCAAATCCTGGGACAATCGAAATGTCGCCAGTTCGAATCTGGCCTGGCCCATTAGGTGTAAAATGTTTTACGCAATTCCGATCCCGTCGCGTGATCCAGCTTGTAAATAATATAACTTCCAGTTCTGTGGACAATGGGAAGAGGCAGATCAACAAATGTTTGATATGTCCCCTTCTTAGTCCACCCGTTTAAATTCTTCTTATCGTTCCTCACCGTGAGGTAAGCACTTCCATTCCATGTGAGATGCTTTTGGATATGCGAGATAACTTGCTTACGCTCGTTCTCACTAAAAATTACATTCAATACATACGAACAGAGGATAGTTTTAAAAAGCTGCCCCTCAAGATTCCACCAGCACCCATTAATGTCCCAACCTTTCATGCCAAAGTAATGGGCATCATATCCTTTACCACAACCATAATCTAATGCTTCATTAGCATCAAAACCAATGTTATCGTAAATCCATCTAGCAGGAGCGGAGGGTTTACTTCTCGTTATAACTGTTTTGTGATATACAGACGACATTTTTGTCCTCACTAGATGTGGCTAATGACGTTTCTGGAGATAAATATATACCGCGAAACTTAAAGGTTATAGCTCATACATTGTTTAAAGTATATCATGAGGATGAGGAGTATATCATGAAGATCATCAAAAAAGCAAATGGTGACAGCATACCAGTTCTTCAACGCCAGGAAGCCGGGTAAAGTTGGCCCTGACTGGCAGCAGGTAAGAGAAAATCTGGAACTAAAGCCCGTAGGAGTATATCAATGAACTGGTATGGTATAATTAAATGCTCTCAAAAAGAAGCTCAAATTCCAAAAACCATTCTTGGTAAAACTAATCTTGAAGTAGGTCGTTTGGGACTAGGGACATGGGAGCTTGGCGATCAAAAAACAGATCCTGATGATGTTACTGAAATTATACAATATATGCTTGATCATGGTGGGAATCTTATAGATACCGCTGATTGCTATAGTGATGCAGAAGGCATTTTGGGCAAGGCTTTAAAAGATATTAATAGAGATGATTATATCCTTGTGACGAAGGCAGGTCATGTTCCTGAGAATAACAAAGATTTTAAGCATGAAAAGAAAGAGGATATAGAATTTTCTAAAAAAGTAATTAAAAAGAACGTTGAGATATCTCTGAAGAAATTAAAGACAGACCATATCGATGTTTTGTTGATTCATACATCTACTCTTGAAAAATTACATGAGGGAGAAGTTATTGATGCTGTTATTGAAGCTCAAAAAGACGGTAAAGTCAGATTTATTGGTTATTCTGGCGATAATGAAGAGATTATATATGCGTCTCAAATACCAGAATTTTCTGTTGTCGAAATGTCTATGAATATTACAGACATGAAAAACAGAGGATTGCCCTTAAAATCAGTAAAAGAACAGAACCTTGGCGTTCTCGTTAAGAGACCCATTGCCAATGCTTTCTGGAGAGGCTCAGATATCTATAAAAAAGCATATGAGTATGCAGAAGACTATCGTTATAGGGCAAAGAAGATGTCTTTAAATAATAAAGACTATTTAGAAGCTGCCATAGGCTTTACTATGGCTACCCCTGTTGATGTTTTGGCTATAGGGACGACTCGTTTGGATCATATGAAAGAGAATATAGATATTGCGTCGTCTGTGCCACGGTGGGATAGAAAATTTAATTCTATTATATCGTCATTTGAAAATGCAGAAAAAGACGAGAACTATACAGATAAAAGAGACTGGTTAGGTTTGGATTAATATCAGAATATCCAAAAGATATAAATAATTCGGCTACATCCCAAACTTCCAATAACAGCGACACTAAAAAATGATATATTGATAAGCAATATCATTATTATAGCTGTAGCTTTAAATACTTTTGAGAAAATAGCTTCTCAAAAAGGTTGGGATGATCTACGAGTTATCCACTATAACAGATGGAAGGGCGCTTGGAAAATACTCCATTGCGGTCAGGAGAAGTAAAATGATTACTCCATACAAAAACAGACTAGAGCTTTTGGATATTATTTCCTCCAGAAACATTAAAATTGCTTGCGAAGTTGGAGTTGCTCAAGGGAAATACGCTAAAGAGATTTTATCGAGAATACCTAGCTTAGATAAATTATATCTAGTTGACCTTTGGGCGTTTCAAGAGAATTATTTAGATTCGCACAATTTTTCAAACAAAGAGCAGCAAAACCAGTTATTAAAAACCATGGCGAATACAAAACCTTGGAAGGAGAAGGTTGAAATTTTAATTGGCAGTTCTACTGATATGGCAGAAAAGATCCCAAATAACTCTTTAGATTTTGTATATATTGATGCTAGGCATGATTACAAAGGTTGCAAGAGTGACATTCTTGCCTATTGGCAAAAATTAAAGGCTGGAGGAATAATGAGCGGACACGACTACCATACGGCTGATGATATACCTCACAAATCCGACTGGTCTCTTTGCGCTGACGGGTCTCGCCACAAAGGAGCTGTAAAAGGAGCAGTCAATTGGTTTGCAGAGAGTATAGGGAAGCAGGTTTTAGTTTCTTATAAAGAAAGAAACTTTCACACATGGTGCATTTTAAAATGAATATAGTCACAATAATGAATTATAACGAAAAGCATCATAATTACATAAAAATGTGCAAAATCTTTATTAAGCTTGTTAAAAAATATAATCCTGATTGCAACCTAATTATACTATACGAATGCAGCATAGCTAAATCGATAACTGAATACGCTGCTAATTTTACAAGTATATCTTTTGTTAAAAAGAAATCTGCAAAAGATAGCTGGAGTGACCAGCATAATATTAGATTTAAGTTATTTAATTTAACGCAACTTACTGAACCTTTTATATTTTTAGATAGCGATATATTTTGCTTATCTAGTCTAGAGCATTTGTGGAGCAAAAGGAATGATCAACCATTTATTGGCGTAAATCATCAACATATACTCGGACATACAACCAAGTTTAAGTTTAAGTTTTTAAATAGCGGAGTACAGATAGTTGGAGACCCAGATTGGTATCAATTTGATAATTTTAGGAAAACACATAAAAAGCATAGAGGTAAGCTTAATTGTCGTGGGTTTGATCAAGCTCACATATTCAGATACTGTAAAGATATAAATTATGATTACACACATAAGGACATAGGCTATGGTTGGAACTCATGCGCTAGATATGGTCACGTAACGAATATTGAGGGTGAGTGGTCATGTGTGTATAAAGGCCCAAAAGACATAGACGCTCCGAAGGAATATCCAGTTCATTTGAATCATTATTGGTGGGATTTTAAACCGTGGAAAATAAACTGTCCTATTTTTAAGAATGTGGAGATGTGATAACTAGATAATGTAGAATTACAAGAAAGCACCATAGGTGCTTTCTTGTAAAACCTGTCACACTCTTTCTTTTATTTTCTCAAACCAAGAATAATTTGACAGAGGCGTCGCCAGATGTGTCTTAGGACATGTACCACCACACCCAAGAAGCACGATGAGCGACGCCCCTGCCAGCTTGCCTTCGAGTTTTAGTCAAACTTCAGTTTGTTTCGCTGCCTTTGCTGGTCAAACTGTCTCGCCAAACAATTTTATTGCCCAAAACATTCTCTTTGATGCTCCATTTGGCGTTTCTCTGCCTCTTAGAGCCATGTTTCTTGAATTCATTGCCTTGACTCAAGGCTTGGCCAATAACAGATTGCGGCTTGTCTGAAGATGTTCTCCATCCATCAGCAAAACATGCTACAAGAATCTCAGAGTTCAGCATCGAAATGTTGTTATTGTCCACCAGAATCTTGGAAATACGCATTCTCAACGGGATATCACTCTGAATCTTCTTTCGCTTCTTCAAAGCCTGGTGCGGCTTGTCTGAAGATGTTCTCGATGCAGGCACAATATCCATCTGATCACGAGAATGGTCGCGGCGCGGATGCACGCGAGCATTCCGAGATACCTCAATCTTTGAAATGTCAGACGCATTGCGGTTCAATGCGTCTAGAATGTCCCGCCGCTGCTGAATTAAACTCTGAAGACGAGAAATCTTCTGCTCAGCAGAGATCAGGATGCCATCGCGATAGCTGGCTGTCATGGGGTGCCCCTTAAAAAGAAACAAGTAGATCAAAAAACTGTCAGACAGAAGTATCGATTAGATCAAAACTTCTGGAGAATAATGAAATCTCTGAAATCTCAAAATAAATAAAGGTTTTAACTCATACATTATTTAAGTATTATATTAAAGGAGTATATCATGAAAATCATCAAAAAAACAAATGGTAAAACAGTTCTAAAAATCAGTAAATCTGAATGGTCGAAGATAGGCGGTTGGACGAAAAAAGCCGCGACTGTCGGAGACGCGATGGAAACCGGCGAATTCACCCCCACCGGGGATCTGTACCATGGTAAAGAAACAATTCCTGATCCTGAAGGTCTGGGCATCGAATCGCCGATGCCGGATGTCGTCGAAGCGAAGCTGGCGATATACCCCGATGGGAAGGGGGCAATATTTTTCGTTGATAGTTGGCACTCTGCCGAGATTCCTAAAACACTTCTGGACGCCATAGGGCTTGCCAACGACCCTCAGAGGTGGCAAAGATGAGGGCCAATTTCGTACGAGGCCGCCGCGATTCGACATCTAAATACCGTCGCGTGAGACATTCGCGGGGCGCTGGGATGGGGCCGACAAAGTGGTCCCGACGAAATTGCATCCGACCCTTTCTTGCCTTAGCTATGACTAATAAACTTTTTCGCGGCAAAAATAAATCATTCATAGCCTAAAAATGCAGTCTCCGTGGATCGACAGACGCTTGACTGCATAGCGTCAAGGTATAGCCAATGCCAGCTATGTCAACACTCTCACGGCTTATGTTGGCTCCATCTGATGAGCCTACCCAGCCAAACATCAACATACTTAATCCCCAGAATTCATCTTCTGGAGATTGTCCAACTATAATTACTAATTAAAACTATTAATAGTTTCTCCAGAGTTAATACGGTGTTAGCAGTAAGTAATGTTACCCATTATCTGGAGTTAATAATTCAATTATTAGTTTCGGTGCTTGTTAATAGTAATTCCAGATTTGGGCCATTGGTCGTCAACTTAAATTACTAGTAATATCTGGAGTTATTACTCGCAGTAGCGACCCTTAATAGTTGACATCAAAGTGTAGAAGAAATTTGGTGCGACACAAAGCAAAGTTTCACTTAATAATCTGGACCTACTCTCAATACGCTAGAACAAGCGTTATATTACCATATTCGTTCTTATTCTCACACTTTCTCACACTTTTCCCCACAGCTTTCCATTTTATACTCAATATTTCACTATTTCCTCAATACTCCCAATCTCTTTCATCTCATATGGCCTTTAATTGGCCTGTGATACGCCTTAGAGATTGATTAAGTAACACAAGGACTCAGAAGGGGTTTCCATTGATTCAATTAGATACAGAGCTTCTGACGCTCTTACGGACAACAACTATTAAATCTGTCAATTACATTTTTACAATCATTTTCAACAGATCTTCATCATTATTAACATTAAATCTATCAATAACATCTTGGAACAGACTAAACCCCAAGCTATCGCGAGCTTGTCTCAAGAGGTCTAATTTAGCATTAAAGCAATAAACAACAAGTGACTGGTCTTCTGTAGTTACGGTTACAGGATTCAATCCTTTATGTCTCATACCGATTGGATTTTGATCAATATCCACAATATTTTCCTGCGGTTATTCCTGCAAGGATGACTATTTCTCATGGTGATGGTGGGGTTTGATTTGCCTCGCGGTTTTTTTCTTCGTTTTCAACCGCCGACGATCTTCAAGCAAGTCCTCTGCGACCTGCCTTGACGAATGTTCCGCGCGCTTACCGTCGCACACTTCACGCCAATGTGACGCGATAATTCTTTCGGCAATATCCATCGTATTGCCCTGCAACATAATCTCGCGGCGTACATTTATACGGAACTCAAATAATTCTCTTGCTCTATTATTTTCTATTTCAATCTTCATCTAGTTTAACATCTACTGGAGTTTCGGGTTTCTGTTTTGTGATACGATCTAGTCGTTTTTGAGCTTCTTTAAGGACTACTCTAGTAATTTCGCCTTTAAGTCCCATGGAGACGCTGACTTGTTCTGCGAATCTTTTCATAAGTGCCATATCATTATTTCTAGTGCGAAAAATCTGGAGATACGAAGAATCTTATTACTCACATAGTGTTCAAAACATCTTAATTCAGGTCCATAACATTTGTAAGGATACTATATAGCCAGCAAGATCCGCTTTTTAAGGCTTAAACGGCAATCTCTGGAGAATAGTAGCTTTAATTAAAAAGAAGTGAAAGATTATGAAAAGGTAAATTCAACGAACCATACCTTAATTTATATTCCACAAAAAGTTTTATAGCAATCATCAAATCCTGATGGAATAGTTTGAAATTTATTATCTATCTGGTGATATCCATTGACCTAAAATAACTGCCTGCTGGCATGACCATATGCGCAGATCATTGCCTTATCTTTCCAATAGTTGAAAGATTCGCAAAGTGCTGTTTCAAACTCTTCAGGAGTCATATTTGTATTTGTTCCGCCATCTGAGCCGAAATGATTATGCATAAGAGTAGTGGGATTAATTGGAGCTGGCTCATAAGTAGGAACTGCATTAATTGCAATGATTTCGTATTCTGCATCAGTTTCTACTTCGTTATTTTCTGCAAGGACATCGTGTGAGTAGAGAACGATTTGGCAGGATTTTGCTCGTTCTTTACAATCTCGAACAGGACAAAGATCTCCGCCCCGAATTATTCTTGTCGTTTTACGTGGTGTTTCTCCCTTTTGTCTTGCTTCATACTTACCTACAAGGTTATCGCCTTCATTAAGAACGACAATACCAGTGTGGAATCTAGTGGGATCGACATTTAGAAGTTGGACACCATCTCGATATCCATTTATGACGGACTTAACAAAAGATGACCCAGGTTGACAAAGCCCCTCTAATTCCTCAAATGTTCCCTCAAAATGAGAGAATTCTGAGTTGGCTATTTGTCGTCGAACCAAGCTATTGAGTTTGACTTTCATTTAAGTTTATTTAGTTGCGATTTTCTGGAGACAGTTTTAACCGCCATAGTCTACCAATAGTCTCAAGAGTAGCACCAAAGTTTATTTTTCCGCATTTTCGAGTACTTGCAAAATATAAATTTCAAGTTCTTCAAGCGTATCGAATTCTATTGTCGTTTTATGATTCTCTTCATCTTGACAAGTTGCAACAAAATTTGCTATTGGTGTATCTTTACTTGCATCCACCCATTCAAACAATAGTTGCGAACTGGAGATATGAGGTTTACCATCGGTTACTCGCAAGTCAGCATAAAACTCAAGACAGACGCCAACAAGACGTTTGCCATCAACCAATTGGGCTTTATCATCTGGTCCAGTTCGTTCCAGATAACGCAAAGCTTTT
>Ga0098039_1000098_pt1 | contig 42606 bp, 24 predicted proteins | sample 6_EtaG_FD_75047 | JGI IMG/M metagenome (GOLD analysis project Ga0098039, IMG submission 75047) | Marine viral communities from the Subarctic Pacific Ocean - 6_ETSP_OMZ_AT15160 metaG | ecosystem: Environmental > Aquatic > Marine > Oceanic | place: Pacific Ocean | collected 2015-01-08 | reverse complement strand
TGAAGAACAATTTCAAGATTTAAAAGATATTGATGCAGTTGCTGATCAGCCAGCACAAAAATAAAAATGCCAATTTACATATATTTTTGTGAAAAGTGCGAAAAAGAATTTAAAGCTTTTCATTCAATTAAAGAAAAATATACATCTTGCCATGAAGTAAAAAAATGCAATGAATCCGGGAGTTTAAAGCGTATTCCAAGCAATTTTTCTGCACAACATAAAAAACAAGAACAAGCACACAAAGTTGGGAGCCTAGTAAAAGATTTTATTGAAAGCAACAAAGAAGATCTTAAAAAAGAGAAAGAAATTTTGCGCAATCAGGAGTATAAGGAATGATTTTAACTTTATTAATAGTGTCCGCAGTAGTTAATTTATTTTTTATTTGGTATGTATATACCTTATTGAAAAAATTACTATTTGTTTCCGATAACGTAGCGGACTTTTTAGAAACTTTAAGTGACTATTCTGAATATATAGAAACAATATATAATATGGAAACATATTATGGAGACGAAACAATTGAACGCCTCTTAGAGTATTCAAAAGAAATAGTACAAGAGATAAAAGCTTATGAAGAGATTTATACATTAGTATATGATGAAGAAGAGGAAGGTGAAGATGGCGAAACGTAAAAATCATTATTTTACCAAGGATCATCAAGACGCTATTGTAGAATACGCAAAAACAGATGACATAAAAATTAGAACAAAATTATATATTGAATATATAGGCCCCGTTTTCGATGAAATGGTAGACAAGATAGTTTACACTTATAAATTTACAAACTTACCCAATATCGATAATTTAAAAGAAGAATGTAAGATTTGGCTTACAACTATATTAGATAAATTTGATCCAGAAAAAGGCTCAAAAGCTTTTTCTTATTTTAGTGTAATTACAAAAAATTGGTTTATTCATAAAGTTAAGAAAAATTCAAAACAAACAAAAAGAGAAGTGCAACTAGATGATGTAAAACAAAGCCTAGAACAAGAGCATTTAGTTTCTTATAATAATTATTATGAAACTCGAAATGAAAAAGAATTTTGGAAATCATTGTATTTGCGCATTGAATCTTGGGGCGGTGAAAATCTTAAAGCCAACGAGAGAAAAGTTTTAGAAGCAGTAAAAATTTTATTCGAAAGCTCAGAAGATATTGAAATTTTCAACAAAAAAGCTATTTACTTATATCTAAGGGAAATTACAGGATTAAATACAAAACAAGTAGTCAACAATCTTAATAAATTGAGAGTAAGATATCGGGGGTTTAAAAAAGAATGGAATCGGGACTGAAACATGTAAGTGAATATATTCAAGAAGCAATAGAAAACATTAAAAATGATCGCTCGATCACTGCGAATTTACTTTCAGATTTAGTCATCGAGATAAAAAAGACACAATCAACTGCGGACACGCATAAAGATCTGGGACAAATTGCTGCAAAGTATGTAGAAACCTTACAAAGGTCTAATGAACAATTGGTAAAGATTACTGCTTTGCTCCACAAACAACTTTCTAAACAGGAAGACGTCTCCCTTTCAAATGAAGACAAAGATGAACTATTTGATTTAATTCAAGGAAATGGAAATGGTTGATAATATAACAACCAATCTTCCAACCAGCCGAGAATTTGATGTAAGCAATTTCAATCCCTTCAGAGAACTTGTAAAGTTAATATTAAAAGACTATAAAACTAATATTAATCTTGCCCAAGCAGGTCCATATTATGCTGTCGTATTTGGTTTAGACAGTACAAGCACGTGGGACTATCCTACTTCTGACGAATCACGGATGAGAAGGATAACACAAACTCCAATGATACCAAAAGTAAAAGTTTATGGGTATGTTGATGGTATTACGCTCACTCCAAAACCCACCTCATATTTAATTAATCATGTAACAGGAGATTCTGGAGGAGAGGATCTTGAGCCTGGTGAGGTAGACGCCGTTATCGCACTTCCAAGATTTGTTGCAAAAGAAGAATGTTTACACGTTCCTCATCTGGGAGAGCTAGTTTATGTTGACTGGCTAAACAAGCCAGACCCGCAGGATACATCTACTTGGACTGACCCAATTTATATAGGCCCAGTTCATAAGACTAGACCAATCCTCATACCACTTCCTACAATAGATTCGCCACAAGACGCCTATGATAAGAATGCAAAGGGAAATATAAATAAAGGGAGCCCTTTTGAAGATAAATATGTGTATTTTACCCCAGGAGAAATAACAGCTGAAACGCTAGAGGTTTCTAGTTTGGCACACCTCACCAGAGAAATTTATATTGATAAAGAGCTTGATTATCCTAATATGAAAAATTACGATATCCTTCCAGGATCTTCAATAATTAAAAATGTCGAAGACATGGCTGATGAGCTTTCTGATTTTAAATATATTCAACACAGACCAGGAAATAAATTATTTTTCTTACCTCCAGATTTAGAAATCAAACAAAGAAAAGAAACAAAACTTTTTATAATAAGAGAATCTGGTCGAAATCATATAGAAACATATAAAAAAATACACACAAATCCTACCATGCATTATACAATTTCTATGAATTCTATTTTAGATGGTTCTCATGTTGGTCTTGAAAATTATAAGAACGGCCATAAACATAGACTTTGTACAATTCGAGTTAATGTACCATATGGCCTTGTTATAAATGAAAAGAATACTTTTTCTAGTACCTCTGTTGGTTGTATGGTTTCTTCGCCATTTGATGGACGTCATTTTTTTGGACCTAGCTCTACTTGGGCTTCGCATAAGCCAATAAAAGAAATTAATAAAAGTCAAAAATTTTCTAATTTTAAAAATAAATTACATAATTGGATTACAGACAAAAGATTACCAGATAATTCTTTCCCATTTATACTAGGTCCTTTTGGAACGCCCGGGCTGCGAACAGGACCAAATGCAAATCAGAATACCCCAGTTTTAGATATTTCAAATAATAATTTTTGGTCAGGTCGAATAACTTGGTCTCCTACTGGGCATTATTTTTTGCCGACACTTGACCAGGCTGCGGCTTTATATGAATTGGTGTCAAGTATTGTCAACACGCCTCCGAGATCAACATATTCCTGGGGGTATAAGAAGCCTACATGGCATAAACATATTTTAGCTTGGAATTTTCCTGCCGCCGGAGGCGGCGTGGATATCTATCCAACCAGCCATTTTATTAAAAAAAGGGGGAATAGGCACAATATTGAACCCGGATTCCCATGGGGGAAAATAGGGCCTCTTCCAATCGAAAAATATAATAAACCAGAAATATTTTGGAAAAACGGTTTAAAAAGTAAAGGTAATTCTGCAATATCTGGAATAGTTTCTTATTCTAGATGGGGAACAGATAGCAGCCCATTTTTAGAACACTATCTTCTTACGCGCCAACTCGGTTTTGGCCATTTAGAATCTTGGTATATTACTTTAGCCGCGGCAGCCGAAACAATACCAAAGCTTCACAAGGGCAAAGGTCATGGCCCAACAAAAATACCAGTTTTTGGTGACGTTTCCTTAAATAAATATTTAGAAAAAGGACAAAAAATGTGGTTTAAAGCAACATCTTATATGGAGAAAACATAAAATGGCAAATGGCGATGTACCAGCAATAAACCAAAGCGGCATGGACTCCAAGGATCTCCAAAAGGCCAAAACGAACCAGTCAAAGACTAAAAAAGTCCCCGGCCTAAATTGTGGAAATATTAGAGAACCAATACCTCATTTTGTGAAGGCAGATTGTGAAACAGTAATTCCTGGAAAAAACAATAGTTATATTGTCCTAGGCCGAGATAGACCAGGTGGGATATATTCAGGGTATGGCGGTAAAGGCGACACACAATGTGGAATGATTGATCTTGTAGTCGGAAGAATGCACCCAACGCCAATAGAAAAATTTAAGTATGCCGGCGAAGGCGATACGGAAAGCTCCATGATGGTCGATCCGATGCTAGTTCCATATGCCCCGAAAGAAGACAAGCAAAACCCCGCGCCTGTAAAATTTGCAACTGATGCAGCTAGAATTTATATTAGTCAAAAAACAGATATTGATGATAATTTTGGCCTCACCAAGCTTCGTGGGATTCCCGAAGGAAAAGTCAAACCATCTATTAATATGTCTGGAATTGGTATCAAAGCCGATGCAATAAGAATTATAGGAAATGAGGGAATTAAATTAATAACCGGACCCGATAAAGTTAACTCATATGGCGAAGTCATCACAGCCAAAGGAATTGATTTGATCGCCATAGACCCAGAGAACGCCACAGTGACAGAAAAGCTCGGCGACGGCGAAAACAAATTTTTGAAAAGAGGTGCGACCATGCAACCTTTAGTGAAAGGCGATAATTTGGAAGGATGCTTGCGCGAAATTTCTTATGAAATAAGACAAATCATGTCAACAAATCAAAAATTAGTTAATTATCTGGTTCAATTTTTAGACCATTATTCTAATCATGGGCACCCGCCAGCATGTCCATATACTCCGGTACGAGAAGACGCACGAAATATAAATAGTGGCTGTGATGCTAGCAATGGTATTGGGACAACAGTATTTGTTTCTTATAAGAGGCACACAAAGAATATTCGAAAAATCGAGTCAAAATATCTTAACCCACAAAATCCAAAGTGCTACATCAAGAGCAAATATAACAATACAAATTAGGAGAAAGAAGTGAAAGAAGGCTATTTCGGCAGCAAAAGATATCAAGAAGTTATTGATCTAATTAAAGAAAAGTGGTCTACCGATGATTTATGGACTGGTGAGGGCGCGGCGGAAACCTTTGGTAAAAAGGGCGCCACCAACCCATTCGACGCAATGGTGGATCTCTACACCGCGGACGAAGACGACGCCAAGCGCGGACCGATCATCGGCGGCGACCGTCTCTACGCCATGACGCAGGCCTCGCCAGCACCGCAGAGTGTCACAGTCGACTCAAATATACGCACCAAAGCACTAGTACCAGAAAGTTTTATACACTTAGCAACACAGCATGCTATTGATATCCATGATGTCGAACCAGTTGGGGCTGATGGGTTAGAAGATAAGCCATTTGGATTTGTTGAATTATTAGAAGATAGTGATTGGTACTATTATACATTTGATTATAGATCATATAAAAATTTACATCCAATCGCACAATTCGCCCAAGGCAGTGTTGAAATTGGGTATGAAACCTGGTTCGATATGGTTAAAGCTTCACTTCCTCTTGCGTTGGAATTGTTGGGTAGAAGATTTGTCAAGGCTAATATAGCCCACAAAGGCGCCATTACTGGCCCAGGACAAACAAACCGAGAAGATTATTATAATTTGATTGGGCCCAAAGTTGAAGAGTTTATCAAAGCTGGTTATGTTGAATTTGGGGGCTATACAATTGAAACTAGAAAGGATGCTCACGCGCCTGCAGACAAACAAAAACTTGCAGAACTTAAAGCACAAAGAGACGCAATACCGCAGCCACCGCCACCAGATAGTCTCCAAGAAGCTGAATTGGCTTCTATTAATGCCGAAATAGAGGACATAGAAGACAACCAAAGTATGTTCAACCCAGGCTTAACTTTTCTTATTGGGATAAGTAAACCAGCCACACTGCTCCTTCTTCAGGACGCGGATCCTGGTGCCAATCTAGAAGTTTTAGCGCCTGATAGGGCAATAATTATGAAAGTTGGATCAATCGATGACGATCTTGATGAAATAGCAAAAACATTAAAGGTATATCAGCAAGCCCAAAAGGAGTCTATACCGCCACTTGAAATTGGCCCAACTCCGGCGCCAAAAGGAACAGCACTTGGCAGCTGGGACACGATATCGCTTGATAACGAAGCAGACCAGATAGAGGACTTCAGAGAAGCACTAAAAACTTTATTAAAAGATGCCACCGCCGGCGGCGGCCAAGGAGTCCCCAGTGGATTTTTCTCCGGGGATAGGCCAACCTCAGAAGCACAAGAAGAGTGGGCAAAATATCCAGAAACATGGGGCAAAGATAAGAACTTAATTGAAATTGGCATTACTAAATCAAACAAAAAACTAGAAAAAATTCACGGCCCAGCACCCGATTGGGATATTGCATATGTACGGGAATACGCTCCGAAAACTAAGTTTAATGAAGATAGCACGGCCCCTGGCTTAATTGGCATACAAAGACTGGGTGAAGTTGAACATTCAAGAATCCTTGGAGGAGGCTTCAATGCTTCTTTAGAGCCCGCTTTTCAAGACTTCCGGCGCACACTACGCAGAACTGTGACCGACACAGAAAGAACATTATATTTTATATCTACAATGCACAAAGGAAATAGTTTTGATGTAGTTGATGACCGCGCCAGCCGCAACCCTAAAGTAGATTTTAACATAGACCCAGAAACAGCCAGGACAAAGTTGGATCTTCTTAGTTTTATTGAAAAATATATTGGACCTATTCAGCATACTCATAAGTTTCTTCATGATCATCCTGAAGGAACCAAAAAGGCCCAGGAACAGTATATAACTAACAATCATGGACCACTTGCATCACACAAATCAAGAATGAGCGCGAATGCAATGACCAATGATCCAACTTGGGCTGAAAATTATACCCATTATAGTCGAAAGTGGGTACGCAACGTGGCCGATGATTTTTGGCGAACTTTGCCTGAAACAAGAGATCGATTACGGATCGAAGATGGGCCCAACCCCGTAAGTTCGATTTTCACGAGAGTCTTAAGTCAGGCAGACGTTAAAACTTTAGTAAAACAAGCAATAAAATGTTGGCTAGATCCAAACGAGTGGCTTGAAATAGCTTGTAGATATGCAATGAAAGAAATGGGTGCTGACAACTTTTTTGATAATATAAGCAAAGACGGCACTTTGACCAAATTAATTGCAGAATCTACTGCACAAGTTGCAACAGAAGTAGCCAATGCTGCTAAGACAATCAAAGCACAAAAAAGAGTACAAAACGCAGAATTTCAACAACTTATGTCCGAAAGAGACAGATATAACACACAAATTGAAGAACTGACTGCTAGAAAGGTTGTTGTTGAATCCGAGCTTAAAAACGCGACACCTGGCTCACCAGAAGAGAAGAATCTTTCGAAAGATGTAAAAGCAATAGACACACAAATCGCCAATACCATCGGCCGAAGACGTCAAGTTGAAATGGATTCGTCATATGCAAATTATGTAGAAGGAAGCGCTGGAACATATATGCCCTCATCATATGGGGGCGTAACTAATGCTGAAGTGGCAGAAGCTGCGAGCGATATATCTAAATCAATAATGAAAATGACTGATCCCAATTTTAAAAAGGAACTTTGCAGAAATATAATAAGTTATAGTGCGAATGCTATTGACTTAATTCAATCTTTAATCGTCGATCCCATAAGAAAATCAGTTAATCCAACCCCAGAAGAAGTGGCCAAAAAAGAAGATGAAGCAAAACGGCAGCGGAAATACAAAGAAGAAGAAGCAGTAGAACGCCCGAGAGACAAGACCACCACATTTGGCTCACAGGCAGATGAAGTGATGCGCGCCATTGGTGCACAAATAGCTCACGCAGCAATATTATATTTTGTTAAGAAAACCTTAAATGAAGTTATTCTAGCGTGCCAAGCCCTCAAGAATTTTCTCTGGGATGGCCTTGACCCGAAAGACCCGGGAAATAAAAATCGCATTCCTGGAAAAGCAAGTTTTGATGATTTAATGGATTTAACACCGGGCGCCGCCGCAAGAAATTTGGCCAAAAAACTTAGCGCCCAAGGAGTTGACTTAACAGAGCCTGATCTAGCTAATAATATTTTAGGCCTAATGGAAGCCTTGGAAAGCATGCTTTCGCAAGCAGAACTTTGTGCACTTTTTAACAATGGCGAGGCGACACTCACTGTATCAAAGATTATTAAAAATTTATTAATGACATCATTTGAAAATCTCTATTCTCAATTAAAAGGGAATGATGAAACTCTTTCTTATAAAAAGATTAAGGAATTTTTTCATAAGAGTTTTGAAGGCGTTATTGATCCTGCATATTGTGAAGAGATACAAAAAAAATTACCAACGCAGCTTTATAGTGAATGTGAAATCCCACCATACGTGCATGAACTTTGCGGAGAGTTATTGGATGGCCATGCAACAAAAGAACAAGTTGAAAATGTTTGCAACAGAGCAAAACTTGACAGGATAGAAAAGCTTCTTAATTTACTTGACAAAGCGTACAATCCAGAGTCGCCCCTAGCTGCAGATGATTGTGGCAACCCGGATAGAATTCCACATGACATCTATCCAACGAATCTGATAAACAATACATTAATTGATCAAAATTTAAGAACAATTGAGCCTGGGTTTAAAAGTGAAATATTTATATTTCATAATAAACTTCTAACAGGCTACCCATCTGGCTTTCCGCCACTTGACGGCCTCACGAATTTCGAATCCGACACACCCTGGCAAAACCAAAAGCAAACCCCAGGAAATATACCAGACCGCGCCCTTTTACCAATAATACGAGAATCATTTAACGCCCCTTTCCAATGGCTCCCGGGTTATAGCATTGATAACCTCCTTAGTAATTTTATATTAAAAAGTCCAAAGCGAAGATTCCTCTGGAGCGATCCATCCAACCCTCTCGCCGTGTACGCGACTGACGATAAGCTAGAATATTATCTTTCTGTTGCTGACCCCGGAAAACAAATAATTGAAACTGACTATTGGGTAGGTAAAGATCGGTTCTTTTTTTATAATATTTTACACAATGGCGCGCCATGGTTTGATAATCTTGAAGCTCAAATAAGAAAATATTTATATTTATATACTGAAAACGCTGCAAAAATAAAAGAAGGAAAAATAAAACGCGGCTGGTGGGCGATGAGCCCAACAGAGCAGGCCAAACAGTCTGGCATCGACGAAGCAGCCCTCGCTTCAGATAATTGGTTCCATTCTCCGCTAGAACAAGAATTTTTTAATGTATTAAATAAAAAGTTCTATCCCGGGATGTATTTTGGGCAAGATACGGAGAAAAGCTTAGAAAAAATGTTTAATATTATAACACGAGATTTAGGAAATCATTTGCTTGATGCATTTCGGAGATCTCCAACCTTTCATCCTGATGGTAAAGAAATGTTTAGAAAGTTTTTTGCCGGCCTTTTTCCTAGAGAAATATTCCCCGCCGATGATCTGTGTGATATAAAACAGGTTTCTCTTTTAAAAATAGAAGAACTAAAACAAAATATTCGCGAAAGAAATGAGGCCCTTGAGTGCGAAGAAGAACCAGATATAGATAATGACACTCCCAATCTTTCGCGCTCAATAGCAGAAGGTATAATTTATATATTAGCTCGTTTATATACTGTTGAAACTTTTCTCCGTCTTTTGCCTGTTTCTACCATGTTCAAAGTAAAAGATGTGCTCAAATCAGAAACAATTATAAATCTTATTGTTTCTAATATGGTACATGAACTGGCTATGTTAGATTATCAAAAAACGTTCAAGACCACAACTGGAGATGAAAAAGAAAATTTTCAGACACCTAACGAAAAAGCTGGGCCACAGCGTATAAGTAATCCAATTGGTGGCACGCCATGGCCCTTTAGTAGAAATGTATTTATCGATGAACCGGCAACAAAAGTAATAGCTCCTAAAGATGGCGCCGATTTTGAGCCAAAGTTCCAATCACATGTTGTTTATTATGCCAACAAGATATTAAGGGCAAAAATAAAGGAAGCAACTAAACGAGGATATAAATTATTAGATCCGCTAACTGAGGAACCATATGAATATGATCGCAATCCTTATAGTTTAAGTGGTATAAAATATTTGCTCAAAGAACAAATAATCTCAGTTAGCGATTTTATGGAAAAAGAGTTTGAAGCTAGATTAGATATAGATATAAAAAGTTGGAAACATTCTTTTTTGTCTTCTTTTCTTTGGCGCCACCTGGATAGAGATTATGGATACAGGGAGGGTCAAGAGAAAAGCTTTTTTGGCGGGTCGGACAATACTGACGATTTCTTTGTTGGGGACGTTCAATCCCCAGATCCCAACGATAATATTTTTAATTTAATGCCGCAGATAGCCGAAATAGATCCAAATTATAACACGAATAAAGATTCCGACGCCTGGCAACCTCCAAATCCTCATTTCCTAACCAAACCAAGATTATACTCACATTTCATGAACAGGTACCGCACCAATGCCAAGGCATACATTACCGACACGTGGTACGGGGGCGAGTGGTTGGAGTTTGATGCCGCTTTCGGGGGAATGTCGGCGCCCCTCTCTATAATCAACGCCTTCTTCACCGGCCACGGAGACGCCGGCACAAATCGCTACGTCGACATTGAATACCTAGGTACAGATACCGTTGCATCTACTCTCTCTGCTATTTCAAAAATAGGCCCAAATGGCGGTTTTATATTGCAACCTTATATCCGTGCGCACCAACACACAAAGATAGAAGATCCCATAATAAAAATAACACCAACAAGTCTTGATGAAAAAAAAGCAATTGCCCTGAGCAAACTTACCACAATCATGGGCTGGCTCGCGTTCCCTTATGCCGGCATGTCACCAGGCGAGATTGAGACGCCGGCCCACCCCAACTACCCCGACAACAACCTCAAAGAGCAGCTCACTCCCGCCATGGCGTTGGTATACGACGAATATAAAAAATGGTATGGAATGTATACCATCGGCACCGCATGCGATGCCCAGTGCGTCAAAGACCACTGGTCCGCCCACGTCAAGACCAGGGCCCAGTCCGAATATGATGATGTTATGAATTCTAAGGCTTTTGAACTCGACCCTTCTGTTCACAATGACCTCCCTCTTGAATTTGGAAATATTTGGCACACTCCTGACAATCTTGATGAAAAGCCAGGTGCTTATATTAATATAAACCAATGGCGGGAAGCAATGACGGCCGATAGTTTTGGTGTAGCAAAATATAAAAATTCTGTCCAAGCTAGCGAGCCACATACAAATTATTTTGATCCATGGATGTATGGCTTAAGATTGGTTTATGTCCTGCCACTTAGATATGATTATGCCCCTGTATATTCCGGCGTTGGCCCGCCGGCGATCCAGATCGATCCCTCCACCGGCGATACCATCTATCTGGGTTTGGAAAAAGAACCTGTAAAAAGGAAACTTAACTCAGACGACACTAACAAGACTGTAAAGATCGACCTTGATAAACTTTTACTGCCCTTTAATACAAGTATAAATGGGCCCATTGAAGGCCCAAATTTGTTGAATAAAAAAGCTTATATTTTATATGAAAAGCTTAGAAAAGCAGAGCTTGACACTGGAACATATATGTTCGTTGAGTATGAAAGCGCTTTAACAACTTTAAAAGAAGGCGCCGACATATCACCGCCCATAATTGAAATACCATTAATGGAGGTTGAACTCCCTGTTGGTGGTCTTAATTTTGCAGAAACAGGCGCACTGCATAGTTTTTATGAAAGCCAGGCGAAGGAACAAGGAAAATCAGACCAAGATGCAAAAACTATTGCAGACGGATTCGTGAAGTTGGCCCAGGACACAAAAGCAGTGCCTTTGGGATATTTTTCTTATCAAGATTCAATTGAAGATGAATTCCCTCTTAACAAGCTTCTTGGTTTAATGACAGAAACAAGTGATTTTGAAAAACTTTTTGGAAGAATATTTCCGATTGATAATTATAAAACATTGATTTCATTATATGTTCTTATGCAGACTTTCGAACTAGATGAATATACGAAAACAACACAGGCTGAATATGACACGGGCAATAAAGACAGCAACGGCCTTCCTGTTTATGACACTGAAACAGAATTAAAAGGTGGCATGTTTCCTGAAACAAAAGGAATGTTAAGATCTCTATTCTATTCTAATACACAAGCGGCGGATCCATTGAAAGGAGGCGCCGAAGCCGCCAGTCAAGAACAAACCAGTCAAACAGAAGACACAGGAGAGGATAGCTGGTGGAACAAATTTCAAACTTTAATGCTTGGGAGCCCACCAAGCTATTCTCAAATTTTTGCCATGACTCCGCTTGGTATTATGAAAGGTATGGTTCAAGCCACTGATCCAGGATGGAAAAAATGTAATCCATTTTTCATGACCCCATGGACCCCTGCAGGATTTACTATGTGCATGTTAGAAAAGTATTTAGGCGACACAATGAGCGGTATTTGGTTCGGGAATAAAGCACCTGACCAATTGAAAGCCGCCGAGGTTAAAGCATGCGACAGCGCAGTCGATGAAGATCCAACAATTTCTAAAGAAGAATATACGGCGGATGAAAAAATGTTTGACATGTTGATGAAATCTTATAATATAATGGAAGATGACCGCAATTGGATTCTCCGCCAAAAATATAAGGCGAGGAATTCTAACTCAACTGCTTTCCCTCGGGACAACCCCGGGGCGTCGTTCGATTGGGCCTACCAATATAGAAAGTTTTCAGACACAGCGTTATTTGATACTCTGATAGCTGCAGAAAAAGCCGGAGAAGCGACATCAGATATGAACTTAGAAGTAATATTTTCTACTTTAAGAGAATATTATGATACGCTCATAGAAGTCGAAGGACATGCATTTGATTATATTGAGAAATATAAAAGAGTAATAAGCGATTTAACAAAAAACGAAGATTATTATATAAATAATGCTTGGGTGGCAGACAGCATGATTCTGCCAGGCTCAAGCCAGGGATTTTTAGATATTTTATATTTTAATTGTGAAAGTGTCAATTCTTCGCCCTTCCCTGTCTCAGACACCTTGGTTGATTTATGCGACAATAAGGCCACCTTTGAATTAGCAAGAAAACAAATTCTTATACTTGAGGGCTTCTATAATGATGTGTTGAGCGCCGGCGGCCAGCAGACAATCCCCGGACCGTCATATTTGCCAAGCTTGTCGAACTTCCAGTGGTGTATCGATGAGGCCTGTGATACGTGGGAACCAGTGCTTAGTAGGGTAACATTCCTCGGCGAAGAGGTTTCTATATTTGAAAAAGGAGATAAAAAACTAGAAATTCAGAAAAAGCTTGAAGAAATTACTAAGGACAGCCCTGTGGTGGCATGGGTTATTAAGTTCCCGTACACTAACGAAGATTACGAGGGTACAAACTGTAAAGGAAACTGGCATCACCCGAGCGCTCAAACACGAGAGTATTTCCGCCCGAACTTCCTGGACGGAAATACTCTGTCATTTGTAGTAGGCCAGCCAGATGGGCCAAAACATTTTTACGAGGCAACTTGTGATAAAACCCTTGGTTATATTAAATGGAAAAAAGATGATCCTGACTCAAACGTGCATGGAAGTACATCTACAAAGATTGCAGTCAAAGATATGGGGAGTTCCTGGGTTTACGGCGAAAACACCACCAGCGCGGGCAGCGGCTGGGCATTTTCAGTTGACCATGGTAGTTGTGGAGAACTCAACTATCTCGCCGGGTCAATAAAGAAAAGCATCGAGGAGTTCATAACTCAAAATAATTTACAGGATATTGTAACTATTCAGTGGGTTGATCGCAATGCTGAAGACGCCGGCGGTGAATGGTTCGACGGCAAGCCGCTCCCAAACCGAAACCGTGGAGGTGTGGAATTACATATAACAGGTCTGCTAACAGCGCCCGCCGGCACTTTAATAACCGAGAGTGGCCTGTCGCCAGCCGAGATCGCACAGATCGGGGAGAAGTACGTGGCTGCCGGGGGCGATATCGACGATCTCGATGTGGCCTTCATGGAAGGCAACTGGAACCGCCAAATTGCAGTAACTCATGGTCTAGACACTAAGATTTGGGACCCTTATGATGTGCTAGGGACAGACGCACTCTGTTAAAATTAAAAAGAATTTAGAAAGATAGGCCCAATTTTATAAAAAAGAAGTAATTATAACTAAAGGAGAGATTTTTATGGCATCAGGGCTATCACCAAAATTACCATTACAAGAAGATACAAGCGACGGCTATACATTAAATAAAACTTATGCAGAAATGGTATCTCAAAATTTAAAAATGCTTGTTTTAACTGCACCTGGTGAACGAATTATGGATCCTGAATATGGTGTCGGAATAAGAAATTATTTATTTGAGCCAAATCACGAGCTAACGTACCAAGAAATAGAAACAAGAATCATAAGTCAAGTTAATAAATATATGCCATTTATAGAAGTGAAGGTAACAATGTTCGGCCCAGATGAAATAGAGTATGGAGATCCTCATTTATTTAAACTTCAAATTAAATATCTTATCAAACCATTACGGATCTATGATGTTGTGGAATTCTTCTTTGAAGACACTATTTAATATTATAAGGGAAATACGTTAAATATGTCTGAAAAACAAATACCAATTAAATATAGTAGTCGAGATTTTAATTCAATTAAGAGTGATTTAGTATCATATGCAAAAACTTACTATCCTGAAAGTTTCAAAGATTTTAATAAGTCCTCCTTCGGTGCGCTTATGCTTGACACCGTAGCATATGTTGGAGACATTTTATCTTTTTATTTAGATTATCAAGTAAATGAATCCTTTTTAGACACTGCGGTTGAATACAATAATGTAATAAGATTGGGAAAACAATTAGGATATAAATATGAAACATCTCCATCTTCTTATGGCACAGCAATTTTTTATATTTTAGTTCCAGCCAATTCAAATGGTATTGGAGTCGATTCTGATTACATCCCTGTTTTAAGAAGAGGGAGCACTTTTATTTCAACGAATGGTAATATTTTTACTTTATTAGAAAATATAGATTTTTCTAATAACAAAAATGATATTATTGCAGCTAAATTTGATGAAGACTCTTCCTTAACAACACATTATGCAGTCAAAGCCCATGGTTCTGTAGTCTCTGGCCAGTTTGAAAGTGAAGTAGCAACAGTTGGAGACCACGAGCCATTTCGCAGGATAATATTAAAGAATGCAAATGTGGCAGAAATTATTTCCGTAGCGGACGAAGATGGAAATGAATGGTCTGAAGTAGAAGAGCTTTCCCAAGATACAATCTATGTTCCAATAAATAATACAAATTCAGACAGGAAAGACACTCCTTTTATCTTAAAAACAGTTGCAGTACCAAGACGATTTACTGTTGTAAAAGAATATGGAACAACTATATTACAATTTGGATACGGCTCTGAAGATCAATTAACGCCAGAAGTCGCAGCAGTCCAAGATCCAAGTCAAGTAATATTAAAAATTCACGGGAGAGACTATATTACAGACGAATCTTTTGATCCAACTAATTTATTATCAACAGATAAATTAGGAATTAGCCCATCCAATGTTATTTTAACTATTAGATATCGTATTAATACTGCATCAAACACGAATGCTGCCGCCAATACTTTAGTAGCCAAACGTGATGCTAGATTAGAATTTCCTTCTGTATTGGATGGTGCGACCTTAGTTAGTTCAAAATTAAATGAGGTTATAACATCTTTAGAAGTAAACAACGACGAACCTATTTTGGGTAACATAACCACGCCCAGCGTAACACAAATAAAACAAAGAATTAAAAGTACATTTTCTGCCCAAAGTCGTGCAGTAACTTTACAAGATTATTCAAGCTTAGTTTATAGGTTGCCTGCTCAATTTGGGGCCATTAAAAAATGTCATGTTATTCGTGATGTAGACTCTTTTAAAAGAAATCTTAATTTATACATTTTATCTGAAGATGCAAACACTAAATTAATAAAAGCAAACGACACACTAAAACAGAATCTTAAAACTTGGGTCAACCGCTACAAAATGATAAATGATACAGTAGACATTTTAGATGCAGAAATTGTTAATATTGGAATTGAGTTTGAAATTGTAAGTCATTCTGCAGCAAATAAATTCGATACTTTAGAAGTTGCATCACGAGCCCTGAGACAGAGAATCAAAGAAAAAGTACTTTCCATTGGGGAATCGTTTTCCATCACAGAGATATACTCAACTTTGAATCGCGTACGCGGAGTTGCGGACACAGTTAATGTTAAAATTGTTAAAAAAGATGCAAGCAATTATTCACAAATTGGTTTTAGTATAGATGAATTTACTTCTCCGGACGGAAGATATGTGGCAATCCCACAAAATGCTATTTTCGAAGTAAAGTTTCCGGAATTGGATATTAAAGGAACTGTTAAATAATGGCTATAAAAAGGTATACAGCAAACGCAGACACAACAATTACAAATGCGTTTAAAGCAGGTTTAACAACACGCGGCACTGGCTCAAATATGGGGATGTCGGACTCTTTGGAGATTTTTTCAATATATGGACAAACAATTAGTGGCTCTAACGCAGCAAAAACAGCAGAACTATCAAGAGTTCTTATTAATTTTCCAGTTACAGATATAAACACAGATAGAACAAATGGTGATATTCCTGCTTCCGGAAGCGTAAGTTTTTATTTAAGAATGTTCAATGCCAAACATCCATTTACGGTTCCAAGAAGTTTCACACTTTCTGCATCTGCAGTAACTAAAGATTGGGAAGAAGGCCGCGGCCTCGACATGGAAGGTTATAGAGATCTAACATATGATGGCACAGGTTCGAATTGGATGAGGGCAACAGAAAAAACAACCTGGACAAGGCCCGGCGGTGACTATGATACAGGGGAGGGTTCTACTTTTCAACAAACATTTGAAAAAGGGACAGAAGATCTTGAGATAGATGTGACAACGCTAGTAGAACAATGGTTACATTCTCCTGGAAACGTTCTAGGCGACAAATCAAGTGCGAGATATGGATTTGGCGTACATTTAACAAGCAGCCAAGAGGCCAAATATGAAAATACAGACATGACTGATGGCACAAATGGCCTGCTTAAAAATCCAACTGGCTCTACAGATTCGTATTACACTAAAAAGTTTTTTGCTAGAGGGTCTGAATATTTCTTTAAACGACCAGCAATTGAGGCTCGTTGGGATTCTTCTAAAAAAGACAATAGAGGAAATTTTTATTTAAGTAGTTCTTTAGCTAGCGGCGCCGACAATTTGAATACTCTTTATTTGTACAATTATATTAGAGGGCAATTAAAAGATATACCAAATTTAGGAGGAGCGGGTGCTAGGCTCGATGCTGGAACTTTACAAAATGTTCAAAAAACAAAATTAGATGTTAGGATTTTTGCTACTCTTGATGGTAACGCAAAATCCCTACCAGAAGGAGGAGGTGTAACGGCTAACAATGCTTTTGTTATAACTGCTTCTTATATTGCTTCAGGTACTTATAGCGCCTCATTCGCATATACGGGCTCGGAAACTACAATTTATGATGTTTGGTCAACAGGAAGCGCCACTACTCATCGCGGCACCGGTGCCAGCTATATCGAATTTCACACAGGATCAGGTATAGCCGTTAAAAGCTTTGAATCATACGAGCACAATCCTAACGATACTTATGCCACTTCTATAAAAAATCTTAAATCAATTTATTCTAATGAGGAGACTGCTAGATTTAGATTATTTGCCAGAAATAAAAACTGGAGCCCAAATATATATACAAAAGCAACAACAGAGATATCATCTTCTATTATTGAAGATGTTTATTATAAAGTGTTTAGAGTGCACGATAATTTAACTGTTCTTGATTATGGGACAGGTAGTTTAAATCACACAAGAGCTTCATATGATGTTAGTGGAAGCTATTTTGATTTAGATATGTCAATACTTCAGAACGATTATATGTACGGAATTAAAATTGTATATTATTTGAATGGAAAATATGTAGAGCAACCAGAGACTTTTAAATTTAGAGTAGAAAAACACTCAACAGATATAGAGTAGGCACATGGATACAAAAAAATATTTTGATGACCCACAAACTATAGTAAGTTCAGCAGATATCGATTCTTTAGCAAAAGAAGTTGAATCTTATGAATATATGGGCGCGTATATCCAAGAAAAAGAAAGATTTGTTCCTCGAATTGATTTTTCTAGTGCTTCTAATTTTGCATTTTTTGGTTCTGCAGAACAATATTACAATGATGCCGTTAAAAGAATTTATCAAACTTATCCATATGATGGCTCTTTATATGAGAGAACTTCTTGGTACCTTTCTTCTTCTTATCTAGATAACTATGTTTTTGAAAATGAATATCCTAGAACAAATGGTTTTATTCGCATTGCGGCTCGCGACACTTCTGGCTATTTTGATGGCGCCAGTTCAAATAATTATTTCAGTTCTTCCACCCCAGAATATATTTTATTTAGAGGCGGCCCACATCCTAGCACTCGCGGAAAAGGAAAAAAAGTAACCGATACTAGTGGCGACTATAGAAGTGGTTACTCCAATATTTATGACCAATCTCAAAATAGAGAATCTAATTTAAAAATCGATGGTGTTGATGGCAATACAGTAGAATTTTGGATGAAAAAAGAAGATACTACTCGGCTAGCACGAGAAGTAGTATTTGACACTTATACCGTGAATGCAACAGAAGCTGAAGCTGGGTATGGTCGCATGGCCATAGAGATCTACCGTGCTGGCGCCGCCAACCCAGAATTTCAAGTTACATATATAAGTGGCAGCACCGATGGTACCACTGGCGGAGTGGGTTTTCAAACAGCGTCTATTGGTCAAGGGATAACAGGTAATTTTAGTGATGATAAGTGGCATCATTATGCATTTACATTTGCAAATTCCGGAAGTCTTGCGGCCGGAAACTTACAAGCAAAATTATATGTCGACGGAGCCCACAATGATACAATTGTTGGTACCACCACTAATTTAATTAGAGAACAGTCAAGCGCAACTGTTGATTATGTAAGCGGCGGCATGCTCGCAACAATCGGTGTTCTTGCAACTTCGCCGCGCGGCGATAGCACGCCACAATTAGGCTGGGCTCCGTTTTCCGGCGCGCTAGATGAATTTAGATTTTGGAAAACAGAAAGAAACTCTCAACAAATTGGACGACATTGGTTTACGCAAGTCGGCGGCGGTACAAATACTGACAATGCAAATACACATTTGGGCGTTTATTATAAGTTTAATGAGGGCGTAACAGGAGAAAATCCCACAGATTCAACAATTTTAGACTATTCTGGACGGGTTAATAATGGAACTTGGATAGGATATACTTCTGGCCATAGAGAAACCGGTTCAGCTATTACATTGAGTAATTTAGTAACGGCCTCTTATGAGTTTAAAGATCCGATTCTATATAGCACACACCCAGATGTAAATGCTTATTTGACTTCTTCTATAAGCAAAGGAAAACATCACGATCTTTCAAATAATGCAGCCATTTATAATTCTTTGCCTGCTTGGATAATAAATGAAGATGGTGAAAATGGAGAAATACTTAAAAAACTAACACAAATAATGGCAAGTTATTTTGATACTTTGCAATTACAAATACAAGAATTGCCTACTTTGCAAAATGTAGTTTATCCAAGCGGAAGTTATGAAAAGCCACACCATTTTATAAAAGATGCCTTGGAATCAAAAGGATTCGTGACGTCAGAAATATTTGCAGATGCCGACATTTTAGCACAATTTTTAAATCAGTCTAATAATGAGTTATTTGAAAAAAAACTTTATCATATAAAAAATCAAATATATCAAAATATTTATAATTCTTTATCTCTTATCTATAAGTCTAAAGGCACCGAAAAAGCATTTAGAAATTTAATTAGATGTTTTGGTATTGATCATGAAATTTTAAAGTTAAATTTATATGCGGATCAATCAGACTATACATTTGAAAATAATTTTTCTTCAGTGACCGTTAAAAAGAATTGTGTTGATTTTAGTAATTCAGGCAGAGCTTATGGAACAATTTATCAATTTACATCTAGCGCAAATACAAACTCAGTATCCTTTATTTCGGGTTCAAAATCAACACCGACATCCACTTCGCTTACTCGTATCGCCATTCCTTTTACAACAGAAGCAGAGATTATTTTTCCAGATCCCGGATCTCCACGGGATCAAAATTATTTTATGCTTTCAAACCTTTCGGCCTCCCTTTTTGGTATGCATACTGCCAGGCAAACAAACTATGAAGAGCCTCCCAGTAGTGCACAAAACTATAATGATTTAACTTGGCACGGCGATGACTCTGCAAATTTTCAAGTTTATGCATGTAGAAAGACATTAAATGACGATATCGTGTCCTCGGCCGGATTTACAAATAAAGATGCATTTTTTATGCTTAGTAGTTCGGATGAGGGATTCGCTTTAGAGCTAACAAGCAGTGTGTTTAAAGAAGTATATGATAATAATAAATGGAATTTTGCCGTTCGGGTCAGACCAGAAAAGCATCCATTAGCAAGTTACGTATCTGGCACTCTTTCTCAAATGGACGAAAAGATGAAAGCGGATGGCCCTCTTGCATATGTGATAGAGTTTTATGGTGTTAATAATGATTTAAATACTATAAATAATGAATTTTTAGTTACTGGAAATCTATCTCAAGCACAAGGAGAAAACTTTCTATCTAGCTCCAAACGAGCTTATGCAGGCGCACATAGAACTAATTTTACTGGGTCCTATTTAACTCCAACTGATATTAAGTTTTCTTCATTAAGATGCTGGTTAGACTATCTTGATAATGAAACCATTCGAGCACACGCCAGAGACCCAAAAAATATTGGTCGATTAAATCCATACAAGCCTGCATATTTGTTTGAAGTTATGCCATCCGATGGAGAAAACGAAGGGATAACTCAACCATATGTTCCCCAAATAGAAACCCTTGCTTTAAATTGGGATTTTACCGGATTATCTAGTTCGGGCCCAGCAAATAGCGATTCATATTATGGAACTAGTGATAAAAATGCTAGTTTCTCAGTTGCGGACATGTCTTCTGGTTCTATAAATATTACTTCAAGTTACGGAGCAATAAGTGGAATCACTAGTTTACAACATACAGGAAAAGGAGATTTCTTTTCTCCAAATAAATCTGTTATAAGCAAGGAATACATATATTCAGCAAAACAAAACATACCAGAGAATGTCAATTCTTCTGATATGGTGAAGATTTTAGATTCTGATGATATTGTTTTTACAAAACATATAAGGCCCACTACTAACTTTTTTGCCATCGAAAAAAGCATGTATCAGACAATTTCTGAGGAAATGTTAAGATTTTTTGCGACAATTAAAGATTTTAATAATTTAATTGGGGAACCAGCCAATCGATACAGACAAGATTATAAAGCTTTAGGAAAACTACGACAACTTTTCTTCGAAAGAAAAGTAGAAAACACTGGCGACATAGTAAGTCCAGATTTAGAGAAGTATATTGATTATTATAAATGGATTGATCAATCATTATCTAATATGATCCGTCAAATTATTCCCGCTTCTTCAAGATTTTCTGAAAATATTAGAAATATGGTTGAAAGCCATATCTTAGAAAGAAATAAATATTGGTCAAAATTACCTATTATTGAAAAGAAAGAAAAGCATACTAAAAATGTACTAGAAAGCACCCTTGGCGGCGAAGCCAAAGATGATAATGGCATCAAAATTCAAATCAAGTTTACTACCGAGCACCATCATTCGGCTCACCATGCCGCCAAACCAAGTTTAACAAAAACATTGAAAGCGCACGGACCTACTCAAATGACCGTGAGACTCCCAGACAATGAAGATTGGGAGAAAAATGACGAAACAAAAAATACATTATCATGGACAAGAGCCAAACTTACAGAACCAGCAATTTCAAGTGGAGATAGCGACGTCGATAGTGCAAGACAAAGAATCTTTGATGCTATAATTGAAACATCTAAAAGAGCAAATCGGAGTCCTGGTAGACTATCTGCACATATATTTAAGCCAATACACGGCGGAGTCAATAATTTAATAAACAAAAAGCCAACTTTATTTAAAACTTTAATAAATAATGTTTCTGGATCTGAAAGTGTTGGTTTGGAAGTTACAAATGAAAAGGTTGCAGAAAGCGATATAGCCAAAGAATATAGGAGACTATATTTTCCAAAAAATAAAAAGAGAGAATTTCTAACCACATCCAGAGTAAAAAGCCGCGGCGCCTCCGCAGACACTGGAGAACGCGATTATTTTGGGGATTCGTATACTAAATGGACAACCCCTTTCACTATTATGAGTTCTTCTGTCGTTACTGGATATAATAAAATACTTTCAAGCAGTTTCACCGGCGGCATTGACTTCGCTAATTTACACCAAGATATATATACTCCACACTATGAAATACCAATGCAAGGTCCATTTACCGAAAAATGGGTTGGAGGCTTTCCATATAGACACGTTTGGTCGCAATTTAGTGGCAGCGCTAAAGTTGGCTCTAATTTAGATACTAGGGCAAATAGAGTAGAAGGTTGGAGATTGGTGTTTAAAGAAGATTCAAGCAACAAATACGTAACAATTGTTTCTCCTATATCTGCTTCTGTCCACAACCCTCGTTCAATGTTCTGGAATGGGCCAAAGCGTCCCGTTAATATTGAAAATATTCGTACGACAACCGGCTCCGGCGGCTATAGAGACCCAAAACACACAACAAAAATAGGAAACTATAGATTTGATTATAATATCGTTTCCACCGCTGGAAGAAAAATCAATAACAGATATTTTGTTAAAAACAATGGCATAAATATTAATTGGCTTGATCGCCAAAAGCCAGATTCAGCAGAGCTACCAGTACAAGGGGTTCCTGATTTTACATCTATTGATCGCTCTGTAACTGGTTCAAATGAGTTTGTTTTTGTTAATAGATTTAGTGCACCAGGAGGCCCTGAAACAATGGCCGCAGCCTTTTTAGATCTTGAATCTGGAGAATACTCAGTATATAATTGTCTTAATTATAGAAATTTAGCAGCTCGATTACCTCTCAAAGAATATTTAACAAACCACTGTAACCAATTTGGATATTGGAGCGATGCACAATATTCTGCTAGCTGGGAAACAGCCATTAGTACTGGTTTTCAAGACCCGGCCAAAGGTGGTTCCTATGCGGGCACTCAAACTGATGTAAAATCAGCAGGATATGCGGGTGTTAGCACTTCTGGCCAGCCAATGCCTTCTTATCACAAGGTTAATAGAAACCCACGAAGAAGAATAGAGCTTGAAGGGGATTCTACGAAAGTGGCAACTACATTTCCTACCGGGGTTGCTTATGATAATTATTGGGTTCAACATCCAATTCCAAGAACAGATATGCAATATTCTTGGATATCAGCTAGTTTAATTGTTGGTTATACTGGGTCAGTTTTGTATGGTTATGAAACCCCACGAACTAACGATATTAGACGATATGGTCCGGATGCTTCTACTGATTTAACATTATTAAGTGCTAGTCTCACTGGCGCCGCAGCAATTGCGGGCGGCCCCACAATACCGGTTGATTTTGTTGGGCTCAATACATTAATTTATGATCCCCTTGATTCACCCTTGAACCTTCTAAGCTCTTCTAATGGAGTTTATAAAAATACAAATATTGCATCGATTGTGCGCCCCAACGATTTTAATAGTTTAATTCTCCATCGACAAGGCCCTTATGGCTGGCCGTCTTGGAAACAGGCAAGATTAGCTCAACATCCAGTTATGAGAAAAGAAAGAAAAGACAGTATGTTATCTTTCTTTTATGACAATAGGCTTGAGCATCATACTGAATCTTTGGCAACAAGTCGTTTTAAGCCTATGGTTCATGTGTTTAAAGAGGGTATAATCCAACATACGTATGGAAACAATTTAGCAAGTTTCGCAAATATCGAAGTACAGAATAAACTTAAATCTAAACTTTATGGCGGAGATCAAGTATATGATTATATTAAAAATCTTTATTTAGAGGATGTAGTTTCTTTTAAGCCGAATCTTATTAGTTTGTATTATAGAGAAATGATTTATCCAAGAGAAATTAATGTATATTTAGCAAAAGCAAGAATGAGGACAAATTATTTTGTTGATTTTTGGAGAGAAACACGGTCCAATAGAACTAAAACTAATGTAACAAATTCTCAAGGTCAAACAATTCTTAAACAAAGTATATGGGCCCTGGACGGAAGAACAGGTTCGGCCGCCGAAGCAAGACGCGGCCAACATTCTCCCGGAAATGACGGCGCCGGCGAGCTACAGAATAATTATTCAATTCATCATGGAGGCACAGATATAATTACGCCAGCAGCTTGTTATGTTAGGCCTATAAGCGCCAGCGCCGCCGAAGGCGATATGTTGTATGGAGATACTTTATGGGAAGCAGGCAACCCATTTTATGATTCATATGATGATTATTCTAATGAGATACGGAGAGTGGGCCAAAAGTATTCTATTGCTTCAGAATTTAGAATGAGTGAACATATGGAATACTTTTTAGATGAAAAAAATGGAAACTTTTTTGCAGATAGGGAAGGGTTTTTAACTTGTACTGGTTCAAATTATGCAGATAGCACTGTAAATAATTTCTTTAAAACATATTCACACTCAGATTTTTTAAAGCATTTTTCTTTAATTTATGAAGATCACAAAGGGGTTATTGAGCCTTCCAGAATCGCATTAACTTGTAACGCGATCATGAAACTTTTGCCATATAAAGGATTTTATCCAGCAGATAGAACATTACAATTGGCAACATTATTTAGTCAATCATATTCATCAACAGAATATGGCACAGATAAATATGAGGACAATTCTAAAAGAAGAATCGCTCTAACACCATTTTTTGCTCCTGGAATTTTATATAATTCAATTAAATCAGGAGTTGCTGTTGATTATCCAATTTATACTAAGCAACCTGGCACTACAACAGCAGGTGGAACAGTTACGATGACTACGCCATATTCTTTAGGCACCGGCAGTACTGCTGCTCATGAAAACTTGTATAGACTTTCTGCATCATTTGATTATAGATTACCTTTTGACAGCTTAGTTCGACCAGAAACTTACATTGGCAATGGATCATATATTTATGAAGCAGAACCAGATCCAACTGCCAGAGTAAGCGGCTCTGCTGATTCAACTGAGGCCAGCCCTATTGCAACTGGTAGTATCAAATTAGATCTTGTTAAAAGCGATACTTACAAACTGGCGATGCATAATTTTCTTGCCACTTCTATTGATCTATTCTTAAAAAATGGAGAAGTATCTACGCTCATTTCATCAAAAAATGAAGATAGCTATATTGTTGATAGTACAAACGTTTATAAAATGAGAATTTATTTAGCAGACCATCAAGATGTTTCTACAAATAATACTAGAAATTTCTCTATGTACAATCGGGAAAGCGCTTTTGGCCCAACAGTTGATTCATGCAAGGATGGTGGACCAGGAGGCTATGCACCATTTACACCTCCTTATTATTATAGTGATTCTGTAACTGGTTATTCTTATGTTGAGTATTCTTTTACACCATGGAAACACACAGTTGCAGAAAGATACGGTACAGAAGGCGCCAATGAATATACATTAGATGAAATCATTTCGAATTCTACAATTACAAAACATAGAAGTGTCGACGGCTCACAGTTATCTGGCTCCGGAACACATAGCGCGGATTATCTTCAAGATATTGCTATGATGAATTTAACAGCTTCTGTTAGTATATTTCAAAAAGATGCACGTTTTGTTATACAACCTAAATTTGAAACTCCTATACTTAATTTTACAAATGTTACAAAGACTTCTTTCTCTGAGGGCGACTCATCTACAAAAGGCATGTGGCACCAAAAAGGTGTTTATGAAACGGATAATTCAAAAGGAATATTCTTAGGCGTTCTTGACGTAGCAGGCAATGAATCTCTGGCAGATCTGCTTACAATTGACAAAGGACTTAAAAAATTAGGAATCTTGCCAGACGATAAAGAAAAGACAATTAGAGAAGCAGTGGTTGCAATACCAGTGATTAAGAAGTTCAACAAACGTACAGGTAGAGTGCAAACAAAATTTATCAATATACATAAGAACATCGTTAAAAGAGCCGTAGCAGATATTTTAGCAGGTAAAACACCAGAAGAAAGCAGTGTCACAACTTCTGTTTATAATATGGTAAAAACAATGCAGCGGTATATCATTCCGCCACAATTTGACTTCTTGACACAATTAAAAAAGTTTGGGTCTAAGAGATTTAGACCTTTTGCTATGTATCTTTTTGAATTTGAACATGAATTTTCACAAGAAGAAATTGCAAATATATGGCAGAATATACAACCAGAAATAGCACAAACACACAAAAAAGAGAAAGCCACCATTTGTCATCGACTAGAACAAGGAGAATTATTAACAGCAAAAGATCTAAAAAATCCAGATTTACATTGGATGATTTTTAAAGTTAAACAAAAAGCGAAATGGAATTATTTTGATAAAGTAATTAATTTAGCTGGAATGCTGCCACCAAGACCAGATGCGGGCCCAGCACCTGCCGGCGTCCAACTTGGAATTCAGGCTACGGCGCCGCAAGTAGATTCACATGGATCCGCCAACCCATTTCACCCGCTCAGATCCACCAATGAATTCATTGGCGGACCCACCAATGGAGGAAATAACGGAGATGCCAACGGCCCCGCAGTAAAGATGGATATGGCGCCTAGTGCACCATCAAACATAAAACACGGGCTTCTTTCTTCTGGCATCCGCACTAATATTGAAGATATAATAGAATATGCTCGTCTTGAAAGCGATGTTGCATCTGGATATGGCCTAGATTATAGTTATAACTGGCCATATGATTTTTGTTCGTTAGTTGAATTAATAAAAGTAGATGTTGAAGCACAATTTGGCGGGAAAGGAATGGTACAAGTACATCCATCAGCAGCGAGCCTTAAATCAGATATGGGCTCTCTTGGCTCGGGAGGAGAAGGCATAGTAGTTACTGGCGAAGGCGCCCAAAGTATTTCTTCTCGACACCCAGATATCCAAGAGGAGACTCGTTCAGCAACAACTGTCACTACGATGCAAAGTGTTGTAGAGCAGACAGGAAATAAATTACAATTAATAGATGGGCAAGAAAAAAGCAGGGGACAAGGATCAACTGCGCAATCAACTGGTACGAAATTAGGACTTATAGACTAGGAATAAAAAGAAATGGAATTTTTTAATAAAAAAGAAGATGTAATAGATTTAGAATTAACACCATATGGGGAGTATCTGCTTTTAAATGGTGAATTTAAACCAGCACAATATGCGTTTTTTGATGATGAGATTCTATATGATGGTAAGTATGCAAGGCCTGAGTTTACAGAATTACAAAACGATATTAAAGATAGGATTAAAGAAGTCCCAAGACTAAAGACCCAATATACGTTTCAGAATACAGATCTTCCAAAATTATCTTGGCCCGACGACGCCACTGAAGCGTGTATTAATACTGGTGAATGCGACCCAATACAACATCCTCCTTCATATATAAAACAATATACTTTGTCTTTGCCACTTGGAAACTGCAGTTTTGATAGTGAATATGCGCCGTCCTGGGATATTAAATTTTTATACAATGCTATAACAGGCAGCAGCGTATCCTATTTAACTGCTAGCATGCACCCATATTTGCAGATACCTCAAATAGACGTTAAAATTGAATATAAAACCGTTGCAAAATCTTTAAATAAAGATCCGGAGACTTCTGAGCACAATATAAACAAAAGCACGGATCTTAGACTAAAAGAATTTGATGAGCTACATGAAAATCCTCCTGTATATTCAGATGGATATTATGATTTTCAAGAAGATTTTGTAACATTAGAAATTAATGAACATAATGTCCCGTTTTTAAAAGAAAATTTTGACATTGAAGTTTTTGAAGTTGATTCGCATGTTGTGGCCGAAGGAAATGCTACGCTTGAAGCAGTGGGCGCATTTTTAAAATCACTGTCTTTCACTAAAAATCCATCGAGTGTCAATGAAAAAGGCCTTTTAAAATCTGAAGAAGAAAACATAAAATCTATTGAAGAAGATTTAAAAATGAAATTAACTCCTTTAGACTCCTCCTTCGTGGAACATTTTTTTAATGTGTATGTTGATCATGAAATTGATAAAGATTTAATATGTAAATTAAAACCAGCAGCAAAACAAAAAGGACATTTTGTGGCAGATCCACTAGATTGTTTACAAGAACCCGAGGTAAATATTTTATCATCAGATATTTATAAAGAAGCAACAGAAACAACTCCGGAGTGCGATTAATGGGATATCCAGAAACAGAAGTAGTGCAACCATATATTTCTAAAATAACTTTAGAGCCGACTACGGCTGAAAAGAATATTAGAGTGACTATAACGGTTTATATGAATAACACAAAAGTGGGCCCAATGACTGAAACAATGCAATTAAGTATTGTTAAAATAGCCGACAAAGATATAATTAAAAAACTTAAATTAAATAACAAAAAAGCAATTTTTGAATTAATAGAAAATTCAAAAAATGATGGCAGCCTTGGAAAGATAAGTTTATCAAAGGCAGAAGTCAAGACGTTTGATTTGGGCTCTAAAAACACAGTCACACAAGAATTTTTTATTGATAAGAATACTTCGGACTTATCGTTCTATGCCATTTGTCAATATAACCCAAATCACCCACGGCATGCAAGGAGAATATCTTCCAGCCCAAGTTATAAAAATTTATTAATCAACACAGCGACAATTGCTTCAGAGGACGTCTTTAGGAATAAAACAATAGTGAGGAACGCTAATGTTTTTGTTTTTCGAGATTCAACAGTTACTTTGCCCAAAGGGCAAGAAGACTATTTAGTTTCTCAAGGAGGCAAAAGAGTTTGGACGGGTCCAGTACAGTTTACATCAGATGGGCATGTTGGTTCTATGGGAGATAATTCTTCTGTTATAGGTCCAAAATTAAATCTTGTAAAAATTCCAAATACAACATTGCATGATTATAGGGTCCTCGATAAAATATCAAAAGTAAATTTTAGTTGTAGATTATTAGAAAATAAACCCTTGATTGATAAAAAAAATGCTCAATTTTCTAATTTGTGTATAACAAACGATAAAAATGGATTTATTAGGCTCTTTTTTGCAATTGATTTGGGAGAAATTAGCAAAAATAATTTCAAATTACCTAGATTGGTTGCTAGTGAAACTGATTTTTCTTTAGCTCTAGATTCTAGCAAACTTAGTTTTGATGAAATAATGAGCTTAAGCGAAATAAAAAATATAGTGTTAACACGAGAGAAAGTTAATGAAGCCGGCGACATTTCTCCAGAAAGCAAAAGCCACAACAATGTTCAACAAACTATTGCACGATCAACACAAGTTGGCGCCGTCGTCGCCACAACAGACTATTCTGTAAAAAAAGATCCTCACATAGCAAATCATATTAGTAATGTAAAAAAAATAATTGGCAAGTTAACAGAGGTCAAAGGTTTATATCTCGAACCATCAACCAGCACTTTTAATAATTTAAACTCATCTAAACAAATTAGATATTTTGGCTCAACAGATATATCAATGCAAGATATAAAAGATGGGTTATTCAAATATGGTGTAAAATTAGAAGTTGAAGACGGGACAATAAAATATATAAAACAGCTTTTAAATGATTTAACAGAAGGTCGAAAAGCAATGGAATTATATTTTAAAGATTTTAAATCTGGCACTCTTAGAAAAAATTATATGGTAAATGACAAAGGCCCGTGGGTCTGGGCCTTGAATATATTATTGAAAGCGGTGAAGGCGTTTGCCAATTTAGAAAATAATGATGAGCAGCAAATGTATATCTTGTCCTCTCCTAATACCGCAACCACAGAAAGTATATCAAAAGTAATTGATATATATAATAATGTTAGTTCTTTTATTCAAGATTTAGTAGAAGAGTTTCCTTCTAAAAACACAAGAAATATAGATGAGATGAATTCTAACGCAGTTATTTCCGGAAAAAAAACATTTACACAAACTATTTCTATAAATCATGTTTTTCCCGATATATTCAACGCAAAAAACAATGGAGAGGTTGGATATGACTATCTTGACGTTATTTATGGTTCAAAAACATCTGAAATAGGCTTGATGACTTTTTCTAGCGCGGACTTTTTACGAAGAACAATGAATGAAAATTTACGATTTTTTAAGCAGAGCGCCCAACAAACAGGAATTTTAGCCGGCAATAAAAGGTACGAGAATCAATTGAGTACAACTCAATTTTCCTACTTGACCCCTGCTTTAATTAAAATACTAGGTAGAAATTTTAGAACTTATGGGAAAGGAGATCAGGGCCAGATACAGAATGCCTCAGAATTAGGACATTTTAGTGTGCTAATGGATCTGTACTCCCATAAAACTATGAATCGGCTACATAAAGAAAATATTTCAACTTTAGCCGAAGTTGGAAAATCACAATCAAATTCATGCACGACCGGGGATATATTTGCTCAAAAATCAGATGGATTCTCTACACATGTTAAAAATGGTTTAGCGCAGAATATGGCGATTATAAATACGACTGCTTTAAAAAAATATGAATCTTCATGCAACGAAATACCTAGCAAGGAAGAAAATACAATTGCAAAATTAATGCACAATTCCGTTGCAGAAAAATATAAAAAAGAAATTCAAGCGAAAGACGACAGAGAAGATCGAATTAATATAACAGAGGAAACCAAAATTAATCCATCATTTATATTTGCCCCCTTATTTTATATGAACAACTTGGATATAGCAAAAGAAATCTGTTGTTGCAGCACTGCACTAAATCTTAATATAAGCAAACAAAATTTATCAACATCAGAATTTAAATTTTTGCCAAATCAATTAAAAGCTATAGCTGCTAGTAGCGCAGGCTCTACGTTGACTAAACAAGCATGGTATGACAACGGCGAGCCCCAATTAAAACAATTAAAAAATGCAGCTTTTTATTATTTAAATCAAAAGAATATAGTTTTAATTGAAGTGCTGGTTGGCTTTGATAGAGGAGCGATAGCCGCTCCTATTTGGACAAGATTGAGAAGAGATCATCTTGAAAATGCCTCACGCAGTCCAAATAAAAAATTATTATGCCGCCTAAGTCCATATACTAATCCTAAATTATGTTTTAATCAAAATAGGGTTTTAGATTTAAACCTTTTTAATCAATGTTTTTTGATTAATGCTGAAGGAACCCCTCGCACGGCAGCGCGGAGACCAAAAAGAACAATAAGGCCAGTAGAGGTCCCCACCTCACTAGATAATAATAGCTTATTAAAAATAAACAGTAATTTTGTAAGAACTAATATGATGTTTGGCGAAGCGGCCAAGTTTCGGCAGACAAGCAAAACTAAGACTACACAAACAACAGCAGCTATAACAACTGCCACTACGCCAGGAACCGTTACTACAACAGGGGGAGGAATGAGTTCTGGCGGAGGGAGGACGTATTAATGCCACATAGAACATATCTACTTGCCGGCGGCCTCGTTGGCGGCCAAACGCTCAACGAACACCTCTCATTGGCTCACCAAAATGCGCAAAAAATCTATGGGTCTATAACCCCTCTATATTTAAACCCCACGATCATTCATTCCACCGCGATGACGGGCGAGGGACACCCTGGAGACCCACTAAGACCTTATTTTGGACACTGGATGTATTCCGGTGGCGCCGGCGACTCACTGGTCGACCTTCCAGGCTGGGGAAACGAAACAGAAAATAGATTTGTACGCCCAAGTCCAAAGTGGCGCCAGTCACCCGGCCAGACTCATGCCAAAACTTTTCGCGTTTTAGCAAAGAAAAAAATAAGAACTGTTTCTACTCAGGCAACCCCAGAGTGGGAAACTTTTAAGTCTTGGTGGCAAAGTAGTGCAGCCGAGAATCCCGAGACTTTGGACCAATGGCATGCATATGCCATCGAAGCCATACATTCGGGTTATTTGCCTCATTATCACGAAGGCTACATAAATGCACATAATAGCGGCTTTACCACTGGAGTGTTCATAAATTCAGCCTGGGCAGAAATAGCTAATTTTTTCAAGGACTCTGACATTGGCATAGATATATTAGCCACTCTTAAAACGACCGGTCACGATCCATTGGACGGACCATTTCCGCCTCACCACACTCACTTGATCGATATATACGAACCGGGTGTTTACCCTGACATGTATAATCCTAAACTTAATGGTTGGCTTTATGATGCCGATCATCACGATGCCATGAGCCGAGTCGGGTTCGAAACCTATAAGCCCTTTTACGAAAAAATGGGATTCCATGGCACGCCGGAAGTGACACATCAAGGCACCGAGGGGCCCAAAGTAACAACACAGAAACAACTCGCCGAATTAATTGTTATCGATGAATTCGGGCTAACCGTTCCCGAGGAGGTTATATTTTTAGAAACCACAGATATTTTTTATAGTAATGAAGCAGCAAGGAAAGTGATGATGGACGCCGGCGAAGAAACTATGAATCCGATGGAGGCGGGAAACCAATGGCAATTATGGTCGCCTAAAGTAAATCTTGTCTTTGCCAAACATATTAGAGAGACTTATAAAAATAGGACACATGCTTACGGACCTTCCAGTGTTTCAAAAGGTATAAACGAATACAACCTTTACACTGATAGTGCCTTCCATTTAAACCATCCAAGATTTGACCCGGCCCGCCAAAGCTCAGTGGTAAATTACAGCAATTTAAATTACGAGGCCGCGGTAAATATTTTGTCTGATCAACAACATCTTCTTATTCCAAATAGTTATTTGCTTGGTCAACTAGCAGAGAACAAAGAAAGATTTTATCGACAATTCCCCGACGGCACCGTGGCAAATACAATATATGGTGATTTATTAACAGTAGGAGGGATAGCAAAATATAGTTTGGACCCCAGCCTGATGATCAATTCATACGCATGGTATTTTGATCAAAATATAGGCGTTGATCAATATATGCAAATTTGGACACAAATGGTAAACCCAAATGAGAATAACTCTATAAGTGTGCCTAGCCTTGAAAAACCCGAAGGAGCTTTTATATTTGGCTTTCCAAAGTATAAATTTTTACAAGAATATCGTTTTGACCTTTTTCACCAACCATGGGCGACCGACATAACAATTAATGTACCGGAGGCGCGTCCCGCGGACCAGTTTTTGAAAAAAATATTTAATAGTGAAGGGGAGGGATCCGACCCAGATCCAAGTCAGGACCAATTGATGCTGTTTTTAATGGCTCTTGCTGCCGGCAACCCACTCGTAATGGAAACTGAAGAAAATTATTGGAAAAGAGAGGTGGATTCTAAAGAAAGTATAGACACTTTTTCATGGGATTTGACACAATTTGTAGGTGCGTGGAGCAGCGATGACTTCGCTGTGGAATCATCTAATCTTCTTTCTTTCGACTTTGGAATCGAAAATACTGGATGGCACGACCTCGATGATGACATTAATGGGATACCCCTTCCTGCTCGTAATGCCTTTTGGGAGGTCACGGACAAACTTAAAGAGTTCGCGAATACGAGATCTATTTATGAGATTCTTAATGCGCCCCTTTACGATGGGAAGGAGATAAAGGTTAGCCCGGGCAAACAGATATGTCAACCACCAGGCCGAAGCCGTTGTGCGCCCCGCGAAAAGTACGGTGTCCATTATGATATGAATCCTTTTTCACATACTGAAATAATGTTTTACGAGATTGAAAAAAGCAAGCACGGTCAAATAGTCCAAAGATTCTTTATTGCCGCGCCCACCAATCTCAGTGGCGAAGCATCGATTGAATATATTGATAGCCAAATCAAACTTAATGAAGGGTATGATTATACAATTTATACTTATGTCATAGTTGTAGGAAATGAATATCAATATCAAGACATCCAGGGAGAAACTATTAATCTTGTTGATCGGTATTTCCCGACACCAGAAGGAGCTACAAAAACACAGATAATAGACGTCGAACTTGCTAGCAGCACCCAAAAGCGTCCACCAGTTGCAACTATTTATACTATTAATAAACCAAAAATTAAATTATTAAAAATTCCATACATAAAACTCCCAACTTTGTATACGGCAGATGCTCCGCCACTATATCCTAATATGGAAATATTTCCATATCAAAATATAAATAACAAATTATTATTTTTATTTAGTCAATACGTAGGTGAACGCGAAGATGTTCCAATCCCAATTTTACCTGGGGATGAAGAATTATTTAATAAAGCAAAATCGGCACAGGGCACATCTTCTGAAATTATTTTTAAATCAGATGAGCCAGATTATACATATCAAATATTTAGACTTGAAAAGCACCCGATAGATTGGTCAGATTTTAGCACGGCCCTGAGAAAAGAGATGGCCCCAGATAAAAAAGATTTTATTGATAATGTTTCGCCAAATAAAAAATATTATTATATGTTCAGATCAACGGATAGGCATGGCTATGTTTCAAATCCAAGTCCAATTTTTGAAGTTGAATTGATAGATGATAGTGGCGCAATTTATTTAAGCAACAAAATTGTTGATTTTACTGAAAAGACCTCAAGAGAAAAGACTAAAAGCATGAAAAAATATGTACATATAGTTCCTACGATAAAACAAAGTAATTTAAGTGCCCCCGAAGCAGCTAGTATATATGATGCAGAGAGTAAACAGGACCAGGATGTTATTTTAGGCCCGCTCTTCGGTCGACCCCGCGCAAAAAAATTTAAAGTAAGAATTACTAGTAAATCTTCTGGAAAAATGTTTGATTTAAACTTGAACTTTGTTCATAGCCACGAAGGCCTTGGCTATGATTTAAAACCAAAGGCGCCGATAGACTAAAAATGAATGCTCAATTGCAATTTAAAAAGAAGAAAAAGATTTTATTTATAATACGTACTATTTATAAGTGCGCAGAATAAGGAGTATAAAATGGCTTTTCAAGATAACAGTGGAGATATTATTTTAGATGCAGTATTAACCGACGCCGGCCGACGCGCAATGGCCCGCGGCGACGGAACTTTTAAAATAAATCATTTTAAATTGGGTGACGACGAAATAAATTATGAAAATTTTAATTTAGATCACACAGGTGGCAGCCCATATTATGATTTAGAGATTCTTCAAACGCCAATTCTTGAAGCATTAACCAACAATGAGGTCTCCCTTAATAGCAAATTAATATCTTATACAAACCCTAACCTTCTTTATTTGCCCCAATTAATTTTAAACACAGAGGTGGAAAAAAGTTATGGGAAAGACGTGGGGTTTTTTCAGTATGATCCAGCAAAAGAAACATTTATTGTTGCATGTACTGTCGGCACTGCCCGGGCGATGGGAGCGCATGCAGAAACAGGCGTTCTCAATGGAGTGTTCCCCGGGCAATCCAATTCGCGAATCCGATTAGAATTTGGGATCGACACTCCTGGAAAAACACCAGGACCTTTGAAAGGTAGCAATTTATCAGAATTAAATGAAGATAGTTTTTATATTGAATATGATAGTAGGTTTTGTCAAATCGCAAATGTAACCGGCGAAACTCAAAATGGAAGTTTTGTCGATGAGGATGCAATTCAACTCCTTCTTGCAACCGCGGGATCCGATTTGGTTACAGAAATGAATAAATTTGATGACTCTCTAAAGCCCCACCAACCAAAAATAAGATGGCTGCGAGGCAATAAGATAGAGTTTAAAATTATGGCTTCAGATTTATTACAAAGTGGAGACCCAGATTCTTCAAAAAGTCTTTGGCAGAAACATGGGACGCAAGATACTGGTACTGATTGGGACACCACAGCTGCAACCATAGGTAATAGCAGCACATGCTACACCGCCGGCGGCACAAATGATATTGATGCAGAGGCCGCAGCCGGAACTCTATGGAGAATAGATTCCTATATTCGAGTATCAGGTGTCTACACAGGTGCATCAATAGATGTTCCTGTTAGATTTTACAAGTCAAAGGAATTTGTTGATTGTAGTAATTAAATAAAAAAGAGGTATAATAAATAATGGCAACTGGCGATTCAAAAGAAATAACCCCAAAAGATAAAAAAACAGGAAAAACTTTAATTCATGAACATATCCCCCTAACGGGATCGCTTATTTCTGGAACCTACGTGGTTTCTGATGCGGATGAAAATGTAAAAAATTATTCACATGGGATGTTCCAGTCAGTATATGATTACCCATATTTAAGCTCTTCTGCAAATCATATTTTTGACGTTACTTGTGGGTTTAGCGCACATTCAAGTTTTTCTGCCTCAACGCCCGGGACACAACAAGAGAAAAAAATAAACATTTATAATCAAATGGCTCAGGTATTAGCTGGTTATGATCATACTGGTTCAATTCTTCGATTTGACGTCGGAGGATCAACTATTGATAGTGGCGATAAAATGGATGAAGTTTACTTTTTGAATTTCTCCAGACTTCTTGTTAAAGATGAAATTAAAAAAGGTACTTTTCAATTAGAGCTTGGCATTAGTGGTGGCTTTGATTTTGGCGCAGTACATTCAAGAAGAATAAAATTAACAGATAGAAGTGGGTCGGATGGATATAAAGTTAATTCTCCTGCAGGCGAATATGGTGTGCTTTTTGCTCAAACATCATATGATGGCGACAGCACTTTAAGCACGGCATTACTTGGAAACGAAACAATTGGTGAGGTGCAGAGTTATCTACCTGCTGGACTGATTTATTATCAAGCAGGGGTGGCAGTTATTTCTGGTTCAGTTTTTGGTGGAGCGTCCTCGTCTCTTGGAGCAGGCGCCTTTTTCAATGGTGCCGCCAATGACGGTGGCCAAGCCATATGTGAATTGGGCTCTGGCTTATCTGCTTCAGGTGTGCAAATGTTTACTGGTTCAACAATTCAAGCGGCATGCGACGGCTTAAGAAATAGAATTTATAATATTCAATTTAATAATACCACGGAATTAAATTCTGCAATCTATTTCTGCAGAGTTAACCATAATGAGTTTAATTATAGTTCTAATCCAACATATGTATCTGGAGGCCAAATTAATGTTAAAAACAACTCAGATGATATATCAACCACATATATTACAACTGTTGGCTTATTTAATGCGCAAAATGAAATGTTAGCTGTGGCCAAGCTATCTGAGCCCTTGAAGAAAACTCCGGAAGATGAATTAACAATTCGTGTTAGACTAGATTATTAGACCAATGGAACAAATTTTATGCCATATTATAAATTTAATGAAGACGACGTTTTCTTCAATCGCATAAAAGCACATCCAAGTTGTCACTTTTTTAGTTGGAAAGGTTGCACATATTATAATAATCAATATGTTATAAGTGGAGCATATAACAGTCCAATTGGGCACGTCGGGTATTCTGTGGGCGCCCACACTAGTTCTTGTAATTCTGGTTATATTAATTCATATGAAATGAACATTGATAGGCGCGAAGACTTACACACTATTAATACAGCAAACGCCGGCGACGCCAGCAATTGGGGTCCTGATACTGATGAAGGTAAAGCAAGCCTGATCTTTCCTTTTATAACAAAAGCCGGGAGTAAAATTTCTTTAAAAAGCGTAGCGTACGATTCATATGTAGACGATTTTAACTATGGGGATATAATAAGCGGAAGCTATCCATTAACTGCTTCTATTACAAGAATATTTTATACCGAAGGTTCCGCCGAAAACGGAAATGAAATAGATCCTGCAGGCCCGGATGGTAATACATATTTTTATCAAACAAAAGATCAAACTACGATAAAAACAAAAAACCCAGCAAACCCAACAAAGGAACTAACCATAACAGATGCCCCAGAATTAAAAAAGAAATATATTCAGGCATTAGAAAATACTATTAATTATTATAGAAAATGGAGCCCACACTTTACTTATTCTTCTTCTTTTCACCCAGTTGATTCAAGAAAAGAATTAGGCTATCACGCATGGGACAAAAGTTATCAAGCTGTTTCTATTATTGATGTGCCTTCGATATTTTTTGGAAGCGCCATCAAAAAAGGAACTGTAAATTTAAAATATTATATAACTGGCACTCTGGTTGGGGAACTGAAAGATCCAAAAAGAAATGGAGAACTGATTCAAACCGGCCCTTCTGGAAGCTTTCAGTCTGGTTCTGTTGCCGGAATCGTACTTTATAATGAGGGCGCTATTGTTTTAACAGGTAGCTGGGATTTAACAACAGGAAAGAGCACAGCTTTCACTAGCCCAGAAGGAACCTCGAATCCAATATTTGGGCCTCCGCGACTCCAAGATTATCAGCGTTATAATTCTGGCGATAGCCCCTCGTGGATTTATTTTGGAACAGGAATGAATGATGGGTATCCAAACAATTGGGATGCTAACCAAGGCCAGTATACATCAGACAAGGGGAGCAGTTATCGAACTGTAAACACTGCATCTTTACATAGCTCTTCTTTTGAATTGTTATTTTCAGGCACAACTTATATTCCCACAATTACAATGATGGCTCACGCTAAAAAAGGGTATTTAAATTGGTCAAACAATCCTACATATTTAAATTTTGGCCAAGGTTCTGGTTCAATATCTGGGTCTTCTTTCTATAAAGAAAGCGATGTCAAAACCATTAAAAATACAATTAGTAGCTCTTTTAAGGGCGGGTTTACAGGGAGCTTTAAAAAACAAACATTTATTGATAAAATTGGTATATACGATAAAGACAGAAATCTTATAGCAATCGCAAAAGTCGCGACACCTGTTAGAAAATTAGAAACGGATGAATATACATTTAAGCTTAAATTAGACATTTAAAGATATGATTTTAGGACTAGACATAAGCACTTCGATCACCGGTGTATCAATTGTTGATCGAAATAACGAATTAATATATTGTGAAGCCTGGAGAACCGACAAACCAGGGCTATCGTTTTATGAAAAACTTGATATTGTTAAAGATAATATTTGTCATTTAAAATCACAATACCCGATTGAAAAAATTTACGTTGAAGCGCCATTAGGGATGTTCGCTGCCGGAAGAAGTTCTGCTCAAGTTATCTCAAAAATTCAAAGATTTAATGGCGTCGTTTGTTGGATGCTAAGAGAATTGTTTGATATGAACCCAGAGTATATAAATGTACACACAGCAAGAAAAACATGTGGCATAAAAGTTAAAAGAGGAGAGAATACAAAAAAAATTGTATTACAACATATACTTGAAAATGAAAAAGATTTTAAAGCAGAGTATACTAAGAGAGGCAATCCAGCAAAAGGTGTTTATGATAAAGCCGATTCCTTGGTAATTGCTAAAGCTGGGTACTATTTAAATAAGAGCAAGGAATCTGATTATGAACGTAACTAAAAACCAATTAAGACAATTAATTACAGAAGTTTTAAAAGAGGCTTGGCCAGATGATGTGCGCCCTGAATCTGAATGGGCTTCTGGGCCTATATATCAATTAAACGACATGCTTGTTTCTCACGCACAGCGCGAGATATATGCCGAGGCTAACCGAGCCGGAAGGATTGGTACAGGGCCCGGCCAAATAACTGAAAATGATTTGGCGTTTGAACATGAAGAATCCTTGATGGACCATATGTTACCTCTCGCTGAACAGTTTGCAGACACATTATGGCCAGCGTATATGGGACACTTAAAACAATATATGAGCGAAGATACACCCACTGATGTTGATTCTGATGAAGATGAAGAATATACTATGTTACCAACGCCTAAAACTGATCCTATGTCGCGCCCCCCATCGCCTCAAAGAAAGAGAGCCATGGCACATTTTGAAAAAACAGTAGGCCCAGATTGGCTTAAAGAATCCCTCGCAGAAGTACTTGATACACTAGAAGAAGGATGACCAGATTTAGCTCATGAGGATCATGGGGAAGACACAGGGGAAGAAAGTGCAACTTACAAAATCACAATTAAGAGGCCTAGTTGAAAATCTTGTAGATGAAAGTCTACATCCTCCCGACCCAACTGGAGAAGAAGTGGTTAAATTTTTAGTTTCTCACGGCTTAGGAGAGGAGCTTGCGGATGCCATTACGCGAGTTTTGCGCGTTACCGACGCCAAAGAACTTATGAGAAAATTCAGTCGATAATAATTCCTTGACTTTTAGCCCATATATGATAATATTAATTTATGCACGAATTATATTTTAAAGAGTTACAGAAGTTATTTAAAGAATCTCTTATTGAGATACTTGAAACAATGGACGAAGAATCTTTCAGCGAAGCCCTTCAAATAATGGAAGAAGAACAATCAGATTTATCTCATAAGGATCATGAGGAAAAAATCTGACACGTTCAAGATAAAAATTAAAAAATCTTGACTTTAAATTTTTTATTTGATAGTATTACAACATGTATTCTGAAAAGCTTCAAATCTTAGAAGAAGTTTTAGGTAGTTTTTATCGCTCAAATGATGAACACTTGTTTTTTTGCCCTTACTGCAAACATCACAAACGAAAACTATCTGTAAATATTCCCAAAAATACATATAAATGTTGGATATGTGATAGTCGTGGTCGCAATATTTACAATTTAATTAGAAGGTTTGGAGATCGCTCACAAAAACAACATTGGAGAAGCTTCGAAGAAACAGTAGAAATATCAGAATTTGATAACATTTTTGAAGAGAACAGAGAAGAAACAGTAGAACAGCGAATTAAACTTCCAAAAGAATATATTTGCCTAGCTAACGAAGGATCGCCCTCGACAGCAAAATCAGCCCTAAGATATTTAAGGAAAAGGAACATAACAAGCGAAGATGTTTTAAAATGGAAAATTGGTTATTGCGATTCTGGAGATTATAAGAATAGAATCATTGTTCCCTCGTTTAATCAAAATGGCTATTGTGATTATTTTGTTGCGAGAACGTATAAAGATGATTGGATGAAATACAAGAATCCACCAGTATCAAAAAACATTGTTTTTAATGAATTAATGATAAATTGGAGAGAGCCAATTATTTTAGTAGAAGGAATTTTTGATGCCATAAACGCTGAAAATTCTATCCCTTTATTGGGGTCAACATTAAGTACCCATTCTAAGCTGTTTAAAGCCATTCTGACGCACTCTAAGCAAGTATATGTAGCCCTAGACCAAGATGCAGAAAAGAAGGCTTTAAACCTCGTTAATCTGCTTATTTTACATGGGGTTGAAGTATATAAAATAGATACATCTGATTATGAAGATGTTGGAGAAATGACAAAAGAAGAGTTTGAGAAAAGAAAAGACACAGCAACGCTTTTTGATTCAAATACACTTTTAATACAAAAAATATCACAAATTTAACTTGACAAAAACTTTATTTGTGTTATATTTATAACAAGTTAAATATTGCCTTTGGGATGTTTAACTTTTTACTTGCTTATAAAAGGAGAAAATATTATGACTAACACAGCAATTACACTACATCGCCCGGGCCTTTTAGGCCGCACCGTCTTTGATGACGTTTTCAACAATTTCTTTAATGATTTCCCAAACTTGTTACAACAAACTACACAAGGGTATCCAGTTACAGATATTTATCAAAATGAAAAAGGAGACACCGTAATGGAGTTTGCTTTGGCCGGCTTCAAAAAAGAAGATCTTTCAATTGAAGTTCTGCCCGAAAAGAAAGCTATCACAGTCAGTGCGCGTCATTCAGTTCCAGCCGAAGCACCAACTGGAAAGCGAATCGCTCGCCGAAGTTTCGAAAAGACTTATGTAAATTTTGACAACAATCTTGACCTTTCGTCTATTTCTGCTGAATTCGAGAATGGCCTTCTTTGTATTGTGGTGTCTAAACGACCAGAAGTAGAACCTATTTCTGTTAAAATTAGTTAATTTTTTTATTGACATCTGCTAAAATATATGACAGTATAGTATACACATGTCTATTATTTATGTAGAACCATTCACTTTTCGCCCTGGCGATGTTATAAAATGCTGGGATGAAGAGATTAACAAAAGCGTCATAGGCTATATCGTCGAAACTTCAAGAAATAAAGAAATTGGTGACTTTGACATAACTATTCGATGGATTGATCCATTTATTGTTATGGAAACTTGTAGCTCTGTAGATCTTCATGAAAGAGTTTCAGAAGGCCCTTGCAAACATTATGGCATGACGAATAGGAAAAAATGAAACTTGCACACCTAGCCGATACCCACATCAAAAATCTTAAATATCACTATGAATATCGTGAAGTTTTTAAACAACTTTATGATGCTCTTCGCGAAGAAAAAGTTGATTATATTATTCATTGCGGAGACATAGCACACACTAAGACACAAATATCACCAGAGTTTGTAGAAATGTGCACCAATTTCTTTAGGAGTTTGGCTGATATTGCGCCTACATATATAATCTTGGGGAACCATGATGGGAATCTAAAGAATTCCAGTAGGCAAGATGCCTTAACCCCCATTGTTGATGCATTGGGTCATCCGTCACTTTTTTTACTGAAGGAGTCAGGGGAGATACAATTAGACAATGGGGCCTCTCTTAACGTTCTTTCTGTTTTTGATCGTGATAATTGGATTTCTCCTAGCGATCCCAATCGGATTAATATTGCACTTTATCACGGGTCTGTTTCGAATTGTGAAACAGATCTTGGCTGGGTTATGGAACACGGCGAAGACGATATTTCGATTTTTGAAGGGCACGATTTCGCTTTTCTTGGAGATATTCATAAAACGAACCAAGTTTTAGATACGGAAGGGCGTGTTAGATATTCTGGTTCGACCATTCAACAAAATCATGGCGAGACTAATGATAAAGGTTTTTTGATTTGGGACATTAAAAACAAAGATTCTTTTACTTGTAAACATGTTGAGCTTAAAAATCCTAAACCTTTCGTCACTATTGAATTAACCCCAAAAGGAAGACTACCAAATAAGTTTGAAGCC
>Ga0098039_1000097_pt1 | contig 42803 bp, 51 predicted proteins | sample 6_EtaG_FD_75047 | JGI IMG/M metagenome (GOLD analysis project Ga0098039, IMG submission 75047) | Marine viral communities from the Subarctic Pacific Ocean - 6_ETSP_OMZ_AT15160 metaG | ecosystem: Environmental > Aquatic > Marine > Oceanic | place: Pacific Ocean | collected 2015-01-08 | reverse complement strand
TGCTGTTTTAAGAATTGGTAAAGAAAAGAATTGGTTTACAGAGTACGTAACCGATAAGGTATTTGGAGATTAAAGTGATTACAGATTTGAATGTTATAGTAAAAGAATGGGCATATCGTGTTCGCGATGGTAAACCAGACCCAAATAATTCTGCACATTTATATCACTTATCTGAAATACTGATTGAAAATAAATGGCCAACTAATGTTATTGATGAATTTTTAGATAATATTAAAAATGGTAGAGTTGTTTTAGGAGAAGCTAAGTTTTTAAAAAATATTGTTTCAAAATTAAAAAGAGTCTGGACTTCACTTAAAGGTAAAATTAAATCTTTATTTTCTAAAAAATTAAGAAAGTTAGGCCCAGGTGAAGAAACAATAGTAACTATACCAGGTTTAAAAAACGAAAATAAAATAGAATATATGAATTTAAAAGACCTTTTAAACGAAGGAGCTTTGCAAGCTATAAAAGGTAATTATAATGAAGCACTAACTTGTCAATATCTTTATAAAAATGATGGAAAAAAGGGTGTAGAGATAACTACGAAATATAAACCAATCAAAAGTGAAGTAGACAATATAGTAAAAAAATGGGATAAAGATTTAAAAAACGCGGTAGATAATTACTCAGCAGCTAAAAAAATAATAGACACTGGTAGTAAAGATATGGCTAGATATTTAATAGGTAGTGTTATAAATGAAGATGCTGTTATTATTGGTGCGTATCTTGATAATTTAGCGTTTCAAGGAGGTGTTGAATTTAAAGCTGATATTCAAGTAGCTATTATGAAACAAGGTAAAGAAAGATTAGACGCGTATTCCTTAAAATTATATAGTGGTAAAAGTGTAGGTTTAGCAAATACTTCACCAGTAGGTTTAGCTAGACATCTTGTCGGTGAGTCTGCGGCTAATGAAGTAAAGAGTACTATCGCGAATGATAGTAGGTTACAAAAATTAATTGATAAAGCAAAAGAAATTGACAAAAAAAGAAAACAAGCTAAAAAAGATAATGATAAAAAAGCATATGATACATTCGGTAAGTTAAGAGGAGAAGCTCGTAAACCAATAAATCCAAGAGTAGCAGAAATAACTTATAAAGTTTTAAAAAAATATGCTAAAACAACAAGTTTTGGTGAAAATATATTGAAAATATTAGGGTTTAATGATAAAGATACAAAAATGTTGATGGCAATAACTACAGCTAAAAAATCTATTATAATGGATAAACATCCAGAATTAGATGTCTCTAATATAGATTTACGGTTAAAGGGTGTACAAATACTTGTAGTAGGCTCTAAGGGTAAAACTATAGTAAACTTTGGAGTTAAAGAGGGTGAGAAAAAAGCTATCTCTGGTAAAGTTAGTTTCGCTTCTGTAGAACCAGTAGATTTAGCTAATTATCCAACGTTTGAGGAAAATTAAAATGAAAACACAACTACTTTGTACATTCACAAAACGTAATAAATTCTATGAAGTAATAGATATTATTATAGCGTGCAATGAAATTGTGTTTGATAAAATTTATGTATTTCAGAATGAGAATGACCATCATCAATTAATATGTACGTATAATGTAGAATACGATGAAGATTTTGTAGAGGGTATACCAGATACTATTTCGCTCCATAGAAAAAAGAATACAAATACTCTCTACACTATCAATGCACTTAATGATTTAATTCGTGAATTGAATAATGGTAGATTAGATAAGACATTTCCTATTGAATGGGAAAATTATAAGAACTGTTTATTACTTACAAATGAAGAAGGACTGAATAAAATACCTACAAGAATTTATACCATAGTAGATGTAAAAACTTGGGAAAAAGAGAAAAAATAAATTGTATTTTCGGATATTCGATTATACTTATTTATGAATCAGGGTTATACTTGATTGAAAATTGAAAATTAATAACTTAGAAAATGGAGAATGAAAATGGATTTAAACGCAATTAAAAATCGTCTTAGTCAACTTCAGACTACAAACACTCGAACATCAAATCTTTGGAAACCTTCACCTGGTACTCAGGTGGTTAGGATAGTTCCTTATAAATTTAATAAGGACAATCCTTTCATTGAGTTGTACTTTCATTATGATTTAGGTGGTAAGAATTATCTTTCACCTGTTTCATTTGGTAGACCCGACCCGATCGAAGAGTTTGCACAGAAACTTAAATCAACAGGTTCAAAAGATGATTATCGTCTTGGTAGAAAAGTTGAAGCAAAAATGAGAACTTTTGCTCCAGTTGTTGTCCGTGGTGAAGAATCACAGGGTGTACGTTTTTGGGGATTCGGAAAGACAGTTTATCAAGAACTACTTTCTATTATAGCAGACCCTGATTATGGTGATATTACTGACGCTGTAAGTGGTCGTGATGTCGGTGTAGAGTTCAAAACTGCTGAAGAGACTGGGAAGAATTTTCCTTCAACGTCAATTAGGGTAAAACCTAACCAAACTCCAATTACAGAAGATGCGGCTGAACTTGAATCAATTACAGAATCACAGAAAGACATTACTGAAATCTATCAGGAACTTTCTTATGATGATTTGACTCAAGCACTAAATGATTATCTTAATGGTGGTTCAACTGAAACTAAAAGTAAAGAAGAAACACCTAAAACAGATAGTCCTGTACCTAACGCAGTTAGTGATACTAAAGAAACATCAGCAGCATTTGATGATTTATTCAATAGTTAAATAAAAAACAAGATCGTGGGTGGCAGTCTACAGATCGAAGACCAGAGTTGGCTGTTATTGTACGCCTAACCACCCACATTTTTACTAACAATAAAATTGGAGATAATTTATGTCAACAAGAGATGAATTAGCTGGTGTTTTAGCTGACACTTTAAATAAACAATTCAAGGATATGAAAGTAGCATATTTTTTGGATGGTACAGATATAACACCTACTGATATAAAAGATTTCGTATCTACCGGTTCTACTATATTAGATTTAGCAATATCAAATAAACCTAACGGTGGAATAGCTGTAGGTAGAATTACAGAAATCAACGGATTAGAGTCAAGTGGTAAATCACTACTTGGAGCTCATATCTTAGCTGAAACTCAAAGACGAGGTGGAGTAGCTGTATACATTGATACTGAAACTTCAGTAAGTCCAGAATTTCTTAAAGCGATAGGCGTTGAAGTAGATAGTATGTTATATTTACATTTGGAAACTGTTGAAGATATATTTGAAGCAGTTGAAGAAATTGTTGTAAAAGTTCGTGAATCAGATAAAGATAGGTTAGTAACCATTCTTGTAGATTCACTTGCTGCAGCAACTACTAAAGTTGAGTTAGAAGCCGATTTTGATAAAGATGGTTGGGCTACTGCTAAAGCAATTATTATATCAAAAGCGATGAGGAAGATTACTCAAATGATTGGTAGAGAAAAGATAGCTTTAGTATTTACCAATCAACTTAGACAAAAACTCGGTGTAATGTTTGGAGACCCTTGGACTACAAGTGGTGGAAAGGCATTACCATTTCATGCATCAACTCGTATTAGATTAAAGAATATCGGTCAAATTAAAGATGTTAAAAAGAATACTATCGGTATGAAAATGAAAGCTCAAGTCATTAAAAATAGACTTGGACCACCTATGAGACACGCAGATTTCGAATTATATTTTGAAACTGGTATTGATAATGAAGGTAGTTGGTTACAGGTATTAAAAGATCATAAACTTGTGAAACAGGGTGGAGCGTGGTATACAATGCTTAATCATAAAGGTGAAGAACTTAAATTTCAATCTAAAGATTGGTCAAAACAACTTACTGATATTGAATTTAAAGAATATTGTTATAATTTAATTTGTGATAAAATGATTTTAAAATATGATAAGAATTTCGGTATTGATGATGTAGTTGTGGAAGAGGAATTTAGTGAGTAATGCAAAGTATTTATCTATATTTGAGGAAATAAAGAAAAAAGGTGGCTCATTAGACGAAGGTGAACCTAACGATAAGGTACTTATAATAGATGGCTTAAATACTTTTATTAGAGTATTTAGTGTTATACCAACTACCAATGATGATGGTATTCATGTTGGTGGAATAGTCGGTTTTCTAAGAAGTATTGGTTACACCATAAATATGATTAGGCCTACTCGAACTATCATAGTATTTGATGGGAAGGGTGGGTCTACTCATCGTCGCAAATTATATCCAAAGTATAAAGATAAACGTAAAACAAAATATAGAGTAAATCGTTCATACGACTTCGCATCTCCTGAAGATGAGAAACAGAATATGATAATGCAGTTACAGAGAATAGTTGAGTATTTAGAGACACTACCTGTAACTGTTTTGTCCTATGATAATATTGAGGCTGATGATACGATAGGTTATCTTTGTAGACAAGTTCTTACTGAATCAGAAATTATAGTTATGTCTACAGATAAAGATTTTCTTCAGTTGGCAAATGCTAGAATTAAAATATGGAGTCCGACTAAAAAGAAAATGTATGATGAGAAAGCTGTGTTAGATGAATATGGTATAACATCTCATAATCTTATTTGGTATAGAGTATTAGATGGTGATAAATCAGATAACATACCTGGTGTAAGAGGTTTAGGATTAAAAACTATACAAAAGAAATTACCGTTTTTGAGTGAAAATCGTATAGTTGAGATGGATGAAGTTATTACAGAATTACCAGAATCAAAAGATGTTATAGAATTAAATTATAAATTAATGCAATTATCAGATGTACATATAACTGGTTCAACTAAAACAAAAATAATTGAAAAAATGCGTGAACCTATCAATAGATTAATAAAGTTTAAATTTCAAAAAATGTTTTTAGAGGATAAGTTATTTACTGCACTACCTAATGTAATAAGTTGGTTAGCAAATACATTTAATCAATTGAATCATTATGCTGAGAAAACGCATGAGTAAAGAGTATAAGAAAGTATTACCATTAAAAGATAATGAAAAAGTTATAGATCAAATCGGTTGGTTACCTTTATCTGTTGTTGAACCTACAAGGAAGACTAAAAAAATATGGAAAAATGCTTATTTAAATGACGGATTAGATGAACAACGTAGGAGTGAAGAAGCAAAGTATTTAAGTGGATTGGGATTTAGTGAATTCCACGCGGGTCTAACAGAAGATATAATACATTACTGGTCAGTAGTTGATAGTGTAGTAGTTGATCCATTTGCAGGTAGGGCTACAAGAGCATTTGTAACTACTAAGTTAGGTAGAAAATATTATGGTTATGATATATCACCTAAGACAGTTGAAAGAGTTAAAAAACATTTAGACAGTTACAACATTGACACTACTATTTATTTAGAGAATGGTTGTGAAATGAAACATACTGCAAATGATTTTGCAGATTTAGTTATGACTTGTCCACCGTATCATCAATTAGAAAAATATGAATCTGTTGAAAATCAACTATCAGATATAAAAGATTATGAAACGTTTTTAGGAATGTTAAAGGTATGCGCAGTAAATATAAAAAGAGTTTTAAAACCAGGTGGATTTTTAGTTTGGGTATGCGCAGATTGGAGAGATAGTAATGAGTTTCGTTCATTTCATACTGATTCAATTAGAATGTTTAAGAATGTAGGATTAAAGTATCACGATATAATAGTGATGAAAAATAAAAGTCCGTTTGCTAGTATGCAGATTGGTAAAGTAGCCGCAAATAGATATACAAGTAAAATTCATGAATATATTTTAGTGTTTAGAAAAGAGGGAGAATTGAAATATCCGTCAGAACATATAAGAAAACAAGTAAGTAAATGGTGGTAAAATGAGTGAAACATTAACACACTTCGGAACATCATTTCAATCTAAGATTATAGCATCGCTTTTATTAGATGTAAAATTTATTCAAACTATTAGTGATATATTAGATTCATCTATGTTTGATTCTGATTCTAATAAATGGTTAGTTAAAACAATTAGAGATTATTATTATGAATATAAAAAACAACCGACACTTGAAGTTTTAAAATTTAAAGTTGATGAAATAGAGAATGATATATTAAAAGTCGGAGTCGTAGATAAATTAAGAGAAGTTTGGAAAAATGTAGAGGCTACAGATTTAGAATTTGTTCAATCTGAAACATTAGATTTTTGTAAAAATCAAACATTAAAAAGTGCAATCTTAGAATCAGTTGATTTATTAGAAAATAAAAATTATGAAGGTATAAAAACTATTATTGATGAAGCGATGAAGGCTGGTACTACAAGAGATTTAGGACATGATTATATTACATCGTTAGAAGAGAGATTAACGAAGTCAGCGAGAGATACTATAAAAACACCCTGGGATGTTATTAATGAAATAATGGATGGTGGATTAGGTACTGGTGAATTAGGTGTTATAGTAGCACCAGCTGGTATAGGTAAATCTTGGACATTACAAGCTATAGGAGCTGGAGCGTTAAAGAATAAAAAATCTATTGTACATTATACATTAGAATTAAACGAGAATTATGTTGGTTTAAGATATGACTCTATTTTTAGTGGAGTAACAACTTCAAATGTTAAGTATTATAAAGAAGATGTTGAAAAAAAGATATCAACTCTTGGTGGTAAATTATTAATAAAATATTTTCCAACAAAGACAGCTTCAGTTCAAACAATAGGATCTCATTTAAAACAAATAGAATTAAGTGGTAATAAACCAGATTTGGTTTTAGTTGATTATGCGGATATAGTAAAACCTACGGGACAATTTAGAGAAAAACGACATGCGATTGGTAATATATATGAAGATTTAAGAGGACTTGCAGGTGAAGTAGAAGTTCCAATATGGACAGCTTCACAAGCGAATCGTTCAGCGTTAGAAGAAGAAATTATTGGTGCAGATAAAGTTGCTGAAGATTATTCAAAGGTTATGACTTCAGATTTTGTTATGAGTATGAGTAGAAAAGTAGAAGATAAAATAGCTAATACTGGTAGATTCCATATAATTAAAAACAGATTTGGTATAGATGGAGTTACATATCCATCTACTATTAATACGAATATTGGTCAAGTTCAGATATATGAAGGTAGTAGTCAGTTTGGTAAAGAAGCACAAAGTAAAATGGATAACAAAGAAGAATTTTTAAGAAAAGAATTAGCTAACAAATATAAAGATATGGAAAATAAAGTAGAAGGATTTGAATAAATTGTGATTTTAGTTTTGTATATATTATATTTATGATTGTTACACGATTAAGATTACAACGTAGGAGTTAAATGAATGGTTAAATTTCAGTTATCAGAAAATTTTATAGATAAGTATAAAAGAAAAAGACCACCCTTCGGTTTCAATGGATTAGGTGAATTAGTTTATATGAGAACATATTCTCGTATTAAAAAAAATGGTAAAAATGAAAGATGGTGGGAAACTGTTCGTAGAGTTGTAGAAGGTACATATTCTATGCAGATGTACTGGATTGAATCTCATAAGTTAGGTTGGAACCCCTGGCAAGCACAGCGGTCAGCACAAGAAATGTATGACCGTATTTTTTATATGAAATTTTTACCACCAGGTCGAGGTCTTTGGGCTATGGGAACCGCTATTACAGAAGAAAAAGGGTTGTATGCGGCACTTAATAATTGTGCATTCGTATCTACTTCTACACTTAAAGAGGATTATGCAAAACCATTTTGTTTCCTTATGGATGCAAGTATGTTAGGTGTAGGTGTAGGTTTCGATACAAAAGGTGCTGGTGAAATTATTATTAAAGGTATCAATCGAGACAGAAAAGAAGAAATTTATATGATACCTGATACACGTGAGGGTTGGGTAGAATCATTAAGACTATTACTGGAAAGTTACTTTCATGGAATGCCATTAATAGAGTTCGACTATAATCAAATTAGAGACGCTGGTGAACCGATTAGGGGGTTTGGTGGAGTATCAAGTGGACACGAACCATTAAAAGAAATTCATGAAGAGATTAGAGAAGTTTTAGATAAAAATACAGGTGAACCGATTACTGTTACTACTATTGTTGATATTATGAATCTAATAGGAAAATGTGTAGTTGCAGGTAATGTTCGTAGAACTGCAGAAATTGTATTTGGTGATCCATATGATGAGGAATATTTAGATTTAAAAAACTATAAAGTAAATAAACATAGAGAAACATACGGCTGGACTTCTAACAATTCAATATACGCAGAACTTGGTATGGATTATACTGATGTATGTAAACGAATAAATGATAATGGAGAACCTGGATTTGCTTGGTTAGAAAATATGAGAAGTTATAGTAGATTAAAAAATGGTAAAGATGACAAAGACCATAGAGCGGCAGGTGGTAATCCTTGTCTTGAACAAACACTTGAATCATATGAGTTATGTTGTTTAGTAGAGACATTTCCTAACAATCACGAATCTTTAGATGATTATAAGAGGACATTAAAATATGCTTATCTCTACGCTAAGACTGTAACACTTGGTAAAACACATTGGCCTGATACTAATAGAGTTATGTTGAGAAATCGTAGAATTGGATGTAGTGTAAGTGGGGTAGCTCAATTTATTACGAAACATGGGATGGAAGACCTAAGAAAATGGTTAGAAAAGGGATATAAGACAATACAAAATTGGGATTGTGTATATTCAGATTGGTTAGCAGTACCTCGTTCAATTAAAACTACTTCAGTTAAGCCAAGTGGTACAGTTTCACTCTTAGTAGGAGCAACTCCTGGAATGCATTATCCTGAGAGTCGTTTTTACATACGTAGAATGAGATTATCAAAACATTCAGAGTTAATAGAACCATTAAAAAAGGCAAATTATACAATAGAACCAGCTTTTGGTTCTGAAGATTCTACAGTTGTGGTTGAAATTCCAGTTGATGTTGGTGAAGATATAAGAACAGCGGCCGAACTTTCGATTTGGGAACAATTCAGTTTAGCTGCATTCTTACAACGACATTGGGCAGATAATCAAGTTAGTTGTACTGCTACATTCGACCCTGAAACTGAATCGCACGAATTACCACACGTGTTAAACTATTTTCAATATAGATTAAAAGGTATTTCACTATTACCAAGACACCCATTAGGAGCATATAAACAAATGCCTTATGAAGCAATTGATGAAAAAAAATATAATACTGAAGTTGGTAGACTTAAATATTTAAGTTTTGTTGGTGTTGAAGGTGAAGAAGCAGAAGTAGATAAGTTTTGTAATAATGACGCGTGTGAATTACCTGGAGAACCCGTAAAAAACGCTTGACTTGTATAGGTTTTTATTCGTATATTCATATAACATAAATAGAGGTGTATAATTTACCAGAATATATTTTACGATAGAAGATCAAATAAAATGCATATTTGGGACGATAAGTTTGGTTATAAAAACTTTCGTTATAAAAAATATGCCTACGTTAAAAATAAGATAGGTACTCATATATCACTATATGGTGATAAATTAAAAAGAATAGGTAAGTGGGATGCTGACCAACCAGAGTTATTTGAATCAGATGTGAATCCAGAGATTAGAGTATTAGTTGATAACTATACTGATTCAGATGATATATCTATAGGTCATAAAGTAATGATTTTTGATATTGAAGTTGAAGTTACAGATGGATTTCCAGATATAGAAAAGGCTGAAAACAAAATAACTTCAATAGCATTTAATGATTCAATAATAGGTAAATATTATTGTTATGTTCTTGATGAAGAGATGAAGTTAGATAAAGATTTCGATGAAGATGTTATAGTAAAAACATTTACAAGTGAGTTCGAATTATTACAACAGTTTTTTATAAAGTATAAAGAAATCCAACCTACAATTTTAACAGGATGGAATGTAGAATTTTTTGATATAAGTTATTTGTATAATAGAGCAGTTCAAATTGTAGGTCAAACAATATCTAATTTTTTATCACCGATTGGTATTGTTCAATGGAGTGATTTTGTTAAGAGATATAAAATTGCAGGTGTTAGTGTTTTAGATTATTTAGCTTTGTATAAAAGATTTACATTTAGTGAAAGACCATCGTATAGATTAGACGCGATAAGTGAATATGAGTTGGGAGAGAAAAAAGTTTCATATGAAGGTACACTAAATGATTTATATGATAATGATTTAAAAACATTTGTAGAGTATAATTTACAGGATGTAAAACTTGTTAAAAAACTTGATGATAAATTAGATTTTATAGGTATCGCTAGAGGATTAGCTCATTTAGGTCATATACCGTATGAAAATGTATTTATGTCATCACGTTATTTAGAAGGAGCTATTTTAGTTTATCTCAGAAAAAATAATATTGTTGCACCTAATAAACCTAAAAAAGAAGATACTAAAAAAATAGAAAAATTTGTTGGAGCATATGTTCAAGAACCACAACGAGGTAAACATGATTGGGTTTATGATTTAGATATTACTTCTATGTATCCGTCATGTATTATGTCATTGAACATATCACCGGAAACTAAACTTGGTAAAATTGAAGGATGGAATCCAGAAGAATTTTTAAAAAAAGATAATAAAAAAACTTATTCATTAACTCATAACAGTAAATTTTTAGGTAAATATACTGAAACAGAATTAAAGAATATGTTAGAGAATGAAAACATAGGTGTTGCAACAAACGGTGTAATGTACCGGACAGATAAAGATGGATTGTTAGCAGCATTGTTGAGAAAATGGTTTGATGAACGAGTTGAATACCGTAAATTATCTAAAAAGTTTTATGAACAAGGAGATAAAGAAAAATCAGAATATTTTGATAGAAGACAGTATTTACAGAAAGTGGTATTGAATAGTTTGTATGGTGTTTTAGGTTTACCAGTATTTAGATTTTATGATGTTGATAACGCTGAAGCGGTTACATATACAGGACAGTCTTTAATAAAATTTACTAAGAAGATTACAAACCACTATTATAATAAAGAACTCGGTGATACTACAGATCATTGTATTTATATTGATACTGATTCAGTTTTTTATTCAGCTACACCTTTAGTGAAGAAACGATTTCCTAAAATGATGGAAAGTGGTAAATTTAATGACGAGTTTATGATGAAACAAATACTTGATATAGCTGATGATGTTCAGAAGTATTTAAATAAAAGTTATGAATATTTTGCTAAGAAATTTTGTAATTTAGATAAACATAGGTTTGAAATTAAACAAGAAGTTATAGCGAAGAGTGGTTTATTCGTTACAAAGAAAAGATATGGATTAAAGATTATTAACGATACTGGTAGAAAAGTAAATAAATTAATGGTAAAAGGTTTAGATACAGTTCGTTCAAGTTTTCCTGTAGCTATGAGAGAGATGTTAAGTAAATTATTAGAAGATATTTTAATGGATGTACCAAAAGATAAGTTAGATAAGTTTATTATTAATTTTAAAAATAGTATGAAACTTATGGAGTTTGATAAGATAGCAATACCGACAAGTGTAAAGGGTATTCTTAAATATAGAAATAAAGAGGGTGATATATTTAAATCTCATCGGTTAGGAACACCAGTTCACGTAAAAAGTTCTTTATATTATAATGATTTTTTAAAATATAAAAAAATATCAAAGAGATATAAACCAATAGCTAATGGTGATAAAATTAAATGGGTTTATCTGAAACAAAATCCGTTGGGATTAGATACTATTGCTTATAAAGGATATGAAGATCCTATTGATATATTGAACTTTATACGTCAATATATAAATTATGATAAAATTTATAAACAAGCATTACACAAAAAAATTATGATGTTATATGGTAGTATGAATTGGGATGAACCAACAGATTCATCTAAAACAATAGAAAGATTTTTTTGATTTTCAATAAGTTAATCAATATATATGTATATATGGTTATAATTAACAGGAGAAGTTATGATAAATAAACAAAAGTTAGTACGTTTTATAAATAAGTACTATCTAAATGGCACAGTAGATTCAGTAGTATTCAATAGTAGTGCATCTACTCAACAATTAGGTACAAGATTTGTATCAGGTGATAAAAGTTTGTTGGGTGTAGTGAAAATGGATAGTTGGAATTATGAAGAAGCAGATATAGGTGTTTATGATACTGAACAATTATTAAGGTTGTTGTCTGTATTAGATGAGAACATTGAATTTTCTATAAATAAGGCAGGTGATAAGGCTATATCAATTAGATTATCAGATGCATATTCTTCTGTTAATTATATGTTAAGTGATACATCTATTATTAATGAACCACCTCAATTAAAAAATATACCTAATTTTGAACTGGGTATAAATGTAACTTCACAACTTATTAATAAGTTCATTCACGGTAAGTCAGCATTAGTTGAGACAGATACATTTACTGTAATTACAGATGAAACGTCAGCTAAATTAGTTATTGGTTATTCAGCTGTAAATACAAATAGAGTTGTTATTCCTGTAACAACTACAGAATTTGAAAAAATTGATAACATTTCTTTCAATGCCAATCTATTTAAAGAAGTACTGAGTGCGAATAAAGAATGTGAAAGCGCATTATTACAAATTGCAAGTGAAGGTTTGGCAAAGATTAGTTTTAAGATAGATAATTTTACATCTACTTATTGGTTAGTAGCAGCGAGTGAAGTTGATTAATGTCAAATACTTTATGGGTTGAAAAATATCGGCCTTCATCTATTGATACTTATATCGGGAACGAACACCTACTCGATAAAGTATCAGTTTACCTCGAGAGTGGAGACTTACCGCATCTTTTATTATATGGAAGAGCCGGTACAGGTAAGACCACTCTCGCCAAAATTCTTGTAAAGAATATCGAATGTGATTATCTTTATATAAATGCGAGTGATGAAAATAATGTAGATACAGTTAGAACTAAAGTAAAGAATTTTGCTTCTACAGTAGGTTTTAAAGATTTTAAAATAATTATTTTAGATGAATGTGATTACATCACACCTAATGCACAGGCAGCACTACGTAATTTAATGGAAACATTTAGTAAACATTGTAGATTTATATTGACTTGTAATTATGTAGAGAGAATTATTGATCCGATACAATCTCGTTGTCAATCATTTCAGATTATTCCACCATCAAAGAAAGAAGTAGCAGTACATTTATCAAATATACTACAGAATGAGAATGTAAAATTTGAGGTAGATGATGTAGCTACTATTGTAAATGGAACTTATCCAGATATAAGAAAAGTTATAAATACTTCACAAAGAAATGTTGTTAATAAATCTTTAAAATTAGATACTGGTAGTATCATTCAAAATGATTATAAATTAAAATTATTAGAAATATTAAAAACACAAGATAAGAAAAATGCATTTAAAAACATAAGACAATTAATAACAGATTCACAGATTAGAGATTTCGCAGATTTATTTAGATTATTATATGATGAAGTTGATTCTTATGGACAAGGACATATAGCAGAATGTATTTTAGTGATAGCGAAGTATGAATTATCAGATAGTCAAGTAGTTGATAAAGAGATTAATGTTATGGCTATGTTAATTGAACTATTAGGAGTAATAAAATGAGTATGCATCCAAAAAAACCATTACCAAAAGCACAAGTTAAAGTAGATTTAACACAAGCAGAAACTATGAAATGTGAACATTGTGGAAACTATTTATTTATTGGTTCTACAATTATAAAAAGATTATCACCTATAGTTTCGCCTACAGGTGAAGAAGCATTAATACCGATTGATGTTTATAGTTGTGGAAATTGCGGTAGAGTTCCTAAATCAATGTTAGAAGGCTCTGGGGTAACTGAGGTAGACGAAGAACCTAAAGAGGATAAGTTATTTCGTGCCGATTTATGAGTATGTTTGTCCAACTTGTGGACATCAAGAAGAAGTATTACAACCTATAGATGCTTTACCATTAAAATGTCATAAAGAATCTAAAGGCTATTTTTGTAATTCTGAAATGAAAAAGAAGTTTTCGAAAACATCAGTTATATTTAAAGGTAGTGGATTTTATGAAACGGACTATAAAAAAACCTCAAACAGTAAAGAAGAAAAATCTATTCCAACATCTGAATCAAGTAACAACGATTCAGAAACCTAATTATTGGGATACACTTTCTGTAGAGGATAAAAAAACTTGGTCTAATTATATGATACATAGATTTTTATCTATGAAAATGGAATGGGTAGAAGTAGTAAATGAGTTACAAAAGTATAATTTACAATCAAAAGATTTATATAAACTTTATATAAATATTTTACCAAAAAGTAGACAATATTTAAAATATGTAAAAGGGAGAAATCAAATGGATTATCCAAATTGGTTAATTAATATAGTAGCTAATCACGAAGAGGTTAGTAAAAAAGAAGCATATGATATGATTGAAATGTATATGCTTACAGAAGGTGGTATGTTAGAATTAGGACAGCTCTGCCAAAAGTGGGGTGTTGAACCTGAAAAAATAGAAGAGGCTGGATTGAATGTACTTGGTACTATTGGAGGCTATACTGCAGGCGAAGTAGGATGAAAGTTATAACAGACTCTAAAACAGTCAAAAAGTATGCAAAAAATAATCCTGATTTGACAATAGTTGAACAAATGGAACTTGAATGGCCTGAGATGACACAAGAGTTTAAGAAGATTCAACGAGAACAATATGAGTTATTTCTTCACAAACAACACGATTATGGTCCTGGTAATATTTCAGTCGGTACGCAATTACAAACTGAGGCAGAAGTAAAGTTATCACTTCAAGGTTTATTTTTTCGAATGAATGATAAAATTCAGAGAATTAAAACATTGTTATTAAATGGTGGTAAACAAGCTGTAAAAGATGAACCATTAGAAGATGCTTATTTAGATGTTTCGAATTATGGGGTTATGGCTACTATAGTATCACGAGGAAAATGGGGTAAATGAAACGAATAAGTTATAGTCAATATAATCAATGGATTACTTGTCCACATAAATGGAAATTAAATTATATTGACGATTTAGGCGAATATACTGATAGCATTCATACATTATTTGGAACTTCAATGCATGAAGTTCTTCAAACATATCTTACAGTAATGTATAATGATACAATTAAAATGGCTGATGCGTTATTTTTAGATGAAATGTTATTACATAGAATGAAAGAAAATTATGTTAAAATTATGAAAACTAATGGTGGTGAAGTTTTTTGTGGACAACATGATATGGAAGAATTTTATAGACATGGATTAATTATATTAGACTGGTTTAAAAAGAAACGAGGTATGTATTTTAGTAAAAAGGGTTATGAGTTAATCGGTATAGAAGTTCCAATAGAATATAAGTTACCTAATAATATTACTTTTATTGGTTATATGGATGTAGTTTTACATGATGTAAAAAGAGATAGGTATAAAATTATAGATATTAAAACTTCTACAATGGGGTGGAACAAATATCAGAAGGCTGATAAAAATAAAACCGATCAGTTGTTATTATATAAACAATTTTATAGCGCACAGAATGATATTCCGATAGACAAAGTTGATATAGAGTATTTTATTGTTAAGAGGAAATTATATGAAAAAGTAGATTTTCCACAACGTAGAGTTCAAACATTTACACCAGCAAGTGGTAAACCAAGTATTAATAAAGTACTTAATAATTTAAATCAATTTATTAAGGAATCTTTTATTGGTGGAGAATATAATACTCAACATACTTATATGAAACAACCATCTAAAAAGAATTGTAGGTTTTGTGTATTTAATCAAACTGAACATTGCGACGCAGGAGTTTTATAATGTTATCTAAATGTAGTCTACGACTGAAGCTTTCTGATTTTATAAATACAGATATAGAAAATCAAGTTATGGAAAAAATTAATCAAGCTCATGCTGGGTTGAACACCCCTATATTGTTATATTTGTGGTATGAAGAAGGTGAAATAAAAAGTAAAGATTTAAAAGATTTTTTAGTGAGGTGGGAAGATAAGTTACAGTTTAAAACAATTATAAAACAAGGTCACAACATTCGACCTTATGAATTTATATTTTGGGATATACTTCCAGTTGACGCACCAAGTAATGAATGGCAAAGATTTACTTACAATTATGTAAATGAAGAAAATATAATAGAAGGCTTGAAAAAGTTTTATGAATATACGAAATTTATTACAACAGATAAACCATTTAAAAAACAAAAAAGAAATGACTACGAAGATTAAAATTGGTATTGTAGGTAGTAGAAGCTATACTAATAAGAAAAAGATAAAAGATTTATTACATGAAATAAAAGAAAAATATGGTGATGAAGTAGAAATAGTAAGTGGTGGACAAAAAGATGGTGCTGACGGTTATGCAAAGAAATTTACATTAGAATTTGATATGGAATATATAGAATTTCCACCGGCTCATTATAGTTGGAATATGCATTGTAAACTACCAGCTACAAAATATAATAAACCTTATTATGTTACAAACTATTTTAAAAGAAATAAACAGATAGCTGAGTATAGTGATATAATTGTAGCCTTTATACCAGACGGAGTAGAATCAAAAGGAACAATGAATACAATTAGTCACGCTGAACGGTTGAAAAAAATGATTAAAATAATTAATTAACATATATTTATATATACATATATATTATAGAGGTTTTAGAAATATGGATTACAAATTAACTTCAGTTAAAATACTGAAAGAGTTATACAGAAATTTCAAAATGAATACATTGGATGATGAGTTTACTTTACAAAAATTAGTAAATCGTTCAATGGATTTATATTTATTAGATAAGAATTTCAAAGGTCAAATTAAAAATTGGAATAATTTGAAAGTTAGTGGGAGTAGATTATGAAGAATACTGGAAGTATGACAAATAATAAAAATGTTGAGAGACTATTACATGATATACATAGAATAATGATTAGAATGGAAGAACGCTTGAATGTCATAGAAAAAAGTATTAAAAAAGAAGAAGTCAAAAAACAGTTGTTGAATGATTAAAACATAAGTGAGGTTATATGTCTAAAAAGAAAATTTTATTATTATCAGATGATTTAAGAATGAGTTCTGGCATTGGTACAATGTCAAAAGAGTTTGTATTAGGTACACTACAACATTATGATTGGGTTCAGATTGGCGGAGCTATAAAACACCCAGAAGAGGGTAAGGTTGTTGATATGAATGAATCTTGTCGTAATGAAACGGGTATAGAAGATGCCAGTTTAACGATATATCCTATTAATGGCTATGGTAATTCTGAATTACTTAGAAGTGTTGTACAACGAGAAAAACCTGATGCTATTTTACATTATACAGACCCAAGATTTTGGGGTTGGTTATATGAAATGGAACATGAAATTCGACAAGAAATACCGATTTTTTATTATAATATATGGGATGATTGGCCAGCACCACAGTATAATCAATGGTTTTATGAGTCATGTGATGTAATTATGAATATTTCTAAACAGACTTATGCTATTGTAAAAGATGTTTGGACTAAACATCCACCCGAAGATTGGCAAACTACTTATTTACCACATGGTGTAAGTACTAAATACTTTTATCCTATAAGTGTTTTTGATGACGAATATAAAAGAGTTGAAAGTATGAGACAACAACTTACAGATGACAATGTTGAATTTATTCTTTTTTATAATAATAGAAATATTAGAAGAAAAATGCCAGGAGATATTATTTTAGCGTTTAAAGTATTTTGTGATATGTTATCGAAAGAAGAAGCTAAAAAATGTGCTTTGTTAATGCATACTCAACCACGAGATGAAAATGGTACAGATTTACCGGCAGTAGCTAAAGCAATGTGTCCAGATTTAAAAGTTTATTTTAGTGATAAAAAGTTAGAACCTCATCAATTGAATCATTTATATAATATGGCTGATGTAACTATTAACATAGCTTCTAATGAAGGATTTGGTTTAGGTACTTGTGAGTCTTTAATGGCTGGAACACCTATTATTGTAAATGTTACAGGTGGATTACAAGACCAGTGTGGATTTAAATTAGTAAATTGGGCTCCAGATGGTTCAGGTCATACATTAGGAAAATATTTAACTGAAAAAGATTATTTAGAAATAAAATCATTACATGACGATAGGAAGTGGAAAGACAATAAAGATTTAACTTGGGGTGAATGGGTAAAACCAGTATGGCCTTCTAATAGAGCTTTAGTGGGTTCAATACCAACACCTTATATTTTCGATGATAGATGTAGATTTGATGATGTGGCAGTTCTTATTAAAGAGTGGTACGATATGGGTTCAGATAAACGTCGAGAATGCGGTGTGAAGGGACATGAATTTGTTAATAGTGATGATGCAATGATGACAAGTGAAGCTATGTGTCAAAATTTTATTGCCCACATGGATAAAGGATTTGAAATGTGGAAACCAAGAAAACGTTATAGTATGTTTAAGGCGTAGGAGTTATAATGAGTAAACCAGTATGTTTAGTAACAGCACCAGTTGCTACAAGAAGTGGATATGGTGCACACAGTAGAGATATATGTAGAGCATTAATAGAGTTAGATAGATATGATGTAAAAATCTGGCCAGTCCGTTGGGGAAGTTGTTCTATGAACGCTTTGCATGAAGATGATCCTAATGATAAAATTATTATTGATAGAATGTTACAAGAACCTACTTTATCAAAACAACCAGAGTTACATTTTCATATAGTAATACCAAATGAGTTTCAACAAATGGGAAAATATAATATTGGTGTTACAGCTGGATTAGAAAAAACAGTATGTCCACCCCAATGGATTGAAGGTATGAATAGAATGGATATGAATATAGTACCTTCAAATTTTGTGAAAGAAGTAATGACCAGCATTGGTTTTGATATAGCAGATGATAAAACTAAAGAGGCAAAAGGACATTTAAAAGTTGAAAAACCAATTGAAGTTTTATTTGAAGGTGTAGATACTACTATTTTTAAAAAAACTAAAGAATTTACACAAGATTTAGTTACTGAATTAAAACAAGTAGAAGAACCTTTTAATTTTCTATATGTAGGACATTGGTTGCAGGGTGGTTTAGGGGAAGATAGAAAAGATACAGGTATGTTACTGAAAGTTTTTCTTGAAACATTTAAAAATAAGAAAAAGAAACCTGGACTTATTATGAAAACAAGTGGTGCAACAGTTTCAGTACTTGATAGAGAAGATATATTAAAGAAAATAACTGATATAAAAGAAACAATAAAAGGTGATTTACCAAATGTTTATTTATTGCACGGTGATTTAACAGATGATGAAATGAATGGGTTATATAACCATCCAAAAGTTAAAGCACACGTAACGTTAACTCACGGAGAAGGATATGGTAGACCTTTACTTGAAGCTAGTATAAGTGGAAAACCAGTTATTGCTTCAAATTGGAGTGGACATTTAGATTTTTTATCTAAAGATAATGCTATTTTACTTGGAGGTGGTTTAGATGAAGTACCGAAGAGAGCATTTCCTGATGATATGTATGCAGAAAGTTCACAATGGTTTACTGTAAATTATCCAGAGGCATCAGTTGTAATGAAAAATGTATATGATAATTATAAAAAGTATACTCTTAATGCAAATAAACTTTCAAAGATAAATAAATCTAAATTTTCATTACAAGCAATGACAAAAGAACTTGGAAAAATGTTAGATAAATACGTTCCAGAGTTTCCAGAAGAAGTTGAACTCAAGTTACCAAAATTAAAGAAAGTAGGTTCAACTCAACAACCTAAAATAAAATTACCAAAATTAAAGAAGGTTTAAATTATGTATAAAAGATTGTTAAAACTTTTAGATAGAAATAGAAATAAAAAATTAGATTGGTATGAAGTAGTATTTCCAACACCAGATATAAATAAAAATGAAAACGTTGATTGGTGGGAAGTGGTAATAGGTATTATGTTTATGATAATATTTTACGGACTTTTAATAGGTGGTGCTGTTTGCCTCAATTATCTATCAAATAAATACGGATTTTAAAAATGGAAAGAGTTATAGATTGTCCAGTATGTTACGATACTGATAATTGTTTTGAAGATATACAAGAAAATTATAGTTCATATTTATGTTTTCATTGTGGGTTTATGAGTGATTCAAGATATGAGATTAGTAGTTTACAATTAGTAGAAAATTTAAAAAAATCACCAAGATTAGTTCAGAAGTTAAAATTTGAAGATAAACATAGAAATATAGTGTGGTTTCCATCAGTAATTAATATGGGTGAATTAGGAATGATATTTCCAGAAGGAACACCTGAGGAATATGTTTGGAAATATGCAAAAGTTGTTGATATTCCTAAAGAAGAACAACATAAATATGATAATTATGATAAGAGACTTGAAGTTGAAAATGCGAAAGAGTATGGTCAATATGAGTTTTTAGAAGCGTGTAAAGAAATGGGAATAACAAGAGATTTAAAACAGAATGCCTAAACAAATATATACTTGGAGTAAAGTGAGAGCAGGAGATATAGTATCTTTTAGATATAAAGGAAAAGGTACTGTAGGATATTTAAATACAGTTCTTGTGTTGAATCCGAGAATGCCATATATAAGAAAAGATAAAACCAAAACTTTTCATTTAATAGGATTAAAATTAGAAAGTAGAGGTAATATACCTACAATTAGAAATAAACCAAAACTTGTTGAACTTTTAGAAAGAATTGGCACTGTTCAAATTATAAGTGAAGATGGTATTTATAGAGTTGAAATACCAGGAGTTGGACCACGAGGAGTTAGAAAAGCAACTTATAATAAATTAAAACAACGTATTGGAAGATATTCAGTATATAGAACTTATGATTATAAAGAGGCTAGAAAATCACAAGTATTTTTAGAGCCAATCGTTTTACCAAAAGAATTTAAAGAGGTTTTAAGTGAAGATATCCTACGCAATAACAGTATGTAGTGAGTTAGAAGAAATACAAAGGTTACTTACATTTCTATTAAAATATAAAAGAAGTGAAGATGAAATAGTAGTAACTTTTGATCACAAGAATGGTACTCAAGACGTAGAAAAATATCTTAGAAGCCAATCAACAAATAATAATTTTAGTTGGCATACACCTCAACCATCATTCGATAAAGATTTTTCTAAATTAAAAAATTATACTAAATCAATGTGTAATGGTGATTATATATTTCACCTTGACGCTGATGAATACCCACATGAAATATTAATGGAACAGTTACCAAGTGTAATTGAAACTAATGAGGTAGATTTAATTTGGGTACCAAGAGTAAATACAGTAGAAGGTCTTACAGAAGAATGGGCTAGTAAGTGGGGTTGGAGAGTTTCAGATAAAGGTTGGGTAAACTATCCTGATTATCAGGCTCGTGTTTTCAAAAACATATCAGAAATTAAATGGATAAAACCTGTACATGAAGTTATTACAGGTCATAAAACATTAGCTCATTTACCACCAGTAGAAGAATTATCTTTATATCATCCTAAAACAATAGAAAAACAAATTAAACAAAATGAGTTATACAGTAGCATATGAAAAATGTTTTAATATATAATATAGTTGAAGATAAAAAGAGGTATGATAATAAACTTTTATTTAATTACTTTAGAGCTCAAGTTGATAATAGTTTAAGACTTGGTTGGAATAAAGAAGATATAATTATAGGTACTAATTTTGATTTCGAACACGAAGGTGTAAAGAATATAGAACTTAAAAATGTATGTACAACAAATATATTTAATAATAAATGGTATGGTATATTAGAATTAATGGAAGGTGGTTATTTAGAAGATGATTTTTGGTTTCACGATCAAGATTCTTGGCAAGTAAATAAAGTAACGTTTCCTGAGTTTGATGGTGAGATTGGAGGATGTACATATGTTTATACACCTGAATGGAATACTTGTTCAATGTTTTTAAAACAAACATCTACGCAAGTTGTTAATTATGTAGTTGATTTTATGGAACTTAATAAAGAATCTGATTTTTATAGTGATGAAAATTATATATCAATTTTAAGAAATAATAGTGCTATAACAACTTTATTGACAACACTTAATAACAAATATAATGTTGGATTAACACATATGGAACAAAGATATGAAGCTGCTGATAAACCTGTATGTTCATTAGGATTTCAACCACACGTTCAAAATTCTTGGGATGTTTTTGTAGATGGAAAAAATGATTTAAATATTAAATTAGTTGATGAATTATTATTAGATATATTTAAGAAATATAAATTAACACCAGAGAATATTAATGAAGGATAAAGTTATAATATTCGGACCGTGGTGTGGTGAATTTAGTTATGAGTTAAGTTGGTGGAATCCAGGTATAAGAAAAATAAGAAAAGAAAAGTATAAAGATTATTACGCAGTACATATTGGATATAGAGGTCGAAGAGCAATGTACAAAGATTTTATAGAAGACTATGTATCATACCCAAAAGAACTTGAGGAGACATTAAAATTTCCAGCGGCCGGAGGACAACACGTAATTGATGTAGGTGAAGTAGTACCTGAAAACTTAAAAGAATTTATGTATAGAGTAGCGTCACGGTATCAGTATAAAAAACATTATGTCGGTGGAGGATCTGAAGAAATTTTATTATATAATGTAGACCCCCAAATGTTTGTAGGTGGTAGACATATTCATGACGAAGAACCAGACGGTGATTATATAAATTATGAAGTTGATTCAGAAATGTATAATGAAATTAAAACTGAAATAAAAAATTATTTTTCAAATGGTAGAGATACAATCGCACTTATGGCTAGAATTAGAGATAGAAATAGAGGTGAGAATACAGGTGGATGTTATCTAAATTGGAAACCAGAAAGTTGGGAAATATTTTTAGATAGAGTTATAAATGAATTGGAAACAAATATAGTTGTTATAAGTCTTTCGACGAGCGGAGCTTCGGGTGGGGCTATGAGTTTTGAAGATACAGAGTTGTATAAAAATAATAAAGAAAATATAATGACAATAAATTTTGATGATGATGATGATTCGTTAGATAGACAATTAGCATTATTAAAGGCTACTAAATGTAGTATTTATGGAGCAAGTGGTTCAGCAGTACTACCATTTTTTGTAAAGACACCAACTTTTACTCAACAAACAGCAGAAGAAGGGTTTAGATTGAAGTATAAATGGGAAAGAGATTTAACAGATAATTTAAAAAATATAAAAATATTTGATAAATATCATAGTGGAGAAGAAGTATATAATTCACCACCGTATGAGTTATTTGAAGAGTTTAAAAATTTTTATAGGAGTTTACAATGACAGGTCTTAAATCAAGTGTAGCACAAAAAGGTAGATATGTTACTCAAATAATACATTTTATAGGGGGTCATTGTAAAACAATACACGGAGTAGATACAGAAACTATTGAACAGGGCCAATTTACTAAATTTCATACAAAAGATAATGTAATGGTTTTAATTCACGACCCAAATGTTTTAATGATTGAAGTTTTTGAAGAGAATGAAAATGAAGATTAGAGAAACTATGTTACCAGTATTAGGACCTAAAGGTGGTGAAGAAGAAGTACAGGCTTTACGTGAAGTTATAGAAAGTGGCTGGTGGGGAAAAGGACCAAAGGTACAGGAGTTTGAAGAGAAGTTCGCTGAGATGGTAGGACATAAATATGCTGTAGCAGTTACAAGTAATTCACACGGACAAGATTTAGTAATGAAAGCTATGGGTTGGAAGGGTATAGATGTAATTAATCCAGCTATATCTTTTATAGCAACTGCTATGATACCTTTATGGAATAATTTTACTTCTAATATAGTTGATGTAAAACGAGACACGTTATGTATTGATCCTGAAGATGTTGAAAGATATAAAAAACCAAATAGTGAGTTAATGATAGCTGTAGATGAAGCTGGGGTTTTTGCTGATTATAAAGAGTTAAGAAAAGTATTTGATGGATTTATACTTCAAGATACCGCTCACAGTTGTTATACACCAGGGGCTGGGTTAGATGGAGATTGTGCAGTATGGTCTTTTCAAGCAGTAAAGACAATGCCTGCAGGAGACGGTGGAATGATTACTACAGATGATAAACAGTTAGCTGATAGATGTAGAGAAATGACGTGGTTTGGTGTATCTTCAACTTGGAGTAGGTCAAAAAAGGGGTTAGACGGTAAACCAGGTTATTCGTGGGATTATAAAGTAAATGTTTTGGGGTACAAATATTATATGATAGATATTATTGCTGCTATTTGTTTAGAACAGATGAAAAAATTACCAGAACATTTAAAATTTAGAAGACACGTACAGTCAAGATATAATAAAGAATTAAATCCGTTAGTACAAAGACCACCACATTCTGAAACTGTTCAATATTATGTAACCAGAGTACCAGCTAATCATAGAGATATTTTAATAGAGTATTTGGCTGATAAAAATATTCATACTTCTGTTCATTTCAAACCGTTATATAAGTATGATATTTTAAAACATGATAGAGAATATCCAGTTTCTGATACTGAGTGGTTGAAATTTTTGACATTACCTTGTAATAATAGAATGAAGGAAGAAGATATTGATTATGTAATTTATTGGGTTAACAAGTATTTTGAAGAGAATTTTTAGTGTACTCTGATTTATATAAAATAAATAATACAATAAATTTAGATCCACATTCTTGTTTCAGAGATAATAATACATATCCAGAATTTCAAGAAGATTTAATTAAATTTAAATCACATCTAAAACAACTTGTACACGTTAAAGCTTCTAAAACGTTTTATAAATTCGGAGACGGAGATTATTATTTCTTGACTAAAAATGGAGTCGGTAGTGCAAAACCAGGTAATAGAGCTTTAAGTTTACCATTTGAAGAAATTAATCATCAAGATTTTGTAGATGGAGCTAAACTAAATGATTATTATATGTGTGAAATATATCCAGAGAATAGAAGAATGTTTACAGATGTAATACCAGATATAGAGATACATTATCCAGCTGAATATGGTTACAGTTTAGTTTCTAATAAATGGTTTTTTAAAGAATTTGGTAATAGTATTGGTTTGATAGGAGCTAGTGAAAAATTGTATTTGATTGAAGAACTTATGCAGTATGATGAATATAAAGAATATTTAGGATTAGATAATTTTAATGATTATATACACTTTCCACAAAAGTATGCATGTGATGATGTAAATTTAGTTGAAGATTTTGTAGGTAAACAATTAAAAGAATCAACATCAAAAATATTTCTTTTAGGTATAGGACATTCTAAATCTGCATTACTGTATAGATTTAAAAAATATACTAATGCTATTTTTATGGATGTAGGAGCTGGTATAGATAATATAGCAGGTTGTATAAATATAAACAGACCTTATGCAGGAGATTGGACTAACTATAGAATCAAAGATTATGATTATTCTAATATTGATTATCTTAGATATAGCGGTGAAGGTAAAACTATAGTTTTAGGTGATGCGTAATGGATTTTACATTTGGAATTATCACTAATAGTTTAGTTACGAATGTAGTTATAGATTCTATATTAAAACAGAATATAATAAATTATGAAATTGTTGTAGTTGGTGGTAGAGATGAATATCGAAGTGAAATAAAATATGTACCGTTTGATGAAGGTACAGGTAATTATACAGTTAAGAAAAATTTAATTACTCAAAATGCTAAATATGATAATATTGTATTTTTACATGATTATTTTTATTTAGAAGACGACTGGTATATAGGATTTCAAAAATTTGGAGATGAATGGGATATTTGTATGAATATAATAAAAAATCTTGACGGTAGTAGGTTTCGAGATTGGTGTGCTTATGATGACCCTGAACTTAATTTTCCTGGTGGAGCTCAAGAAGTTCAAACAAGACCAGTTATTACAGACCCTAATCATAGGTTAAGATTACCATCATACGATTATAATAAATTTGAATATATGTATATTTCAGGTGGTTATTGGGTAGCTAAAAAATATGTAATGGAAGATGAACCGTTAAATGAAAATTTAAATTGGGGTGAATCTGAAGATGTAGAATGGTCAAAACGAGTACTACCTAAATATGAGTATAAAATGAATCAACATTCATCAATTAGAAGTTTAAAAGATAAACGATTATCCGCGGAGTATGTAGCATGAAAGTATTTGTAGCAACTTGTGATGATTATGTTAGTGCATTAACACCATATGCATATTTATTTAATAAATTTTGGTCTGATGATATAGAAGTAACAGTTCTTAATAGAGGAACAATTAGTGAATATGAACTTCCAAAAAACTTTAGTATTATAGCTTTGGGTTCAAATAATGGGTCAAAAGGATGGACTACTGATTTCCATAATTATTTTAGTACAGTTGAAGATGATTATTTTATATTTATGCAAGAAGACCACTTTTTTATAAAACCATTTAATGAATATGTTTATGAACAACTATTAACTTGTTTAGATGATAATATAGGTCGTATTGACCTTACAAATAATTCAATTAATAAATCTTATACAACTTATAGAACAATAATAGACCCTATATATGGTCAGAGTGATGTAGAAGTTACTGAACTAAGTCAAACATCAATGTATAGAGTTTGTTGTCAACCATCTATTTGGTCAAAAGAATATATGTTGAAATATATGAAACCAGGTTTAGGAGGACCGTGGGAATTTGAATTACAAGATTATTACAATGATGGATATAAAATATTAGGAACGAATCGTAATTATCCAGTAGTGGTAAGTAACGCATTAGTTAAAGGTGAATATAGTAAACATTGGTATAAGTGCATACACGGAGATGATTATTTTGAGTTAGATGATATTATAATTAAACATATGAAGGAAAATCAAATAATATGAATATTTTAATACCAATGGCAGGAGCGGGTTCAAGATTTAAAATAAAAGGGTATGATATACCTAAACCATTAATTAAAGTAGGTAATAAATTAATGGTTGAGTTGGCAGTAGAGTCTTTAGATATTGAAGGTCAGTACATATTTATCGTTAGAAAATATGAAAATGAAGAACATAATATTTTATTGAAAGAAACTTTAAATAAAATTACAGACAAACCTATAATTTACGAAGTAGATTATTTAACTGAAGGAGCTACCGCTACGTGTTTATTAGCGAAAGAATCAATAAATAATAATGAACCGTTAATTATAACAAATTGCGATCAAGTTTTAGATTGGTCATCAGATAAATTTATAAATTCAATAAATGAAGAAGATGATGGAGTAGTTATAACTTATGATTCAAGTAGTCCTAAAAATAGTTATATAAAAGTAGATGAAGATGGGTTAGGTTTAGAGTTAGCAGAAAAAAAACCTATAAGTAATTTAGCGTTAATTGGATTACATTATTGGAAACACGGTAAAGATTTTATAGTTTCAGCTGAAGAACTGATTAGTAGAGGTAATAAATCTGGAAATGAATATTATATAGCACCAACATATAATATATTAATTGAAAATAGTAAAAAAATAAGAAATTATCATTTTGAAAGTGGACAATATCATTCTTTAGGTTCACCTGAAGATTATAAAAATTATTTGGGAAAACAAAGAGAATATAAACAAAATAAACCGAAAACTATAATATGTGATTTAGACGGAACAATACTAAAACATTCACATAGATTTTCTGTTGTTACACGTAATAAAGCAGAAATATTACCAGGTGTGTTAGAAAAATTTGATGAATGGGATTCAACAGGATGTAGGATTATTTTAATGACCGGTAGGAAAGAAAGTGCACGAGAAATGACAGAAAAAGATTTAAGAGAATTAGGGTTGTGTTGGGATCAATTAATAATGAATGTAGGTAATGGTGCGAGAGTTTTAATTAATGATAAATTAACAAAATGGTTACCAGATAGAGCTATAAGTGTTAATGTAGAAACAGATAAAGGATTTGAAACTATTGATTGGGAGGAGATTGGAATATAATGGATATATTTAAACTTAAAGATATGTTTAAGGGTTGGTTTGTTGGAGACTTTGAACCTACAGCATATAAAACAAAAGATTTTGAAGTTTGTTATAGAGTACACCCAAAAGGTGAACAATGGGAATGGCATTATCATAAAGATATTACTGAAATAAATTTATTAGTTAGTGGTAAAATGATAATGCAGGGGAAAGAGTTAAACACAGGAGATATTTTTATTGTTAAACCATATGAAATAGCAGACCCAGATTTTTTAGAAGATTGTGGTATTATATGTGTAAAAACTCCGAGTAAAGTCGGTGATAAAGTAGTATTTAAAGTTGATTAAAGGGGAGTTATTGTGGATAAAAATAATGTAAATACAACACGTATTAAATTAATAATTTTTGATTTAGATGGAGTATTAGTTGACGCAAGAGAAATACATTATGAAGCGTTGAATAAAGCGTTATCACATATAAATCAAAAATATATTATAAATCGAGATGAACATTTGTCAACATACGACGGATTATCAACTACTAAAAAATTAAATATGCTTACAACAAATAAAGGACTACCTGAAAACTTACATGATACTGTATGGAAATTAAAACAAGAAATGACCTTAAAGATTATTGATGGATTTAATGTAGATGATAGAATCAGAGGTATACTAAGAAGTTTAAAATCAGAAGGTTATAAATTAGCATGTGCAACTAATTCAATTAGAGAAACGGCTAAATTACAATTAATTAGAAAAGGTTTTTTTGAATATATTGATTTTATGTATTCTAATCAGGATGTAAAAAATTCAAAACCAAATTCAGAAATGTATTTAAAGTGTATGATTAAGGCGGAAGTAAATCCAAATGAAACTGTAATTGTAGAAGATTCACATATAGGTAGAAAAGGTGCTTTAAGTAGTGGAGCAATTTTATGTTCTGTAAAAAATACTGAAGATGTTAGTTATGATAAAATTAAAAAAGTAATTAAGACAACGGATAGAGATGGAGAAATTAAACCTAAGTGGCAAGGAGATACAATGAATGTATTAATACCGATGGCAGGAGCCGGAAAACGATTTGAAAAAGTTGGTTATAGTTTTCCAAAACCATTAGTTGATGTAGAAGGAAAACCCATGATACAACTGGTAGTGGAAAGTTTAAACATAGAAGCTAAGTATATTTATGTTGTACAAAAAAAACATTATGAAAAGTATAATTTAAAACATTTATTAAACTTAATTTCACCCAACTGTGAAATTGTACAGATAGATGGAATAACTGAAGGTGCGGCGTGTACAACATTATTAGCAGAAAAATATATTAATAATGATGAACCATTATTAATGGCAAATTCAGACCAGTATCTTGATTGGAATAGTAATGAGTTTATGTATTCTATGATAGCAGATGATATTGATGGAGGGATATTAACATTTAAATCAACACACCCGAAATGGAGTTTTGCAAAACTTGATGATAACGGATACGTTGAAAGAGTAGCTGAGAAAGACCCAATTAGTAATATAGCTACAGTTGGTGTATATTTTTGGACAAGAGGTTCTGATTATATAAAATATTGTAAACAAATGTTAGATAAAGATGTTAGAACTAATAATGAATTTTATGTATGTCCTGTTTATAATGAAGCAATAGAAGATGGTAAAAAGATAAAGACATATCATATTGATAGAAAACAGATGTGGGGATTAGGAACACCAGAAGATTTAGATAGATATGTAAAAGAATTTGAGAGTAGGAATGCAACTTAAATTAGAAGATATATTAAATCACAAAAAATTAGATTATTCATTAGAAGTTGTAGAATCTATCAATAAAGATATGATTGGTAGAGTAGCTATGAATGCTGAACACGGAGCAACTCATATTTTATATTTAGTTAAAGAGTTGATGGGAGATACGTGTAAGAAAGTTTTAGATATTGGAACTTTATGGGGCGGTTCTATGTTAACAATGATGCAGACTGTATACAAATCACATTATGTTTCAATTGATTATTTTAATGGTTACTATAAAAGTAGAACAGGACTTACAGAAGACCCTGTAAGTGGGGGGACTAACACAATTTCTTCAGTAAATAGTAATGTAGTAAAACATAATAAACATAAACATTTATATAATCTGATAGAAGGTTCATCACACGATTCATCAGTTATTGAAAAAGTTAATTCTATATTAGGGAGTTCAATAGATTTATTATTTATAGACGGAGACCATACAAAAAAGGGTGTAATACAAGATTGGGATGACTATGCTAAACTTGTAAGTGAAGGTGGTATAGTAATATTTGATGATTATTGGTCAGGAAATTTAGCAGAACACGCATGGGTACATAAAGCTCATTGGACTGAACCTAAAGCGATGGATATAGTGGGGGCTTATGAAGAAATAAAAACACGTTCAGATTTTTTAACAGAGTGGACAGAAGTAGGATTGATAAAAGATAAAAAAATAGTACAAAGGAAAAAAGATGGAATCTAAATTTACATTAGAATATCTAAAATCTATAGAGAGAGATGAATTTATACATTGGACTGGTGTTCATGTCGGACCAGGTACGGGTAAATGGGGATTTAATATAGGACATATTTGGAATGATAAATTAAAATCATTTTTAAAAGAAAATAAAAAAGTTAAATTCATTACTGATACACAAGGAGATTCACCTAATTGGATGAGTAGATATTTTGAAGATTATGATATTATTTTGGGTACAAATGATGATGCGGGTATATTAAAAGTAACAGATAAACAATCAACTGGAGTTAAAGGTGTACTAATTGATAATATAAATTCATTTTTAGCAAAAACTAAAAGAACTGTAAATTTAGATGTGGAAGATTTATATGTGGTAACTTCACCAGAACCACACGGAGGTAATTTTCCTGAAATATATGATATATACAATACACCGAAAAATATAAAAAGAATATATAGTAAAGGTTTGATGTGTGTTGATAATGATAAATTTAGACCCGTACCAAACGGTTTATGTAATATTACAATCGAACTAATAAGAGATAAAGTATTATTTAATGAAAAAAAGAGAGATGATAATTTAGTCGTCTTTAATTTCAGATTAGGTACTAACGCGGAACGAGATGAAATTGTGTACTATTTCCGAGATAAAAGTTGGGCAACTGAAGGTGTAGGTAGACAGTTTGAATATTTGAGAGAAATGTATCATCATAAATTTGCAATCTCACCTGAGAGTTGTTGTGCGGATTCACATAGAACTTGGGAAGCTATGTACATTGGTGTTATACCTATTGTTCAAAAGACACTCGGTATGAGTTGGTACGATGATTTACCTATATTACAAGTTGATGATATATGTAGTCTTACAGAAGAATTTTTAGAAGACAAATATAAAGAAATGATGGATAAAGAATATAATTTAGAAAAGTTAAAAATGTCATATTGGTTGAATCAAATAAGTGAAGATATTAAATAATGGTAGAAAAAAATTACTATAAAGATAAAAAAGAAAGATGTTTTGTAGTTGGTACAGGTACTTCATTAAATGAATTAGATTTATCATTATTAAAAGATGAAGTTACAATAGGTATTAATTTAATTTTACTTAAAGAAGATTTTACACCAGATTATCTCTGTATAGCAGATACTACAGTTATGGAAAACCATTATCATGCTATTTTTAATGATAAAATGAATGACGGCTGGTATGTGATATGTAACAGATGTATGATTGCAGATAAATATTCGAACGGACACGGTAATTGTCATAACAATCCTGGTTCTACTTGTAGAGGAATTAATTTAGATAGTAAATATGAAAATATTTATATAGTTAAACACAATGAAAAAAGTGGTATTCATATAAATCATATGGAAAATAGAGAAACGTTATTAAAAACAGATGAGTATTATATAGATACAAATTTAGAAACAATTACAGCGTATGGAGGAAGCACTATAGATAACTTAGCTATACCTTTAGCAGTATACTTAGGATTTAAGGATATTTATTTGTTAGGTTGTGATGGTGGTTGGGACCACTTTTATGATAGTGTAAGAAAAGAAGGAAAACGAGAATGGATAAATTATAATCACGTTAAAAAAGAACTTGACAAGCATAGCATAAATTTAATAAATTGTGATGCAACAAACACCTTTCCTGAACTTGAATATCAAAAATTAGAGGATATTTTAAAATGAAAAAAACTATTAAAATAAAAACAGATAAACTTTTTACAATACTTACACCTGAAGTTGCTGCGTATGCAAAAGAGTGGGGTAAAAGTGGATTAGTTAATATGTACACAACACATACTACTACTTCATTGAGAGTACTTGAAAATGAAACATTGCATCACGCTGATATAAGATTTTGGCTTGATAAATATTTACCAAAACATAAACCAGAAAATAGAAGATATCTACATGATTTGATATCCTTACGTAATGACGTACCTCAAGGAGAAAGAATTAATGCATACGCTCATATGAGAACACTATTTTTTAATACATCAGAAATAGTACCAATTGAAAATGGTGAATTGATGTTGGGTAAGTGGCAAGATATACATTTTATAGAGTTAGATCCAGGTGATGAAGTTTATCCACTTCAAGAGAGAACTATTGTTTGTACATTTATTGAAGAATGAAATTTTTTATAATAATAAAAGAAGAATCAGAAAGATTACCCAATAAAAACTTTCTTACTTTAGGTGGTATACCATTATATAGGCATTTGTTAAATGAGTTGGCACTCGAAGATGTATATATAGATACAGATAGTGATAGAATATTTAATGAATGTAAAACTTTAACTAATATAACTTGTTATAAAAGAGATTCAAGATTTGTTGAGATGGAGAATAATATTGAATTTGGAGTAAGTCCGGTACTATTTATGATTGAAAACTTTTTAAATAAATTTGTTGTTGATGAAGATGGAATAATAATAACACCTCATGTAACATCACCTTTTATAAAGTTAAAAACTATACTAAAAGCTACTGAAATGTTAACTAAAGGTTATGATACAGTATGTGCGTGTACAGAACATAAAGAATTTACATATTTCAAAGGACAACCGGTAAATTTTAATCCTGAAGAAGTTCCTAAAACACAGAATTTAGAACCAGTTATAATGGGTAATGGAGCTTTCTTTATATTCACGAAAAAAGAATTTATGAAGAATAAGAATAGAACGAGTGAAAATAATTATTTTTATCCGATACAATTACCTGAGAGTATAGAGATAGATACTTTTGAAGATTTTAAACTAGCAGAGTTATATAGTGAAAGAAACAATAGAATTAGTTGATGTTACATTAAGAGACGGTGGATTTACTTGTGATTTCGATTGGCCAATAGAATTTGCACAAGAGTATTATAATTTAATGAGTGAATTAGATGTTAGTTATGTAGAGATGGGTTATTGGAAACAAACAGCGAAAAGTAAGAATAGATTTTTTAATTTAGATATAGATACAGTCAAAAAAGTTACAGGTGAACAAGGTAAAAATAATATATCTGTTATGATTGACTATTCTTATTGTAGTAAAGATTTAAACGACTATCCTACAGATAATCAAAATGAAATTAAAATGATTAGAATGACTTGTAGAAAAGATATGGTTAAAGAGGGATTTGAATTTGCCGTTAAACTAAAAAAACATACTGGTTTAGTTATAGCATTTAATCTTTTTAATACGACCAATTATATAGATGATGAACTCAATTCTGCACTTGATATTGTTCTTGATTCTGATTTTGATATTATAGGTTTTGCAGATACACACGGACATTTAAATTTACATAGAGATATAAAAAGATATGAACAATTTTTCAAGAGGATAATAGATTCTGGAAAGAAAACTTGTTTTCATCTACACAATCATACTGGTAAAGCTTATATGAATTATATTAAGTGTCTTGAAAGTCCTTATGTAGATTACTGTGATACATCAGTAATGTCTCTTGGAAAGGGTGCCGGTAATTTAAAATTAGAGAATGTACTTGATGATGATAAAGCATTGAAATTGAATGAGTTTATTCACAAATATTATGAAGCCTTATTTAAGAAAACAGTAAGTCCATATCTTATGGTAACTGGAAGATATGGTATTACAGACCACTATGCAACACAAGCTAGAAAATTAAATGTACCAATGAGTAAGTTTATTCTATTTTGTGATTTAGTAAAAGGATTAGATAGAGATAATTTTAATAAAGAATTGTTGTTACTATATTATCATGGAGTGGAAATATAATGAAGAATGTTTTAATCACAGGAATGAGTGCTGGATTAGGGAAAGCTTTAGCTGAAAAGTACTCTGAGACAGGATATACCGTATCTGGATTGAGTAGAAGCGAAGTTAAAGGGTATAATCATATTGAATGTGATCTTATATGGAAACATCAAATTCCTGAAAAATTACGAACTTTGCTAAAAGATGTAAGTGAAATTGATGTGGTTATCCTTAATGCGGGTGTTCTCGGTCAAATTGAATTTTCAAATAAAGTAGTTTTACCCGAACTAGAAAGAGTACTTGATATTAATACATTATCTAATAAAATGATTATTGATTATTTAATTAATAAGAAAATTGAAGTTAAACAAGTAGTAGCAATATCTTCGGGTGCAGCAATTAATACATATACAGGTTGGGGAAATTATTCTATTTCTAAAGCAGCACTTAATATGATGATGAAAGTTTATGCAATTGAAAATCCTAAAACACATTTTTTATCACTTTCACCAGGACCAGTAAATACTTCAATGCAAGATTTTATATGTGAAGAAGTAGATGGGGAGAAATTTGAATGGAAAAAAAAGTTTGTAGAATTAAGAGAAAATAATGAAGCTCCTTCTGCAGATGAGGCTGCAGAGAAGATTTATGAGTTATTACCACAATTAAAAGAAGAACTTGAAAGTGGTAGTTTTATAGATGTGAGGGAGTTATAGATGATTTTTATAGCACATAGAGGAAATACAAACGGTAAAGAGTCAAAACTTGAAAATGGTCAAGGATATTGTGAAGAAGCTATTGAACAAGGTTTTGATGTAGAGATTGATGTTCATTGGTATGAGGGAATATTTTGGACTGGACATGATAGACCTCAATATAGAGTTAGAACAGATTTTCTAAAAAGAAAAGAAGTTTGGTGTCACGCTAAAGATATTCAGGTATTATATGAACTACAAAAGATAGAAGCTCATTGTTTCTTTCATCAAAAAGATGATGTTACATTGACTTCACACGGTTATTTATGGACATATCCAACGTACCCATTAACAGAAAAATCAATATGTGTATTACCAGAAATACAAAGAATAAGTAAGACAGCTTATAGTAACTGTGCAGGTATTTGTAGTGATTATATAATAAAAGAAAAAAATAAAATGGAGATAGATTAATATGAAAGAAAAAGAATATGAAGATGCTTTTATAACTAAAGAGTTGACAATTCATTCAGATGATAGAGGATTTTTAATGGAAATATTGAGAATGGATGATCCTATTTATAAAAAATTCGGTCAAGTATATATCACTTGCTGCGAACCAGGTTTTGTAAAAGCTTGGCATTATCATAGAATAAAAACAGATTATTTTACTTGTATTAACGGTACAGCTCGAATTGTTGTATTTGATGATAGAGATGGTTCACCGACATACGGTGAATTAAAAGAATATATTGTAAACAAAGATAATCCAGTATTAGTAAAAATACCAACAGGTTGTTATCACGGTTTTGAAGCTGTAGGTAAAGAGGATGCTTATATTATTAGTATTACAACTGAACCGTATCATCATGAAGAACCCGATGAATACAGAATACCGTTTAATGATGAATTAATACCATTTGAATGGGATGGTAAGACAGGATTTTAAATGACTTCTTATGAAGGATTAAATATATTAATAACAGGTAGTACAGGTTATATAGGTTCAACTTTAGTAAAGTCGTTTAATTCCATTGATTGTAATTTAATTATTTCTACCGGTGATGTATCTAAAAAAGAAACTTGGAATGATATTATAAAAGATGATATTGATATTATTTTTCATTTAGCAGCTGTAGAAGTAGAACATGAAACACCAGAAAGAGATTTAAATGTAAATTCAGTATCAGTTTTACATATGTTACAAACTTGTGTTGAGAAAAGATGTAATCCAAAAATTATTTTTGCAAGTTCAACTAATGTATTTGGAATAGTAAATGAAGATAAAGTAAATGAAAACACAAAAGCAAAACCAGCAGCAGAATGGTCAGCACACAAACTACTTTCAGAACATTATTTAAAAATATATAACGAAAAGTTTGGATTGAAAAGTATTATTTTACGATTACCAAATATCTACGGTCCTGTTCGAGATAAAGATATAAATAGAAAAACGTCAGGTTCATTGATTGCCAGAGTCATAAAATATGGAATTGAACATAAACAATTAAAGTTATTTAAGAATAGAAATTGTTATAGAGATTATGTTTATATTGATGATATAGTTAAAGCTTTTATAAAGACAGGTTTAGCTAATGATGATATTTTTGATGGTAGATTTTTTGTAGTAGGAAGTAATAAATTAACAACTATATCAGATATGTGGAACACTATAGCCTCTGTACTAACAGATGTTACAGTCACGGAAGATGATACTATTGATTTGAATCCCATTGAAATGCGTAGTTATGTAGGAGATTATAGGTTATTAGAAGAAGTAATTGGTTGGCAACCAAGAGTTAATTTACAAGATGGAGTTAAGTTAACAGTTGAGAGTTTAAAATGAAACAAGATAAATATTTAAAACAGTTAAATAAATATAAAAAACATATTTTAGGTTTAAATATGACAAGTAAAATTGATGAAAATCAATTAGAGTTTCATTTTGAAACTTTAAAAGATTGGTCAACTTTTCATACATTTGAAGATATAGAAAAATGGTATCAAAGTGTACTTGATAAAAAAGAAATGGTTATTGAAGAAATATCTTTGAAAGACTGTAGTGAATGGATTTTTGATGGAGATATTATATATCATACAAGTGGTGAATTTTATTCAGTTCAAGCACTTAGAGTACACACTAAAATTAGAGAAGCAAAAAGAGGATGGGACCAACCCCTTTTTAAACAAGTTGGTTTAGATGGTGGTATACTCGGGATTGTTAGAAAAAGATTTGAAGGAATACCACATTATTTATTGGAAGCCAAATCAGAACCGGGTAATGTAAATTTAGTTCAAATTAGTCCAACATTACAAGCTACATTCAGTAATATAAACGCAGCTCATTTAGGTAATGTTCCAAATTATTTAAATATTTTTCAGAATGCGGAAAAAGTAGGTAAAGTTTTATTGAAGAAATGGCAATCTGAAGACGGTGGTAGATTTTATAGTAAACGAAATTTGAATATGATAGTAGAAGTAGAAGAAGATTATAATATTACTTTTAAAACTGATAATTTTATTTGGATGAGTATGTATCAAATAAAACAATGTTTAGAAAAAGAATCTTGGGTAGCTAATTCAGTTAGAACTATCATATCACACGTATAGGAGACAATTATGATAAAAGTATGGGATTATAAAAAAGAATATGAAGCATTAAGAGAAGAAATTTTAGATGCAGTAGATAACGTGTTTAGTGGAGGAACATTGGTTTTTGGTCCAAGAGTAGAAGAGTTTGAAGAAAAATTTTCTAAATATTGTGATTCAAAGTTTGGTATAGGAGTAGGTAATTGTACAGATGCATTGTACATTGCTTTAAAAGCTATGAATATCGGTACAGGAGATGAAGTTATTACTGTATCAAACACAGCAGTTCCTACTGTAACAGCTATTGTAATGACTGGAGCAACACCTGTATTTGTTGATGTTGATAGATATTTTTTAATGGATGTAGTAGAATTACAGAGTGCAATACATAATGAAACTAAAGCAATTATACCAGTCCATTTGTTTGGACAAATGTGTGATATGGGTATTATTATGAATACTGCTCACGAGAATAATTTACGAGTTATTGAAGATTGTGCACAATCACACGGTGCTACTTATAACGGTAGAAAAGCAGGTTCAATAGGTGATGTTGGTTGTTTTTCTTTTTATCCAACTAAAATATTTGGTGCTTATGGTGATGGTGGTTTTATTACAACTAATGATGAGAAGTTATATGATAAGATGAATCGTATGAGATTTTTTGGAATGGAAAGAAAAAAAATGTCATCAGGTCATTGGAATGGTAAATATTATGCATTAGAACATGGACCAGATACTTGTAATTCTAGGTTAGATGAAGTACATGCAGCAATACTACTTAAAAAACTTAATTATATAGATGAATGGATAGATAGAAGAAGACAGATTGCAGAAAGATATAATGAAGAATTATCAGATACAGAATTAGTTTTACCTGAAGAATGTTACTACAATAGACATGGATATTATATATATGTGGTTGCTCATCCTGATAGGGATAGAATAATGAAAGATTTAACTGAAAGAGACATACATTTAAATATAAGTTACCCGTGGCCAGTTCATACTATGATAGGATATGAATATTTAGGTTGGAAAGATGGAGATTTACCAATAACTGAAAAATTAGCTAATGAAATATTTTCATTACCAATGTATCCTACATTAACTGATGATGAACAAACAGAAGTTATTAAAGTTTTGAAAGAGATTGTATGAAATTAGCTGTAGTAATTAATGGGTGGCACTTTCCACTAAAATTTTATCAACAGGTAAGAACACAAAAAATACCGAAAGATTGGGAAGTTGATTATTTTTGTGTTTCTCATAGAGAACCTGAAGTATCTGATATAGAGAAACAAAAATTTTTATCTCAATTAAGTAATGGTACTTTAGAAAAAATAGATAAAATTTTATACGAAAAAATAGCTACTGTTAATTATCTTGAAGAAAATGGTTGGCATTATATATTAGAACCAAATACTTGTGGTGATTGGGCTATTACAAATCAATGGTTAGAAAAAAATAACTATAAGAATTATGATATGCTTTTATTTTCACATGATGATAATTTCGTTTTTAACGATAATTTGTTTATTGATGTATTAGATAATAAAATTGAAACTTTATTTAGAAATGATTATTCTATGAATGATTTACCAGAATTTAAAAACGCAGGACCGGGTGATTATTCAGAAGTTAAAAATGATGGTGAGTGGTTAATATTATCAAATGGTATAGTAAATATGACTGGTAAAGTTCGTGGGTCATTTGATTTCTTTAAACCAGAAATAATTGAAAAAATGGGTGGTAAATTTGATATAGATAATATTGAATTAGATAGAACAGGTGAAACTGACAATGCAGGTATAGGTTATTATGGTACTACGTACCCAACAGGTGGTCTTAGTATAAAAGATTGGGAAAAACCAGTTCAAAATTTTTATGGGTTCATGGTAAGAAATGGTTATTTAGATACAATTAGATATATTTCACCAGCATATAGAGTTAGTAAATATTGTTTAGAAGGTGAACGAGGTTTATTATCAAATAGAGCTACACCTCAAGGTTCATTATATCATTCAACAGTAGAAAGATTATTAGAAGAAGGGTTGTTAAATGTTTAGTTATAACGAATTCAAAAATATTATCAATTTAATTAAAGTAAATCTACCTATTGTTGATTTTGCTGATGTAAATGGTGATACAACATCATTTTGTGTACTTAGACATGATATAGAATTTTCAGTTGATAGAGCTCTTAAAATGGCAAGAATAGAAGCTGATGAATTAGGTGTAGTTTCTACTTATACTGTTCAACTAAGAAATAATACATACAACGCATTATCAGAAAAAAATATTAAGGCTGTTCAAGAAATTCGTGATTTGGGACATAAGATAGGATTACATCAAAATCCACCAAATTTAGGAGCTGAAAAAATAACAAAAAATATTTTGAAAGATATTGAAGTGCTAGAACATTATTATGGATTTAAAATAGATAGATTTGCATTTCATAGACCTAATGTAAATCCACAATTATTATCTTGGTATGTGAAAATTGAAGAGTTGATTAATTGTAATGGTGAATTGTTTTTTGAATATGTAGAAGGACCTCTACCAGAAGATTTAAATGTAACTTATTTATCAGATTCAAATCATCAATGGAAATTCGGACACCCATTGAAATTAAATTTTAATAAAGTTAAAAAACTTCATGTATTAATGCATCCATATTCATGGTCAGAATATGGATATTCAAATTATGGTAATTTTGTTTCGTTAACACAGGAGAGAAACGAAGAACTATTAGATTCAATGAATAGTGAAACAAGTACTTTTCCACAGGAGTTGTTAAATTGAAAAAAAATGTTGTTTGGTGGCCCGCAGTAGTAAATACAGAACATACAGAAAAGTATGGGGGTTATGAATATTTTCAATATTCAAGAAACACGTGGGAATACTGGTGTGAACGAAATGACTGTTTATTTGTACCGTTTACTGAACCAGTAGAAAAAGATTTATTTAAGTATAGAGTAAATTGGCAAAAGGCTATTTTCTTATTCGATGAACTTGAAAGAAGAAATATAGAATATGATCAGGTAGCACTGGTTGATAGTTCTTTTATGATTAGATGGGATACACCTAACTTTTTCGAGCTAACAGATAGAAGATTCACTGCGTGGAGAGATATGGATAATATGAGGTGGATATATGAAAGTATTCAAGGATATAAAGATATATTCGGAGGTTTTGAATTGGATATGACTAAGTACGTAAACTCTGGATTTATGGTGTTTAATGAAAAACATAAAGAATTATTTAATAACTTTAAACGGTTTTATATAGATAACATAGAAGAATTTGTTAAACTACAAGATGAAGTTGTAAAGAAAGGTACAGAACAAACACCTATGAATTATTGGTTACAGACGAATAACATTGATATAAATACAGATTTACCTTTACCATTTAAATTAACACATTTACAAAGGAAGGAATTATTTAATTTTAACTGGCAACTTGATGAAGATAAGACACCTTTTTTTATAAAGTATGGATATAACTGTAGCTTTAATGGCATACCTAAAGATAATAGAACTAAGTTAATGCAACAAACATGGGATATGATAAAAAGTAGGTACAATTATGATGAAATAAAATATGATAAAATTTTAGATTTAATGCCACATAAAGATACAGCAAAATACACTACGAGTAGAAAATTTAAGAGAGATATTTTAAAAACTTTTACTCATAAGAAATACAAAGATTTAACAATGATAGAATTAGGTAGTTGTCAGGGTAATTCAACTGTAGTTTATAGTAATGTATTTAAAAAAGTATATGGAGTTGAAAAAGATAGTTGGAATATAGAACAAGCTGAAAAGAAATGTAAAGATAGAGATAATGTAGAATTTATACAAAAAGACATTTATACAGAAGAATGGGATTTTCCACAGGTAGATGTTGTGATGATAGATGCGGGTCATACATACGAACACGTGAAACACGATATACCAAAAGTTATGGATTATTTTAATAAACCAATTATCATTATGGATGATTATGGTAATCCGAAAGTTGAAATTCAAAAAGCTATTTATGAAATTGTTACTACAGGTGCTGTATCATTAGATACGTTTATAGGTGAGAAACGAGGTTTTAAAACAGCAGCTGGTTGGACTATGAATGACAGAGAAGGTTGTATCTTAAATTTAAAATGAGTAATATAAAAAGTCATATTAATTCTACTAAATTTTTACTAAAAGATATGTGTTATTCTGTTGATAACAACTTTATTTATATGAAACCAGCGAAAACAGCTGGAACTACAATTTATAGACGTATGTTTCGATTAGACGTAGTTAAAGAAGGTACAGCTGGTGAAGGTGCACGATTACCACCATATAAACAGGAACCTAAAAAACAAATTGTAAAGGGTATGGGATTAGTTCCAGATTGTAGTTGTCAAAAAGACGATAAAGTAAAGTTTGATACTTGGTGGAGTAACTTGACAAATGAAGAAATTAAAAATGATTATTTTAAATTTGTTTTTGTTAGAAATCCGTTTGATAGATTAGTTTCTGCGTACAGCCATCTGCGAGAAGATATAACATGGTCTTCTTATAGGAAAACACCCATGTATAGTGGTGTCCGTGACCCGCGGGTACCGGGCGTAGGGAGTGACGCTGACGAATATTTAATTAAAACACGTGCTAATAATTTTAATAAAATCGCATCTAAAGCGCTATCATTACAAGAAAGGAAGATGTGGCAAACACGTGATAGTCGTTATTATAGTTCACCAGATTTTAAGACATTTGTAAAAAGAAATTTACTTGATAGTAAAGGTTATCCTTCAAATTCACATTGGTTGAATCAAAGTTATTATGCAGAAGTAGATGAAGAACTATTTGTAGATTTTATAGGAAAGTTTGAAAATTTAAATAAAGATTTTAAAGTGTTGTGTGATAAATTAAATTTGGAGTATGAGTTATTAAAAATTCATGGTTATACTGGATTACCAACAGTTCGTTTTGGTGGAAGTCATAGTAATTATAAAACTTATTATGATGATGAAACAATAGAATTAGTTTCAAATGTATATCGTAGAGATTTGGAGTTATTTGATTATGAATACTAAGAATTTAGTTTTTATGATGGATATTGATTTAGGTGGTGATGGTAGATATTCAAGTAGTAGAAGATATGCTTACAAGTATTCAATAGATAGTTGGAAAAGATGGTGTGATAAAAATAATTGTGAGTTATTTGTGTTAAATGATTTAGTTTTGGAAAAAGAGAAAATGGCTATTTGTTGGCAAAGATATTATTTATTTGACATATTAGACTCAAATGAAATAGAATACGACCAAGTTTTAATGATTGATGCAGATACAATAGTACATCCAGAGTGTCCTAACTTTTTTGATATGAGTGAAGGTAAATTATGTGGAGCACAATTTGATGGTAGTTGGGATTGGGTTTTAAGAAGTTTAGAAAATTATTCAAAACATGCATTTGATAATTATATGATGCC
>Ga0098039_1000086_pt1 | contig 47300 bp, 36 predicted proteins | sample 6_EtaG_FD_75047 | JGI IMG/M metagenome (GOLD analysis project Ga0098039, IMG submission 75047) | Marine viral communities from the Subarctic Pacific Ocean - 6_ETSP_OMZ_AT15160 metaG | ecosystem: Environmental > Aquatic > Marine > Oceanic | place: Pacific Ocean | collected 2015-01-08 | reverse complement strand
TAATCTCAAACACTTCATAAGCTAGCCATGACACAATCCCATTAAACTTTTGAAGCTTTGCCATAGTCTGTGCAGAAGATCCGCCAGAGTTAAAAAACGTAAATGGTTGTTCAATATAGATATGCATAATAGGAAACTCTGCATTTCCTAAAAATACATCTTCGTTTCCACATTGATAGGCTTCATAAAGATCTAAAAGCTTTTCTTTGATGGCAATGGCTTTCGCAAAAGTATCTTTTTCTTTTCGCAAGTCTACTGAATCATAATATACTATCTGGTCTTCTCCAACTACAGCAAATCCAGTAATGCTGGTGGAAACATCAATTCCTAATATCATGGTTTTATTATACTATATATCTAATCGAATTTTAAAGGTTAAATCTTCATCTTCTTCTTTAAGGATCGGAGTAGATAAAGTGGCAATCCCCATTAAATTTTTACTTTCATCATAAATTCCCACTCGCGAGACATATACCTGTCTCTTGAAGGACGAAGAATAATCTGTGAAACTAGAGCTTCGGACACTCGCTATTATTCTGTCCGGATTTTCTTCATATATTTGAGAAGAAGTAAGCTTTGTTTCATCTTGGCCATATTGTAAAAAAGTAGGATTATTGGAATAATTTACCTCACCCCTTCTGGCATGAGCAAACACGGTCATGACCTGTGTATCAGTGGCACCTTTAAAAGTTAAATTAAAGGAAGCCGAATTGAATGCCTCACCGGTGCTCGATTGAGCAATCCCATCTTGTGCGCCGGCGCCAAAATAAATCCACGACGGTGAACTATTCCCAGAAGAAGTCAGTGGTATTCCTTCTGAATTCAGGGCCCATGAGCCAGTGAGTGCTATAAATCCTTCTTCATAGAATACTACGCCGCCCACGTTTCCATCGTTAGAAGCAAAATCTGAACCTGAAAATTGAATTAATTCTCCATTATATTTTGAGTCTCTCAATTCACCGGCCAAAGTGCCGGTAAAATACCATTTTAACGATAGGGAGCCGGGTTTTATCCGTGTACCATAAAAAATAGAAGGAATAGAAATTAAATTAATTGCTTGTTGATCTTTAATCCATTCATAAGTTGTTCCATTCCAGGCGCCTGTAACTTCATAATCTCTGCTTCGGGCACTATAATAATTGAATTTATTTTTAAGAGCCCAATAATGAGGATACAAAGGGGCCCCATATTGCAGGGCGCCCTCGAAAAAATAATCGTCTGTGCTTGTAACATTTCCGGATGCATCATAAGTAATATATTTTTGTACTTCTCGTTGGCCGGCTTCCGGAGACATAAACTCCCGTATAATAGAAGATGACAGAGGATAGCTTCCATATAATATATCCCCCACGGCCGCCATCGTCCATTCATTTTCTACGTCTACATCAGGATTGCTACTTGATGCAATTACAGTTCTAAAGCTTGCTCTGGCACTATCTTTTGTAATGTAGGGATAAATAAAATTATTGGATCCACTGAGTTTATCAATATTATATTCATATAAACTAATAAACCCGGCCGGGACATTACGCACATTAGCGCTCAAATTCCCCGACTGTTCCGGTGTGTTGTTATAATAGACTACGCTGTCATAAATAAAGAACTCACACTGTGGGTGAGTTCTCATGGTATTCAAAATAATATCATTAGGATTGAATTTTTTTAAAGACATTTTAGTAATCTAATCTAACACGTAATGTAACCTCGTTCGTAGGATCTTTTTTAAGTGGCTCAGACACTTTTGCAACCGCCAAAAGTTCATTACTCGCATTATAAAGACCAATCGTCGTAATATAAGCCACAGGAGTATCGGCTGATGTATTCTTCACCCTAATTTTGCTACCTGAAATATATGTAGGATTAGTGCTGTAATTAAATTTATTGTGAGGGGCGCGGCAGAAATAAATGGTAGAGTTAATCTCTGTCGTATTATTAAAGGTTACATTAGACAAACGATGACGGAAGGCATCACAAGATTGACTAATGGATGAACCAGTAAACGCTCCGGACACACTTTGTAAAAATCCGTCGGAGTGCCGTCTGTAAAAATTATTAAGGTCCACACCATCGAACACAGAAGACGAAAGAACAACAATTCCTGCCTGATAAAATACTACCCCCACACCGGCCTCAGAGGTAGAACCTAGGCCAGAGTAAGTATAGGTTCCATCGGGACCGTAACGACGATAAAGTACTCCATATTCTCCACCTGCTGCCACAGTGCTGGTTCCACCTGTATCTGAGGCAGACGCGTCAGCGAAAACAACCGTAGAACCACTTGTAGAAGCCTCTACGCTTGAAAACGGGAATGGCCAGGATCCTGTACCACAGGTAAGAGAAAAACTTCCTTTTTTAATCTGATCCTTTGTAATCAGTCGAGACATATTGAGGAAAAAACATGATAACATTTGGTTATTGTCATCCCCAAAGTTCAAATCTCCTTCAAAGATTTCTACTGTATTGCTACTTCCTGTATAACCTAAAAGAACTTGCGCAAATTCTGTATATAAGTTGATCTTTTTAGCGTTTTGTTCGCTAGTCGACGCACTAAACGGTGAATTGCTATGATACCCTATGGTGAGATCAAAGATGTGATTTGAGGATGAACTGAGATAGGGGTAATCATAAACTGATTGGAACATTCCATGAGTATAATTTTTGATATTATCTTCAGTTGTCTCGTCTCCATAGGTACCACTAACAATCGTTCCGGTTAATGGAATCGATTCGTGAAGTAGTGTTCGTGTTGTTGTTACATCGGTATTAGTATTTAAACTCTCAAAAGTCTTTACCGGCATTTAATTTCTCCAAATGTTTTGTTATGATGCACGTCGAATTATGCGTACTGCTTGTGTGAACCTAATACCCGTGGTGGCCCCCTCCACTATAACTTCAGTATCAAGAAAGTCATAGGTATATCCATCGGGGAATACTGTTTTAGCAATAGAGCCATATTTAGTGTATTTAACGTCTCTTGTCCCATCTTTGGTGGTATTCATTCCGGTTACAACTTTCATATTTAAAGCGAAAGCACTCAGCCGCGGCCCTTTAATCGCCGAGACATTAGTAGCGGAGGATCCACCGGCAGTCACATTATAAACCGTATCGGCGACACCGCGGCCAATAGAAACGCTATAATTTTCTAATCCACTCGCCTTGGAAGTGGTCCCTGCGGCTCTTAATTGCATATTAACCTTATCAGTGCCATCAGTGCCATTAGTAAATCTAGACGCTATGGTGGGCGTCAAGGTATTGGCAATAAATCTTCCATCAAAATAAACTCTAAAACTAGAATCAATAAGATTGTTGGCAGATCCAAGTGACAGTCGGTTGCTCGGATCTCCTACGATCTCATCAGTATCAAAGCCGCTTTCTAATATTAATTTATAACCAGTTACAGAATTGCTTTCTAAGAAATACTTTGCATCTCCTAATGCCGAAGTTGATCTCAATGCGGTGGCGGTTTCTGAATTAACTGCAAGATATAGAGTACTGCCGGTCAGATTTACGGCCTGGTCGCTAGTAACTTGATTCATTACTAATTCAGGCAGATAAAGCAGATCGGTTTTAGTATAGGAGGTTAGGCCATAATTGATTCCGATATTCTCGTACGCAAACGATTCAAAAATAGGGGTTTGTAGAATTTCTAAATCAGCATATGCTGAACCAGACGCATGATTTAGATTATATAAACCATAGTTAATCTCATCATCGCCAAAGGCGTATTTTGTAATCTTAAAATTTCCTTGTGCCATCTTCTTTCGGCCTAAATCCGTTAGAACAGCGTCCAAAATAATATCACCGGAGTTGTCTAAAAAGCCCATTTATTTACCTCTCTTTTCATAAATAGTTATAATTTTATTATTCAGTAGTTAAATTATAAGTAATGTTTAAATCTATCAACTTTCCTGTTTTCTTTGAAGAGAGTCTGATTTTAAACGTTTTACCAAAAATTGTATCGTCTACATCTCCCACTGTTATGTTTTCCAATTGTGTATAAGCGGCCTCATCAAAGTCCACATCATCTGTATTCAGCGTTAATTGAGAAATATTAGGTTTTAATTGAAAAATTTTCTTAAATGTTTTAGAAGGATTATTAGGTGGTTCTTCTTCTAAGTCACTCTCGAAAAGAATATTAAATATAGAATAATAATATCCACCATCATTAATTAGTTGAGATTCATAAATTTCCGATACATGACCTGGGACGCCTTGTTCGTTAAGAGTTCGGAACACGTAATAATATTTTTTATTTGTACTGATTCTATCGAGGAAGTCAATCGTAGAAATCTTATCTCCGGTTACATTTTCTAATAGATCTTCGCTTTTAATTAATTTATTAGCAAAATCGCCTAGGCCAGTAGGGAGAATGTCAGTTCTAAAAACCTCCACATAACGTTGTTCGGAAATGCTTTTTAAGTCAATATAACTGCTGCTCAGAAAATCATTGGCATGTAAATATTCTTCCTTTAAAGTAATATCATCCGATGTAATAGGAGAAGGATAAAGTAAATTTGCCTCAAACACCTCATAATCAGCAGTGAACCCTATTCTTTGTGAAGTATCCATCATTTGAAAAGGTCCAATATCTGTTCGATTAGGAGCATTATCTAAAATTTTTAAAGTTTTAGAATAAAGTGGAAGCTCTAATAACTTTATCGAAGGTTCATAATTTAAGTAAAAATCTGCAAGATACAGATGTTCGCTTACGATCTGTGCATTAGTAGCAAATTCATTGTAGTCGGATAAATTATCGTCCTCGCTAAATAATTGAACCGCAGGTTCATCAGTGGTCGGATCGTAAAATTCAAGACAATTAACGTATTGGCCGAGCAGGGTCGCCGAGTCGGACGAGGCCTCGTCGCCATATCCTTCTGCAAATAGTGTATTTCCTAATTGTCTCGTCAATGTTAAATCCGAAAAAGAATATTTAGGCCCCACCACTAATACATAGGCATAGATGTTGTAAGTGTAATTTTCATTATATTTCACTTGGGAGTCATAAAACTCTGAGCCTTCCATAAAATCTTCAACGTTGAAAAACCAAAAATTCTGGAGCACATTTTGTGTTCGGGAATCGCCTGTGGGCACTCCACCGATTTTTTCGATACGGTACGCCAAGGTTTCATGGTACTTGGGCACTAATGTATACAAGTCATCAATCGATTGAATCTCAAAATTATTAATATTATTACAGTAAGCAAGAACATCATTTAATGTGTCTACAGTGGCATCGGTGTTTAAAAATCGATAAGCGCTCCCACTATTCATGGCCGCTCTTCGGTTTAATGTGCTTGGGCCGGCAAAATAACAATTATCTGTTGTTGAATTAAAATTATTATATGCATAAAATAACATTTCTATGAAGTCAATTGATTTATAAGTTGTATTTTGTGTTGTAATTCCTTCGATGATCGTTTCGGTCTCTAAGGAGGCATCGTTGGCACTTATTTCTACTGCATACGTAAGATTTCTCGGCGTTAAATCATCAATCTCATCATTAAAAGCTTCTTTAAGGGTCTTCATAAATTTTGATGCAAATTGATTGGTTTCTATGTAGTCCACAAACGTTGTGGATGTGTGATCGGCCGTCCAATTAAACTTCATATACATAGGAAGCATTCCCGTAGATTCATGCATCTCCGCATAAAATTCGCTGCCCGTAATCCCATGTAACGCGGTATCATCAAATATAATATTTTCAAATTGTGTTGATATTGCCAAGGTTGTGGAGGCTGATAATGTATTAAGAATGATTGAAGACGTAAGATATTGATAAATTAAAGAATCCGCCATATCATTTGCATATCTATATCCGTCTTCCCAAGAAAAATAAGCGTCATTCTCCTTTAAAAGTTCTTCGGGTATTTCATAAGTGTCTTCAAGAGTTACAAAGTTGTATATATCTGTTCCTGCCTCAAAAAAGCCGGGATCATCCAGTTCAAACATTTTTAGTAAATACATATTAGGGATCAGTCTTTCATCCGTTCTTTCAATGTGTTCTTCGTATTTTGGTAAATAATGATTATACATATATGAAATTTGCACCTTATTAGATATATCCGTGTCAGCTTGCAAAATATAATTGATTACTTCTTCTTCATATGCAGAGTAAGGCAGAGAATAATCAAAAGAATAATCATTATAAACTGCATCAGAATAAATGCCTTTATATTCTATATCTTCGAAAGTACCTCCTAATAGTGCTCTTTCCCAATGATTATCATCTAGGATAGTCTCAGGATCTCCAATCAATCTTATAGGAAATCTTTTATTGGGTACGATCACACTATCCGAGATCGTCTCTTCAAGATCTACATTACCAGTGATTGCTGACAGAAAGGAGCTTAATAATTCTTCGCTATTATAGTCTACGGGAAGCAACACTTCTCCCGTAGAAGAACTCACAATTTGCCAATAACCTCCTACGGCATTACGAAAAGACTCCCGGGATCCAGAGATAATATTTAAATCAATTTTTTTACATTCTTTAGCTGACATTTCTTTTTAATAGGATGTGGTGCCACCCATTGTAGTGGTGGAAACGGTTTTAGTAGCACTCACACTAACTCCTTGGCTGCTTTCATCGGTTTCAAACGATGATAAATTTCGTTCGTGAAAAGGTCGATATTTAATTTTCTTAAAATTATATTCAATTGTCATATTCAAAGAAGCAACCTCGCTGGCCATGGAACTAACTGCTTCTTCTATTAATTCAGTTGTTGTAGAAGATGAGCCAAATCTTTCTTTAAGACGAGCTTGTTCGTCTGCGGCCATCCACACTCCAAAAGAATAGGAAAGTTCCGTTTCTTCTGCCTCCGCCGCCATGGCGGCGGCCTCCAGGAACGCTTCAACCGCAGCTACTACTACGGGGTCTACGCTAGCGCCGTATGCCGAGGCGACTTTGGTTGCTTGTGATGACAGAGCACCTTCCGCCATTCGTTGCTGCCGTTGTGCGCTAGGTGACGAGAATGCGAGTTCGGATCCCACGAAAGCACCGGTGGTGCGGCCGCGGGGCTGTTGTCCTAATTGGGCCTTATAGTCGGCGTAAGTATAACATTTCTTTTCATAACAGTATTTAGTCGGCACGGAACAATCATCACTGCGCCCTTCGCCTGTACATGAAGCCATTTAATTTCTCCTTAAAGTCTTATAATGCATCTATAATTCTAACTCGGTGCCGCTGAAAGCCGCTTCTAGGAGTTCTGCAATCGCTTCGGTGTCACCATCGCTTAAATCAACAATTCTAGGTTCTGCCACTGTTTCTGCTGGGTGGAAAAAGGTATATGTCTCATTATAGTAAAAAAAATTCTCATAATAAATACCTATATCACCTTCTTGCAAAAAATCCGCCCAATCTAGATTTTCGGTAGCTAAAAACACAGGGGAAATATAGTAACCGTCACTCAAATTGCGATAATCAGAATTATTCCATGCAAAAATAGCCGTCGATTCCTCACCGGAGGATAGTTCATCATCAGGACTCGTACCAGTGGCCTCTGCGTACTCAAAACCGCGGACTTCGCTGCTCGGGCGGGTGCCGCTGCCAAGCATTGCATAAAGTTCCTGGTCGGCGCCGAGCCCCGATGCCTGGCGCCAGAACGGGGAGTCGGAGGCCTTAATGCAGAAGAGTCTGGTGTTGGACGCTGCAGTGCAAGTTGAATTGTAGCCGCTGGTAACGTTATTGTCATCAGTGTTACAATCTAAATAATCAGCATAATCAGAACTATACCCGGCATTTCCCTCGTCTTGTGATACGCATTTTCCGTCAGCCATTGTATTTTCCTCTTCGTCTCATATAATTATCTCATGTGCTCAAAAATTGCTTTAAAACCAATTGTCCTGGTTGAGAATTTGTATTCGCTATCTCTCCACTAACCCCTATAATATCAGGGCTTTCTTTTTCTTGTGCTTTTTCTCGCTCTCTCTGCGCTCTTTTGGGGGGCGCATCATCTAATTCAAAAATGGGATCATCTTCATTACAAAAACTATCATCCAATTTGATATTCTTGTTTCTTATACGACTATATGCCGCGGCATCAAAAATATTTTCATTATGGATGGTCTGTCTATTAGTTTGAGAATCCTTTAATGAATATGTTTTTTCTTTCTCTAATTCGTCTCTCACTATAATACAACCAATAGAGAACATAAAAGCTTCCGCAGAAAAATCAATAGTAAGCACAGGGCTTAACGATGTTGAAGCTAAGCCTCGTTTAGAAACTTGTTGTAATCCATTTTTAATTTTTACTATGTCTGAATCAGCATCATACCGAAGCCCATTGACTGTTTGTGATTTTAAACGTGATTGAACTTCTTTTGCGTCTCGCTTAAGTGTGCCCCCGGCGCGCCTGTTTTTGGCGCCTACTGGTGGTCCGGATGGGGACGGTCCTAAACTCGTAACGAGAGATTTTAACTGTGCCATTTTTTACTCCTCTGTATTTAAATAGACATTAATCAACATTCGCATTCCAATCAGGATCAAAAGAACTTGCCCAAAATTCTATGCCTTGATCATATGCCTCAAACATGTATACAAGAAGATAGTTTAAAGCGTTGCCAGAACCCCAAAACTCACTCATGCCTGTGGGGCTCCATTCAAAAAATTGAAAAATAATCAGATAAAGGGGTGCACCCCTTTCCATGTCATCCGTAATATAATCCCAATTATCTTTTAAGTGGTTATAATAATCACTTACATTAGGGTTCGCCGCGACGCGCCCCCAAGCGGCGAGGATATCGGCCCATCCAGCAATCAGGTACGCGTCGATGGCGGTGGTCGGGCCGCCGAGGTACGACACGGTGCCCTCCCAACCCAGCCCCGCGAAGTGCGATGTGGGGTTGCTGTAGACGTAGGCCTCATAGCCCTCTTTAACAGCGGGTGTCAAAACGTCTTCGATATATTCCATTAGATAGTCACCAACATCCCTACTGCAAATCTGAATTTCGCCAAAAAACTCTCCGTCGAGGTAGGGACCGCAGTCTGGATCCTCAACGTCACCATCTCCATCGGGTTTGGAGGCAGCATCTGCGGGCGTGGCGCCGGTGTCGTACGCATTGCCCATCTGGAAACAATGCTGGCCATAAACACGCGTATTGGTATCCGCATCATCTAATTCTAGTGTATATAAGAGTGCGGGAATATCCAATTCAGGAGGTTCGGCTGTGCCATCAGCTATATCACTTAAATCGTAATCGTAACCTGCATAAAAGGTGTCGAACAGTGTGACTATTCTCTCATAAAACCTTTCTATTTCACCTAATGTGCCGGTAAAAGGACTAAGTTTTTGAGACAATATTTTGGCGCTTTCAATTAAATCATCTCTCGAACCTCCAAATTCATCATATAGTAAATCTTTGTGCATATTATATACTATGGGCATTATAATCCATGGGGCTGTCGAGTAATCGCTTCCATACATTTCTTCCATTCCATCTATAAAAAATTGATTAAACTTGCCATCTACTTCATTGTAGCCACAAGCATCGGTGGCTATTTCTAGATAATCTTCATAAAAAGATTCCATATACGCCACATAACTATCAATAATATCTTTAATAACATCTACTGTGTTGTCGGTCACTTCGATGCTCAGATAATAAAAATGTGTATCGCCAAGGTCACTAAAATCATAGTTATAATCATCATAAATGTTTCGAAACTCACAACACATTAAGCGATAGCCATCCAAACCGGTGGAACGCGCTAAATTAAAACTACGGAGTCGTACATAGGAATAATAAATTGTTTCCACTGCATCATCATCAGTTCCTTCATAGCTCTCTATATACGGCTTATTTCCGGCGCCTGGCGCGCCTAGGGCGGACCAGCCGGAGGTGCTCGCGTGTTCATACATATAAGTTCGCGGGGTTGTGTTTGTATAAGATTTCATAAGAAGATTTTCTTCGTCTATTGAATGTAAATCAGGATCCTGATCCCAATAGACTTTATAAAATTTTTGATTATTAACAGTTAATACTTCGGTGCTAATAATTTCTTTCCCAAAATAATCCTCCATTTTAGATAATTCAAAAATTTGAGTAGCATTACAAAAGTTTCTTAATTTTTCATAATCAAAGAAGAAAAATCCATGGCTGAAGATACTAGTCTCTTCCTCGACTTCGTTGTCCGGGGTGCGCTGGTAAGTTATTACTTCACTTCCCATATACCAGTGATCGTATACAATTTCATAATCTTCAAAGGTGTGGCCATCGTGTAATTGAGACCAAGAATCTACGATAGGAAGATCTCGGCCGTCTATAATTTTAGGATTAATAATAAGCTGTTTAAATAATCTATCTTCTTTGATAATTGCTTTATTAACATTAAAAATTGCCCCTCTAAACCTTACATATAGTTTGCCCACCCCATCTACTGTGGATTTACTTTCGAAGGTTTTTCTTAAAAGATTCAATTGAGGCATCAATTGTGGTTTCTCAGCATATACCGATAACACATAAGCTATGTTGTCTACTGCTTTTTTCAACTTAGAATCAACCTCCACAGCTTCCTCATATTCTGCCAAAAGATCATTAAAAGTATCTACAATATCTTGATGGGTTATCTTTTCCGATTTATAAAAATCACTTGTAATGGACTGTAAAGGCGTGTCATCATAGGGGAAGTTGTTTTTATCTACCCAAATGTTTTCGGTTTGCGACACAGGTTCACCATCTTCAATGATTTTTTCATATGAAACATCACTTATCTCTTTTAATAAAATATTCTTTTCTTGATCCGTCAAATCGCCTATGGTCTCCCAATTTATTACAGCGGCGGAAGTAAAAGTAAATAAAAAAACATTGTCGCAATATGGAAAAAGGCCCGAAGTATCAAGGTTCGCGAAGGGTGGGTGCTCCAAAGAGGATTCCTTTATAATTTTTATATACCTCGTACCTTCTTCATCGAATACAATATCGAGATTAGTAGGGGTACCATCCGCGTCAGATTCAATGTCAAACGGTGTAGGAGAAGCAAAATCTACATAACAATAGGGTCCCGAAGTATCGACAAAAGTATCCCAATAGTGCTCCATCACGAACATGGCGGTATAAAACGCTGGATCGCCGAACGAAGTACTATTAAAGTATTTACCCCATGGAGAACTCGAAGGATTATCTCCCGCTTCGAGGGTACCTTCAATTGACCGCTGAATCGTCGTAAATATATTTTCTGATCGCGATAATAATTCTTCTATAGAATCATCAGAACCTTCATAATCGGCTAGAAATACAACATATTGGTAAACTTCATGATTCAGAACAGAGCCAATACTAGCGATTTCGTTTGTTGGGCTATTGACAAAAGTAGAAGTAGTTAATTCGAGTTCCCTTGTTCCGATGACCACTTTCTCCACGTATGGAGCCGGCAAAAACTTTCCAAAGTTATTGGTCGTATTTCCTCTATAAATTAATCTAGGCATATCTCAGGCTCCGTAACTGCTCCATAAATATCATATACTGAAAACTCATCTTGCTCTTCCTCACAATCAAAATCCAAATCAACATAATATGATTGTTTATTAAATACCTCTGCACCTCTACACGCGGTGGTCGGGTCGATTTCTTGATCAACTAAAAGATCAAAATAATATTCTACACTCGCTGTCGTATAAGTTGTAGGGGGTGTTGTTTGAATCGTAGAGGATATCATAAATCCATTTTCAATTTGAGGTATAATATTATGAAAATATTTTCGTTCTAATTGGTGAGTTCTAGTGGTCGGTACCGAAGGATCACTCATTGACGGTGCAGAAGTAGAAGAAGCAGTGACAAATACTTCAATGTCAAAATTTTTAGTTAGCAATTGAGTATTAACTTCTTCTGCATAAATCAAAGCATCTTGTGGAGATAAATAAATAACGTCTCCATCACTAAATGGTTGTGTGGAAAATTCCAAATCTCCAATAGTGGAGGGATCTACCATTAAAGTATCTGCGCGGGTTGCCAGATTATAGCTTAAAATCATATTTATCTGGGGTATAGAGGAGCTAAAAATTAAATCTGCTCTCGTTGAGGAATCAATTCTTCCTTCTAAGGTAACAATTTTCCAAGCGGGTGCTAAATTCGTTTGTCCATCTAACCACGCATCACCAATCATCCGATTAATTTTAAAATTATCTTCGGCTGGAATTATTTTAGTTGGGGTGAGGTCTACATCGAAGAGGTTAGTTGTTGAGGTGGTCTCCTCATCGCTAGTTGCTTCTAGATCTCTAAAAAGCACAAAACTTTCAAGATACGAAGTTTCTTCTTTGATTCTCTTGTGAATATTATTTTGGCTTTCCGTGATAGCGGCGTAAGCACCATCATAAATGACATTATCATCATAAAATGCATAATAAACCGGCTTAAAAGTCCCTATAGAAAGCAAATAATGCCCATATGAGGTAAGCTTTAAATCATATACTTGTTCGTTTTTATTAAGAAATTTAGTCATCAATCACCTCCTAAAAGTTTGTTCGCTCGTTCTTTCATTCCTTGTTCCGACAAAGTGCCGCCAATACTTTTCCCAGAGGACATAAGAGTGTCCCCGGTGGCTGTGGATACCGTCATACCAGGTGCAGTAACCCACAATTGCTCGTCGGCGCCTTCTCGTTGGCCAGAAAAACGCGAGCCATCACCTTCATCATATAATACTTCGGCATCTAATTTAATCATTTCAACAAAGGAAATAAAATCATACGGCCAGTTAAAACCAATTGGATAACCACTTTCATAAACCCTAGCGCTCTCCGATCTATTGCCGCGGCGTCCGCTTCGGTCATTACTCGACGCTCCTCGATTGGCCCCTCGAAGACCTGACGAATTCCCTCTATCCTTAGAAACTGCTTGATTCACTTGATCCGCTCTTAAATCATCGTATGTAACGGTCGCCCTTTGATGAGCTTTAAATACCATCCATCGTAAATTTTCATTGTCCATAATATCATCTTCACTTAATAGTTCATTGATTGATAAATCATGAGCTATGGATTGAGTAGTTAAAGTAATCTTTTTATAATCTCGGGGTGCAATATTCTGCCAAATATAAGATAAATCATCTTGATCTAACTTATATTCAAATTCAAAGATATACATGACCATCGGATCAATATTTTCATTATTAAGAAAATCTAAATGAGGTGGCAGCACATATTGTTCCATTCTTTGAATTAATTTTCGTATTGATTCGCCGGCGGCATCCAAAGAATCTCCTCTTAAGCTTCCCTTTTCTGATGCAAGGGCTGATTCGTATCTTTCAGTAGGAATACTAATAAAACTCTTCCTTGTTTTGGTAATATTTTTGCTTACTCCCTTTCTAAGGGTTTTGTTGTCGGTGCTCTCGATAATATAAGGGACGGCCACAATTGCCTCACGTAAAATTGTTTGTTCTGTTAACTCTCCTAATCTCGCTCTATTGCGTCTTTTATCAAAGCCCGCAACATCAACTAGTGATTTCATTCTACTAAATATTTTAGGTCCAGCGTTAATATCATTTCCATTATAAGCAGTACTATTATTAACTACATCGTAATGAAATTTTAACCACTCCGTTGGAATATCATCTATTTCAAGAAAAATGCCTTTTTTAGGATCTGTCTCAATAATTCCAAATTGATGCCACATCCCTTGTGGAGTTGCTCCGGAGCCATAGGTGGGAAGAGTTAGTGTGCCATCGGATGCGGTAAGGGCGTGAATTCCCACATCGCTAAAATTCATCATCGGAGTCTCAAATTTAGGCTGAATAACCCATTTTTTACCTGCTATTTTATTGGTGGATTTTATTTCATTTCCAAATTTATCGGTTTCCTCTTCCATCACTCTTTCCACCCCAAATAAATCAATGGCGGCACTCATTTGCATGGCATTGGCATTTACGTTGCGGCCGGCATAAATAGACTGTAAATTCCCTGAATATTGTACATAACTAGATATCAGTGGGGTTTGGTAATCTGCGTAGGGTAGTCCATTTATTCCATTGTAGCCGGGGTCTACTCTCCAATATACAGGAGTTATCTCTGCTAAAATCTGATCAAGATCATAGCTTTTGGTGTGAGATGGCTTAAAGATGAGATCTACCCATGCCTCACCGTTGGTATAAGGGGGAGTATAAGCCCAGTTAAATCCAGTAAAACTATCAATAGGTGCTGAATTAATAACGCTAGCATATTTGGAAGCAGATCCCGTGGGTCTACCACCTACGGCTGGACCAAATGCGCTAGGACGACTGTACATAGTAAAGGACTCTTTAAAATTAGGATTCTGTCGCGGATCTTGGGGAATGGGATAAGATCCGACTTGTAATCCGCCGGCGGTGGCCAATAGCCCACCGAATCTTCCATATGGGTCGTTGTTTCCAGCGGACCCGGATTCATATTCATAACTTCTAGAGCCAGATACAGAGCGACGTAATTTGGCTCGGGCGCCATATATGGCTCCGCTAGCAAATCTAATGTCATCTGTCAATGTGTTTGACTCTAATCGAGTAAATTCCTGATCCTTTAAGAAAAAATAAGCTACTTCGCCAAAAAAATTATTGGCCATCATACTATAGATAGGATCACCAGATGTGGCGCCCCATGCGCTGGTGACATACAAACTCATGGAAGGATGCGGCTCAATATCAAAAACGCTAATACCATTAAGATATTGTTCAGGTTCTACTATGGCTTCAAATGGAATTCTCCTATCCCAAAATTCTCCACCATCATATCCGGTTATGCCACTACTTCCGCTGGCCGTAGATGTAACCGCCCAATTGTTTGTATTGGGGCCTTTGCCTGCGCCATAATAATTTAAAGATCTGTCAACTTTGGTATCATCTGCAACAATAGGATAATCAACGGCTAAACCGGATTTAATAGTATTATATAAAATACCTGGGGCAAATAAAGTCTGGAATAGCGGCCTTAATGCCCCAGCGGCTTGTTGTGGCTGTACTAATTTGGGAAATCCATAGTTGGCGGTAGCTGTGGATCCAGGAGTCGATAAAGCATTTCCAATTAAGTTTTCGGCATAAGAACGAGAAAATTGAGATACCAAATCCAATGTCCTCTGTGCGGGATAAAATCCTTTGTAAGGATTAAATCGAATTGCAGCGCTGCATATTAATCTAATCTCTTTGGCCGTAAGCAAAGAATCATTCTTGACTTTTAGAAAATCTTGCATAAATTCAGAATTTGAAAAGTCTTTATAAAATGATGCTGTTGCGCTAGTATGAATTGTGCCAGGAATAGTAAAGGTGTCAATTTTATCTCTGCATGCATTAACTCCGTATTTAAGATAATCTTCCACATGTTCACTGATTCGGAATTCTGGCACAATCGAATATCCTTTTGCCATTAGTTTAACATCATATCTAAAATCTTCATATTCATTAAACCAGGGCTCTGACGGGTGACTTTCAAACACAGTAGTGGCGCCACTTTTAATTAAAATCCCAGCTTGGGTATTAGCCTCCCATTTGGCTTCTCCGGAATATAATTGAAGTGTTTCTGTGAAAGTGCCGGGTCCATAAGTATCGATAGCTGTTGGACCCGTGGGGGCGCGCGCTGAACGTCTCGGGGCGATCATGTGTTTGTGCGAATAGAGCGCCCCCATGCGCAGCATGCGGGGGGCCCGATAGTCAATCCCTTCGCCGGGTGTGCCGGAGGACGACAGGGTTCCGGTGAAGAAAGAAAAGTAGTTGTTCTGTAATTCTCCTGCTTTGCCTTGAACAGAAAACGCAAACTCACTAGGGGCGCTTCCCGTGACCGGACCAGTGCGTGTTTCGAAATCTTCTTGTGCGTCTAGTGGCCAACTACTTTGCGATAACATAATGGTTATATTAAATGAGTTAGGCTCGGCCGAGCCCAGTGTGACCCTGTTATCTAAGCTGTCTCTCCAAAATTTATTATCATAGTCTATTCTCTCAGTAGAGTAAGACATGAATTCGTTACGTGCAGAGGGGAACAAAGCTTCAGTATAAGCAATCCAATTTAAATTATAGCCCTGGGTGCGGCTAGCACCAATTAATTGATAGAAGGGCGTCGTTGTAATATCAATAGTAGGAAGTACATAATCTGCTAAGTCTACCGAACCAAAATATATTAACTCATTATTGTTTGTAGCTTTAATGGTGACTGTATTGGGACGACTCGAATTTCTGTCGCGCGCCGAGAGAGGGGATGTGGGTGCATCAAAATTAATTAAAGCGGGCCGGCCTCGTAAAGAAAGTGGATGAAGGCGATAGCGTGATAAAACATCATTTTCATCTGCCACTGTTATTTCGTTAGCGCGTCTTTCGCCCATTGTAACGGGATTGCTCTGCAGGTGTGTCTTTTTCCAATTCCACCCATAGGTAGTGCCGCGGCTCGTCATTAACAAATTGAAGAAGTTTGCAGCAGAACCAGTAATGGCAACCGAAACTGCTGCATCCGTTCCCTCGATAAAAACTGAGTTAAAATAAGAATTAGGAGAAGATGCCGTCGGGAAACCTAATATATTATTTGTGGAAGCTGAAAGAGGATCTAGTGTAAAAACAGCTACTCGTGTAGTTGGCTGAAATAAAGTTGGTAGTGTAGAGGAAGAAACGCTACTGGCGGATACAAAATCAAAATATGAGACAATCCCCGCAGAACTAGAATAATAACCTGCAAGTGCTCCATGAACCGGGGCAAAACTCAAATACCGATCAGAATTAGGATCTGCTAAGGAGGTCGTAAACCACGAGTATTGTCTATCTGATCTCGGAATTTGATACTGTACAAACCAGTTGTCATAAAGGGCGCCTGTAGTAACAGTGCCATAATTTTCTATCTGGGTTAAGCGATTTTTAGTATTACGATTGATCTTATAGGCTGCGGGTAATTGATCATATACTTTTCCAGGAAGATTATCGGACGCCGTCACATTTAGTGAATCTCGACCAAATTGAGCGCTGTGACGGGCTAGGTGTGCCCGCATCCCAAAATCTTTATGATGAATATCGCTCACTCGAATGCCGGGCCCGCCAGCGCCTGTGGCTTCTGAAAATGTCCCACTAGGCCCTTGGGAAGGCTTAATGACAGATAAGTTTCTATTAAGCAAACTATTATAAACCGAGAATTCTGAGCCACGGATATCCAAATATCCTCGGGACATCACTTCCATTCCTCCGGGGGCCGCAAATCTTCCTGTGATGATAGATTTACCAGCAGCACTCGTTAAATAACTTACCGAATAATCTGAAACAAATTGGAAATGTTCTTCATCTGTTCTGTGGAGACTCAGCATAGAGCGACCTTGCGTACTGCGCGTTAACTCAGTAGGCAAGGTGGGTTGATTTTCAATAAAATTTCGTGGGTTAGCAAACGCGCCGACGCTGTGTAGTATTTCGTAATTGCTGGTATAATTTCCCAGTGGGGTGGATCCTGTGACGATCTTTAAGTTTTTAATGTTCAGGGGGCTCTTAGCAATAAAATCGCGATAGTAAACAGCTTTTTGCGCTCCGGTTAAGGGATAGGGGCGAACACTCTCCTCATTTGCTTCAGGCCACGGATAGTCGGCGCCTGCCATCCCAATGGCACCACTTGTACTAGTGGTTCCAGCGCACTGACCTAATAATATTTTCCACGCTTCGGGCCTATTGGTATAATCATCGCTACCTGTATTTAATTTTATATGACGTGATTGATGGCCCCCCACCGCATAATTCGTAAATGGCCCCTGCATGGGTACTTCAATGAATGTGCCATACCCATCATGATGCAAATTAGTAATTTGAATATTACCGGTAACTCGGTCAATGACCTGTTTATTGAATCCCGATGAAACGGCGGGACTAATAATGTTAAAGGGAAACACATATGAAGATTTCACATTAGCATAGCCATATCCATTTTGCCAATTGCGGCCGTGATTAACGGGGAGATATCTCTTATATTTGGCGTTTACATCATTTAGATCGGTGGTTTCATGGTATCCTTCCATCTCGTCTGTAAATCCTACCAGAATGTTTTCTGGCACATATACATTGTTTTCTGTATTAACCGGCCCAGCGGGATATAGTGCGTTATATGTAAAATTAATATTTTTATTATTGGTAAAGTTAGTACCCCCTTTAAGGGAGAGAGCCCCGGTAGAAAATGGACTATATGCTTTCAATAAAAACGTTTTTGCTAGCCGATTAACCGCAAAACTACGTGCAGTGCTTTCGGCTATGCCACCACTTCCAGAAATGAAACTAATACTTTGACTTAAATGAGGGTTGTTGTATACCACATCTCTAACAATATTTCGTTGTTCATCCACGGTGCTATTGCGTGATGTAATTTCGTCTGCCTGTCGTAGGGCACGGTGATCCCAATACCATCTTTTAATTTCAGTGGAGCGGGGCGATGAAGGCAATGGAGTAGAACCCTCTACATAAGGATAACTCGATGCAAATACGCCTTCTAGCGCAGCATTAAGATCTGGCTCTTCAAATTCTATTGTAGGGAATTGGCTTTTATATTTATTTCTTTCCAAAACATGGCTTTCAACCGTATTAAAAATATCAGGATTAAAATCGGCCGATGCAGGCAATAATTGTCCTATAATTTCTGCGAGTGCATCATCAAACCACTTATAGTAGGTAATAAATTTTTCTACTTGTTGAACATCGGTGACGCGGCGAAAAAACGTTTCTCGTAGTTTTTCCATTGTTTTGTAACGATCTCGATAACGATTAACAGGCTCTCCAACGATATTATTAAAATCAACCACCCCTGCAAAAAATTGCAGCATTTCTTGCGATATAGCAGCATATTGACTTTTTTCTAGAACATATCGGTAGCTCGGAATAGAATTGGGAGAATTAGCAAGATCACTCCCAAATACCACATCATCATCAGACAAAATTTGAATCATATCTGACGCCACCACCATTTCTGGATCAATAAATTTAAATGTATTGATGGGGGTTTTATCAACTACATTTGTAGCAGAGCCACTAAATCCATAACCATATCCACTATATTGATAGCCGGCGATGTCCCCTACCCATCCATAATTATTGCGTATTAGTGTGGATCCTGAACTATAGTCAGTTACATAAAAATTACCCGAAGAATCCGATGAGGTCACATTACCAAAATTCCAATCTAAAAACAACATGTTAGAATTTAATATATCGTAGCCTACATTGTTACTATCCAACGGTGAAATATGCTGATAGGATGAAGAAATTCCGATATTATTTACATCGAATAGGTGTTGTTCAAGACTAATATCGTCTAAGTACTTGCCCCAATATCTTATCCCTCCTATACGAACATCAGAAGGGGCCAATAGGGTTCCGGTCATGTTTGTGCGATGGGCGCCGCCGAAAACTCGTTTTGCCCCCTTTAACAGAGAGGAGGCTTCTGACACAACAATAGAAGAAGTTAGATAAAAACTCTCTTTAACATATCCCAGTTCGGTATTTATTCCTTTAAAAATTACATCGTACGAGGCGGGAGACGATCCAGAAACCATATCGGCGAGAGGGAAGTTCTTTGGCTTTATTCTTACAGAAAAATTCCATTGTTGATTATCATAAACATTAAAGAAAACACTACTTGTAAGCTCTGGAAGAGGGAAGGGAGCCAGAGAGGAGGTTAATTTAAAATAAACATCAGCGGACTCTCGCTCGGAGCGAACGGCAAATATTTGAAAATTGGTTTTATCTGACGCAAAAAAAGTTGGATCCGACTCATCATCAACAGATGCTGAGTACATTCCAAACAATGAAATGGTAAGTGGTTGTCGATCTACCGGGTCATCTGGGCCCAACACATAAGATGGAAACTGTACATCTGCTTCTAATGTAAGTCCATAAGGATTTTCATTGGTCGCGGCATCTTCGCTCCCCGAAATGTATCCGCGCGATTCTCCATTGCTTGGATCTTGCGCCTGATATACCACGCTCTGTAAATTATTTGCATTATTTAAATTAAGATAATTCTTATTGACAGTAGTTTGTTGAAGATTATTGGAAAGAGTATAAATATTATTGTCAGAATACGCATTTAGTTTAACCAGTTCTTCGCCCGCATGAAAACATCTCAATATATTACGAACAGCTTTTTGTGTTCCTTTGGCTTTGTAAATATTAGCAATGTTATTGTAGAGATTAAGGTAAATTAGATTTTTAGTTTCTGTTAAATCTCCTTGAAATAAAGTTGTATCATCGCGATTTAAAAATTTCTCCATCACATCTGCATCAATAAACAATTCAGGCGAATATAAACCCAGCGACTGAGGGAGATGTTCAGCAAAAGGAAGAGGCGTATAGGCGCCACTTGTATATAAAGTATTCTTAAAGGTGGGGAGAGCAGAAATGTAAGCATGAATTTTATCGAAATAGGCTCCCATAATGTGGGTCACAATATTAATATTATTGGTTTCGCTTAACTCATCGTCTTCCAAAACCCAACTAGGAATCAAATCTTTAAAGGCAGCATTATTATTGGCATCATGATAAGAACCACTGGCCAGCAAATTTTCTTTTAAAGTGCTTACTTCTGAATTGGTGCTATAAATAATGGGATCTCGATATTCCTGAGTTGAAGCAGAGGCTTCAATTATCGCTGAACCTGTCGAACGTGCTGCAGATTCATAACCTGTCCATGTTCCATTAGAAAGGCGCCCACTATAATCCAGTACGCTACTATCCGTCGTGCTATCTCCGCTTATTCCTTCATTAAATTTATAATAGACCCCGAGAGTCGTGTTCGCAATATCAGTATTTGTGCCCCCTCGTACTTGTGTAAACCAATCTTTTCCAATTTGTTTACCGGTTCTCATAACTTTCCAATATCTAAATTCATCAACGGAGCCACTAAGTTTTCCGGCGCCGATCATGTTTTCTACTTCTTGTGAATTACCACCCGCGCCAGAAGGGGCTGTTAATAAAGCTCCCAAGCGACCTGTCATGTTTTTAGAATTGATTTCATTAACAGTAGTACTAGTTGCAGTATTAATATCATTAATTCTACCATCTACATAAAGTTTGGTAATGAAATCGCTTCCAGTGTTATACATTACGAGAGCGTAATGTTTCCAATCATCAAATGTATCAACTGTAATATCTGTCCCAATACTCTGTTCAAAAATGCCCGTGGCGCCGGATTGGGCCGTCAGTCTAAAAGGAGAGCCTGCCGATAAACCATTGAACATTACGGTAATTCTTCCATAGTGGGGATTCGGATTAGTTCCGGCGGCGCCGGCGTAAGCACTAGAAGATAACTCATTGTTCCAAACATCTACCAAAACTTGTTTATTGGTTAAGGACAAATCGATAGAACCTGTTTTCGTCCAAAATTCAATCGTAACACCTTTATCAAAATCGGCTTTTAAATTAGATTCTCGGGAACCACTTCCATAGCCTGCTGGCAAACTTGCGGACACATATAAATCAGTTTCATAAAGATTAGAAAATTGTAGCTTCGAAGAATAAGGATCTCTAAACAGTTGAGGGGTTGTTTTGTTACCGTCATAAATTGTATGAGGACCCCCTTTAAGATCGATATATTCCAAAGAACTTGGCAGTCCATATCCACTTTGAAGGCTCCCACTTAATGTTCCCCACTCGTCCGAACTCATTATAATGTGGCCGTTAGTACGAGGATATAAGTTATTAAAAATATACTTTTCAATATCCAGAGAATTATTATAAAATTGATTTATTTCTGCGTCTGATCCGTCATAAGGATAAAAATCAATAATTCTCTCTATCGCTGATTTATAATAAAGATAGGCCGATCCATATTTCGCAAAGTTTTTAGGATCAGTATAATCTATCTGTGGAACAAATGTGTCTTGCTTTAATTTAAGCGCATTAACATTTCTTACCGATTCTGCATTTTCAAATGCTTCTTGTTCAGTAATGTCTCCAAGATAATTTCGTGATGTGTCAGCACCAAAAAGTTTCTTAATACTCATAATTTTCTACTCTAAATTTAAACACCTGATCTTGCTCTGTCCAACTGCTTAATTCTTCGTCATAAAATGCAAATTTAAATGCGTATTCATAACCTGGATCTAATAAGTTCATATCGAAATCAAAATAATTACCCGACACATCATACGATAAGGCCGTATGAAGATCGCTTCCTGTACCATAGGGAATCGCGTCGTACGCGTCTAGGGTTCGATATACTCTATAAGAAGCACTCACAATCGTCGTTGTTTCAATATTAGAGTTTGCTTTAGTATAAATATTGGGGCTCCAATATTTATCTCGCACATACAAATTAAATCGAGCAGATTGGCCAGCGCGATATTTTTCTTGTAAATTAGTAATATTTAAATAGTATACAGGGTGACGATTACTTTGGCGGCCCGTAAATGTTAGGGGTTTTATTGTTCCAGTAAAATATTGAGTAATCGCATCAAAGGCGCTCGTCGTTGAATCACTTCCCGTAAACCATACATCATAAATTGTTTTAAGAGTAGTGCTTCCTGTCAAGGCAAAGGAAGCGCTATAAATTCCAGTGGAAACAATGCCTCCCGTGATCACCAACAAATTAGTACTACTCACATGTCCGGCATCATCGGGAGATAAAATTTCAGTGCTTCCGGTCGTGCCAGATACGGGAACCGTAGAGGGAGGGACATCCTCCCCATCGCCACCTTCATAAAAACCGCCCGTAGAGCCAGAAAAGATACTTACATAAATTCTTTTATCGTCACCCAATGCAGGAATCTCTTTTAACCTTCCACGTACATAATTGTATAAATAAATGGTATTTAAATTATCACTTGCGGGGGCTAGCGCGCTGCTCAAATAAAAGTCTCCTCGATCATCAGTTATGCGGCTATCCCAACGTGCCTCTAAAACAGGGCGCTTGAAAAAATATTGAGAACCTCTTGCAAAAAATCTTTTAGTATAATAAGAGCGAGTTGATCCACTAGGATTATAAATTACACTTTGGGTGTCATCTAGTGCATCAAGAGCTAGCTGGCCTGGAATACGAGACACCACAGAATTTGCAGAACCGGATTCAAATGCTTCATAACTTGCTGAGAGATGAACTCCTACTCCGTAATTTGAATAAGTACCGGCAATCCATTGTTCAACCAATGGGGTGATATTTACTTCCACGTTTTCTAGGCCACTGGCAAAATCTTGCGTAAATGTAAATATTTCAGTATTCACGACACCTGCCACATTCCCACCGGTAATATAAGAGCCGCCGGCTAAAACAGTGTTACTGATATCAGTCCAATAGGCTGTGTTTGATGCGCTCATCCAATTGGCGCCCGTGTTTCCCTTAGTAAGATCTTTATATTCCTCTAAATCTAGTCCCACTCCTTCCTGCCACGACTGTGATACGGCTAAGATAGTAAGAGTATAATCAACAGGAACAGTTTTTGAATGAGAGGCATTGAACAATCGCAAATAATAGCTTACGCTTCCGCTAGCCGGAATGACACTATTAGTTCGATCCGTAGAGATATCTGTGATGGGAAATTTAACTAAAATTCGAGATAATTCTGCCGAACTCGTAGTAATACGGCCGTAGATAGAAAAAGTCTCCATAATGTCCGCTAAACCTGCATTGGCGCCGGTTCCACGAGTGGTTAAATTTGATTGGTAGGCATTAACAATTGTTGTATCTGCGGATGCCGTATACCTTTTAATGGCCATTATCTAATCTTTCCTGTAATATCGGTTGCCGCATATTTAATTTCAAAAATTGCATTTTTAGGAGCTATTAAATATGTTCCGTCGGGAGATAAGTTATCATTAATTTGTACTTCTACACCAGAGTAATTGTTGCCCAGTCTATTACTTATCATCACCTTCATAACATCCAAAACACCAGGTACATTTTTTAATTCTTGATAAATATTACTAATATACATGTGCTCGCCAATATAAAACGGCGTTGCAAATTTATTTCCTAAAGTTGTAATACAATTGTCTAATAAACTAAATTTGTCCACACCACTAGAAGCTCTTACTACAAACTCAATCCCTAAATTAATGATATAGGGATCTAGGATATCAATAGTGTCGTTAATCATTCTATATTGATTGAGCCATACCTTTAAATTGTTCTTAATAGTAGAATTGGTTTGAATTAATTTTCCAAAACTATCTTCTGAGATAACATACATATTTAAATTTCGTTTAAGAGAGTCGGGGTCTTTTTGAACCGAACATCTTTTAATAGAACCAAAACTAGCCGGCATTCGATAAGCTACGTTTTCATAATCAGCTTGTGTGACCGCTCTGTTTTGGGTCGGAAAAGTATCATAAATGCGTCTTTTAACCTCCGTAGAAGAAAGTTGAGATACGTTACCCATAATGGGTTCTTCGTTGCTGATCTCTAAAGAGTTGCTCACCGTTTCGGCGGTGGTTGCAACTAGCTGTGTTATGTCACTAAAATTAACAATAGCACTAGATACCCCTGTTAGGCCTCCTACCGCAATATTCGAATTTGTAGGGTTTGTAGTTCTATAAATCACAGTCAATGTGGTATTAGATGGAACTATTCCTAAATTTTCATTTTCAATTAACCGAGTAGGATCAAACGTTGTGTCTGTTATATAATCTCGCGCGAATGCATTAATAGCGACGGTTTGTGGTTCGGCGATTACATTGGTTGCGCCTGACTTGCCGCTTCCAAATTGTAAAAAAGTATTTATTCGATCTCTTTGGACAACAAATTTACGTGAGACAAGATAGGGCTTTATTACCGATGCCACAGTATCTTCTCTAAAATTTATATTAGGGATTTCTTTATACACCATATCTTGTGAAAGATAATCTACCTCATAATATTGATTTCCTTGTGAATCAACTACTGAAACAATTTCAGATACATTATTGCTAGCCAATCGTAAGCGTAAAAATCGCTGATATCCTCCTACCGGAATTCTTTGTTCTTTGAACTCGCCCGAAACAACATTTCCATAAGCTTTGATCGCATATTGTGTAGGAGCGCCGGTCGTCGTGTCAACGCGAGCCGCCACAACTGGGTTTTTGGGATCCGCAAAGTCTACATTTTCAGTCAAAATAAACCCTAATCCGCTCTGAGATGTAAACTTGCTTCCATTTTGAAGAATGGGAATATAATTCTCGTCTGGGCCTACACCTGTTGTGGATGCGGGTACCAACACATACATGGCAATTTTACCGTACGTCGAGGGGCGCCCGGTATATTTATAACCTAAAATTCGTCCATGTCTTAGAACATTATTATATTGATAAGCAGTATCTAAGAATGTCTCATTAACATTATAATCCAAATAAAAGGAAAGTTGGTCTCCCACATAAGCTACGGCATCCAACATTAATGCTCCAAAGGAGCCTTCACTAAAATCTTGAAAGGTATCGGGATAAAATCTTTCTGCAATTTGTATCAAATCATTTTTTATGGTTTGATAATCTCGATGGGTATAATCGATAGGAACTATATTTTTTTGATCGTCTGGCATACAAAAATCCTCAAATTTAAATAGTAATGTTTAACAAATCTTTTACATTGATATTGGGTATTGAATAATTGAGAGAAATCGAAAGAGTATTAACTTCCTGGTTAGTGGTATTAAAGGAAACTGATTCAATACTGACTGCTGGCATATATTTTCTTACTTGTTGTCGGATTCGTGCATCAATTTGAGCTATCGTATCTTGTTGGAAATTTTGAAACAAATATGCCCTGAGTCCCACTCCGTAATCCGGCAACATTACTCTTTCCCCCGGCGTTGTTAAAACTAACATTTTTAAATTTTGACGAACCAAGTGCTTAATTGTTCTTATCATCACAAAACCGTCGGAATCGCTCCGTCGTAAAGGTAGTGCTACACCAAAAGCAGTCATTTTTTCTTATAACCTCATCGTAATATTATAATTATTCCCTAATCCTCTTTTTCGCAGAGTTCACCTTTGGAATTAAAGGGATTAGAGCGCTGCATTCTTTTTTTCCACCATGGTAACAGGCGCTGGCCCGGGGCTGGTTTGAATCTTTCCCTTAGTGCGGCGCTAAAAAGTTTTCCTGCATCATCTTCTGCATCTTTGCTGTCCGGATCAAAATCTCTAAAATTGTAATAAGCTTTAAATATTTTTTTAATACGACTTTTAGAATTTCTTAATAATTGTTTATCCCACTCGTCCCACGTGCGCACAAAAAGAGTCAATTTGGGCCTATCCACTACATTGGCCCATCCAGGGCCACTTAAAGTTGTAGCTATATTTCCATCCACCATTTCTACTGCCATGCCGGGTTTTTCTCCTTCCGCGCCGGCACCAATCGCGGCTCCCGAGGATCCTCTATCCGCGGTGATCTCTCCAATAGAGGATAAAAATGCATAATCATTATAAATGGCAATTAATGAAGTTATTTTATTTAAAGGAAAAATATAATGAGACATTATACGAAATTTATGATCAATCTTCAAAAGGTTAATCAAACATAATAATAATTTACTATCTCCTTCAAAAGGCATAAATTGACTAATAGGCAAATCTAAGGCATCAATTTCTACGTATGTGACCTCTACTTTAGAACCGTCTATAACTATTGAAAACTGTAACCCATAACGTACTCCAAGTTCGCCTTTTACGCCAACTACTTGGCCAGAATCTTCGTTGGTCACTAGCTCCATGGTGCCAGGATAAACCTCAGAAATAGTCAAGGCATTATCATTACTCATAATAATTTCCTTAGCTGTGGAAGGCGCATACCTCGTCCCCTCGATACTAATATATTTCTCTATCACGAAAGGACGCGTAGCATCAGTCGAAGGCGTATAATCATATTCTTCCACATCCCCAATTGGAACAGTAACCTTCGTCGCAAAAGGCGCTAATAGATCCTGGGTATCTCCATCTTCAACCTGGAATTCGCCGGCTCTATAAACAATTTCCCCCTCTTCATCTGTATAAACGTGATAGTAGCCCACATATTCCTCTCCTTCTTCAAATTCTGCATCTTCATCATTCTTTTCTTTTACATATAATTCGCCACCGTCAGTATATTGTTCTTCTCCCTCTTCAAAGTCCGTAGCTTCTTCTTTGATTTCTTTGTTCAAATCTAAATCCACTCCTCCTTGTGTAAGGTCTGTTAAAAGATAATAATCCAAATCAAAGATATCGGGAGTCATGCCGAGAATTTTAAGGTTATCTACAAACTTTTCGCCCATATAACCTAATTGCTCCATCACTAATTCAGTTAAAACAATTTTAGCTAAATCCTCTGTCTTTTGGACCGCTTCGAGATTCTTTTCAGCACGATAATTCTTCAAAGTTTTAAAGAAGCTTACAGAACCATCAGATTTTTCTTCTCTTAAATCTTCTCGATCTGCATATTCAAATATTTCTTGTTTATCATTTAATGCTGTAAGGGCCTCTAATACAGTCTTCGGAGGTGTTTCGATCTCACCACTGTCTACTCTTCGTGCATACATTTGAACTGATTGTTCTAAAAACGCATACCAAAACTCTTCATCCTTAAAGGGATTAAAAAATTCTAACCATTTTGCTTCTTGGGCATTTTTAAAACTCTTCTCCATGTCCTCTACAATATAAGATGCATACATGGAACTGTATGTATCTGGAAACTTGGGATAAAATTTAGTAAAGGTGCTCAATGCTTTTATGAAATGCACGCTAGCATAGATCCTAATGGCTCCCATAATTAATCCTTGTAACCCAGCCGCAGACGGTCTTTCGAGAATTCTGTTGTACGGCAGTTCTAAAACACAATCTGGATCCGATTTAAGACGTTCATCTTCCGGAATAAATGGATAGGCTTCGCTGATCTTTTGATCAATATCGGCAAAATCAATTAAGTCGGTTCTATATGGCTTACATGGGCTTAGCTCAGGAAACATAATATCTACAAATCCAAGCCAGCCTTTGTTTTCAAGCGGCTTAATATAGATGGGAGGATTCATATAATTCCCCCCATATTGCATGGGATCCAAATAAAACACCCGATTTTCTCCCTCCCTCTCTCCATTATCTACTTCGTATTGCATCCGACTAATGCCTAAAATTTGGTCATCATTTGAATAAGGCTCCCCCTCATCTGTTGTTGCCTTATAATAAAGCTCCCCATCTTCCGTCAAGTATTCTATATCTTCGGTCGTTAAGTCATCAAAAACCGCTCCGTACATAAAAGAAGAAGAATTTTGAGCTACGGCATCAATAAATGTGTCGGTAATGGCACTCATAAAAGTATCATATGATGTTTTAAGCGTGCTTGCTTCCACATCAGTTCCGGAGTCGGAGAGCAAATTCTTTAATAATATAATTTGAGGAAGATAATCTTGATGAGTTTCAAAAGTATTCAAAAAATCAGTATAATATGATGGGCGAAAGGATGCCCCTTTCTTAGCCTCTTGATCTTCATCTAAATTAAATTCAATAAAAAGCTTATTTAAGGTGTCATCCACTGCTAAAAATTCAAACTCTCGGGATGTAATGACGGTCTCGTCGTCATCGGTACCGACCGCAGCTTCCGCTTTTTCGGCTTTGGTCATAAACTCAGTAGCCGGATTGGGATTTGAACCTACATTGTATATATCTGTAATTTTAATTCTTACATTATCATCTTTTCTATTATGATATACATCTTTTCCTGTTTCGATGTCGACGCTCTCCTCAATATCCGAGAGAAACATTTCTATATTAAACCCATAACCAAAAGCATTATCTGCTTCGCCGGCACCATTGTCATAATAATCCAAAGTCATATCTGGGGTTGCTGTCCGAGCATTTTTAGTAAAAACAATTTGCTCCGTTTCTAAATCTGGTGCGCTTCTTTCGACATTATATCCCATATCAGGTATCATCAACAATTGCTGTGGGCTTCCGCGGAAACTAGAAATACCAAATGCTTCAAATGATTTTTTATAGGTGGTGGCTTCCTCAATATCATTAGAGGACTCAAAAGTTACGCCTGTTACTCCCATATCTTGGAGATAGCTTTCTAGCCATCCTGCCACTTTTTCTGGATATGCTCCTTTTTGGTCCACTGCGAGAGCATATGCTTCGCCGGTTTCCGACTCGGTCTCATTAACATAAAAATCAACATAATTTTGTTTTCCAAAATCACCGAACACCTTTCTTTGGTGTGCGGTAAAAGGCATTCCCATAGTATCACAGAGGATCATATTGATGAGTCCCCAATTTGCCATTCCAGGGCCGTTGCCTAACATATCATATGAAAAATCAATTTTCAATTGATCTAGGTCATCACTTAGTGCGCCAGTGGTGGCTGCTACCTCTGATGGTTCTTCAAAAGGAATAATTCCATTGTCACAGCCGGGATCTGAAACCAGAGGAGGCATATTATCTGCTATATGGCAGGGAATACCGCATTGAAGCACGGAGCCTAAATTATCCAAGTCGCGGAGAGCCTTGTTCTGCATGTTGTCGAACATTTGATTACATTGTTCCTGGGTCGCTCTTCCTTCTAACAGTTGGCATCTTAAATCTTTAAAGTCGTCTAGCTGTTCAGGCGTGGCACAAAGTGTGGGATTAGCCGGCATTGAATCGAGACGTGAGGGTGCGCGGACTAAATCTTTCATTTCTTTTTTAACATCTTCGGGAAGTATATTACCCATATTAGAGAAAAAGCCGCCTAGGGCATCTTTATTCGGAAGAGCCGAACGATAGTCCGGATATTCAAATTCAATAATTTGATCGCAAATTGTCAAAAAATCATCTCCTGGTTCACCTAAAAATGCATTATATATTTCATTAACTGTGGACGCCGAGGAAATATCTTCAGCGAAGGACAGTGCTTGTTCTGTGTCGGCCAAGGCCGCAGCACCCACTCCCATCGAAGAAACCATATCGATTACCGTATTTTCAATCTGTTCTTGTGTGGCATCATCACCGCAAATGGAATCACGAACCACATCTTGAAAAGTAGTGCGACCGGTGGCCATGGCAGGCAGTGAGGCTGCTAGATCTCCCGCCACTTCCAACGCCTTACACATAGCATTTCCTATAAGCTGACACAATTTGACGAGCAATTTCATTAGAATATTAACCAAGGCGGCGGTAATTGCTGCCTTAATTGCATCCCACAAGAATGACCAAAAATCAGCCCACTTGGGAATCCATCCAAAAGGATTTTCAAGACGTGGTGCTACCACTTCGCCGCGGTGGCGGCACCAGGGCAATTCTAAATCTTTAAGCCAATCCATAACACTCGGATTTAAAATCGGAGGCCGTGGACAATCCAAAGCCGCCAAGAGCCGGGCGATCAACGGTGCGCCGGGAAACTTATTAAGCTCCGCGATTAAATCCAATAAATTATCAGAATAAGTTTCTATCAAAGCCAGAGCATACGCCTCCAATACAATATTGGGACTTAGCTGGTTTTGCGCTTGCGATTTTACATCCAGTTGTTGGGCCAATGTTCTTGTTTGTAATTGGGAGGATTGCTGCATCTCAGTGGGCGTCATTCCTTTGTTTTCACGCATACCGGTCGACTTCTCTTTTTTCTTCTCTTCTTCAATTAATTCGCGATCACCCCAAATATGTAATGTATCTGTATTAACGCTTACTTGTCCAGCTAACGCATCAGAAACTTCTTGACCGGCGCCGGCGAGGCCTCCTTGATCGCTGGCCTCAAAAATATCTCCACTTTCCAATTTCTTTTTTACAAGCGCATCTAATTCATCTTGTTTATCTGGCGGAAGCCCAATAAATAAATCTCCAAAATTCTCGATAGACATTGTCCTTAAAGCTGTTTGAATTATTTTAGCGAGCGCGTCTTCCAGTGAAAGACCACCCATCAAACACTGAATTGCGTCTACTGAGAGCCCTAACAGTCCGCATTCCTTTACTCGTTCGAACCCAAATTTCCATAAATCATCTAATTCTTTGCCAATTCCCAAATTTGGAAAGGCGCCGTGAGCAGCTAATCCTCCAATTAATGCGCAAAATCTTACAAACACTTGATCATCGGATTCCAGTTCCTTAAAGGCTTGCTCCATTGCCATCACTTTCCAGTTCTTTGATTCTTCGGTATTTGGATCGTAAATAATACCCAATTTGCCAAATTGTTCAACGGTTTTTCCTAAACTTTTTTGACACAAACTTTTATGAAATTGATATTCAATAGCATCTCCAATACTAAAAACCTCATCCATAATATCCTGACCAAGTTGTTTTCCTTCTTCTTGTAAATTAGCCGCAATACAACTACCAACGCTATTTTCTGGATCGGTATTAGAGTGTGCTGCGTTAATACTCGAATAAATGGCTGGGTATGTATGTTCTTTGACAAATTCTAGCCACGGTTTTGGTTCGCGAGCTTCTAGATCTCGCTCCATATCATCCAGTCGTGCAAGATAGGCCATAGCCGTAGGGTCTTTAAAAGATGGCTTGTTCTTTAAACCGCTCAGGTTTTTAATAAACAGAATGGGCTTTTCTCCGCATCCTTCGGTAAAGATTTTAAGGAGCTTTAATTCGAATTTTTTAGAAAATTTAAACTCCACACTTATCACTTTATCTTTAAATCCACCACCGAATCCTACACCGCGAATATTATAACCCTTTCCATTCAAAAAACTGTCTAGGTCTGGTAAGATTTTTCCCATTACCGAATTGGGTAGTAGTCCTAAATCTCCATATGGAGACAAACTAAAAACAGTGGGCGACCACTGTGATTGAACTGGTGCCGCGGGATCCCCTAGTCCTTCCACTTCTCTATATAATGAGGTGGAATCATCTACATATAATCCTCCTCCTTCTACTGCCATATAGATCTTTTGATAGCGACTATACAAATTAAGTCCCTTTCGAATTTTAATTAACTTAACTTTAAGATCGGAGATATTATAAGATACTTCTGTATCTTCTCCATCGGCTTCTTCCTCGTCCTCTTCATCTTCGGCTTCTTCTATCGCCTCTAAATCAGAGTATGGTACTGAATAAAGAAGTTTTAAGCGCGAACGTGGTCGGGGATCTAAATCATATTCCGTATAATCCACAACCTCTTTCAACGCTTCTATTGATTCTTCGGATGTATCCTTATTATAATATTCCAATAAGGCTTCCATGGCCTCGTCTACATATTCTTCAAAGCGCTCTTCAATGCCTTCTTCCGCTTCTTCCGGCGTTAGGACATTCTCAGTATCTTTTTCCAACAATGACGCAGTTATTGTAGTCTTATATTCTGTTATTATAGTGATTTGATAGAGACATTCTTGTTCATTAAGGAAGGGGGAGTCTTTTGTAGTACTTAACCAATCCGGTACTACTGCACTAGGTTTAGGAGTGCAGTCCCAACATACATTTGCTTCCGGGATATCTACTAGATCTGCGCATGCGTCAGCTAACATATCCCCGTCTTTGTCTTGCCATTTAAGGAATTTTGATTCTGCCATTTTCTTACCTTTAATTACGTTGTAAAAACATTTCTACTGCAAATAAATTTATACCCATAGGGTTGTAAATAATTAACTTCCCACATAATTTTATTTATTCTAGAATGATAAAGAGGGTTTTTAGATTTTATCTTCAATAAAAGATTGGCTTTAGTCGCGAGGGCTCCCACAGCTTGGCGTGCCACTGCTCTCGGAGGGCCACGTAAAATCATTGCCTTTCCGACGGCTGAATTAAATCTACTCTGTTGTTTAACAAAGGTAAATAAAGCTGCCCAAATCTCACCGATAATTCCGCTCAACTCTAACAACGCATCACGTGTATTTTGACCTAGTAAAAGTGGCTGTAAATATTCGTAAGATTCCATCGGGTTAAACATTCCTCCCCATACGATTTTTGAACCGGTATTATTTCCCGCAATCAACTCAATGGGTGGTGACGGTTGTTTTATATCTCCTCCTCGCGAGTTCAACTCTCCATCTATACCAAGTCCATCAAAGCCTTCTCCTTTTCCAGTCACAATCTTAATACCTTCACGGCCAATAATTCTAATACCATCCGCTTTAATTCCGATACCAGAGCGCCCAACTGATGAACCAATAATTCCATCTGCTAATCCAAAGTTCTTATCTATATCAGTTAATTGGCTAATGTAAATTCTAGCTGCGTCTGTGGCAAAATCATTGTCAATTTGGGTTCCTTCTTCTAAGCCAACTAAGGAAGATTTTCTTCCTACTACCAAATCAATTCGATGGGCTCGTTGGGCTCCTATTTTACCATAGCCACTAGACACCGTAGAGGGGCGATCTGCTCCAAAAGAAATAAAGGCGTTTTTTTGACTAATTGTTTTTTCATTAGGAGCGGGAATATACTGATATTCTGGTTCTGGTGTATCTTGGTTAAAGAGCCCACTATCAGAAGGTGCCTTATTTAATGTCATTCCTTCTTTTAGTTGAGACTGTACAGAACTAATATATAATTTTTTCCACGCACTAAAATCTTCTTCGATGAATACGCCTCGTTTTGCCATTTTATTTTCTCTCTTGTTTGTAAGTGGTTAGCATATGTTTCCAATCTCAACATAATAGGTGCTCGGGAACATCCCGCCGGGTTTCGTAGTACCCAATTTACCATCGGCTCTATCTTTACCTTGCTTGCGAACTTTCACTGCTCCGCCGGCGCCCTTCAAGTGCGACATACCCAACATGCCTGCTACATCTTTGGGGTTATCCATATCCACCGCATTCTTACCATTGAGATAAGACAAATTGGAACTACTAAATTTATATAAAGCCTCATTCTGCGCGTCTTGCGATTTATACCAATCTTCCTGTGAGCTTATCCCCATGAACTTGGTCCAACTATTTGGATCATTATACATAGCTTTAACTGCGGTGCCCTGTGTGACTGATTGACACCCATCACAATTCCATTTTTTGCCGGCGGAAGCTTTAATAAACCCATACTTTATCATTAACTCTACTGAAAATTGATAACGACCAGTATAACCGGCTGGGTTGTTAGAACTCCAACTTCCTTCATGGGCTGCGAGGGCCGCAACATACTTATTCCATAATGCATCCCCAAAATACTTTTTGACATCGGTGCTAGCTGCATTCGCAGGCTTACATGCGGCAGAAGCAGCATGTTTAATGCGAGAAAAATCTATTGTTCTAGAAGTGCCTGGTAGGCCAACCCGTGCATAAGGGCCCGTTCCGCCGGCGCCTGCTCTGCCAACCCACGCCACATCATTAGGGTCAAAATTTTGAAATAGCGTTTGACAAGATTTTTGCGCTTCCGATTGTTTTGGTGTGATCAGGGAAGTGTCGACAAGATTGAGAAATTGTCCATAATATAAATTATATCCAAACAGATTCTGACTCAGTCTTACATTAACTAAATCTCCTTGTTTCGGCAATTTAGAGCCTTCGCCAGAAATATAATCTTCGGTGGAAATAAATGTGGTATGTAAAGCGGTGATTTCTCGGGCCTTTTCTGGCTTATTGGCATAAGTTTCAGAACAAGGATCTGGCAAAAATGAATGAGGTGAATTGGCGCCATCTATACGGGCTTTAAAAATGAATTTGGAGATGACTGTCGGGGGTGTAGGATCGCTCTCGTCTAGTCCAAACGTCCCTTTCAATTTCTCAAAAAAGCCGGGGCTTGAAGCCGCTTGGGCTGTTGATGAATCAAAGAAAATGCTAGCCTGATTGGGATCTAAGGGAAATGGATCCGTTAAAACAATAGCAGTAAACACAGTTTGTGGACCCTGTGCATCATATTCCATGGCCGCTTGAATGCTGGTGGAATACAAATCGTAGGCATTGCTATCGTCACTTAACGAGTCATCCCAAAAGTTTTTAAGTTGATCAAGTACACCCATGCATTTTCTCCTTATTCCGGATCATCGCTGTCCTCGTCGCGTGGTGAGATGTCATCATCTGTCTCTGGTGTTTCTGCTGCGGCGGCGGCGGGGATGGCGGCGGCGAGGGCCGCTTCCACATAATCGCCTTCGAGGCTCTGTATAGTGCTGGGAGAACCCTCGTCTCTGAGGCTCTGTATAGTGCTGGGATAACCCTCGTCAAACATATTAGATATATCGGTACATTCTACTTGATCCCCGCCTATTGTTATGCGTAAATTTCTTTTATCGATAACTTGAAGAAATTCTCCGAGTACAAGATTGTAACTAAAATAGTTCTTTTTTAATCTCACCTTAACCAAATCACCTGCTTTGGGTATGCTCGATCCTTTGCCCGAAATATAATCTTCTGTCGAAATAAATGTTGTATGACAAGCCGTCAGTTCTTTGGCTTTCTCTGGTTTCTTGGCATAAGTTTCAGAACAAGGATCTGGTATAAAGGCATGTGGGGAATTAACTCCATCTATCCGAGCTTTAAAAATAAATTTAGAAATGCGTTGTGGTGACGAGGGAGGTTGGCCTTGTCCTTCCCACAACTCTGTTAGCCGTTCAAAAAGGCCACCTTCTGCTTTAGCTGTTTTGGATTCAAAAAACAAAGCTGCCTGTGCGGGGTCTAATGGGAAAGGATCCGTTAGAACGATGGCTTCAAATACTGTTTGAGTGCCGTAAGCATTGTATCCTGCGGCCTTCCTCATTCTTGCAGACAGCGCATCGTATTTATTATCGAAAACGCTATCATCCCATACATTATTTGCCTCAATCTTACTTTTACCCATCGGCCGGCTCTCCTTGAATCATGTCAAAAAGACTGTTTTTATCATCCTCGGATAAGTCAAATCCCTGTTTAGTTTTCTTTTGTCTCAAACCAATAATTTTAACCAGTTGCTCGTTAGATCGTTGAAGCGATTCCACATGTTTGGCTGCTACGGGACTTAGATATTTGTTTTGTGTGGGATCCGCTGCTATTTGATTAGCCACTTCATTAAGAAATTCTCTCGCAATTTTTCTATCGCTACGAATATTTCCTAATGCTTCTTCAATTAAAGATTCTAAATCCCGTTTACTCATAATTCTCCGCTTTCCCATTCCTGTCTAAAGGTGCTATATTTCTTTCTAAACTTTTTGAGTGAATTTACAATTTGTTTAGTATTCAATCCTGTTATCTCACGCAAGTATAAGTAAATAGCTTTTTTATTAAAAATATCAATATCTTCTTTTGACTCAAAAAGAATCATAATAGCCTTATAAACTCTTAAATCATTGTCTTTCATTTGACTCTCATCCCAAGATTGTAATTCTTTATAAAAATGAGACCAAAACTCTTCTTCTTCCCGATAAGTTAAGTAAGAGTCATTTGTTGAAAGAAACTCCTCTTCAAAACGTTTAGGAAGTGTTTCAAAACCAATTTCTCTCCGATTTTGTTTTTGTCGTTTTTTAACTTTATGAATAAACCAATTTTTAGTTATTACCGAAAAATAAGAAAAGGCCTTAGAGCCTTTATTTGGATCATATTTGTCTAATATTGTCATCAACCAAATTTTACATTCATCGCGAAGCGAATCACAATTAGGTAAGTTTGTAAATTTATAGGTAAAAACAATTTTATCTACCATTTCATTTAGGGCGGGCCCGATATACTTTATGTATAATTCTGTTCTTTCTTCGAGCGAATCAGTGTTAGTATATTTTATTATGGCTTGTTCGTGAACAGATGTAAAATAATAATTAGCTGTTCTCTTCTTGCGCTTCTTCGTCGTCTTTTGTACCGTCATCTTCTGGTGGGTTTCCTTGTGGTGTGTTTTCTTCCGTCAGAGAATAGATGTGCTCAAATGTTTCTAATTGTTCATTAAAAGACACAGCATGATGCAATAAAGATTTAAGTGTTTCATCGCCATAAAACATATCTAACTCATAAACTATTTTTAAATTCTCAGCGAACGCATTAGTCATCTGCTGCAGATCGCCTAATTCCTCAGAAACAAACAGTAATCTTATTATTGCGCCTCTTACGTACATTATCAATCCTATATTTGATAGAACTGAAAGAAATAAAACTGCTGATAAAATAATTTCAAGTCGGCTCATGTGTCTTTTTCCTTGCTTCTTCTTTTTGTTGTTCTAAAATCTCACGATTAATCTCGATATACTCAGTGGTTATTTCTCCCACCGGCCTATCCAAATTATTGGGAATTTCTTTTTTTATAATAAAAGGGGTAGACAAAAGCTTTTCCATTGTTTGCTTTTGTTCACATTTATTACAATCTTCATAACGCTCTTTAATTCCATGAAAAGCAGTTGTAATTTCCTTACATTTGTTACATTGATATCTATAACGCGGCATCTAGCGTGCCACGGTCTCTGTGTCATCCTTTGTGATTTTTTCATCATTAGAAAATCTAACCGTGGGTGGATTCTTAACGACCAATCCTTCATTTGTCTGTTCTAATTCAAATCCCTGTAATACCGGAACGATATCGCTTTGTGTCATTAACGACTCTTGAAGAGCCATCATAATTGCTCCAAGAGCTTGATTCGATAGTTGCATGTTTTCTCCTTTACCATTTAAAGGTATTTTTATAGTGTTCAACTATTTTTTTGATTTCTTTATCAAAATGTTTCCGCGGTCTCCAACCTAGAGACTGCAATTTATCATCGTTTAGGGCGTAGCGGACATCTTGTCCTTCTCTGACAAAGGACACATCTAAATATGTTGTCCAATCTCTTTTTTCACCAAAAAAACATTCGCATACTTTGCTGACTGTCTCGATGTTCTTTTGTTCAAATCCGCCGGCGACGTTATAAATCTCATTTGTGGCGCCGGATTCAACCAACGCAATAACCGCGCTAGCGGTGTCATCAGAGTGTAGCCAATTTCTAATGGGCTCACCTTTATCATGGAGTTTAATTTTCTTTTCTCTTTTTAATAATTTAACGGTAACGGGAATTAATTTTTCCGGATACTGTCCAATTCCATAGTTGTTAGTCGGACGTAAAATCAAATATTTAATTCCATAAGTTCTGGCCCAAGCAAAAACTAACATATCTGCCGCGGCCTTACTCGCAGAATAAGGATTGCTGGGTCTTAGGATATCGGTTTCAATGTGTTCTCCATTGGTAATGTCGCCGTACACTTCATCTGTACTAAAATGAAAAAACACAGGCCGATCACTTACATTGCTTTGTTTGTTACGAATAAGATCTAATAAGTTTTTAACACCAAACACATTTGTTTGAATAAAGTCGGTGCTGTCTACAATGCTGTTGCCCACATGTGATTCAGCCGCAACATTAATTACGTAATCGCAATCAGGCAGATATGTCAATTTAGCGATATCTTTCTTAACAAAAGTAAAATTTTCATTATGATTAAATTCGTCTAAAAACTCTTCGTTCGCTGCATAAGTACAGCAATCAATACCATACACTTTCCAGTCCTTAGCTAGGCATTGACGCGTTACATAAGAGCCGATGAGGCCCAAACATCCTGTTACCACAACTAATTTCACTTAATCCCCTTTAATAATCCTATATGAATCACTATCGAAGTGTTGGGTAGAAAATTCAAACAATTCGGTTTCATGAATGGCCATAATTTGATGTCTTAGTCCGCGGGCAATATGAAATGCTTCGCCGGCTTGCAGGATGATTTGATCTGCTTCTTCTATCTTATCTGCAGAAGAATATTTCACGATAATAATTCCCGATTGAACATAAAATACTTCATCTTTAAGAATATGATAATGCCATGACGATTTCTTATCTTTCTTAAAAAACAATAATTTGCCACAATATTCTTCATTATTTATAATCCAGCGCTCCCAGCCCCAGCCCTTGGGCACTTCTTTCATAAGGAGGGGCCTCTGTTGATTATATTCGACAGACATTTTCAATATCTCCTACGTAATCACTGCATATTCCTAAAATATTTTGACTGGCCATCTTAATTGTTTCTTCTATACTATGACACACAATCAAAGACTTCTTACACACTGGTTGTCCGGGAAAAGTCCAAATGGCGCCGGAGCTTGTAATCGTATATCGATCAGTTTGGTGCCAAAAGCAGTTAATGTTATTGTATAACATATTCTCTAACGCTTGTAGATTTTTTGCATGACACCACAATTCAGGTTTTTTTAAAAAATCCAGATCTATTAGATATCTGGGCTCATCATGGCCTAAGTACCATTTATCTTTGAGCTTCCAGACATCTATTTCTACATCATAGCCTTGATTTAATGCGGCTGTCACATAAAAAAGCTTATTTTCATTATTTGGGGAGGGTCCAAATCTATTTCCTCGATGAGCCACCAATCTCATTCCATATAGTCCTTTTCTTTTAACCAGTCCCCAAAGGTATTTTCCAACAATTCTATCTGCTCGTCAGTTAATATATCTCTATATGCCTGTATTTTACCATTATTAGTAATATGCTCACTTTTCAGGCGCGTGAAGGGTTCTACATTTTTTAATGTTTCAGGCGCGAGATCTTTAATGGTCTCGGCCTTGTGGACCACATACATAAGACGTTCTTCGTTTAAGTTAATATCTCCCAATACATCTTGCATCTTTTTTGTTACTTCTATGGGGTTTTTTTTATAGTCCTCATAAACCCGTTCATAATCTGCTACTGGGGCCCAATCACTATAATAGGTAATATTAGTTTTTGCTATTTGCACAACATTAGTTTGTTGAGGGTTTTTTCGTAAATTTGAAGCAGTCGTGTCTCTAACGTCCCTTCTCACGTTAAATATTATAATAGGAATGGCGCCTGTGTCTCTCTTTTTTTTGTATTCAACACCATTTTGTGATGAGTGTAACATAGAGGATATGGGTAGGTCGTGTTGTTTCGCAATTACAAAAGTTTTGGGACCCCCTATATCATGTGTATAAATCGCCGAGGGAGGGGAACCCATTTGTTCGGCCTGAATCATTACCTTATAATTATTGTACGACTGTTCAATTAATAAACGAATCAAATTATAACACAAAGTACTTCCTGCTTGTGACATCCCGGTCACAAGTACAAGCGGTATTATTTCTTCTTTATTGTTCATAAAACTCCTCTTCACTATAAATCCAGTTACAAACGCCTGCTGTTTTTATCAGCTTTCCCGTAACATCAAAGACATGCCACCCGTTGGTCTGACCCCACAAATAGGGAAACAAGTTAAATTCATTTTCCAAAATTAAATTATCTTGTAAATTTTCAAATTTTCCAACTTCATTAACTAAAAGATTTCCATCTTTATACAATAATTCACTTTGTTTTTTAAAATGAGGATCCAAACACCAGGCTGACGTAGCGAAACTGCAACAAAAAACTTCAAATGAATTATATTTATGAATATTTAAAGGATAGTTGGTGCGATGTGGCATTTGAATAAACTCCATATAGGCCGATAAAATACGATCAAATGGATTCCTTACAAACGCAAATTTAAAATATCCAGAGTGTTCGGGGTGTTGGCTTAGATAGACCTCTGGTCCAATATGATGAATTAAAGGCGGGGGGTCTGCTCTTTCCGAGCGCACTAAACCATATCTATCTTTTAACGCGATATGGATTGAGGAGCCGGCCGTTTTGGCGATATGAAAAAATATAAACTTATCTTTGGTACTCACAAACATTATTCCCCTCCCACATCACTCACCCCCCAAGGATTGATAAATTTATCTTCCCAAAAAGCCTTTACATGTTGATGGGCGACTAAAAACTTCTCGGTTCGGTTTATGTCTACAACACCAAAATTATTCAGATAAGTCTTGTGAGAGGGCCAACTCCCTTCATCGATATTTTTAGCAAATAAATAGGAATACGCTAGAATTTCTTCGGCCGTATGGGGCCCTTGATGGGCCCATTCTTTAAGGGGTGTTTTTTTTTCATACATCCTACGCAAATAATCGACTCCTTTTAATAATAGATGGGTTTGGCCCATAAAAATATGATCTCCAATGTGATAAGGTTCTATGGCCCAAGGCTTAGCAAATATATTCCCACACACAAATAATTCCTTATTCTTCATAAAACGTTCAATGAACGGATTTAAATTTTTAAATTGTTCGTCGCTTCGTGTTTTTATTACATAAGGCGTTTGCACTTCTTTAAACCCATTATCCATCGAACACACGGCCCAATAAAAAGTACTATTGGGAGCGGTGCCTGTCGTTAAACTAATATCTGGAAGCGGGTATACATATCTTTCTACCTCCGGAGGAATCATAGAGGTCTTTTCGTCTTCCCAACAACTCACTATCACGTCGCCATACTGCTTATAAACATCGATATTATTTAAGGATATTGAATTTACAGGGCCCTGAATAAGAATAGTTATATCCGACATGTGCTTAACCTATAGTCTTTTTCATCCGCGTCATATGGCGGCCACCGTCAAACGATGTGCGCTTCCAAATCTTAATCATTCTATCAAATATTTCGGGAGTTACATATTTTTCAGGAATAGAAAAGAAATTAGCGCAATTATGTCTAATGGCATGTTCTGCTGTATATTCATCGAACACTAAGGCTGCTCTAACATTAGGAACGTGATTTGCTAAAATATTAACGCCTTGACCAGTCCTACAAAACCCTAAACTATAATCACATAGTTTATCATTCATAGCTTTGGTTGCTTGGGCCACATATTCGTTATAATCACAATCCCGATTAATATAAGTACCAAAATCGATATAGGGAACATTATTTTCTTTTAAAATTTTACAGGCTTTCTCTTTAAGTTCAAACCCAGAATGATCACAACATAAACCAACTGGTTTCTGGCCAAATAGGCCGACCACATGATCTACAAAAAACTCTAGTTCTGCTGGGGTACCTAAAACGTGCATCTTTTCGGCTTGTTGGATCCCCACTTTTAGTCCGTCTGCAATCAAAAAATTGTACATAGGACAAATATAGAATTCGTTTTTTACTCTTATGTCTTCTGCAATTAACTTTTCAGCGTATTCTACAAACATTTTTCCTGTCTTATAGTAATACACCCCGACCGCGGCGTTTTGACTAATTACCTCTTTCTCGGCGGTGCGCGTTGCATGGCCTTGTTCATTTAATTGAACATAACTATGGGCGGCACTATTCGCTTTAAAAGTTAATAAAAACCCATCTAAGTCTTTGGGCACTGAATTAGGATCAAACGTGGGCTGGTAGTAAACATCGGGTGTATAAATAAACAATGGTAAATCATTATTAATATACTCTTTTGCCAGAAGACACGTTTCTACGGATCCGCGGGTTACCTTGTTAATAACCACAATTTTAATATCCTCTCCAAATTTACTTTTCAAGATTTCATCAATTGCAAAGTTATGAATATGGTCTAATCGAACTGCAAAAATAATATTACACTCCGATGTATCAAAGGAATCCATGGCCCAATCAATTACATGCTTATTTTGAGCCATAATAAGTGGCTTGGGCATTGTATACCCTTCATTGATAAATCTCTGCGCGCGACCGGCAACAGGTAATAGCAAATTATATTTTTTCATTATTTATATGTTCCTTTTAATAAAATGAGTGGCGGCTAAATGTGACTCTGTTGCACTTTGAAGAATGGTTTCAAAGTCACTATTTTGATAATCATTGATCCTAGATGTTATAAATGAAGCTGCGAAATTGTCGCCGGCTCCTAAAACATTGAGAGGCTTTGTAATAGGATCAAATTTAATTTTACATAAATTACTGTGGGTACCATCGCATATCGTGCTGCCATCGGGACGATGAATAATGGCACATCCTCTTACTTTTTCTCCCAGGTTGATAGCGATCTCCTCTTCATTTTTAAGATTTGATAAACTGCTTCCCTCTTCACTTGACGCAAATATATAATCAACATAAGGAAGAAATTCTTCAATTCGTTTTCTCTCTTCCGCCGAATGAGCGGAAGAACACAAATCTATTGATATTATAGAGTCTTTAGATAAATTTTTAAAACTTTTTAAATCCAAATTGGGAAGTTGGTCGATATACAATATGTGGTTCCATTTTGCATTATGGTCTTGCAACGTTGAGAAGGTAGTGCAGGCGCCCCAATCTACAATACTACTTCTTGTCTTTTTTTTCAAATCCGAAATAATGATGGCCTCAGAAGTATTTGCATCTATTTTTTCTAAATCGAACTCCAATGTGCTTCCATTTACTTTTCTAAAATTAATAAACCATTTTTGCAAATAACGGCCTTTACGGTCATTCCCAATTATAGATGATAAATGTAACTTTAATTTATTATCATGACCCAAAGCCATAATAATATTAGCGATGGCGCCGGGGGAAACGTATGAGTCCTCTACGCTATTAGAATTATTTTCGCAATAGTCGTTTACGCAATATACTCTATCTAAAATTAAATTGCCATAAACCGCAATATCAAAACTTTTCATTTTTATCTAATTCTTCTATTTGTTCCATTGTTGTATCCGGAATCAATTTTCTCACCAGTAGCAAATTCACCATTTCTGCAATACAGTTATGTCCCCCGGGGGAAGTGAGGATGTTGCGGTGGCCACAAATATCTTTTATCTCTTCGCATGCGTCCGCAGGACAAAAGGCATGGCCTACTATTTTCATGATACTCGCATCAAATAAATCATCTCCAATATATACCATATTTTGTGGAAGTACACCATAGGTTTCCATGAATTGCGGAATAAAATCTGTTTTCTTTTTTCCCCTGGCCGCATAAAAATCTATATTTCTATTAGCTGCCATCTCTTTGTTAATAAATTCATCTCCGGACAGCATACACACCTTCAAGCCGGTTCCTCGCATTCGTTTTATGGCCGTAAAATCTTTATCACAATAAGTCTTCATAACGGGCATCCCCGTCGGTCCATAATATTTGCGGCCGTCTGTCATTACTCCATCTATGTCTAAAATTATTAATTTGATCATCTACGTTTGGCCTCGAATGCTTATATCAATATTATATTTGTTAGCGAGAGTTCTTATCTCCTCCTGATATTCAGACATATTCCATTTTCCCTTTACGATAGCCGTCGCAATATAAGGATAAATGGAAGAATCGTGATGATACATTCCGCGCAAAGGCTCATTCTCATAATAATAGGCTCCATATATTCGATTGCGCCTACACACATCCTGGCTCAGTGGCTCGAATTCTCTAATGTGCCCCACTTTGGTTTGTGAATATATTAATTTCAATTTTTCAGTTTTCCAAATAGTAGGCTGCACCGCAAAAATGCAGGTAGAGTCATGGGGAATGATATAAAGATTGGAATGTCCTCGATAAGGAATATCACGCAATTCTCCACCTTTGATTAGCTTTATATATTGTAAACTGTTATCTTGTTCTAAGATTTGAATACAGTCTTCGAGTTTTTGTTTGTGAGGCGGTGCATATAGGGGCATATCTTCATGATGTAAAATACAATATTTGCTTTCAATTTGTTCTAAACAATGAGAAAATCTCTCATTATACGAGAGAGTATCATCATATTCTAATGCTTTCCAACTAGCTGGGAATTTGTTTAACGATTTATCTACAAATCCAAACTTTTTCATCTCAGGTAAAAAGCCCTCAATTTGCCCTATGAACATATCCCACACATCTGAATAATCACTATGACTGTACATTAACACTGATATATCTTGAAGCATTAGTATACCTTTGGGGATGGAGTGTCTTCGGTAATATCAATATATTTGGATATATTATGTAATCCTGTTTCCATAAAATACCATTTATATAATTTATGGTTGTCGATACACCCCCATTTAGGGAAAGTAACAAGTTGAGAGCTTCTTTCGGTAGTGGTATTCATACATTCATTACTAAATTCATCGAATGCGTTGCTCTCTGGCCAGCCTTGGGTAACTGCTTTCACATATTCACTGTTCTCTTGATAATATTCCATCACCTTGTCATACAAATTTCCAACAATATCCATATTATGAGAATTAGAATAAAACCAGTGATCCGCGTAACCATGATTCATTTGATTCCAATAGGCGCTATAGAGATGGGTCATGTCCAAAGTAGTGTTAAAATTCATATTAGTAACATAATATGTTTGGGGATGTTCTTTGCCGCGCGTTGAAATATCAAATCTAGCTAGCATTACACAATCATATGTAAAACCATGTTTCTTTTCATATTCTTTTTTCAATTCAACTGTGCGGGCGCGGGAGTACAAATAACTCAATCCTCGAAAAATTGTATTAGTTTTATACATCGTCTGGGGCCGGGCGAACTCTTCATTAAACCATGTTTCATCAAATTGTTTTAACTCATTATGGAACATCTGTTGGGGCTCAAAATGCGCCATAGTAGGTTCATAAAGATTTTCTATAATATGCTTATTTTCCATATCCCAACTATGAACAAAGATATCTACATCATTTTTTAATACTTTTCTTTTTATATATTCATACGCTACTTCCGAAGCGTGTCCGCCGCCGGCGTTGGCAAAATAACCATGTAAGCAAAGGGCGATCTTCATCTTATTACCTCTATATTTTTAAACAAATCAAACTCTCTAAGATCACGATAAAACGGTTCTTCTGGTAAATCTTCGTTCTCAGGGGGATAATTCTGCATCAACATTAGGCCACGAGCGGCATGTTCTGGACTCATATACGCATTATAACCATTAATAGCAATATTGTCCTCGTGATAGGGGATTTCGCTGCGGCCTTCATAGCGGCTCTTTCGAAACCAATTAGCTGCTGCTTTGTTATCTGTAAGAATCATGCCTCCTTTTCCAATTTTAAGATGTTTTTTAATATGAAACGATAGACACATAAAGGTGTCGGGAATATACATATCAGCAGTCAAGCGTTTTGCAGCATCATAAATCGGATAGGGCTTCAACTGATAAATCCCTTTCCAACGAATATCTTCGAATTTTAAACTGCCGCCTGCATGTAAAATTGATTGCGGGACGGATAAATAGGTGCGACAAGGAATAGTGACTTCTTGAACGTTCAAATATTTACAACACAACAAAATGGCATCCGTACAATTATCTGTTGATATCGCATAGGGGGAGCCTGTATAATCAGCCACTGTTTCTTCGAACATTTTCACTATTTTATAAGGATTGTGTCTCAATCTCATTTTCCTCTCTATTTTTGGATCTCAGCAATAAATATATAATCATCTGGGGCGCCGCCCTCTGCGTGATGCGCACTCTTAGGCCTCGTACGGAAGGAATAATTATTATTAATTTTTAAAAGCCTTTCTTGTAATTCACTCAAACGGCCAGGATGAACTCTTGTAAATTGCAGCATATCATCTAATATTATCTTATGATCCTTAATGTTATTTTTAGAAATACTGTCTATTTCCTTAAATACAGGAAACAACTCGTCGGAAGGATCGTCGGGTGTTAACTTGGAGTTTACATCGGGCCCATAATGGGCATCTAACCATATAGTTGCTTTCTTATTACACTCAGCTAAAATTATGGGAAGAATATCAGACGAGTCACCCAAATATAAATTTATCATTATTTTATCATTTAAGCTTATACTAGTCTTAGCTTCTCCTGCTGTGACAGAATAATTCCCCCCTTGATGTGATGCAAATTGAACCCACAGAATCATTTTGAAAACCGTATATTTATAAAACTCTGGGTTTATTTCAACAGAATAAATCTCCCTGGCGCCGTGCATAAGAGCGTTTACTATGCCGTGTCCATAAAATGTACCCGTCTCTATAAAAGTATCGCTTAGTTCTCCGGACCAACATACATGTTTCTCCATCTCCTCTTTCGCTATTATCTCATAAGATTTCTGAGGTATATTTAATGTTGTGGGTATTTCTATATCATCCACTATAAAAGATGTTCGATGCCAATCCATTTGTTCTTGTGTTAAGAATTCCATGAGGTCCTCTTGTTCTTGTAAATTTATTATTTCAGTCATCAATTCTTGTTCTCTCCAACACATAATATTTCTTTTTAAAGCCGCATCTCTCAAACAACTTCAAGCTATGATCATTTTGAATTTTCACTTTGGCAATTGCTTGGGGGTGTACATCCATCGCTTGATTAATCATAAAAGACCCAATTCCCATCCCTTGAAAATCAGGATGAGTCGCAACTCGAATATCGTTTTCTATAACTCCAACAAATCCAGCAGGAACATCTTCTACAAGACATAACCAAAAATTATTATTATATTCAAGCATGTATGCTGCATGCTCAATTTCTGTAATCTCTTCTTGTTGAATGAATCCTTCTCTCACTCCTTCCATATTTCGAAGGCGCCGGATAAACTCCCAATATTTAGGGCCATTTTTAACGAATTTTAAATCTACCATTTGTCAACCTGTGTTCCAAAAGGACTGCCACTATTCAACCAATAGTGCGTTAAATATCCTCGTGTGTACTTCCACCCTTCAAGATTTAAGAGTGGATTGAGACAACTTCCAATATCCAAAAAAGTGTTATTGGGATTCTCTTTGAAGCATTCGTAAGTTACATAATTACTCAAACTAGCCGCAGAACACAAGATAATATGATTCTCGATATTGTTATCGGCAATATATGTTTTAACTTCCTCTACTATATTATAATCATTTATCATAC
>Ga0098039_1000083_pt1 | contig 48454 bp, 18 predicted proteins | sample 6_EtaG_FD_75047 | JGI IMG/M metagenome (GOLD analysis project Ga0098039, IMG submission 75047) | Marine viral communities from the Subarctic Pacific Ocean - 6_ETSP_OMZ_AT15160 metaG | ecosystem: Environmental > Aquatic > Marine > Oceanic | place: Pacific Ocean | collected 2015-01-08 | reverse complement strand
TTCCAAAAAATATTGATGTTAATTCTGTTGTGGGTTCGATTACAAAGAAGCTGCCAAACCACATTTTGGATTTGGTAGATATTATTTATATTGGCAAATTTGATTTTTTGGATATAAAACAAACCAACGCAACGTATATGGATAGCGCTATCTATACAACTAATGAACAAACAAACGACGCAGATATGATGGATGATATATTGCATGAATATGCTCATGCAGTAGAAAAAAATTATAACATGCAAATATATTCTGATAATGCAATTGAAAGTGAGTTTTTATCTAAAAGGTTGAAATTGGAAACTTTGCTAGATTATGAAGGTTACGATGTAGAACAGTATAATTTTATCACCCCAGAGTATGATTTAAATTTTGACATTTTCTTGCACAACGAGGTTGGGTATGAGAAACTTAGAAATATCGATCAGGGAATGTTTTTAAATAGCTATAGTGTGACTTCGCTAACTGAGTATTTTGCGACAAGCTTCGAAGAATACTATTTAAGAGGTAGAGAAGTAGTTAAGAAAGTTACCCCTGCGGTATTTTCAAAAATTGATTCAATTCATCTAGGAGAAGCAGAACATGACTATCAAACACGAGATTAAGGTTGACAAAGAGAATAAAGTACTTACATTATTGGTAGAGGTGCCTAAGAAGAATTTCGCAAGAGATGAAAATTTATCTTTTAATGGCGCTGATGCATGGGAGTTAGTAAAGAGCACTAGGATTGAAGGCTTTACAGTAAGTTATACTAGAAACGGGCTTATAATCGACAATTGGCGCCATTGCAACCATACGGGAGCTTATGTTTATCCGCTTGAAAAAACTAAACAGGCACGGCGGGCTCCTCAAAAAGCTAAACCAAATTTAAAAACCGATGATAGCAAACCAAGTAAAAAAACCAGACCTAGCGCTCAAGAACTCCCAGTCAAAAAAAACAAGGATTAAAATGAGTGGAAGAAATTATGTATCATATTCTGAAATAAAAACCTGGGAAGAGTGTTCATATAAACATAATTTAATATATGTTAATGATATTCGTCTTTTTAGCGGAAATGAGTTTACCGCTTTTGGCAAAGCCATCCACGCTGTTAGCGAAAAGTTCTTAGTTGATAAAACAGCAGCTAATCCAGCTTCGTATTTTGAAAATCGATTTGTGGAAGAGTTGCAGGAAATACGCAAAAAGACTCCAGATGTAGAATTAGATCGAGAATTAATTCGCACAATGCGCGAAAATGGACAAATATTAGCCGAGTTAGTAGTCCCGTCAGTAACCGAGTATTTTGGTGATCATGAAATTATTTCTGTTGAAGAGGAGCTTCATGTAAAAATGCCGGCCGATAAACACTTTAAAGGATATATCGACCTGGTGCTAAAAATAGGCGATACATATCACATAATGGATTGGAAGACGTGTGGTTGGGGTTGGAATGCACGACGGAAAAGCGACAGGATAACAACATATCAGTTGGCTTATTATAAGCATTTCTTCTGCCAAAAACATGGTATTGACCCTAAAAAAGTCAAAACTTATTTTGGTTTACTCAAGCGCACCGCTAAGAAAAATCACGTTGAAATATTTGAAGTGTCGTGTGGAGAACAAAAAATAGAAAAGGCACTTAACTTGATGGAAAAGGTTTTATATAATGTTGATAATAATATTAATATTAAAAACCGGCTCTCTTGTGGTCGGTGTGAATTTTATAAAACTAAACACTGTAGGTAAACATGAAAAAGAAAATTAAACTTTTGGTTATATCCGATCATATGTATTCTCCTTCTGGGGTTGGAACACAAACTCGGTATATCATGGAACACTTGCTTAATACTGGAGATTATTCAATCCGGTATTTAGGAGGCGCCATGAAGCATAAAGATTATGCTCCTCAAAAATCTGAAGAGTGGGGCGACGATCTAATAATCTACCCAGTTGAAGGTTACGGTACACATGAAGTTGTGCGCTCAATTATTCGCACAGAAAAACCAGATATGATGTGGTTTATGACAGATCCTAGGTTTTTTGGTTGGCTTTGGGAAATGGAAGACGAAATTAGGCCCTTGATGCCAATGATTTATTATCATGTATGGGACAATTATCCATATCCGGATTATAATGAGCCATTTTACTCCTCTAATGACGTTGTGGTGTCTATCTCGAAAGTTACAGATGATATTGTTCGAAACGTATCTCCAGGCTTAGAGGTGCACCACATCCCGCATGCGGTCGACGCCGAGGTTTTCAAACCAATGGACAAAGAAGAGAGAAAATTGGCTAAACAGCAGTTTATGCCAGATGCTGTTGATAAGTTTGTTATTTTTTGGAACAATAGAAATGCCCGGAGGAAATTGCCAGGATCTCTGATATTTTATTTTAATGAATTTCTAGAAAAAGTTGGCAAGGATAAAGCACAGCTTATTATGCATACGGATGTAGACGATCCAAATGGTCCTAATCTGGAAGAAATCGTGCATAAACTCAAAATAACAAACGGAGAGGTTAAGTTTTCAACCAACAAAATTGAGAGCAAACAACTAGCAATGATGTATAATCTTGCAGATGTAACAATTAATATTTCAGATGCAGAAGGATTTGGTCTTTCTACTTTAGAGTCTCTGTCGTGTGGAACTCCTATTGTTGTTAACATGACTGGGGGACTGCAAGAACAGGTTACAGATGGTGAAAATTGGTTTGGCGTTGGGATCGAGCCAGCAGTTAAATCGATTATAGGATCTCAGGATATCCCTTATATTTACGAAGATAGAGTTAGCCAAGAAGGTGTTGTGGATGCCTTAATGGAACTTTACAACAAAAAGGATGAGTTGGAAGAAATAGGTGAGTTAGGGCGCGAACATGTACTTAAAAACTATAATTACAAAAATTATTGTAAAAATTGGGATGCGCTTTTGAAAGCTATTAACGACCGTCATGGATCGTGGGAAACTAGAAGAAATTATCAAGCTTGGGAGTTAATAGAGGTATAATATGACTGCAAAAAAAGTTTTACTTAGGGCGCCCGTTTTGACGCAATCAGGCTATGGAGAACATGGAAGATTGATTTTGCGCGCACTTCGTTCAAGAGAAGATTTATTTGATGTATATTTGCATGCCACCAATTGGGGTAAAACCGGGTGGCAGTGGGAAGATAATGAAGAACGAACATGGATCGACCAATGTTTAGAAAAAACAATGCGAGAATTGCATGAGGCCGGCGGGCCTTTAGATTTTGATATGACTGTGCAAGTAACCATTCCTAATGAGTGGGAGCCCGTTGCACCTATAAATATTGGTGTTACTGCTGGAATTGAAACCACAAAGACATCTCCGGTGTGGCTAGAGAAGGGCAACGAAATGGATAGGATTATCACGGTTTCTAAGCACTCAGCGCAAGTGTATAAGGACACTTCATATGAGGGCAAATCCCGGGAAACAGGAGAAGAGGTGGTCCTTTCTCTGCAAACTCCGATTGATGTTATAAATTACCCAGTAAAGTCTTTTGAGTCTACAAAAGAGCTTGATCTTAATTTAGAAACTGAGTTTAATTTCTTTTCGGTACAACAGTGGTCTCCTAGGAAAAACGTCCCACAGCTTGTACAAGCTTTTGTCGACCAGTTCAGAGACAATGAGGATGTTGGGCTGGTATTGAAGGCTAATCTAATGAAAAATTGTATTTTAGATCGGCGCGCCACTGTAAATTCTATGAAAGGTCAATTAAGGCGCCTTGGTGATTATAAGTGTAAAATATATCTTTTGCATGGTTATTTGTCTGAACAAGAGCTTAATTCTCTATATACTCACCCCAAGCTTCATGCGTATATAACCACAACTCATGGCGAAGGTTTTGGGTTGCCTATTTTTGAAGCAGCATATAATGGCATGCCAGTGATCGCTCCGGATTGGAGTGGACAATTAGATTTCTTGTATAATCCCGTTAAACACAAAAAGAATAAAAAAAGAAACAAGGCAATGTTTTCCAGAATCAGCTATACGCTTGGCCCAGTACAAGAATTTGCATTGTGGCCGGGCGTAATTGAAAAGGATTCTATGTGGGCACATCCTGAAGCCGGCTCGGTTAAGATGAACATGGATAGCGTCTATAAGGATTATGAGAAATTTAGAAAACAAGCAAAAGAGCTACAAAGATGGATCCTGGATAACTTTGCTGAAAAAGATATTCATGAAAAAATAGTTCAAAGCCTCGTTGAAGTTGGAGGCTATAATATTAAACAAGGAGAAGAAGATGCTTAATTTATCTAATGAGGCTTTAGGCGCAGTCATGATGGCTCTTCAAAAATCTCTTCTAGAACAAAGTGATATCGTACCGGTACTTCAGGGGCTTGATTTTAAAGTTGTTAATGACGAGCTTTATGTTGTTAACCCCCCGCTGGTTAAAATGAGCGATTTTGGATTGTCAGAAGAAGACTCTTCGGACGAAACAGAAGAAGCTTAATAAGTGCCAAAATATACATATAAGTGCTTGAAGTGTGAGGAATTCATGGTTATGTATCACGCAATTGTTGAAAAACAGAATGATTGTGGCTTGTGTGGATCAACAAATGTATTAAAAAGAGTTCCGTCAAAAATCAACTTACAGGAAAAAATTATAGAAACTCAAAAGCCTGGAAGTATTGTAAAAGAACATATTGAGAATACTAAAGAAGAAATAGAAAATATGAGGGAAAATTTTAAGCACGGTTTGGCTGATGATGAATAACATTCTTATTTCCATTTCGGTTATTTTGAATGGTGTTTTGCTTTCCTTTCTCTGGGGTTTGGTACCTTTTTTACTGTATCTTAGTGCGGTAATAAATGTATTGCTAGCGTGGTATGCATATAAAGCCTTACAAAATGTTGGTGACGTTCAAGAAGACCTCTTAGAAATTTTAAAATCCATAGAGAATTTTTCAGATGAGCTAGATGAAGTACACGGTATGGAGATGTTTTATGGCGAACCAGTTTTGCAAGGCCTAATTAATCACTCAAGAACCGTAAACAATGATATCATCGACGTGCTTGAAAAATATTATGACATTAGAGTAGAAGAAATTGATGATGAAGAAGACAACCCGCAAGAGGAAGAAGAATCTATACTTTACCAAGGTTCATGAAAACGCAATTATTAAATATACCCAGACGGAACAGGTTAATGAGCGCTCAGAACTTTATATAACTCTTATTCAGCCGGCTTTTTCAGAGCTGGTCAATAAAATAGTTTATACGTATAAATTTTCCAATCTACCAAATATCGATTATCTTAAAGATGATTGCAAAATATGGCTGATGACGATTCTCGATAAGTATGATGCATCGAGAAACTCCAAAGCCTTTTCTTATTTTAGTGTTATAACTAAAAATTGGTTTATCCATAAAGTGAAACAAAACTCAAAAGCACTCAGGCGCGAAGTGCAATTTGAAAATTCTAGCAGAGAATTAGAAAAAGGAGATATGGTTTCTTATAATCCTTATCTGGTCGACCGTGAACATTCTGAATTTTGGCAGCACTTGTTTGACGAGATAAAAGACTGGGAGAACATGAAGCTAAAAGACAACGAGCATAAAGTTTTAGAGGCGATTAAAATTTTGTTTGACAGTGTAGATGAAATTGAAATTTTCAACAAAAAGGCTATTTACTTGTATATGAGAGAGATAACCGGTTTAAATACTAAACAAATAGTTAATAACTTGAATAGAATAAGACAAAGGTATAGGACTTTTAAAAAAGAATGGGAAAAAGGAAGCATATAGATTCTCGAGATTTTGTAGAGTTAGCGATTGACAACATTAAGAATGATCGAGCCTTGGCAACAGATTTGTTAGTCCACCTTACTGGCTACATGAAAGCTTCAGAAGAGAGACATCAAAGCTGTGGCGTCGTCGCAGCAAAATATCTTGAAACTCTACAAAGATCTAATGAGCAACTTGTTAAGCTCGCTTCTTTATTAAGTAGAAAAGAAGCTTCCGCTGCTACAGGCTTATCGTCAATGGAAAAATCGGATATATATGATTTAATTAATGAGGATTAAAATGTGGCAAAAGATCCAGACAAAGCTGTAACGTTATCGACTCCATATGCTGTGTGGGAGTCGTATTCACATGACGAAATCGATCCCTCCGGAGCCTCAATTGTTGGCGACTATGACGATCCGCGTGTAAATAGTCACCATGATGCGCAAGCTCGTCGACGCTCCGGAGCAACACCTGATATATTTAAAGATCAAAACTTTACTATAGGATTAGTGTTGGCGCCACTCTCAGGCCCATGGGCCAACAATGATGCTAGTACTAGTGGTAGATTAACCAAACTTTTATCTGTAAGAGGTACAAGGCCATGGTGGGAAGAACTTTCAGTTTTTCAAAGTAAAAAACCACCCCTTCGAGCGATTGTAAAAATATTTGGATTAACACCGGATTTACCAATGCCGGAGAATTGGCCACCATCTGAAAGAGATGAGCAGATTATTTCTCTCTATCCAGAATATGTCGCAATTGACCCAGATATGCCAAAATTGTCTGAGATACGTCCTGGTACCATAGTCAGGGTCCAGCACAATAGAGCATTTACAAATAATGCCGGCCCTCTTCCTGTTGGTACAATTGTTGGAGTCCTGGGCAACAGACCAGCAGACGTAAGAGAGCTTCGAACTTCGGCAAAATCTGGTTTTTCCCCAAAGTGTGCCAGTCCTCTAGAGCTGGCTGGTTCAGCCGGCGGAAACTATACAAGTCATACAATTGCCCTTATTGATTCTGGGCGCCTGGTGAGAAAGGTAAAGAACAAAATATCTTTGGGTGTTTTTGGCGAGGGCTCTGCGCAAACAAAAGCTCATTTTGTGGCTAGCTTGGATTCCGCGCCGAGCGTTCATCATTCAAAGACATATCCCCGTAAAATTAATGGCGGCGCGCCAAATTTTAAAAATGCATTTATATGGGTAGGCCATATGAAAAATAATGGCTATATGGACTATGTTGACAGGCCACCTGATTTGGGTAGAGAAACAATCATATATGCACCAAAATATCTAGATACCGGGGTACCCATTGAGTTAAAATATTATTTTCATGATCGGGCCGGGTTCGGGATGGCGTGGATTAATGGCCCTGGCACCCAAGTAGCTCAATCGATTGTTAACGCTAGTGAAAACGAAACTGACTTTAAAGAAATTATCGGGCCGGCCATTAAAAGCATGATGGCGTCTGGTAGAAATTTTATTTTAGTTATACCAGAGATGATGCACTCACGCGGATATGGAACTAAACTGCAAGATGATGGTAGAGTTAGCAAGCTTAAAACAGGAAAAGACGTTGGAATGGGCAGCACCAAGCCACATGATGGCGACATTCAAAGGGTAATGCCAGAAGCTGAAAAGAACCTTGTAGCAGTAAAGGCGATGAAGAACCTGGTTGATTCTCATTCGCGCGCCGCCACCGAGAGAGTGACGGGGCTTAATAGATGGAAGGAGAGGGTTTATTCTACATTTGATAATTCTTATACCGGAGGTAATTTTTCAAGTTTTCACGGAGAAGTTGGGGAGGTTATAGGAAAGTATTTGGGCGCCGTTACCAGGTTGCAGATTAATTATGTTTCTATCACCGCGGTTGGCGCTGGCGTTTCAACACTTGCGGCTATGTCAACTTATGCGGGCGCCGCGAATCCATTTGATATAAAAATTGATAGAATTGATCTTGTTAATAGCGCCGCGGATGAAGCGGCGCGCCAAAGTCCTCAATTGGGCAATAAATTTCCTGCTGTTGTATTTTATGAAAAGGTGGTTAATGCCTGGGCAAAAGAAGGCAAACCACTAGAATTTAATTATTTCACCAAATATGATTCTGAAAGTGCACAAAATGATGGCTTTTTTAGCGGTCTTGGTTTTGATCCTGGAAGTTTTAATAAATATTATAAACCTGGAAAGATCGGACGCACGAAAAGTCATTTTAACCCTATTACCGCCCCTAGTGTTACAAACAAAAACTTTACATCATTATATCTTAGTGATAAGCCAGAATTAATGGCCATGACTTCGATTAATGATTTTGTTGCGGATCAAGTTAATAGGCCTCCACTTATGAGATCGAGTCTTCCAAGAATATTAAATGGTGAAGTTCCTGATCACGCAGATATTATTGCTAGCAAGCCTATGAACTCAAAATTGTTGGACCTGCAAGCAAGAAAACAGGAACTGGAATCAAAAATGGGGTATTTTGATGAATTTCTTGTAGCTTTTAAAAATCGCGGCCAAGACAACATTTGTCTTGTGGAAGAAGGTTTAAATCCGGATTGGGGGTTCTGTGTAAAGGTGGGAGGAAGTAACTTGCGAACACTTGATATATCCCCAGGCTCTGCGCTACAGAGTGCATATAAGCTGTGGTATGCCGACTTGAAAGAACTAGCAAGAACAGAAGTTATGCTGGCAGATAGGGACTGGATGATGTGGGTAGAAAACCTTCCAAAGCATCTGGCCCTGGAGGCAATAACTGATTCTTTGACTAAAGAACCTGGAGGTGTTAACGTTAGGTTATCACAGGTAAAAAAAGATACGAAAAAAAATGAAAATATAGACAAAGCTCACTCTGCTTTTTATATGCCGGCCTGGGCCGAGGGTGATAAACAGCGCCAAAACATCCGTGCTTTTTTGGGATCCACGACGCCTGGCAAGGATTCTAGAGTGATGCCAATGGTAGAGGGTTATATAGAAGAGTATGTTCAAACACAGAGAAAAAAACATTTAGAAGATTCACGAAAGCGAATCCTAGGCTCTACTGACGATCAGTCTAGTACTGCGACAAAAGCAGATTGCCCAGCTCCACCGCGCTCCTTGGGAATATTTGGCGGATCTCGAAAAATTAATGGTGCCTATTCAGCAGGAGTTGTACAGTGTGGAAGTCTTGACATTGGCGCCGCCCCTGAAGATTATGTTCAACTTGCGCGCCACATTCCATATTATCCAAAAAAGAGCGATGTTATGGCCGGCAATAAGGATGACAAGTTAAAAAGAACGCCAGGTTACCAGCTGGCAGGAATAAAACACCTAACAAGAAGATCTGGCGGTAATATATCTTACATTAACAGCGGTGATTATGGTACTAAGGTGTGGGGGTGTTTAGCACAAAAAATTCAATCCAGCTGGGAAACTGCGTGTGTAACGTCTAAATATATCCCCTTCAGAATATTTGCTGGATATCGTAAGGAAAAAACACCAAATATAGATACCGGTATATCTTTGCATGATTTGGGGCTGGCTATAGATATCGATCCGTCGCTTAATGGAAATGATATCGATTGGACTAGAGGTGTCTTTACAAATGCTTGGATGAAAAGAACAGTAGGAGATGAAGATATTGACGCGCTTGGAGTGTATGCCGAAGAAGCAGAAGATTTAATGGATAACGTTTATGAAGACTGGTGGGGGATGTCCGGCGGCACCTCCGAAACCTTCTGGGATAGGGCTTCTACCGATAGATTGCGTAGGAGCGAGACTTATGATGGTGCTTATGGAGCCTATGAAGAAGATCTAGGAACTTACTTAACGTCTGCTCATAAAGATAATATAATATGTCCTATAAACTCTAACCCTCTTTTGTGGGTATTGGTGTTTTGCGAAACTTCTGGAATGAGGTGGGGAAATGGTACTTTTATGAGAAAAAGATATCGAGGAGGAAGTGATTGGCTTCCAGCCGAGAAAGATAAACTAGACAGAATATTTGGTATTACTAATGTTGTAGATAGAGTAAGAGCAATATCTTGGAAAACAGAAATTCTTAATGATCATATGCATTTTCAGTTTTGGGGAGGAAAGTCATTTATTACATTTGAAGAGATTGCAGAAGCAGCGCGCCTCAATGGAGTAGTATACAACTTATAAAATGGCTAATAAAACAGACATACAAACATTTGAATACACTGTGCCGACAAAAGACGGCGCCCAATCGATATACTCTGTTAAGGTTGTCGACCAAAACGGAGTTGTTAAAGATTCTATATCAACTTCGGATTACGCAGAGGCATCTAAATTTTATGAGACGGCCAAGGCTAAAAACCCAAGTGCAACTGTTGGCGGCTCAACGGAAAAACAAGATGAATCTCTGAAAAAATCAGATGCCTCTTTTGATAATACGGTTGGGCCCGCGCCACCCCCCGCGGACAACATAGAAGACTCTTCAAATCCAGGCATGGAGGAAATGAAGGGTGTAGATGCAGGGCGCCCACCCATGTCGTCGTTTAATGATCGAAATGAAAAATTTACATCAAATACAAAGAAAAAAGCAGTTGATTGTGATGGTTTGCCAGATGCCCAACGCCGCCTGTGTGAACTTCCTAATTGGGAAAAATATTCTAGAGGTATTTCTGGAGTTTTTGGGCAAAAACGTATACAAGCCAAGATTAATAGAATCGATTGCGAGAGCGAGTTGGTGCACCGAGGTCCAGATAATAATGCATTTATTGTTATTGGTAATGATCGCTCAAGTAACGAGTTGAGTGGTTATGGTGGAAAAGGATATACCCAGTGTGATTCTGTCGATATTGTCGCTGGTATGGGTGGTTTTAAGCCAAATCAAGCGGATCAATCCGGATCGCCTTTTTATACTAGTCCAAATTTCTTTTTAGATGCGGCAAGAATTCATATATCACAAAAAACAGATGTTGATGAAAATTTTAATATTGGTTTGAAAGAAGGTATGCAGACAAAATCCAAGGCAAAATCTGCCATTACAGTGAAGGCTGATAATGTGCGCCTGGTGGGCAGAGAGAGTCTCGTGCTAGTAACCAACACAGATACTTTTAATTCTCAAGGTGGGCAAATACAGCAATGGTCTGGAATTCACTTGATGGCAAATAATGATGAAAAAGGATTGCAACCAATCCCTGTGGGAAATAACCTATCAAAATGCCTACATGAACTGTCAAAGCACTTAGAAAGTTTGGGGAAACTTTTTCATGGTTATTTAAAATACCAGATGAAATATAATCAAGTTGTGGCTAATCATACACACATCGAAAAATTCTTTGCCAAGAAAACATTACCATCTTTAGAGTGTCAGTTTGGCGGCCAGCTGGTTAATTTTGAACAAATATCAAAAACAGAGTTATCTATATTGAAACATTTAACAAATTTGGCTGGTTTTAGAAGTAATTTTCTAACGATGAAGGGAAAAGATTATATCAACAGTAGATTTAATAAGACGAACTAACAGAGTAAAGCATGCCATTCACACCTGATCAAATAAAAAAACTGGATGATATTTTGGAATCGCTGAGGGGCGCAGTTGATACTTATAACAGTCTAGACAACATTACACTTCAGGATTCCGAAGTCGAGTCCGACCAACTCCATGGACCCAGTGAAGAAACTAAGTCGAACTTTAATGCCATAAAGGCTTTAGATGGGCGCACGTTGACGCTGTCATACCTTAAATTTACAGCAGCAGACGAGGAATTGGATAAGGAATTCTTTTATCGTGAGTTAACTTATGATGAGGTGCTCACCCTCAACACTCTGGCGGGCTATTTAACACCCAATGTAAACAAACAATTCTCCGATCATGGCCCAGCCGCAGCCGATATCTTTGAGATATCTAACCAGTTTTTAAATTATTTTGGAGAGACTTATTTTACGCGTAATAAAATAAGACCTGTGGCCGGCCCATCCTCATCTGCAGAAATTATCATGGTTGATGAAGAGCTTGAAGCTTTCTTGGGAGATTCTATTGCTCCAACTGCACCACACTACATTGGAATTCTCGAGTCGGCTGAGGGCGGGAACCAGGCTTATCTCCCCATACGTTATGCACCATATCACCACACCCCACCCCTTGCGAATGGTTGGGATGATGAAGCGTATAAAGCTTTAAATAATGCCGGCAATTTGGTCGATTTCGAGGGCAGTTTCGAAGCGAGTGGTGTTGACTTCCAGCGCGGCCTGGGTATTCGAATTACTGAATTTATTTTAAGCAATACTGGAATGTGGGTGGGTTTTGTACCACAAGTAGAAGATACAGAGACAAGTAAATTTACAAAGAATAGCACAAGGGTGTTGTATACGCGCCCAAAATATATTCGACGTAAAGTTTCCCCCCCTGTGGAAGGCACCGCCTTAAAGCCCGAAGACCCAGCTGTTAATCATACACTTATTTCTGTTAACACTCCGGATCCTCGTCCTCTCATGCCCGATGCCGCCGCACTTATTAAACCTGATTCAAACTTAAATTGGAAAGGCCTTAAATATGGTGATGTCCAATTAGCTTATTACAATTTTAATGAACATAATTCCAAAGTTTACCCTGACGAGAAAATTACTTCGAAGTCTATTAATTTTTTGGAGCGCCCCACGGGAAGATTGTCAGAGGGTTATTATTATTTTGTTACGATTGATTCTGCTCGAAAATCTTTGGGGGATCTATTAGATGAGATAATAATTACACCAACAGGAGATCCGAACAGTTCGAGCGAGATAAGTGCCGCTAAAAAAGCCGATCTCAAAACAAAATCTAAGTCTTCTGCTTCGAAGGCTTTGAACATGATTTTGGAATATAATGCCAAGTCAGTATCAAATGAAGATTTCAAGAACTTGCAAGATATCTGGACAATTCTTGTTGATGTGCATACTTCCACTGGCGCCCCAACTGCAAATAATACAAAAATGTTGTTTGCCATTCCAGCTTCAATAATCGAAGCGCTCCCAAATACACAGCGCCTTTATTATGAGCAGTTTTCGCCAGGAAACGAAGAAATGTTTGCGGAATTTGATGCAGGAAGAGATTTTGTTTTCACTATGAAGATGACTGATGTCAAAAAAATATCAGATAACTTAGTAAAGGTGTTTACTAAAATCAAAGGAAGGCTAGCCGAATTTAAGGATGGCGGCGGAATAATTCAAAATAAAAATAGTATAAACTATAATATCGATTCTCAGATAAAAAGAATTAAAGATTTTCCAACAAAACTTGAAGAATTCTTGCAAAGACAAGCCCCTCCAAAAAGCGTCGACCGCGATTATTTAACGGATCAGCTTAGAAAGGGCTTTTTAGCCGGCCTGGCGCCCGGCGCCTCCGAAGGCGAGGCCTTAATACAAATTGGTCTTAGAGATAATTCTGAAATGGGCGCAGATGTGCGCCAAACTATATCATTTGTTTTATACAGTCCGGATCCAGAAACCATGAGAAAGGGGGCCGGAGATTTCGGCGCTGTAAATGAACTTTTATTTTTTGATCCTCAGGTAACCACGGAGGAGCTAGCTGGCAAGAGAGAAATAAGCAGATCTGCAATTGCATGCCGTCGAGCCCTCCCGTGGTTGCGAGATAAGTTTTTAGACGCTGAAGGGTGTAGAACTCTGCATTACTTTTTTGCACATAGAAACATAGTGACTTATGAAGACACAATAGAGCAAGATTTTTCTACAAATAACTGGGTCAAGTTTTTGCAGGCATATACTGTTCCCCCGCTTCTTATTAAGCTTTCGAAAGATAGGGCGCACGATCCGGCAAAGTTTAACTGCGCAGAGATGATTGCGAAGTTGGAGGATAGTCATACAACTGTTGGCGTAGACGACAAGAAGCTCCTCGAGGAGGTAAAGGCAAATTGCGGCCGGGAGTACTTGGAGATGGTACTTAAAGACACAAGCGCAACGGATCCAGAATCTTCGAGATATGAATTATCATATAAACAATCCTTGGCCACGTCCTCCTCGGGAGGCGGCGGTTCGGTAACGTTACCAGGAGCGATTTGGGATGAACTCGCATCTTGGGATACTCTGTTCACGTTGTATGACGGGTTCCTACACAAGTTAGATGTAGCTGGATTGATAGCTTTATTGTTAGCTTGCTTACAAAAAGAACTTGGTATACCCATAACAGCAAACGCGCTTTGTGAGGTTGCGATTGAAAAACTGGTTGAAAAAATAGGCGTCGACGAAATAAAGAAAACGATATTCAGGTATATGCCTAGATTAGCTCTATTTTTCGGAGATACAACAGATTATATCGACGCCAGGCTTGGGGCAGATACTGTGGCTTTGATGGAAGGGCAAGCAGGCGAGCCATATGAAACGGAAAAAGCCACTGAAGAGTTTATAGAGAAGTTTGGCGAAGGGTTAATCAAAAATAAACAACTCGAAGATGCACCCATTGCAGTTGCTTTGTCCGCTAGACTCCTCGAAGGTCCTGGCACCGTAGAATACCGGTACGCAATAGGCATCCCGCCGGACCCCCCGGCCTTTCCACACGGCACTCACCTGATTGGTGAAATAGCGGCATTGGAGCGCAAAGGAACGCCTATAGCCGTTGAGCCATTTTGGGAGGATCCAGTCGATAGAGAAAACTCTCAGCTATATTCATTTGAAGAAATTACAGCCTTGGAAGATTCCTATATTGAAAGTGGGTTTAGTAAGGCAGAGGCCCGCGCTGCGCTGGTTAAGGATGGTTTTTTGCAGGTTAGCCCGAGCCTTATTAAAGCTATCATGACTCCAACGCCCGATATTGCAGGTGGCATAATTACGGCTGCAGAGGCGTTTGAGAAGTTTGGCGAAGACTTGGAAAGACGTGCTGAGGACCCCGACGCCCCGGGATACCACGCGCCTGTTCCCCACCTTCCCGGCTCAGCTGAATCTGGTACTAATATTAAAAATACAGCAAAAGAAGCTAAAGAGTTTGTTCTATTTTTGAAACGAATTGTGGATTTGCAGGCAATTTGTGAAGCTATTGTTGGACCTTTGTTACAAATGCCTGGACTGCTTTTTACCCGACCAGGAGATTTTGTACAAGCATGGAAAAATTGGTGGGATAACCTTACAGCTAGGCTCAAAAGACAATTTCGAAATCCGTTTGATTCAATTCCTTCTGTGGCTATGCCTTCTGATTTACCAACGGATGATCTTATTAAAGACTATGCAGATAAGTTGGTTGCTACGTTTGCAATGATGGTGGGGATGATATTGGGTGAAATACTCAGTTTAATCTTGAAAGATCTTCTGGAAAAATGTCTTGAGGAGGCAGCGGTGGAGGCCCCACGACGACCATCTGCGCGCCCTGCACCACCAACAATTCCTCTTCCGACTTTGGATAATTTTGCAAGAAATCTTCCAAAATCAGATCCGCAGCCTAATTTTCTTGCATGGCTGAGGGATATTATTGATTATCTAAGTCCTTTACAACTATGTGGTATGTTGCAGGGTACCGCCATAGAGCTTACGGTTACGCAAATTTTGCAAAGAACGAAAGAAAAATGGCCACTAGTGTGGGGAACTGGTATTGACAATTCTGCAGATGTAAGACAAATATTTATCGATCTTAGCGAAAACGTTGATTTGCAAATTTGTGACGCAATTCAAGCAACAGAACCACTTCTTTTGGATGCATGCGATGCACAATATGATTGGGATGCTCGATGCGCCGAACTACAGATGGAAGGCCTCACAACAGAAGAATGTGATGTGCAAATTCAAAAAGAATTGGAAGATCTTCGTAATAAAGTAAGAAATTTCGCAGGATTTATATTTCCAGATTCAGATGTTCTAGAAACAATGCTTCCGCACCCGTGCGGCCCAAATGGATATTTTCAACTTCCACCTGCCATGGAAGATACTATGTCTAAAGTTACAGACAACTTTTTAGATGGCGTAAAGGCTGCTATGATTAGAGATTTGCAAGGTGTTAAATTTTTGTCTCAACCGCCACGAGCAGTAGAGTTGTTGAATAATCCGGAAGAAATGATCGAAGCGCATAGAGCGATGAATGACGCAACGAAAGAAAAAATTGAAAAATTAGTTTTGGTACCCCTTGAAAGGTCTCTAGTGCCGGCCGCCGGCCGAACGTTAAATAAAAAAGAACGTGAGGATGCATTAGGAAAATATAACTCTGATAATGTTGTAAATACTATTTTAACTTATACTAAAACAGAGAATGTTCCTGCCTCCTCGCGCGGAAGTGCTGTGAATATTTTAGGATATAGTCGTGCAGGAATATCATTATGGCCAGAGAAAGAGGCCTTCAGGGCGGTCCCCCATGGCACTGGCACTCGGTCACTGAAGGATGGTGGTTTAAAGGGCGATAAAGCAAAAACTGTTTTAAATATTGGTCATTTTGCGGGAGATATTAAATCCGAATCAGGTAGAATTTATAAATCAGCGCTTCCCTTAAACTTTGTCAACGCGGTTGGGACGTATACGAACCAATTTCCCGGCGCGTCTCAATTAAAGCACGTCCGCGGTATGATGAAGTTATATGCAAAAGAGGTATATGCACATAAATTTCCTAAAGAGGTAGAACTCCATGGTACCATACCAGCCCCTGGCAACGGCGGCCTAGGCAGCCCTTATTTTGGAAGTCCACATTTCGCGCCCAACTCGGGCTCGCCGGTGAATTTGCCTATGATATCGTATAATCTTGATGAACTTCGCCTAGGCAACAAAAAAAACGAGGATGGCACTACCGCAACCGTCCCTGCCGGCTTTCATAAAAAAGTATTAAGCCTTGCCGACTGGGCGAGAATTTATTATGGCTTGTCAAGAATCACCGGCGGCGCGAAGTGGAGAAGAAAGTATTTTAGAATGTTCTCTTTGGATCAGAAGGTTAGAAGTCTAATACCAAGAGATGGATCTACTTCTTGGGCGCTTTACAAGCTCGATGGGACCCCTCCGCTCATAGGCCGCACGCCATCCACGGAGAGGGTGAGGTGGCTCCGGGGCGACGGAAGAAACAACTTTAAACAATTGTTTGCAAATTTTGTGGGTATGTCGGTAGAAGCCGTGGACAAGGCCGGCTTTTATAATGAACACCTGACTGTGGGTGAAACAGCTTTAGGGGAACTGGGGTTATCAGCCGCCCAGGAGACAGCATTTGAGATTATTGCTAGTTATGCTGATATGCCGCAAAACGATTGGTTGTCTGCTTTTATGTATATGCCAATTGGAGTGGCAATTGGGCTGGAAAAAGACATTCTTCGATATCTTTATCCAAAGTGGTGGGGACTGTATGAAAGCATTGAAGAGGATGGAGGCGTTATATTTGATGCACAGTACAATCCCAAACGCAAATATTCAGATATTTTGCCGGTTTTTGTTGTGCGCACAGAGTTTTTTAGAGATCCAGACAGCCACCTTGAAAACATGGATTCGACAAGCCCTCTTTGGCCACTGCGAAACAAATCTTCAGCCCCTATTAATAAAAAATTTATTAGCGCTTTTGATAATACTAAAGAAATTAGAATGCGAGAAACGTTTCCTCCTGCGCTTTATAGAAAGACAACTGAAAAGGGCTTTGCAACGACATTAAATGGTCTTTTGATGCCCAAACAAGATGTAAAAACTAAATTAATTTATGAATACGATCCCGCTGTGCGTGATTTCATACCACAATGGAAAAAAGGGCAAGAACCGGTTTATGAATACTATATCAAAGACTATCCTGGATTTAAGTATGGCCAAGAAAATCCCGAGGGACTTGAAGCCGCAGGAAGGTTTTACCCTGGAAATGAAGAACACCCCCTGATAATCCCACCCACCATCGGTGGTAAAAGCTTCTACCAGATCCGCCAGGCGGTCGAAGGAGAAGGAGCGGCCAAGAAAGTCTTCGCCGACGCGCGCGACTTCTGGATGTCATCCTTGGCCAAGCAGATGTATGTTTGGGAGAGGTGGTCAGGTAAGCGAGGTGTTTGCAGGCGGTTTGAGGGGGGTGAGATACTCCTGGATGTCTATGAGCATTCCACGGATCAATATGGAAATCTCGGCTCCATCTCACTCACCACTAAAAAAGCCTGCGAAGACGCCGACTACACGTGGGATAAAACCGGGCATCATATGTGGGCGGTTTATCCAAAGCTTCATGAAGGCCCTCTAGAAGTTGCAGGTGGTCTTGTGGTACCCGGACAACATAATAGTGCTAATCCGGGAATCACGAAAATTAAACCCGAGGGCCTGAGCCCCGAGGAACTCGCCGCGGTAGAACTCCTGGTCCAAGAGCATGGCCTTCATGAGGGCTTTCTTGCCGCCATTAATACATTCCCGGAGATTGACACTGCTGATAAGGATTGGTATTATAACTTAAACTGGGGCTATAAAATAAAAACACCTGGAGTTCATTCCGGCGCCGAAGCAGATTTAGAAGAAGAAGAATTAAATAAAAAAAGAAAATATTTTGATTATTATTTGTATACAAACTTCAATCCAGATGTACTGTATTGGCCAATGCCGTTTAAAAACCCCCAGGCTTTTGGTCTCGCTAGCGGAAAAGCTCAGAAGGCGCTGGATAGCTTCAAAAATATTATGAAGCCCGAAGCTTTGCAGTCTATTGGCTCGACTCAAAATAGCTTTGATAGTGTTGTTACAGATAATACATTGTTATATCAAGAATTTCCAATAAACATTAATCAAAAAGCGCTTTGCAGTAGTAAGATGAAAGACTGTTATAAGGTTGCAAAAGGAAAATTACTTGGCCAAACATTAACAAAGAAAGGCTGGCCGGGACCATGGGATCCAACAATGCCAATGTATGAAGATAGTCGCATACAAGCCTCTGAGTTCAATTTTGAATTCACAGAGGAATATGATACTCGGGTGAAAAATTTATTAAAAGATATTGGAATTGTTAATTCTTCGGATTGTGAAAATATTTTAAAACAAATGAATAATGTTAGTGCTTATGGAAGAACATTTTCGACCAAACATGGTTGGAGTGGAAAAGAGGTCGGCAGCTTGCTCGAAGAAGTAATGAAGAACCCTCCAGGTGGCTCAATACCAGTTCTGGGCCCAGGTCCACAATTTCCAGTTGATCTCAGTGGTCTTTCCGCTGCAGATGCCACCGCGACCGCAATTCAATATTCCGCAGCCACATCGCTGGCTACCACGTATGACAATCAGATGACCAATGCGGATAATAAAAATTACAATCAAGCCATATTTGCACAGCTAATGGTGCACAAATTAAAAAAACTGCTTAGGGAATATGGCAATGGTGGTGAGCTTGATGCTGATTCTCGTGATAAATTTTTGCATTTTCTAGGCACTTATGATTATTCAACCTGCAGGCTAGCCTATTCATCAGAAATATTTGGAAAATTGAGATTATCTAGGTTAAATCAACAAAAGTTTATGACACAATTGTGGGATAAGGTTTTAAATACGCCGCTTACTGATAAACATCACGATCCAAGGTGCCTGGCTAAGTTGCAGGAGTTGTCAGCCGACACAACAACTAATTTTCCTGAAGGTACCGAAACGGACTTTTTTAAAATTGACTCTGTTAAGCCAAAAATTATTGATTTTTTCAAAAAATCAATTTGCAGGGACGTATATGAAAGTCAAGAAGGCGAGTACACAGCTAGTCAAAAAGCCCTAATGGAGGGAGCTGTTATTCTTCTGATAAGGGTATATACGCTGGAACTATGTCTTGCCGGAGTAATTTCTTGGGATGCGTACGATATTGATGATGTCTTTAGTCAACCAATTATGACAAAAATGTTGATTCGCAACATGAGCAAAGATTTGCGCGTAGATATCCACGGTGATGAGGATATTAAATTATTAAAATATTTTGCTAATGACATTATGAAAAAGCAAGAAAATGTTCCTGTTGTGACGGTGCGAGTTGTGCTCGAGTCCTCGAGCGGCCTTGAATATTTAATGAGGAAAGAAGCAGCCAACATTAGCACCATTATCAAGGGGATGTTCCGATATGGAAATCAAATTAATACAAACTTAGTTTTATCGACAGCAACTTCTAGGGACGCGGGCTTTAAAGATGAGTTACAAATGCTTTATGATGCGCCACAAACTAATTTTTTATGGTATCCAACAGAACTTGAGTCAAAAGGATACTTAGGCGATATAGAGGGCCGGTTTAACGAACAGAGGCTTGCAAACCATACTATGGCTATTAACGGTTTGTCTGAACAATATGATTTAGATTATGTGACTGTTCCTTATTTAACCAACAACCCATACACACACAATTATGGCCTAGGTCGTCTAGAAAATAGTTCTTATTATCATGCTCCGTTTTTGTCAAATTGGTTTATTCAAACCGGCATTGGTGGAAATTACACAACATATAAGGCGGCTGGACTCGCAGCCGCAGACCCAGAATCGTTAGCTAAGAACCTAACGATTCTGGCGGAAACGGCCCACCACCAGTCGACTGGGCATAGCACGACAGAGGGCGCGCTGCGCGTAGACGCTAATGTGGTGGGTCTTCAAAGCGTCTTTTTAATAAGCGAGATTTGTAAAGACAAACAAGGCGACGCTTACGACAATTGTGTAGAAGAGATGAATAATATTACGTACTATGAGATTGCCAAAGAGCCCTGGAAGTATAGAGATATACTCGAAGCGCTAGGGTTGTCCGATGAAAACATCTCCTCGATGTATGATGTGATGGCTACTGATTTTCAAGACTCCGTAGATCCTGAAGCCGAAGAATATTTATATGGTGGTGACTTGGCGAAGCACACAGATGATCCTTTTGAAAAAAGATGGCGAATACAATTTCCGACGCAGGATTTTTCTGGTAATGAATCTAGAATTTCACAGAAAAACTTTCTTCACTCTGTACCTGTAGCTTATCATGGAGCTTATACGTCTGATCCTATATTGCTTTTAGATGAACCTACTATTGAAACGAACAGTGATAAATTAAAAGATCGTGAATATTATACTTATAAGACTTTGATGGATTATGGGAAAAGTTATTTCAAGAAAAATCGAGTGCAGAGAATATTGCAAGATAAATTATTTGCAAACCCAAGTCAATTTGAAAATAAACACGAATACTTGGTTGGAAATGGGCTTAATGCTCGAGCCGGAAATTTTGTATTTCAAACTTATGTAAAAATTGAAGATCAGACCAAGGCCGGCCGCGACGCGCTTAATTTGCGTTATTTAGATTATGAACCTTACGAAATTTGTGATGATGAGAGTCAAGGAAATGTGGTCAACGCGGGTGATATTCTTGGCGCGGACCCGATATTAAGAAACCATCGGCGCGCCGACGTTATTGTTTCTAACCCGTTTCAATCACATATATATGGTGTTGTTCCTCTGGAGGTTTTTTCATGGTTTATTAATTATAAATTCTTTCCATGGATTAACCAACCAGACAATTTTAAAATTAGGCTTCTTTATGAACGTTTTGGGTTTGAGCCATTTTTTAAGAGCGTTAAGATGGGGCTTCGAATGACATATGTTAGTAATTTTGGCACCGTTGTACAAAGCAGGGCTCTTAACATGTCCGGCCCGGCCACCCCGGGGCACCTTGAGTGGAAGGCCACCGAAACGATTGGAACAATAATGGGCAAAAGAGGCTTGAATAACTCTAAGGCGGGGCTGTCTCAAAGAACTATTGTTTTGGCTGATCATAAATATAATAAAGATGATTCTGTTGTTGATACCGGAGGGCCCTTTATTAACGTGCGGGGAGATGAGTTGTCACGGTCGTACGATGAGGATACTGTGGATGTTGGAGAACAGCGGAAAGGTTCTTGGTGGCCACAGTTATTTAATGAATTACATATTCCAATTGTGGAAATTGAGAGAGAAGTTGAATATGTTGATGGACAAATTAAAGTTGGCAACAGTTATTATGATTTTAATGAATTTTCTTATGACAAGCCTGTTGTAGAAGACCTAGACGGCAAATCTATAGATATTATAAATGCTAAACATGGCCTTGGAATGTTTGACATAGAAGCTGAAAAAATGAACATGAATGAGATGGTTAACGAGTTTGCATATGTTAGTGAAGATGTTGTTGGCCCCGAAGCCATGTATCGCTCCATTGTACAAAATCCGGGAGGGTTTTACTATAAACACCTCGCAAAAGGCATGTTAGCTGAACTTCAAGATTCCCCAGAATTTAAGTTGGTTTTTGATCATTTAATCCCAGTTAAAAGATACATGGCTTTGGGCTTTTTGTATTCTAGTGATTGCATATTGGAACTTATTGGTGACCCAACAAAACTTCTAGAAGAAACAAAACTATTAATCTTGGGCTTGCTCGAGGGGCTTATAAATGGTGCTGATGATTACACGTTTATACCGTCAGCAGTAAAAAACCACCTGCGCGATGACCTGCTAGCCGGCGTGCAAAGTACAAGCCCAAACAGTGCAGATAAAAGCTTAACAAAGCAAATTATAGAAATTATTTATAAAGCGATGCTTTTGGTTCTCAAAGGCTTTGTTGAATTAACAGATCCTGCAATTGCAATTGCTAAATTCTATATTGATTTAGCAAAAGCCGTTTATCAGGTGGTTATTGTCACCATAGAAACAACTTATAACGCATATGCGATGGGGCTGCAAGGAGCAATTGATGCTGCCAATTCGACAGCTGCGAAGGTTGAAATGACCATTGCAATGATGAAGCCGGCCATCGAGGGCATGCAAACTGGATTTGCCCAGAAGGCCGGCCCAAAGTTGGTAGATCCGGAAGGCGGCGATGGATCCACGATTCCAGGCACGGACCTCAACGAAGACGGTAATATCACAATGGAGTTGAAAGGAGATATAAAAGATTGGAAAGTAGAGTATCGGCCGCTTCCAGACGACCCTGAAGCGCCTGATGGTGTCAAGGATGAGACCTTCAAGCCCGCCCCCGACAGCGCCGGCGATAATGATCCAAAATGGACAACAACATGGGGTGAGTTTACCGAAACAGCTGATGGGCTTATGGAGATGGTTGGCCAGTATGCGGGCCTTCTAGCGCAAATTCAGGAGCTGCAGGACGAAAAGGATGCAGCAGACTTAAAGTTCAAAGCCCCGTGCCCTAGGCCAGGTGATCCGACGGGTGTGAGCGATGAAGAATTCGATAAAAAAGGCGGCCAGCTGGCTTGCACCAAAAAGGTAATGGAAAATATATTTGGATCTAACTTTTTGCTGCCCTCGGCATGGGCCATGCTAGTACCATCCATGACCCCGTATTGGGGCGGCATTGTCCCGCCACCATTCTACGTTGGCCCTCCAAGCACAATCCCTGGTATGATATACTTAGTATTGTTGATGAGTGACGCATATGACGTTCTAAAAGACGAAGAAGCTGAAGGTGTTGCGAAAAGTTGGCAAGAGAAGTGCGCAGAGGAATTATAGTAGCTACTATTTACTAAATAAAAGGATAATATTATGCAGGGAATAGGTCCATTATTGCCACTTTCTACCGATTCGAGACACGGAGTTTATTCCCTGATAACGAATTATCATGATGAAATTAAACAAAATTTCAAAAATTTAGTTTTAACAAATCCTGGCGAACGGATAATGAACCCAGATTTTGGTGTTGGGATCCGCAGATTCTTATTTGAGAATCGTGATCACGTTCCTCATCAAATTGAAAAAAGATTATATGCGCAGGTTGCTAGATATATGCCATATATAGAAATTGAAAATATGTTTTTTGACTCTGATGACAATGCTGGTACTGATTTGATAGATCGTCACATATTATCAGTGAAAATTATTTTTTCAGTACCAAATATGAACTTTGAATCAACTATCGTTATTAATAGCGAGGAAATAGCTTAATGAGCAAAAAAAGTAAAAAATTAATAAGATATACAGACAGAGAGTTCAACAGCATTAAAGATAATTTAGTTGAATATACAAAGCGATATTATCCAAACGTATTTAGAGATTTCTCGGAAGCATCGTTTGGTTCCCTTATGTTGGACACAGTAGCTTATGTGGGCGATATGTTGTCTTTTTATATAGACTATCAAGCAAATGAATCTTTTATTGATACTGCTGTTGAATATGATAATGTTTTGCGGCTAGGAGAACAGGTCGGATATAGTCCAAGCCTTAGAGCTAGCTCTTCTGGCGTGTTGTCGATTTTTATATTGGCGCCTAGTGAACCAAATGGTACTGGCCCAGATGTAAATTATTTGCCAGTTTTAGTTAAAGATACTAAATTTACCACCAATACTGGTGATACGTATGTGCTAATTGATGATGTCGATTTTGCAAATAGTAATAATGAAGTTGTTGTTGCGACAGAGGATCAGGATACCGGTGTCGCAACTGGCTTTATTGTTAAGGCATATGGTCGAGTAATCTCTGGCGAGACTTTGGATGAGCTAGCTACTGTTGGAGAGTTTAAACGGTTTTTAACAGTGGCCGTTGCCGATGAAAATATTACAGAGATTGTATCGGTTACAGACACCGAGGGGCATGAATATTTTGAAGTACCTTTTTTATCACAGGATACGATTTATAGAACTGTAGTAAATAAAGACAATACTACGAGGGATTATGTTCCAAGTGTACTTGTTGCAACATCTGTGCCAAGGCGGTTTGTTACTTTTGTCAGAAACGATAAAACGTTTTTAAAATTTGGCTATGGATCTGAAGAGTCATTAAAGATAGATAATTTAACTCATCCGTCAAATGTGGTGTTAAAGATGCACGGCAAAGACTATGTGACTGATGAATCGTTTGATCCTTCAAAGCTTCTAGAAAATGATAAGTTTGGCGTCGCACCCGCAAACACTATCTTGAGAATTGTATATCGCTCAAATACATCTGATACTGCTAATACGGCAACGAACACTGTTGTCAATCCTGGTGATCCTATATTTATATTTCCTGATAATGCCGTTAATTTAAATAAAATTCGCCTTGTTAGAGATAGCCTGGAGTGCACAAACGAGCAACCAATCACCGGTGATGTGGGGTTGCCAACGATTAATGAGCTTAAACAAAGAATCAATGACTTATTTGCAACTCAAAACAGAGCAGTGACAGAGGATGATTATAGATCGTTAGTTTATAGGATGGAGCCAAAGTTTGGCAAAGTAAAAAGAGCTAGAATTATTCGAGATCATGATTCATTTAAACGAAATTTGAATTTGTATGTTACTTCCGAAGACAATGATGGTAAGTTGATTACATCAAGCCAGGTTTTGAAAAACAATTTGAAGGTTTTCTTACAACAATATAAAATGCTTAATGATACAATTGATATTCTTGATGCAAGGGTAGCAAATTTTGGTATTAGTTTTTCAGCCGTTGTCAATACAGACCAAGATAAATTTGAGGCTTTAAATGTAGCTATTAATACAATTAAAGACATCTTTGCCGAAAATCTAGACATTGGACAACCAATATATATTTCAAAGATTTATGATGTGTTAAATAATTTAGATGAGATTGTAGATGTTGTAGATGTCGAGATTGTTTCGAAAACAGGTGCTAGATATTCAGATTACTCTTTAAACTTTAGAGAGCATCTTTCTGCTGATGGAAGAATACAATATGCTCCGAATGATGTTATATATGAGTTGAAATACCCCAACTTGGACATTAAAGGAACTATAAGATAATGGCTATTAAAAGATATTACGCAGAAGCAGATAATACCATAACAAATGCATATGATACTGTTTTATCGGCCCGAGGCACAGGCTCCAATGCCGGCGCCAATGATATTCTTGAAGTGTTTTCCATTTATGGGCAGTATTCAACCAGCTCTTCAGAACTTTCGCGTGTTTTAATCAAGTTTCCAGTCACTGGCACGGCAGGAATCAAAGCAGATAGAACAGCAACAACAATTCCAGCTTCTGGTTCGAGCAGTTTAAAGTTTTATTTAAGGCTTTTTAATGCTCGTCATGACGAACAGCTGCCTGAAAACCTTACATTGAGCATATTCCCAGTTGCGAGAGCCTGGGAGGAAGGAACAGGATTAGATCTTGTTAACCATGGTGATAAAACCAAAGATGCAATCCCTGGCTCGAACTGGGACAACAGAACCAAGGGCGTTGCTTGGACAAGAGATGGTGGAGATTATATTTCTGGCAGTCAAAATTCTGCAGCTTGGTATACGGCTAGTTTTGTTACGGGATCAGAAGATTTAGAAGTCGACGTCACTGATTTGGTTGAGGAGTGGATAAGCACCTCCACAACAGCGGCCACCGCATCAATTAACGTAGCTCAGGGCACAATTGCTGTTGCTGGCGTTATGGACGACCTTGCTGCTGGACAAAAATTTGTCATTGAAGATTCTGCTGGTAGAATTGTAGAATATGTGATATCAAATACTGGAGTTGCTGGTGGAAAAGCGTCAGGAACAGCTTTATCAAACAGCGATACCCTTGGGGGCGCCACGTACACGTCAATAGCTGGCAGATCTGCATGCGCAGTCGGTGTTAATATAGAAAACCCAGATAATCAATATCAAATTTTAGTTCAACTGAAAGCAGCCATAGAAAGCGATGCCGGCCATGGCTCTGGCACAGACACAATAACAGTCTCAGGGCTCCCCGGGGCCGCAGACGGCAGCGCCCAGGGAATGACACTAACACAAGCCACGGCAACCCGCGCCGGTAATACTGGAATTACTAGTGGGCTAGCTAACGTTACGGCTGCATCCACTTTTACCGCGGGCGTTGGTTTAGATGATTACGGTTTTGGCATTATGGTTACAGGCAGTCAAGAGGCTTATTTCTCTAGTTCAATAGGTGACTCAGGTTCGCAGGTACAAAATACTGGTGGCATTACTAAGTCTATGTACACAAAGAGGTTTTTTGCAAGAAGTTCTGAGTTTTTCTTTAGGCGCCCAGTGATTGAGGCTCGATGGGAAGATAGAAAAACGGATGATAGGAATAAATTCTACGCTAGTAGTTCTTTATGCAGCACCGCTAATACACAATCGTTATATCTATACAATTATGTTGATGGACAGCTTACATCTGTTGGGGAGACTGTAAAGTGTTCTATCTACGCCAGCTCAGGTTCCGCACCATCAGGTTCCGCGTTAGTTACAGATACTAGCGCTTCGATGGTTGAAACAGGCATATATCAAGCGCAAGTTGTTTTTGACAACACAGGCTCTTACACTACCGTGCACGATATCTGGGCCCAGGCCGACGATGGAGGTGATTATCACACGGGATCGATAACTGTGCGCACAAGAACTTCGCAGACAACAAACACACAATCTCAATATGTAACCACAATTACTAATTTGAAAGATTCATATAGCCGAAAAAACACATCTGAGCGCATGCGCGTCTTTGCTCGAGCAAGAAACTTTACCCCAACAGTTTACACAGTTGCAAATAAGAATATTGAGGGAGAAACCATTGTTAGTGCTTCTTATTCTATTCTTAGAACAGTAGATGGCAAGGTCTTGTTCTCGCACGGTACTGGCAGCGCACCATATCACACCTATCTTTCATATGATACTTCTGGAAGCTATTTTGATTTTGATATGTCTCTTTTGGAGGCTGGCTATATGTACGGAATTCAGTTATCTTATTATATCGCCGGCGCCTGGAAGGATCAGGAGGAAATATTCAAATTTAGAGTTGAAGATTAACTATGAGCGGGAATACAAATGGGCATTAAAGACTTTTTTGATAAAGGGCATTCTTTAAAATTTTTAAAGAACAAATCACAAGATGATGTTCGTGAAGATTTAGAGTCTTCGCGCTTCGTTGATGCTTACGTAACTCGCCGCGAAAGATTTTTTCCTAATGTCGATTTTGCGACTGCATCAAACTTTGCTAATTTTGGATCAGCAGAGCTATATTATTCCCAGGCCATAGAGAGGATTTACAAAACGTATCCTTACGATGGTTCGTTGGCTGAAAAAATTGAATGGGAAAATAATAGCAACTACATAGACTTATTTGTATATGAAAATGATTATCCAAGAACAAATGGGTATATCACGATCAACCCCACTGCTTCATCTTATACCACAACGGAAGTCCACGACCCCACAGACTACATTTATAGTAGTAGTGCACCAGAATATGTTTTAATTAAGGGAGGCCCCCACCCAGACCCAAGTGGAGACTTTAAAAGCCCTGCATCCGCTGGCCAGAAACAAAATTCCACATCAAAAGCGAATATATACCATACAGCTAGTCAGCGAACAAATAATCTTGAGCTTGACCCCGTAAAGGGTATTACTGTAGAATATTGGTGCAAAAAAGATGGCTGGGTTACCGCACCTGACGGCCGTGCCGGCGCAATTGAATATTTCTTTAATGTTGCAAACACGGGATCAAGTGGTGGTGCATATGGAAATTTAAGAGCATATGCAAAGGGAACCGAGCCTACAGACATCTATATTGCTTATGACTCAGGCTCAGTTTCAATTTCTTCATCTTTCGATACGGGACTGTCGACGCTAGCTGATGGAAACTGGCATCATCATGCGCTTACCATGAAAAAGATTTCTGGCAAGTCGGTTAAATTTGATGGTATTGATGATTTTATATCTTTTGGACAGCCGTCAAATTTAAATTTTGATCCTGATGATGATTCGTTTACACTTTCTGCGTGGATAAAGACCACAAGTCACGGAAGTATCATAGGAATCAGCTCTGATTTTTCTGATGGAGACCCCGACGCGCAATACAGAATGTATGTCCGGGGCCCCGGCGCCACCGCCGGTAAATTATATGGAGCGGTCGGCGGAAATAGTAATGTTTCTATTTCTGATTCTGTTGTTAATGATGGAAATTGGCATCATTGTGTTCTTGTTAGTAATACCACCACTCACACGCTATATGTTGATGGCGCGCCACAATTAGATGCTGGAGTGTGCGGGTCAACAATGAAGCCTGGGTTTGATCTCCTTGTTGGAGCAAGAAGAGATGGTGGCTCGAACAAGGATATCGCTTTTCTTTTTGATGGTTATATCGATGAAGTGACTGTTTGGTCTGACGCGTTATCTGCTGCAGAGGTGACAGAGCTTTATAACTCTGGAACTTATATTAATCCAAAAAAACACTCAGTATATGTTGCAGATAACAGCAAGCTAGTGTCTTGGTGGGAAATGGGCGACGGCGCCTCGGCAAGTGACGTTACAACGATTCTAGACAGCGCCGGATCAAATATAGGCAATCTTTATAATGCCAACCCAGAATCTGGTGTCACAACAATCTCCAATTTCGAAAGCTATGGTCAGTTTGAGCTATATTTGGATGGAGAACACAAATCAACGAAGGCAGTTGGTGCAACTAGTCTCGGAGCAGTAGATGGTGCAATTGTGGGTGCTATTGGAGCCCTTGCAACGGAAAAAAGCGCCTCTTCTGCGGTTGGAAATATTTCTGCTGGTTTTTATGCCGGCCGCGGCTGGGGCAATATAGTTTCTGCATCGTTTGATGAGTTCCGTTATTGGAAAACAAGGCGTTCTGCGCAACAAATAGGAAGATATTATAAAGATCAAGTGGGCGCAGGCACCAACACAGATAACGTAAAATATGATAATACTGATTATTTGATTGATTTAGGTGTGTATTATAAATTTAATGAAGGTATACTAGGAAGCGCCAGTGTAGATCAAACCATATTAGACTATTCAGGTCGCATTTCTAATGGAGTTTTTGTAAATTATAGGGAATCTGGGGCGACTCCATCGAGAAATACAGGCTCCGCTATTGTTTTGGCCGACGCCGGAACCAAAGAATATAAAGATCCTATTTTATATTCTTCTCATCCGGATGTTGTTGCCCTTGCAGAGTCAAGGAAGATTCTTGGTGCAGTACACGATCACCAAAATGTGACGTCTTTATATCGCACCCTTCCGGCTTGGATTTCGGAGGCCGACGAAACACACTCGAATCACTTGAGACAACTAACCCAGATTATGGCAAGTTATTTTGATGAATTATTTCTCCAGATTCAGAGCTTACCCAGGATAAAAGACATAAACTACCCCTATGATGTAAACTTTGAAAAACCATTGCCATTTGCAGATAGGTTGTTGTCCACCCGCGGAACGGATGCTCCAGAGCTTTTCGCTGATGCTGATGCTTTGGCAAAATTTTTGGATAGAGATGAAAAGATTTTATTTGAGAAGAAGCTTTATGAAGTTAAAAATACAATTTATCAGAACATTTACAATAACTTAACTTATATTCAGAAGTCTAAGGGCACAGCAAAATCTATTAGAAACCTTTTAAGGTGTTTTGGCGTTGATGAAGAATTGGTGAGAGTTAACGTATATCCAAAAAATGAAACATATGAGTTTAAAGACAATGTTTCTCACATGGCGCTAAGAAAAAAGTATGCGGATTTTGATGATCCAGAGACTAGAATGAAAATAGAGTTAGGATATTCTAACGCTTATAGTGCCACTGTATATCAATACTATGATTCAAGTGACTCCAACTCTCTTTCTTTTATTCCTGCGTTTAATATGGATGCCACTGCAGAACCCGGATCGCTTGCCGCAACACTGGAAGCAGAGGTTATTTTTCCAAAAAGATCGATTAAAGATGATTTAAATTCATCGACTTATCCTGACAGCGCAGTTTCTTTGTTTGGGTTGCATCTCATTACTAGCGACACAGAAGAGAATATGAATCAAAATTTTAATTTTGCAGTCGATGACAGTGTTAATTTTCAAGTACAAGCTATAAAATCAGATGATGACAATAGGAGTGTTAAATTTAAGCTAGTAGGCGGTTCAGATATTGAAGAGCTTATAACCACTTCGTCTTTTAAGGGTGTGTATGATAATGAAAAGTGGAACCTTGCTGTAAGAATTAAACCAGTAATTCATCCTTTGGCTGATAAAATTTTATCACCAACAATCGTGGATTATACAATTGAACTATATGGTGTAAATTATATCTCTGATACGTTGCAAAATGAATTTACCCTGACTGCCGCCAACGGCTTAACCAAAGCTGCAGCTATAAAGTTTTTTGAGAGTGCGAAAAGAGTTTTTGCCGGCGCCCACAGAACAAGCTTTAATGGCGATCTTATAACACCATCTGATGTTAAAATTTCATCAGTTAGAATGTGGTATGATTATCTAGAAGATGAAGTTATTAGGGCTCATGCTCGTAATGCGGCCAGCTTCGGGCGCCTTCAACCATATAAAAATACATTATTCGGCGCCGGATCTAAGGGAGACTTGGACGCAGGCACAGCAGGCGCCCAAACTTTGTGGCAAGTACGAATCCCAGAGATAGAAACATTGCTTCTTCACTGGGATTTTACCAACGTAACTGGATCTGATGCGAATGGTCAGTTTGCTGTTGACGATATATCATCGGGGTCGGTAGATGATCGCACAAATAAACGCTATGGAGTTATGAGTGATATTAATACGTATCTATACCCTGCCCGGGGAGATCATTTTGTTGTCAGCACATCTGAAGCTGTTGATTTAGAGTTCGTGCCAACAGCGAAACAAAGACTGCCTGAGATCGCCAACAGCGATGACATGGTTAAAATCCTCAATCAACAGGATGATATTGTTTTCACGCGAGATACAACATACGTACAACACCTAATATCGGTTGAAAAGAGCATGTATCAGGTGATATCCGACAAGATGGTTAACATGTTTGGTACAATTGTTGGTTTTAACAACCTTGTTGGTGATCCAGTTAATAGATATAGACCATCTTACAAGCAATTAGAGAAATTGAGAAGCATTTTCTTTGAAGGTGTCGAAAATGAGCCCGATTTAGACAAGTTTGTTGAATATTTTAAGTGGATTGACGATGCGGTGACCTTTTTCATCTTTCAATTGATTCCTGCGTCCGCAAACAAGGTTGAATTCTTAAGAAACATGGTTGAAAGCCATATTTTGGAGAGAAATAAGTATTTTCACAAGTTTCCAACCATTGAAATGGACAAGCCAGAGCCATTTGAGCAGTTTAAAGGCATTAATGAGCTTCTATACAACTGGAAATATGGCCATGCGCCCGTCGGTACCGCCGCTGAAGGAACAATCATAACTTGCGCAGAAGCTCAACTGGTAGACACTAAAGATTTCACGATTACAGATGCTGCTGGCGTTACAACGACATATAACATTTCTATGGGCGGAAATATTGCGAGTAACACCGGTGCTTATATTCCTGGAACAACTACTTCTATTTGGTTTGGCGACCTCGTTGACCTCACAGCAGCAGGCGTTCGGGATCAAATCATTGCCCGAATTAGTGCTGGTACAGCCATCGGCTTCACCGCCGCGGCCAATGGAAACAATATTACTGTGACACAAGGTACTGCCGGATCCGATGGAAATAAAAGCTTCACAGAGCCAGATGGTGACACAGGTTTAGATTTTACCAACTTCACCAATGGAACGGGGCATGCTGAGAACACAAACTGTTTTTGGTGGAAAAATCGAGCAGAAAGAAGCGGTGTTTTGACTTCTGGTGATGCTTCTGTTGATAGTAATAAAGATATAATCTTAAAAACTATAATTACCGAGCTTTCAGGTAACGATACGCTAGCTTTGTCTTATGGATCCTCGCCAAAAACACAATATAGTGCATCATATTACTATGACAGGGCGCTTAGCAAGCTAGTTCACTTGGATTCTGATATTATTAAGTCGTATAAGGGTGGCAGTAACCCAGATGATCAGCAAAAGCCGGATTTTTATAAAGGTGTTATAAAATTCGGCAGTGATAATGACTTTGTTTGGCTTGATAGGGACCATGAATTACCGACAAAAGACTGTATAGACGAAATTATTCCGGATGCTTGGCCAAAAAACAAAAAAAGGCGAATTATTAAAGCATTTACGATGACGGCTGATGATTTATCAAGCTCAAATGCAGATGGTACTGGAAAAGACGATTATAAACCCACGGACGATAAGAGTACTCGTTTATTGCCGTTCAATATGTATTCAAGCTCTTTTGATAGCTTTAAAGCAAAAGACTACAACGCTGATTATGATTTATATTTTTCAGGTTCAACAGAATTTACAAATTATCATCACGATTCTTATCGACCAACGTTTGAAGTGCCAATGCAGGGCCCCTTTACAAACCAACATGTTGGAGGGAACCAGTATAGACATGCCTACTTGAATCAACCTAGTGTTACGGCAGGAGACGGTCCCGGTATTGATAATTTTGACAACAGAATGTCGCGCCCCGAAGGTTGGGCTTTGGTTATGGAAGGTTCCGGCGAGCTTTTAAGCGACAGCAAAGCTTTTGATATGGTTTTAGATTTCGAGGAGTCTATAGGCGCGATATCTAAAGTTCTTGTGCTTGATATTCCATTTTCAAGTGAATATAATATGCCACCAGAAATGTCTGGGTCCAGCCCCACATTGGGCGCCTCCGAACCCCCCGCGCCAACAGGAGATGATCCATCTGAAGAAGACCGATTTGTTAATATAACAAATCATCATACACTAGCTGGAGCATCAGAATCAGGATGGAAAATAAATCAGCAAGGCCCATCATCGGCTAATTCAGGCCCACTAACTGGCGACGGCTCAGCATATTATGCAGTTGCAGCGCCTCAATCAAATTTAGATGATTTAGGAAGAATATTTGGTCTGCGCACCCCAATGGTTGATTTATTGGATGCAGATTATACACCTTCCAGCGGGGATACGGCATATTTAGAGTTCAAATATCACATGTATGGCCTACCACACGGCAATTTATCGGTTCAATATTCATATGAGTCGGATTTTTCTGATGGGGGTGTTGATCTTACAACAGTATGGGACTATGGCGGCACAAACACCTCTGCAGTAAGCTTATCTGGCCAACAACAAACTTCGCAGGATGCTGATTGGAAGACAGCGCGCATTGACTTGGACAGTCTTGCAAAAACTAGGTTTTTTGTTAGATTTGTGTACTTTTCTCCTATTATACATAATGCTGATTGTGCTTTAGATAATATACAAGTCGTTATCAACGCCGGCTCAACCACGGAATCCGATAACCAGTTTTCGAACGTAACCAATCACCATACATTTACCGGAGCGTCAGAATCTGGGTGGAAAATAAACCAGCAAGGCCCATCATCGGCCAATTCAGGCCCACTAACTGGTGATAATTCAACATATTATGCAGTTGCAGCGCCTCAACCAACTTTAGATGATTTGGGAAGAATATTTGGTTTACGCACTCCGATGATTGACTTGTTGAGCAATGCAGATTTTGTAAACCTTGGAGAATCCGCCGCGTATCTTGAGTTTAAATATCATATGTATGGCTTGCCTCATGGTAATTTATCGGTTCAATATTCATATGAGTCAGATTTTTCTGATGGAGGCACTGATTTTACGACAACATGGGATGTCGACGGCACTCAGTCTTCTGCGACAAGCTTATCTGGCCAACAACAAACTTCGCAGGCTGCTGATTGGAAGAGAGGGCAGATTGATATAAGCAGCCTCATAAAAACCAAGTTTTTTGTTAGATTTGTGTACTTCTCTCCCATCATACACAACGCCGATTGCGCTTTAGATAATATAAAGATTCTTACTACCGGGTTTACTGCGCCTTTTCCTGCTCTCGGGCCATATGGCTCTCTTAGACTGCTTCACCCGACCCACGATGACCACAATCGCCCATATGCGGTTCACACAAGAGAAGAGCTAGCAAAACGACCGGTCAATATTAGAAATATTCAGATTGGTTCTTTGACACCAGCCCAGCTTGACTCTACTGATAAAAAGAATCACATGATAGCTAGCATAGTTGGACCACGTGAGTATTTTGGTAGTGTTTTACCAGCGACTAAAGCAGGCAATTATTATAATCGCTATGAATATGTTAATACGTTTGGTCGCGAGGCGAATGATCCTTATTTTGTTAAGAAAGAGGGCGATATATATGAAGCTTCGGACGCTGGTGACAACTCTACGGAACCCTCAGGAACATATCAGCAAGAAATTGCTAGCATGTATCTTACAACGCTTGGAGATACCGGCTTAGGTGCTGGATATACCCTCGCCGCATCTTCTTTTGGCACCGAGGGGCGCCTTCTTTCACCAGCACGTGGCAAAAATTACAAACTACCAGATAGAACTGAGTTTGAGGCATGGAAATACCGTGTTGTTGTTGGTTCTGATGTTATTCAGCACCAAAAGAACAAAACGCGGTTTGTTAATCGCTTTTCAAGCCCTGGTGATATATTAGATTCTTCGCGAGGGTTCTTTACAACGCCTCATGAGGTTTTTGCTGTGCACAATGCACTTCCGTGGAGAAATTACCATCTGCGCAAGCATTGTCATTCAATGTTGGCGGCACATTCTGGGAAGTTTGGTGTTAGCGCACATTCTCAGTTTGCTGATTATTCTAACACCTCCTCAGCAACACCAGGCGTCGCATTTGACCAAGTCGGGTCGACCGCTCACGGGAGAATCTGGATCAAAGACTGGAATAAGCTTCCTTCTGTAGCAACTCGAGAGGAGGCTATAGCTGAGGGCCCCCACTTAACTATGTTTGATGCCGGCGGAAATAAAGCAACTTTTAACTTTTCATCAGCAGTGCATGATGCGAACGATGATTATGCTAGCTTCCCCTATCTTGTTGAGCTTGGCGATGATTTTGTAGATACTCTCGGGCGCCTGGAACAAGCAATACTGGTTGCTTTTGGCAACACCAACTTGATTTTGGTGGGCAGCCTCCAAGCCCCGGCAACTCAGGGATATTATGATGAATATTTGGATAAACGAGATTATTATTGGACCATTCTCTCGGAGATAAACTCTGTATTAGGTTATATAGATTTGATGCAGGGCATACCAGGCTCAGTTGGCAATCAGCCAATTATTTGTGCAGTATCGTCATCCGCGCTGGTTGTTAATGGATTTTATGGAGGTAAAGATGCTACGTCTAGAGTATATGAAACAACAACACTAGGTACTACTTTCGGAAGCTCCGCTGATGGATCGCTGGCTGCAGCTGAAGAGTCCCCCACAGGAACAATTCATAAAGAAGATTATAGCATAACGTCAGGATCAGCTAGTAATTCTAGCGATAAAGTTCACCGAGCCTCAGCACACAAGAGACACAGAAACCGCGGAGACAGATTGGTGTATGGCAAAAATGTAGATCAAACCCTAGACTCTCTCTCAACCAGTGGCGGCGGCATTGCACATGGCTCTCAATATGATAATGCATATGTTAGCCACACTATCCCGCGAACAAATGATCAGGTTGCGTGGATTAAGGCAATTGCAGAACTTGATCTGAGCATTTTTGAGCAATTAGATCCGAATAGTCCTACATATGGCGACATCGAGGCCATCGTAAAGTCAGGAACGGGCCGCGCGATACCATATCTGGGGATCGAGCAAGGCACCGAAGTGGGAAGCTAACAATGGGGGTTTGGCATGCAAAACTATAGTCGGCTAACTTATTCTTAACGTAGAGGCAGAATTTATATATAATCTATTTACTTAGTAGTTAAGGGAAGACATGTCTAAAACAGAAACAACATCAAGCGGTATTACCTTCGGCAGAACTACCTCAAGAACTCAAGTAAGCGTACGAGTTGTGGGTGCTGATGCTAGAAGCCATGCGGATCCGCAATACAATGACGGCACAAACTCAGTATATCCTGTGTCGGATTATTCTGGTATGAATACTTTGACGAGGGATCCGATTTATTCATCTGCAGCCGCAGGATCGGTTCTTATAACTATAAATTCAGCGAACACAACTCAAGATGTTGATGCTTGTCCTCCGGTTCGCTCGATTGTTGGAGATAAGCTTACATTTGTTGACAGAAATAGATTTTACACTTTTACATTCGGTGGCGCAGGAGCAACAGATGTGGCCGCAACAGCTAAATTTACACCGACAGCATCGCGAGCCCGTGGAGAAATTGCCTTCGAAGGCGCCGTAGCTAATGGCGGTACAGTTGAATTAAGGGATGCTGATGGAAATGCTGTAGTTTATGTATTTGACACCTCTGTCGATACAGTCGATGGTAGCAAAAATGGTAGTGGTCAAGTTATAGTCGGTATTGCTAGCAACGCACGCACCCCCCCGCTCACTGCAGCTGCAGCCGATGCAGCTGATTTTTTGCTGGCTGTTAATGCGACAACAGGAAATACTGGCAACAGCCTCACGCTTAACATTACTGCGGAGTCGGAAGGTACTTTAGCTGGTGATCCGCTCACCGGAACGGATGCTGCGTCCCGCGGAAACATAATTAAACTAACTCAAGACAACCCAGGCATTGCTGGTAACGCAGCGATCAAGCTTACTAATACTGGCGACTATGTTCATGCTACATATTTTATAGGCGGTAGGGGCTTAAGCCCTGGATATATCCACGGCGCCACCTTAACATTCAAAGATGTTCTAGGAACGAGATATTCGGCAACTTGTTCAGCTGGCACCGCGGCCGCAGCATCTTTTGAGTTTAGCGCGCCCGCCGTGAAAGCCTCGACAGTGACTTTTGAAAGTACTAATGGCACTATAGTGGCATACGAAGCTGTTGGAGATTGTGATGATATACCCACTGGAGAGTCTAAGCGTATTGACTTATCATCAACATCTAGCGTGCAGACGATATATTATCAACAAGGTCCCACTGCAGCCCAGTCAGCTTTAAACCTTATAACAGCCATGTCCATAGGCCATGGCGCCGAAATTTTAACCTCCGTTAGTGACGCTGTTGTAGCTTTAACACAAAGAGTTGGTGGCACGAATGGAAACACAACCATATCGTGCAGTACAAATTTTACTAATAGTATTGTGAATGGAGGAAGTTACACAACAAACACAGTGGGCGCCCTCGCGGATGGTACTAACCTAACCTACACTCAATCCACTGCAACCAAAATTGGTGTTAGCGGAATCACCACGACTAGTCACTTGGCTAAAGCAATTAAGGAATCATTAAATGAGGCAGCTCAATATGGAGTAAGCTCCTCTTCTCGCAGCACCGCCGCCGGCGCGCTTTTAGACATTGAGACCATTACAGGCGACAATGAATATGTTGATGTAACGATGAAAACTGCCGGCCAAAAGGGAAATATTCCCATTAATGGAACATTAATTACAGATGGTCACGTGAGACTTGGCAAGACTTGTGGAAAAATTGTTATTAATTCAATTGCGGGCATGAGCACTGATGATGCTTTTGTCATAAGCGATGTTGCCGCCTCGCCAACCGCTTTCGATGCGACGTCTTTTACTGGCTTTGGTGGCGAGGCAAATAAAGAAGCCACTGCTCTCGCCATCGCGGCCGCAATTACCGCAAACTCTGTGGTAAATCCTTTTTTGACGGCTCAAGCAAGCGGACACGAAATCATTATATGTGCTAAGACCAGTGCTGATGTAGGAAGTCCCTGTACTAGCCAGGGTTGTGATGAACCTGTCATCGCAATAGGTTGGATACCAGAAACAGACGACTGTGGCGCGGATCCATGCTCGGATAAACCTCTGGGAATGGTTATAATTCAGGACAAGGGTAATAAAAAAGATAGCGGTATCGATGATCAAGTTTTAGATGATATAGGGGAATCTGGTTTTGACGAGGGCGCCAACGTTCTTGATGTCACAGAGGCCGGCGATGTTGGCGCCGCCGGAACGACTGAGGCTGTGGCGGAAATACTTGCAGATGCAATTACTGACAAGGCCAACGAGAGCTTTATTGTCAAAATACTTCCCGAACCTACTAAAATTAAAGGCGGGATGCCTGTGTCGGAGGTGATATTACAGGTAACTTCGACGTCAGAAGGAGATCTTGTAGGAGGCGGTTTTGAGGACAATATATACGTTGAGCCTATATACGCTGAACCTACATACGTCGACGGGGATCCCACTTTTGATTTCGAAATCACGGTCGGCGATGATCCAGATCAACCGGTGGTCTACGAGACCGGCGGAGGCAACGGCGATAATGGCGACGACGCCCCCGATTCAGGCGAGAATCAAGGGGTCGACGATACTACGAAAGATGATAAGGCGCCTTTTTCGCAGGACAAGATTTATTTTCGTGGCGGTATCGATGCGCCTTACTCGCGCCGATGTAATTTACTTCAGGCTGGCTCTTCGGGAGATTATGATAATCAAAACCCATCGTCAGTGCAAAATATTAATCCAAATGCGGCTGGATTATATGGGTTTGCCTCTGGACCTCTTGAAAACGATGCAGATTATTTAAATAATTTGTTATTAAACAGAAATGGCCCTTATGAACATCCGATGTGGAAGCAAATACGAAATGCTGAACATAAGTTAGCTAGAAACCATCGAGCAAATAATATTATTTCTGTTGATCCTTTGGGCCCCGCGGGAACTACTAAAAAAAGTAATGAATATTTTAAGTGGCCTGGGAATACAAAAAGCCCTCCCACGATGCCAGGTGAGGACGATTATCCACATCACATAATTATAGATTATCCTTCACCGAAAGATATTCTCGAAACGGATCCGTCCAGCTTCTTGCCTCCGGTTAAGCTTACGCTTGCAACCCCCAGATTTACATGTAATGGAGGTGTTGAGTCAAATACAAGATATTATTATGAGCCACCGGTTGTTACTAGGCATAGTCCATTTGTTTATCGGGTTGATGATGTTCGAGATCTCGCCGCCGACGCGGAAACTGTCACAGCTGTTGTTCGTAGTACGCTGTTTAATGGTTTGCATTTTTTCACAAATCCTGAAATGAACGAGATTCATGGAATTAGCGATGGTGCTACTGTAGATCTTGAGGCTGGTCGACATCTTCGAAACAAAGAAGTGTATGGTTTTTTCTACGCTAGCGCCCGAGAGCTTCAGGAATCACGAAATTTCTTATTCAGAGAACAAATATTTCCCAAAGAAGTCAATACATTTAGAACGCTTACACGACAGCGCTTGAATTACGAAGAGGTGCGTGGCTACCATGAAAATGGCATGCATCGCCGACTTTCCCACATAAGAAGTTTCTGGCGAACAAATAAGTGTGATAGAATAAGACCATATCATCTTAGGCCCCAAATAGGCAATCGCAGCATGCTCGTTGCACAGACGCCCTATAGTTCAATCAACCACCCATGGGCATTGCCATGGCACGGTGTTTGGAATACTTACCAGAAAGATGGTCAGTACATCGAGGGTTGGGAAATGTCTCATGGCTTATATTCGAAGCCAGATCTTGCTGCCATGCAAGCGTTGAACCCTCTTTGGCTTCCCGTGTATGGGCAACCATGGTTTGGGTCTGGAATTGCTGTGTGGTATAATAGCTTCAAGAAAGAGGACGCCATTATTCAATTTGGGGACTTAGATGTACCTGGTGAATCCCACCCAAACATATACGGCGTTGGTTATGCTGAAATTACTTGTTCTGTAATTACAAAAGCTCATCTGATTCACGAACCAAAGATTGGGCCTGATTTTGACTCGGACGGTACCCCGGACTTTACAGATCCAACACCAACAGCTTCTGTACCAGCTTACGAGGCTAAGGATTGGGTTGGGCCAAACGGCGCTGCAGCAGATGACGCCATCACAAAAGACTATATAATCAATCAAAAAATGGACCACCAGCCATATGACTTTAGCTTGATAAGCATGTGGCCACTAGATTGGCCGGCCCACATAGCTACTGTTGAAAGACTGCCTTCTGAGTTCACCATTTCCAGCGCGGGGAAGTCGAAATTCGTGTGGGGAGAAAAGGAAGCGCATGGCCAGTGGACACCATATGGTGGTCAATATTCACGTGGCCACGTTTGTTTGGGTCTGGCACCAAATCGGCTTGGGACGCCCTATAAGTGCGATGGACAAACCATTGATGAGGATGAGTGCAATAAAGAATCTGATCCCTTCGCTTTTGGCAAGTGTCAGGATAAATGGCCAACATCAGTTGATTGGTTTTTAAAAGGCGCCCCCAAACCCCCTACTGAGCCGATAGATATTATAGCCCTCAAGGGCCTTGACCACCTCACCGGGCAATACAGGAATGATCGAGACGTCGAATCTTCCCCACCCAGCTTTCGAACAGGTGCAGCAGGAGAGCTAATTTATAGCACAAAGCCTACAATTACTTTTTATAAAAGAGGTCCTGTAGAATTCGATCCCCCGGGATATCCCGCCGGAAACGTACCATCCAAGGCAAACATGGCCAGTGACTACGGTGGTATCCTGGACGGCAACGACGACGCGACCGAACTCCTCCCGGGCCGTTTTGTATATCACTGGACAACGAACAGACATCACGTTATGCACGCAGACAAGGTTTGGCTCACCGATACTCAGCTTGGTTATCAAACTTCGACAGCCAGCTTTCAGTTTCTTCGCCACGCATGGCCATATTTTCAGCCGCTATGGAGATTAGATGAGCTTTCTGAACGCGCCCCAATGCATAATACGTATTTAGAATTCGTGTCTGATATAACTCCGATGTCTCGAGACTATTCTATATTGCCAGAGTTTAGGTTGTCTCTTAACCAAGAAGAATATGATGAAGTACTTCGCGAGGCGTCAGAAAAAGATGTTCCCGTTTATGTTTTAAATTCCAGAAAACGACTCATAAGAAACTTATATAAGCCGGTGAAGCATGTGGCTAATTTTTTGAATTTAGAGGGTGTGCGCACGAAATATAAACAAGAGGGCCCGGAGCTTAACCAAGTTGGGGAAGTGAACATCAATGTCATTTCTCAAAGTGCAGCCGATGTTGAGTTACCATCTAGTGAGCAAGTCTATCATTATATACCAGCCGGCGATGTTGTAGAAACAAACTATAATCAGGATCCTGTGGTAGAAAGCTGGAGGACTGATCCTGTAAGCGTGAATTTTTATGAGCGCCACGGCCATACTGAGGCCGGTGAGAATTTTGCTAAATTGCTAGAACAAGACGATAAAGCGTTTATTGCGGATAAAGAAACCGTCCCTTCGACGGTTCGTCTTAGTTTTCGAGCAATTAAAAAGCTTTTACCTTATAAAGATTTTTATCCTGTTAATCGTACTATAACTCTAGGCGCCCAGCTGGCTGATGTATATACATCTTCAATTAGCCACGATCCTGATGTATATGAGCGCTTGAAGTATACATCATCTTTTACCCCTCATGCTGAGATTCTGGAAAATTATCCTAAACTCACCACAATTGCAGCTGCAGCAACTCAAAGTTTTATAGAGCCTTTGTTTGCCCCGGGAATTATGTATAATTCTATCAAATCTGGGATTGCAGTTAGTTATCCGCTCTATCACAAGCCCCCACGTTATTATGGAAATCCAAACATTGTTTCGGATTTTGGCCCCTATGCGCACGACACCCGCGGCGGCACTTCGACAGGACGATTTTTGAGTTCGAGCGCCGACGGCGCCTCATGGGATGTCTCTGGCGACGCTACGGTATGTGAGGCAGCCGGCAACTGTGGTACCTGGCCACATAGCCACGACCCAAAAAAAACTATTAGTATGGGATATGGTTCTATGATGGGCGTTGCTTCTGCAATGCCAACGTTTTTGATGAGCAAACACAAGTATCAGATGCCATTTGAGGCTCTTTATAACCTAGATGTTCTTGAAGGCGTATATTCTAATCTAGCTAACAAGCTTTCTGATGGAAATATATATATGGTTGATGATTTTTTTGATAATGATCGCGGCCACAATGTGCAGGGGAGCCTTGCTAGCGATCCTCATGCATGGACCACTGCTACTGGATCTGCGACACTCGTCGCCACCGACTGTTCCGCCGGCGATTGTGGCGTCAATAATGAAAAATTTATAGTTTATCTTTCGGCGTGGCCGGCCTATGCCAAATTTTCGTTTACGGCGAAAGCCTCCCCGGCTGTCCCAACGATTAGTCCAAATGAAGTAGTTATTCAATATGCGTGGAATGATGATGAAGCTGTTCGTGCAACGAATATAGCAGCTGCCATCAACACACATGCCACTGGAACTGCCGGCATGAACCCTACATCAGGAAAGGGATCTTATTTCGTGGACTATTGGCCCAACACGGGCCCCGGCCGCAGCAATCAAATTTTGACGGCTTCTGTGTCTGGGGCTGTTGTAACCATACATAGCGCGCACTCATTGTCGCTTGAACAACAGCGATTGATTCAGATTTCAGCTTCCTCAGGCATCTCGAACCTCGAGGGCGCATTTAAGTGGTATTTTGGGACTGTGGGCCTCGCAGACCAGCAATCACGCGAGTATCCGACCCATCGAAATACTTCTGAGCATGCGTTTAGGCCACACTTCTCCCCGACTGGTGAAATGGCCGGCTTTTCGCACCCCGGATCATACAATATTGAGCGAAGAATATATGAATCTTCAATTAATAACTTTTTAGCAGAAACAATAAATTTCTTTATTCAAAAAACTACCGATGGTCTTGGTAAATATTTTGATCTCCGGATGCCTATAGCGGTTTCTAAGCCAGCGCACCCAACCATTAAGGTTGAAAGAGGTACCACATATTACATGACCGTTAATTTGTACATGGGAGAAAGTCATGTTATGTGTGAGGGGCCACGTTTTGCTGATGTGCCATATATTAGGGATTTTGCTAGTGCATCGATGCGAGGCGCCTTCTTTGGCCCCCCGATGGAAGTTGTGCACCGTAGTTTCTCCGATGGCGGCCCAAGCTCTTCGATGACAAATCCATTATCTAGTATATCTGGCGCGACAACCAACCCGGGTTACGGAATCTATCAAGGCTGTGGCGACAACGACTTTGGAAGCACCTGCGACAACGGCTTAATTGATAATATTACAGATCCTGCATACCACCATGTAACGCCGCCTTATTTTTATGGCCCATCGTCGATAGTTATGAAATATGAAGCCACTGAGTCTGAAATTAATATTGTAGACCTTGTGGCAAAAATCCGGGATCAATCTTTATATTTTGAAGAATATATTACAGGCCTGACTGGATCCGATGTTGCGGGATATTCTTCTTTGCGATTTCCATCATCTTCATTATGTCCTAAAATACCAACCCCGGAATCTGTTTCAACAGGCTCCGTTGCGAGAATGAAAATTGAATCTAGTTTTGATATTTTTGGTGGAGCAGGGGGGCATGGCATGTCCACTGCACCTGGCGTTGTGCCGCAGTTAATCCCAGTTCAAAGTCTCCCAGAATTTCGTGATTCTGAGCCACAAACGCACGTTTGGGCCATGATGCCAAAGTGGGTATGTCCTGTTTTAGATTTTGGTCTCCCGGGAACTATAGTTCGTAATGTAAAAAACTATCGTGATTTTGGTTATGCCATCACTGAGGCCGGCATGTATGGCGAACATGAAAAGATTTATGATAAAAAGATCAAAGGAACAGTTCCTTATTATGATTTTCTGTCCGGCCGCTCAATGTGGTTGGGCTATGGTGTTGATCCCTATAGTAGAGAAGATCTAGAATATATGAAGACTCATTTCACAAATATGGAAAAGATTTATGGCCTTGTAAACAAAGATAGCGCCGACGTCGACCTTGCTGTATTAGAAAAAGCCGGGTTAACATTTGCCATTACAGATCCAACACAAGATCGCGCATCCCTCGAGAAAAAAGGAATATATTTTCAGATATCTGAAGCATTTCCAGAAAATTATAGTCCAGAAATATCCGATGCGACCGCTTTTGCAACAGATCTTGATAGCGCTGCAGCAAAATCTGGGTATGTCACTACTAGAAGCGAAGTATTTTCTGAGGGCGTAACTGGGTCCTTGGTGGATCTATTGGGCTTTAAAGATTATGCCAGTCCAATGCCAATTGGTAAAATTGCTGCAAAAAAAGTCATATCTGAGGCAATTGTTGCAATTCCTTATTTTGAAGAGCCGTGGTATGTTGATATGGACTTTGCTTCGCCAGTATCTATGAAAAGCCAGCGTCGGACTATCGCTGGAACGCTACAAGAGGCTATTATACCAGGAAAATATTTCTTAAAGATCGATCCGATTTTATTTGAGAATGCCCTTAGTGTATTACTGGTGGATCACTTAACCACTCCAGGATCTGAAGAAAACGAGAGGTGTAAAAAAACATGGGTTGACTTTAAACACGCTTTAGGGCACGTTGAAAAAATGGATCTTGGCAGAATGATAAAGAGACTAATTGGTATTGGTACAACCTCTGGAGATCCAGGACGCGTTGGGTATATGCTGCCGCCAGAATTCGATTTTATTAATAATTCTGCAGTGTCGCCGTTCCAAATGGTGCTTGCCCCGTTTCAACATACTTTAGATCGAGTTGATTTGATGCATATCTGGCAAAATTTGATGCCTGATGTTTCATTACGTGCCACAAAAGTTAAAAGTGACGTTATTTTGCAGCCAGGTGTTCAAGTTCTTTCTGGGTGGAGTCCCGATCTTTTGGGTTCTGGCTGGGCGCCCCCGGGCTCTCCGGCCGCCGCCGCCGGCACCGATATTCACGGGCCCGCGCGCCAAGCATTTGTGGATAGCAACGTTGGACAGTTTTTGAATACTACAGCAATAAACCTTGTATTACAGGGAAAGGCTTTCAATGGATATATATCTAAAAATCGTCCAAAAACCTCAGCGGAATATTTTGAAAAATTACGTTGGATGGTTTTTAAAGTAAAACAACGGGCAGCTCAAGATTATGGCAAATATCGCGAAAGACAGATTGATGTGGCTTTAAGAAATCAGGGAGTTAATAGAGCTGCAGCCGGCTCTGCTTATCTCCATCAGGTAGATTCTCTTTCCACTAAGGAACTTTATGGTGCAAACTGGCCTTATGATTATTTTTCATTACTTGAGAAGGCTAAGATAGATATTGAATATGAGGTTATTAAATAATGGAGTTTTTTAACAAAAAAGAGGAAGTTATTGATCTCCAGCTAACTCAATTTGGCCGGCACTTGCTGTCTAAAGGTAAATTTAAGCCCGTTTATTATTCTTTTCACGATGATAATATTCTATACAATATCGAACTTCAAAATTTAAGAGAAGAACAGAATAATTCTCAATCAAGAATTGAAGAAACTCCAACCATGAAAGCTCAAATATCTTTTTCTAGCTTGGAGAAAGAGTTTTTGAAAAATTACAACAAGGTTCTTTCCGGGCAAGAAAAAACAGGCGGCAAGAGCCAGCAACCGACGGCAATTAAAAACTATGCACTTCCTCAACCAATTGGCACTTCAGACATTAATAAAGAAAATGCGCCTGCAATGTCAGTTCATTTTCTTAAAGGGAAGCTTGAATCGATGACGTCGTCCTTAACTTTAACTGCAGATGCTGGAAAGAATACATTAAAAATACCGCAACTGGAATCAGAGCTGGAAATTGAATATATTCCAACCGATGTGACTGATTTTTATGAAACTGAAGATCCTGGTGCGATTGTTGGAGTTGTCACTAGAGAAGAAGATACATATTTTATTATTAAACTAAATGAAGAAAACGCTCCTTTTCAAAAGAAGAATTTTGATATTGAAGTATTTGATATTGTTCAAGATAAAGATGATGCAGGCAACAACACTACAGAAACACTCAGACCGCTGGAATTTATCAAGAATCAACCTTTTGATAAAGAATTTGACTTTATTAATATCTCTCAGCCACCTCTAACGCAGGGAAATGTTGCTTATTATTTCGATTTATTGGCTGATGACGAAATTAATGAAAAGATTATATGTGATTTAGACGTTGATATGACGAAAAAAGGCGTTTTTATTGACAAGAAGCTCAAAAATTGTAAAATTTTGGAAGAAGAAGAGCGCAAAAAGGTTTTTGATATCTATGAACCAGAAACCGACGATCCAGGGGAGGTTTGCTGATGGTATATGACCTCACCGGAGGCGCGGAGACCACGGGCCCACCGCAAACAAATACGGATCCTGTTGGAAATACGCCTGTGGACGTCCTCCACAGCGCCGCCAGGGCCGGAACCACGCCGGTGTTAGATACCCTTGTCGGCGGTATTCTACCACATGTGCATATTAAAAATGTTCTTATTGAAGATGCTACTGAAGATAAAGACGGTGGGCCGGCAAAATATAAAATTTCAGTACAAATGGAGCTTTATCAACGCAAAGATGAGCTGCTTACTAAATCATGGCTCAATGATATAGACTTAGATCTAACCGATGGCCCCGAAACAATAACCAGTATGTTTGATTTTTTTCGGTTGAATATAATAACAGTACAGTCAAGAAAATATGTATATATGATGCGAAAGCCCAATCCACTACCCAACCCCGGGGATGAAAAGTGGGATGATGATAAATCGATTTTTCTGCACAAGGCTTTGAGCGCAGATCGCGATCCATGGTCTGATCCAAAAGCTTTTGCCGGCGGGAAGGCGGGAAGCTTGAATAAACACACTGCAATGCCTCTCCCATCCGTGTTTCCTGCGCTGCGCAATCCAGACACCGCGCACAAGGAAGGCATCAGGGAGGAAGTTCACAATGGTCATGTTTATTATGCCATACCTTTGACTCATGAGTTTTATTGGAGAGATTCAAGTGTTTCAGTTAACCGAAATTTAGGAATTGCGGCGTATACTAGTTTAGATTTGGCAACACACCTAGCAAGCATTAATCCACTTGCAGAGGAGTATGCTGATCAGCTAAACATGGAAGGTCCTATTTCTGCCGAGGTTATTATAAAGGGCGGAAAGATTGTTGATACTAGAGAAGTGTTTGTAAACCTTCAAGGGCGCCCCTGGACCGGTCCCGTACACTATCATGGACCCAACAACCCAGTGCCAGGAGACAATTATCAAGGATATATGACTGGTGAGTTTCATTCGCCGGATTTAGAAAACGAAAAGCTTGAAGTTGCAACGTGGCCAAACACTCTTGTGCAGGATTTTACGGATCCGCTTGATCAAAAAATACCAGATCTCTTCGGGGAACCTAGTCCCGATGCAGTATCTAATATTGGTCCAAATTATAAAAAAATAGAAAAAGAATTGGGAGTTATTCTTAGTCCACTTCAAAAAGAGGCGAAAAAAGACTTCGCGAAAGATAATGACACAGAATATTCAAAGCTTTATATTTCTCGAGACTCTCAGGGCGCTGTACATGGTATGTTTTATATTGATATTTATAGTTTGTTAAAAAATAATTCGCAACTATTCCCCTATTTGAGTGATTTGGCCCATATCAATTACAATACCGTATCTGAGATATTGGAGAGCAACAGAATTATTGAACTTTCTCTTAAGAGAACGCGAGTTAACAGTACGCATGGTATCGATGGTTATGAGAAGTTTGAGAACGATAAAGTTCATGAGGAGCCGATACGAACAGTTGCGTGCATACAAGACGTAGTGTGGGGAACAGCAGAATCTACATATAATAATGTTGGAGATCTTCGAGAAAAACACTTTGTTTTATCACCAAGCACAAATGCTGTTGATTACACCAGATACTTTGTTTTTAGTGATTATAATATGGTTGCTCAAGCTGTTGGCTCTTATCAATATCAAGTAGAACTGAATTTTCTAGATGGTACACAATACTGGTTGCAGCAAAAATTACAAAAATATATGAAATTAAAAGTGGAACTGGAAGCATATTATAAACTATCAACATCCAACGCCAAGCTTCCTCCTGCAACTATAATTTCTACATTTGGAAATCGCAGCACTGAAACTGTGAAAAATATTTTTAAACCTTATTATGATAGTCGCTATAAGCGATTTCGCAGTGAGTTTTTTGCCGCAGCGGGCGCCATTCCCTTTACAACTTCAAGCGGGGTGGGGATTTGGAAGAGGGCTGCAGATGCGATGAAAGAATATCGCCTAACTTTCCGCAGCGGCGCGCCAACAGCCTGGACAGCTGACTCGCTGGGGATGAAATTTGAAAAGCTAATGCTCCCAGGGCCAGAAGTGAGTGGCA
>Ga0098039_1000073_pt1 | contig 51472 bp, 62 predicted proteins | sample 6_EtaG_FD_75047 | JGI IMG/M metagenome (GOLD analysis project Ga0098039, IMG submission 75047) | Marine viral communities from the Subarctic Pacific Ocean - 6_ETSP_OMZ_AT15160 metaG | ecosystem: Environmental > Aquatic > Marine > Oceanic | place: Pacific Ocean | collected 2015-01-08 | reverse complement strand
TGCACTATTACATGCCAAGGGTTATAGAAAAAGTTACACCCTGGGGGGCTATGGCTCCTGCTGTACAGTTCTTTTCTGAAGATTCTATGAGCAAGGTCTGGAGACTGACCGATACCTACGGGGGAAAACTGGTAGAGAATATTGTTCAGGCTATCGCCAGAGATCTCTTATGCTGTGCCCTGGCCCGGGTAGAGTCGAGTGGTACCTATAAAACGGTATTGCATGTTCATGATGAAATAATTGCAGTAGCCAAGAAAGGTACTGGAAGTGTTGAGGATTTTGGCCGGATCATGGAACAGAAACCAGAATGGGCTGAAGGAATTCCTATCGAGGCTGAAGCATGGAAGGGCCAAAGGTATAGGAAATAATGGGGGCTCCTGTTGTATATCGGGGGTGTATCTTGTGCGGTAAACCCTTTAAGTCTTTAGCTATAAGCTCTATTAGAACATGTGAGCCGTGCAGCTCCAAGCTACTGAAAGTATCTTTATTTCGGGATACTTAGGGTCCAGGAAGGTTTCAATCGTCCATTCTCGTGAGCCTGAGCGTGCTATAATTTAAGCTTATGGCCCTATCTGAGTCTTCCGAGCAACAAAAGGTAGTCTCGTACTTCCGCACTCTCTACCCCTGGATTCTGATATTCGCTATCCCCAATGGGGGTTTAAGGAATCCAGCTGAAGCCGCCAGGTTGAAAAAGGAAGGGGTACTAGCTGGCGTTGCTGATTTGTTTATCGCGGAACCCAGGGGAAACTATCACGGGCTATTCCTGGAAATGAAAAAGAAAAAAGGATCTTATCTTAGCGTCAAGCAAAAGGATTTTAGAAGTCAGGTAGAAAAGCGCGGTTATAAATTTGAAGTGGGGCGCGGATTTCTTGACGCAAAGCAAAAAGTCCTTGCCTACCTGGTAGAGTAGACAAGGATTTTTTTAAGCAGACTAGCTTTGGTTATGTTTTCGTAACATCTCCAGAAAAAACTTCTTGGTAGTTTCTGATCTCGGGTAATATGTAATGCCTGAAAAACTTTCCCCATCTACCTTAAACTCTTCGTACATAGCGGTTGAGTAGTGGTTATATAGCCTGTGCCGGATAGAGCCCCACGACCCTATCCAAGTCTCATAGACTTTGCCTTTCTGGATAAATTCTATCTTCACTTTAAATTCTCCCTTCAACCCAGGCCCGCAAAACGAGCCCGGCAAAAATTATTACCACTATCAATTCTGATCGGTCCTTGATTCCCTTTAAGATTGTTTGAATCATAATTGGCCCTCATCAAAAAACAACGAAGAATGAGTACCTATTACATCTAAAGCCCATAAAGCTAAGGTAGGGGCTTTGTTTTCCCCACTTGCCCATTTATAAGCAGTAATCTGCTTAACTTTAGTGATCTCGCAGAATTCTTGGATTGATATTCCTTTCTGGTTTAAGTTTTGTGCAAAAGTTGTTAATGGTTTGTTCATTTTAGTTTATTCCTTTCTGAAAAAATTTCATGAAGACAATTCTCTGCCAGTTCTCGGAGTGAAGTAACTCCCACACCTCCCAGGGAATCTTCCGCTATTTTGATGCAGAGTCGCTCGGCCCCTGATTTTAATTCCAGTCGTATAGATCAGGATCATTTCTGATCTCGTCCACCTCGTCTTCGATCGCCTGGATGGTATTTTTCATCCACTCTTCAAACTGTTCATACTCATGCTCTTCGGCTAAGTATTCGTAAGTGTGGGTGCCAGTGGTGGCTTCACACCCCTCGACGATGGAGCCCAGGCTTAAAACAGGGCCAGCGTCTACGGTGTGTAATAGCTTCATCCAGGCACCACACTCGGTATCCTTATAAAGTCGACTTTCAGCCTCTTCGAAGCTTTCTGCCTGGAAAAATTTCAACACCCATTCATGTAATTCATCGCTATCCATGCTTATTTCAATGTCCATCGGTTTATTCCTTTCTGAAAAAATCAGCATGGCTCCAGACAACTACAGACTCCAGGTCTTTGGTATCTCGGATACATGCGTAATAGTGGGCCGATCCTATGCAGGGGTAGTTTGAAACCTCGACAAAATCAGACTCTCCATAGATTTTGAGAAATTCCCTGTTAACCAGGGCCTCAAGGTCCAGAATCTCGTTCGGTGCAATTGATCGGTGAGTTACTACGTGCCCGCTGCAAGGCTCTTCTATGTATAGATACATGGTCTATTCCCTCCAATCTTTGCAAGCTCTTTGAGAAAGATAATACTCTCCTGTCCCATCACTGCTCTGATATTCTTTGAGCATTGCCAGGGCTTCCTTTCTGGTTTCAAACTGATCCACGGTTTCAAGGTATCCTTTTCCTTTTCTTTGAATGTAAATCATAAACTACACCTTCACCTTTGCAGCTAACTTGTAGTAGCTCTTTAGTGCCTTAGAAAGTGCTTTTTCAAACTTTAAACTTTCCAACTCTCTTTCCTTGTATATGCCCGTCTCATTTAAGTGCCTACCCGTTGTTGGCCCCCAATAGTTTACCGTTCGAGCTATTACACCCATCCCTTGAAAAGCTACAGGAGTTTCATAAGAATAGTAAATATCAAGTGATCCGGTTTCCCCTTTATTTTCAATAAAGGGGAATTCCAAACAATGGGCCGGTGTCTTTCTACCTGTATAGTCAGTGGTTTTTGGTGCTAAGTTCATGTTTATTCCTTTCTGTTATAAGCAGGCCAGGGGGCCTGCTAGTTCATCGCGTTTTCTTAATGCAAGCTTAGCGACATGATGACGCAAGTATGATTCCCTGATCTCCAGTAGGTAGGCATCCCTTCGCCTTCAAAGGCAGCGTCGATATCTTCTGTAGTGGCGAATTTCAGGCAATCCAAAACATACTTGGAGTTAAGGGCAATGCGGTTTTTTGAATCAGGATAAACAGAATCTTCAACCGGGAATACAGTAGATATATTTGTATCATGGTCTGGAAAGATAATGTCGAGTTCCTTGGTTAGCGTGAAAAAAGCTCTCTCTACTTCAGCGGCTTTTGCCAGGTTCTTTAAAGTAGTGTGTAGCTCTTTTCGGTTAACTCTGAAAGTCATAGCCTGGCCATAAAAGCTATCTGGTACGTATTCCTGATAGTCTACGAAATCTACTTCTGATTGAAGCATGTAAAGTTTGGAATCAGAATCGAAAGCCTTGATAAGCTTTTGACTATCTGAGAAATCCAGGGATAGACCTCGAGTGTTTGCAGTCTTAATGTAGTGACGTAAAACTGCCAGGGAATCAGAGTCGATAGCGTAGTGGCGTTTAGTCTTGCCCTTATATTCCCCTTGCAAGACTGATACTGCCAGACGGTTTCCATCGGTACTCGCGGCCCCCAAATTGTCTGGAGTAGGTGAAAAAACTAAACCGTTGAACCCTTGATAGGAATTGTTTTTGGTATCGGCACAATGGGCCGCAAAATCTAAGTCTTGTAAAAGTGTTTTAGGCTTAGAGAAGTAATAAGGATCAGAAGGGGCGAATTCTGGAGCCTGATGAAAATCGTCTATTTCTCGGGACATAAAAGTTACTTTAGTTTTCCCCTGGGAGAAATATCCCCGGCGTTGATCCGTATCAAAATAGATTTGAAGTAAGTCCTCGGGCTTGAAAACTTTCAAGGCTTTAAAAGTCTTGGCGGGAATGAGGAATTCCAAACCCTGAAAGTTGGGATTAGTATCCGCTTCAATGTTTTGAACCTGGTAGATTCTCAAATTTGTAGCGGATAGCTGGACCCAACCTGAACGGATATCAAACTTGATACTTTGCAATTCAGGTATCGACGTGACTTTAGGCACCGTTTTCTCTAAACGGGCAAAGGCAGTAATAAGGCGCTGTGCGGGTGTTTCTATTAAATTGTTCATAAGGTTTCCTTTCTGTAGTTTTAATAACCAAGAATGTTTCGTGCATCCTTGATAGTCATAGCGGTTAGGATCTCTACCCCGTCACCCTGAAGAGAACTGTAAGGAACTTCAATTGCTACGCATATTCCTGAAAGAATATAAGCGTGATTCCCGTGCGATCGGACAAAGTGTAGGATAGTTTGTAGATGTTTGGGGACTGTAGTAGGTTGAATACTCATAGCTCAATATCACTTCCGTCAAAAGCATAGCCGCTTATTACAAAGCGGCCCGAGCGTCGAAAGATCTTTGAAAACTTGGAAGTGTAAATTCCATCGGGTGTTATCTCCCTGGTATTAGTTACACCAGGGACAAAGCCCTTAGATATCCAAGCGGCTACTTCCTTTTGGCTTATAAGTCTCTCTTTCATGGTTTTAGCTCCTCTTTGGTTTTCTGTTAGTAGCGAATGTTTATTTCTTATCCTACGTAGGAAACTATATATGTCAAGGGGTAAATATATATATATATTAAATGAGGGATAATTACATTCATAAGAGAAAGACAAAAAAAGGTTATTTTAGGCATTTTTTAGTAAATATATATATATGTGTGGAAGTATAAAGGATAGAATAAACCCTGGGAAAGGGAGAGTTTATAGGTTAAGGGGCTTAGATATAAAAGGGCTATTTTAGACGTTTTTTGTTAGTTTGATCTTTCAAATTGGGTTTTGATGAACCAAGCTGAAGGGGGCTGAAGGGTGATTAAGGGAAAATAGCTCACTGAGAGGGGGTGACTCATAGTGCCTTAAAACTTTTTTGGAGTTATGAGTCACCCGCTAACCCTTTGGTAGCCAAGGTCTCCAAGGTTTCTGTCATAAGTCTGTTTTGAGATAATAGTCACCCGCTAACCCTTTGGTAGCCTGCATTTGAGAGGTAGGGTGTCTTATAACTATTGTATTATATGTGTTAAGGAATGTTATATACATATAAATACATACATTATAGGGAGGGGTGTAGCTATATATACCTACTTGGCGGAGAATGCATACAACTCCTGTCCGTCAACTGGTTTTTTTTGAAAGTTATGAGTCACCCTACCTCTCAAATGCAGAGCTGGAGCGGGTCGGAGGGTGTCTATTATATGTTTTTTGACTTATGCCAGGTATCTTGGATATGCAGGGTCAGAGTGGGCTAAGGGGTAACTCAAAGTTTGTGACAAATTGTGACACGCTATGAGTCACCCCTTCTGGAGTAGGTATTTTAGTCTAATCGGGCTATAGCGGGTTATATCTTGGTTCATATAGGGTGTATTTTAGGGCGAACGGACATAAAAGGTTTAGAAGCCTTGGTTTATGTATTTTTAGGGGTTTTGGCTTAGTTAAAATTAAGTTTGGAAGCTTTAAAAGTGTTTCGCGCAACCATAGCAGGCGGGGTTACCTTTAGTTAGTAGGTAGAGAAGGGGAAAGGCTTAGTACCTGGCAATACTGGGGCTTTCAGGTCGGTTTCCTTGTCAGTAGGTAAAAAAGGGCTGAAAAAGGTATGTTTTTGGGTACTTTTACCCTTTTTTGCTTGGGTTTAGCTCTTTCAGGGGCTGTCAGTGGGTAGTCAGGGGCTGTCAGTGGGTAGTATTCACCGATTGTACTATATACATATATTTCACAATTCCGATCAAAAACACATCAAAACCTGGCCGTTTACTCCCATTTACTACCTGATCCCTTCCTTTCCCGGTCTCTTCTTGATTATTCCTGCTACTGGATCTATGGCCCAGGTTCAGCTGCCTATTGCCTGCTCAGGATCAGGCACTAGCCTTACCCGGTATCGCCAGGTGAAAGTGACTTTTCCAGCTTTTCATAATACCTATAGGGAGATCGGAGCAAATCGGAGCAAATTCGAGGGATGAGGGGGGGGGTGTTTTGTGGATGATAGGGGGTAGCCCCCCGGGTTCGGGCGTGATTTGTGTATAATACAGGTACCCACCCCACACAAAAGCCCCCAAAATCTAAACGTGTAGTATATATCGAACTATACTTATATACTACACGTTTATGGTACAATGCTCCCATGCCTTTACGTAAAATATCTATGAAAGAAAAAGTCTTTGCTTATATCCCTAAGAGGGGGAACATCCTCTCTAAAGCCCTATGCGCTTGCCTTGGGAAACCTCTCAACAGTATTTACATCCATTTGGTAGCTCTGGAGAAAGAGGAAAGAGTTGAAAGGGTTAAAGTGCCCGGGGCTACTGAAGGGCATGAGAAACTAGCCTGGCAGCGAAAAAAGGATTCGCAGGCCTGACGGCCCGCTCACGGTACCAAACCAGAAAGGATAAACCTTATGCAAGACCCTTTTAATATTAAAATACCTATCCTGGAGTCCCTACCGACAGATACTTTGGAGAATGTAAATGAACTCATAACACCCTTCGTAGAACCGGGTACCCAAATCCCCCACCACATTTTGGTAGCTACCCATAAAATAGCACAAGTTTCAGGGAATATTTTCAATGACCCTACAATAGCTAGATTCATTCAGGATAATGCCCCCTTGAATCAGCGCCTGGTCCCCCCGCCTAACACCCCCAAAGATCCTACAATCTACACAACCGAAGAAATTCTGGCTTCTCCCGCCCTACTTGAAAAAGTAAAACGTCATGAGATTATTATCCCAGACGATTTCCTTAGAGCCGTCAGTGAGAATATAGCTAAAGCCCAGATGTATAAAAAGGTTCAAGATGGGGAAATTACTCTCGACTCCGAGTCTAAAACCCCCAAAGCTAACAGGGAAAGGAAAAAGGCCAACATCAAGAAACTTTTGGCCCAGAACCCTACCAACCCTAAAGATATGCTATAGTATAACTAATAATACCCTTAACGCCTCTACACAAAGCGCACCTTTTGGGGTTATTGCGTAAACCTTTGGCGGGGCCTACCAGCCCACTTGAGCGTCAGGGGTTTTCTTTTTCAATAATCCAGGTTGTTGGTTCTTTGTCGTAGATCGCCCCCTTTTTGTCTGGATTGACAAGGTGTTACGTTCCCAAAAAACGCCATCATCGTAACCTTGAATACTTGGCTCCGCTTTACTGAGCTCAAGTCGACGGAGAGCAAGGAGGCAATATTCTTCATTGACTTCGATACCATAGAATTTCCTAGCAAGTTTATCTGCAACAATTGCTGTTGTACCACTTCCGAGAAACGGATCAAGGACTTGATCACCGGGTTTGGAACTCGCGAGTATCAACTTTGCTAGCAGCTTCTCACTCTTCTGTGTAGGATGGTCAGTATTTTCTGGCATTGACCAAAATGGTATTGTTATATCAGTCCACAAATTTGACGGGTGTGTGTCCCTGAGGTTTCCAAGGTCTGAAGCATCCCAATCTTTCGGTTCTCCATTATCATCGCGATATGGTGCCACAACACGCCTTCGTAGCTTTACAGAGTCTACATTAAATTGATAGTCATCCGAATTGGTACAAAACCAAATATCTTCACTTGAATTTTTCCAATTTGCTTTTGCGCCCCGCCCCTTTTCACGCTCCCAAGTTATTCGATTTCGAACAATAAAATGTTGTGTCGCCGCTTCATAAATTGAGTGGGAGGTATGCCAGTCCCCACAAATATAGATACTTGCAGTTGGACTTAAAAGCGGTTTCAGATTACCTAATATCTTTGCCAGCCATTCTGTATAGTCTTTCGTATTCATTTTTGAAAATTTATTGCCATTAAATGTTTTATTAAGATTATAGGGTGGATCAAGGAAAAGCAGATCAATTGAAGATGGGCAAATTTTAAGTAAATAATCTCTATAATCCCCACATAAGATTAAATTTTTTTCATGTGAATCAACTTTTTCTTTATGCGCATAAAGTGTTTGTCTTAACCTCTCTTGATCTTCTGATGTTAGAGTAAGTGTCCGATTTCTCGGAGCCCTTGCCTTTTTATGTATTGCCATCGCTTCCCTTCTTTACCTCTCAAATTTGCTAATCCTAGGCTGAATTTTGACCCATTCGTCGATTTCTTCTCTATCAAATCGCCACTGAGCTCCAATTTTAGTCGCAGGAATTTGCGGTCTGCTTACAAGGTATCTGCCAACCCAGGGGCTCTACCCCTCCGCTGCTTTAGATCAGAAGATTCATACCACTCTCTAATAATGTTTCGCAGGGCTTCGCCTTTGCTTATACCCCCAAAATAGGCGGCTTTTTTAACGATCAAATCTTCTTCCAATGATATTCTGGCGGTGAGGGTTTTATTGAGTGGGGGCATTGGACCTCTTATATTTAAGTTAGATTGTATCACGGTTTACCGTTTATACTCCAAGCATGGATGCCTACCAAGACAGTCCTTCCCAGTTGACCCTGCCTTATAAGTTTACTCCGCGTCCGTATCAGATTCCGGCCTTTAACACCACCAAATCAAGGATCGCGATCTGTTGGCACAGACGAGCAGGAAAAGACCTGCTTATGTGGAATAAGCTCATTGCCCGTACTATGACAAGAAAAGGGCTCCATGCTTATTACTTTCCAGAGGCGAGACTTGGCAGGGACGTTATATGGGATGGTATGGACAACCAGGGCAGACCCTTTATGGATTACCTGCCTTACAATCTCATCAAGAGGCGTGATTCCCAAAAGATGCACATTGAGACTACCAACGGGTCCATGATTAAGATCTTTGGTGTCGATCACATGACCAACGTAGGCACAAATCCCGTCACCGCCATCTTATCCGAATACTCGGTCCAAGATCCTAAAGGCTGGCAGCTCCTGCGCCCCATCTTCAAGGCGAACAAGGGCCAAGTCATGTTTAACTTCACCCCCAGAGGGAAGAATCATGCTCATGACCTCTCATTACTGGCACAGGAAAACCCCGACTGGTTCTATGAAATTCTCACAATTGAGGACACCGGACTCCTCAACCAAGATGATATGGACGAAGAGCGCAAAACGGGAATGCCTGAAGATCTACTCCTGCAGGAATACTACTGCTCTTTCACACTATCACCACCTGGAGCCTATTACGCTGAACAAATGATGGCGTTGGAAACCTCTCACCGTATTACCAAGACCACTCACGACCCCCGCTTACCAGTGCATACCGCCTGGGACATAGGGGTAAACGATCCGACTTGTATCTGGTATTTTCAGGTTACAACAGGCGGTCTCTTAACCTTTATTGATTACTCCGAGATCTCAAGAGGGGACATTTACAAGGCCCTGGATGAGTTGAAGGAAAAGCCCTACAGATACGGCACTCACCTTGCGCCCCACGATATCAATGCCAAACACTTCTCAGCCAAATCTACCTCGAGAGAGATAGCTAAAAATCACGGGGTTAACCTGGTGGTAGTTCCAAAGACAGAAGTGTTTGAGGGGATCAGAACAACCCGCTCACTCTTGATGCGCTGTGTCTTTGATAAAGAGAAATGTCGCAGAGGAATCTCAGCGCTCAAGGATTATGCGTGTAAATGGGATGAAAAAAATCGTACCTACACAAAATCTCCAATTCATAACTGGGCTTCCCATGCTGCCGATGCCCTCAGGGTACTGGCCACGGGAGAGCAGTTCTTAGGTAAATCAAACTTTGATAAGGATGACTTAACTCAGTCCAGATCAACAAGACCAAATTTTCAAACAAAGAGGCACCGATCAACTTGGATGGGTGCGTAAAGGAGTAACATCATGGAATACAAACCAAAATCAGAAGACAATCGGTTCTGGGGTGAAAACAAAGAAGTAGACCAACGCCAGACTCCCCCTAAAGAGGGTGGAAAAGGTACTGATTTCCTTCAGCCTGGTGGAAGCAAAGTCTCTCACGGTTCTAAGAAGTAAGAGAAGACACGCGGGCCTTCGGCCCTTGTCTAAGTGAGGAATTTAACATGATCCCTATGGAATTAAGCGGTGCTCCGGGTATCCGCAAAAAAGCCGATAGTGTAGCTGTTGCCAAGCTTACAGCAGGAGGCGCGGCGGTCGCGATCACTGTTCCTACCGACATAGGCAGGGATAAGCCGAGGTATGCCTTCTTTAGTAAGACTGACGACTTCTGGTGCAACGTGGACGTTACAGCTGTAGTACCGGCGGCAACGTCTCAGGCAAACAGCACCAACCCCGTCTTTAACCCACAAGCACTTCATATTGAGGGCTCGACTACCATCAGTCTGATCTCTGAGTTTGACTGCAGCGTGGTAGTGGAGTTCTTCAGGTAAAGCTATGACTTATCTAATTCCGGCCCAACCCCCTAGCCCTAAGTCTGTTGGGGCAAAGCGTATAGCCAACCATACGGACGGCGCTCTTAGTGCCGCCGTGGGAAGCCTATACAAGTTTCGTCTGACGGAAGCTATTACAGTTACGCTGCCCGAGACCCCGGCAGATGGTTCAACCATTGATATTCTCGATGCCCTTGAGAATTTCAACACTTATAATGTGACGGTTGCGGCTTCAGGGTCAGATACGATCCAATCCGGCGGGGAAACACTTTCAGACGATGGGCTATCCATCCAGTATGTTTACGATACAGCTACTACTAGCTGGAGATTGAGGAGGGTAACGTAGTGAAGAACCATATCACCAATGATTCCTGGGAAGCTGAGTATGACTCAAACACCCTGGCTGAAGCTGAGGCGATTAAAGCGGATTCGGCAAGACATGACAGGGCTAAAAGGGCTGCGGCACAAAAGGCACAAGATCTCCGCAAAAGGGCAGACGAGATGGAAGACGCTACCAAGTCCTCGGATACCAAAGGGCCTGTCAGAGAAAGTCTTGATCTCAACAAGGTAGGTGGATAAACATGGTCCGGTTCCTTATCCTCCTTTTAACCCTAACTCTACCTGCCTTTTCCGCTTCTCCTTTCAAGTGGAAGAAGTCACACGACAAGGATGCTGGGGCCTATATCGGATTGGATAAGCTCAGACCGACCACGGACACCACGCCTTTTAAAATTCAGAACAAAGCAGGTTCCTCAGACATAATGATTATTGACCTCGGCACTATGCAGATAGGGGTCAAGAAAACTCCTACTCAGGATCTTGATGTTGATGGAACAGTTAAAGCTACCAGTTTTATAGGGGATGGATCACAACTCTCAGGTCTTGAGGTAACAGGTGCGGCTCTGCCCTCTTTCACAGTTACTTCAACAGACCACCAGGCACTTACTAAACAGTACGTCCTTGTTGATTCTAATGTACAGGCCATTGAAGTTACCCCGCCTGTTACATCTGTAGGAAACTGGTTTGTAGTAGCAGATATTGGCCAGGCGAGTGTAAACCCAATTCGAGTTCTGACCAACGGTTCAAAAATCATGAGTTCAACCAATAACATTCTTATTGACGCTGATCGCGTATTCGTGAAGTTCGTCTACGCTGATGTGACTAGAGGATGGATTATAGAGGGTCCGTAGGTTCGGCCCCGTTTATTAGGAGGCGAAATCGCTATGTTACAAGAATTTCGAAAATGGAGGCGACAGCTCGGAACTTTGGTTCTCGCCTTCTTCACCTTTCCACTACTTAGTATCAGCTTCTCAGCGGATACAAGTTTTTCAGGAAGCTATCTTCCCTGGAGCGGAAGAACGATAACGGGCATTACAAGCCTCACAGCAACCACGCTGGGCGGTACGACAGCCAATATCACAACCCTTAACTTGACCAATGACCTCTCAGTAGCTAACGGGGGTACAGGGGCGAGTACGGCAGGGGACGCAAGGACAAACCTTGGCCTTGTGATTGGTACCGACGTACAGGCGCAAGATGATAACCTCGATGATATCGCGGGTTTCTCGGCCTCACCCGCTGATAGTAATATCATTGTGGGTAACGGTTCTGCTTTTGTTCTGGAGTCTGGTGCAACCGCAAGAACATCACTAGGGGTAGCCATTGGCACAAATGTGCAGGCCCAGGATGATGAGCTTGATGCGATTGCCGGGACAACTTCAGCAGCCGATAAGCTCCCTTATTTTACGGGTTCAGGTACAGCAGCTACTTTGGATTTCACATCCTTTACAAGAAGCTTTATCGATGACGCGAATGAAGCCACTCTGAAGGCTACTCTTAACATGGAAGCCGGTACAGACTTCCAGGGCTATGACGCGACCCTCGATGACTTCGCAGGGCTGAGTCCTACTGCCGGGAGACTGATCTTTGGTGATGGATCTAACTTCACCTTGCAAACCACCGCCGAAGCAAAAACCCATCTGGGCCTTGTTATAGGTACTGATGTGCAGGCGCAAGACGATGAGCTTGATGATCTGGCGGGGCTTTCCCCAACAGACAGCAATTTTGTTGTGGGTAATGGATCAGCGTTTGTTCTTGAGTCCGGGGCCACAGTAAGAACCTCTCTGGGGCTTTCTATTGGGTCTGATGTTCAGGCTTACCATGAGGAACTGGCCAACATCGTTGGGTTGACCATGACTGACAGCACCTTTGCCGTTGGTAATGGATCAGATATCGTCATGGAAGATGCGGCTACAGCTCGTACTTCTATGGGTCTCGGTACTATTTCCACAATGGCCGCTAACAATATCATCGTTACTGGGGGTACGGTTGCTGGTGTTGCCATTACCAATTCAAGTTTCTCAGGCACAGTAAATCAGTCAGCTCTTGTTAAAACAGGAAGCTATACTGCTTCAGCCGGTGAGATTGTCGGCGTTGTTTCTACTGGCGGGGCTTTTAGGGTTACTTTCCCTACTAATCCCACAGCAGGAGATATGATCCGAATTACAGACCTTGGACTTGCACTAGAAACTAATGCGGTAGTATTAGATGCTGGCGAGGCCACAGACCACATGAACGGGACTACCCAGAGTCTATCCCTCGATTGGAACGGGCTAGATCTCAGGTGTATCGCGACCAGTGTTTCGGCCTGGTCCTGTTCAGGAACCTAGAAAGAATCAGTTTGCAGGAGGGTGAGAGTGAACCACAAGATCATGCACAAGTTTAATTTGTTAAGGGCAGTCAAAATGCCATTGGTCCTGTGTACCATTTTTTTATGCCTCTCACCCTTTCTGTACTCTGCTGATACAAGTTTCAAGGGAAGTTATCTTCCCTGGGCCTCCAGGATCATTACCCTTACGGGGGTTGATGCGAGTGGAACAGTTACCGCAACCAATCTTCAGATTAACGGTAGCGGTACTTTTGCAGATGACGTTCAGATCAATGACGATCTCAATGTCTCATCTGAAGGAACCTTTGCTTCTATTGTAGTCACAGGGCTTACTGAAGGAACCATAGACAACGTGGTTATTGGGGGCTCGACAGCGAAAGCGGGAACCTTTACCACCTTAATAGGTACTGCCGGAACTATTAACGGTTCAACTATTGGGGGTACTTCAGCAGGAGCAGGAACCTTTACAAATTTAACAGCCAACGGAACCTTTACCGCTACAGGCGGGACTATTGACGGGATTCCTATTGGGGCCACAACTTCTTCGGCCGCGCGGTTTCTTTACCTCACTAGCGCCGGGATGACTTTGACTTCTACGATTCAAGGGGGCGCTGATGCAGCCCTCGGGGATCTTACTCTTACGGGGGATATAGTAACCGCCGTTGGTGCAAATTTCTCAGGCAATATAACAGTGGTAGATATTAACTCCACAGGAAACATCTCAGGTTCAAGTTCTGCTTTTACTACCGCAGTCTTTACAGAAGTGCCAAACGGGTTTATGGTCGATGGGACAGTGACCGCCACAAGTTTTTCTGGCGATGGGTCTGGGATTACAAACCTATCAGCGGGAACACAGATTGTTGACGGCGATGCCCATGCCACCGCGAGCGACGGCGTGAGTATCATATTCGATGTAGATGGTGGTGGTAATGAAATGACCATACTGACTACCTCAGTCGGTATCGGCACACCAACCCCAAGCAAAGAACTTACTGTGAATGGGGAAATCACGGCCTCATCTGAAATATCCAGTTCCACAACCGTTAGTGGCACCACCCTAACCGCATCCACATTGATCACAGCACCACAAGGAACTTTCACCAACATTTCAGGCAACGGAACCGGAATAGGGGGCGTGGTTCACACGGCCACAAATGAAACCATCAATGGCACAAAAACCTTCTCTGATATTGATGTTGATGGCGGGTATATCGATGGAACCCCCATCGGCCAAACATCTGCATCAAATGCTAAATTTGGAATCGTGACGGCAACCACAGCCAACCTGACGACCATCAACGCCACAACGATCAACGGCACAATCAACACGGCTACTCAAGGCACCATAACAGACATCGGAACTCAAGTTACTGCCGACATTAACGGCGGGTATATCGACGGAACCCCCATCGGCCAGAATGTAGCTTCCAACGCAATCTTTGGAACCGCCACGGCTACGACTGGAAACTTTACAACCATCAACGCCACAACGATCAACGGAACTTTGGGGGCCGCCGCACAGCCAAATATAACCAGCTTGGGCGCATTAGCCAGAGTCACAGCTACCGACTTTGACGGATCAAATGGAAATTTCTCAGGAACCGTCACGGGGCAATTAAAGGGGGGCAACACTCCAACGGTTAGCGGCACAGATAGTGCATCTCTCGGGGGCTTGAGAAATATTGTATCTGGAGATTATAGCTCAGTAGCGGCGGGAACAGACAACACCGCCAGTGGAAACTATAGCTTCATAGGCGGCGGGATTCAAAACAGCGCCTCGGATACATACAGCACGGTCCTTGGTGGATTGATAAACGCTGCCAACGGCTTTAATTCTTCGGTTCTCGGCGGGTCTAATAACTTCGCGAATGGCGATAGATCTCTAATTCTTGGGGGGCAAAATCTAACCGTGACGGGTGAGAACGTGGTAGCCTTTCGGAATGGGAACCTATCCTCTCCCATCACCTTAACCGCAAGTTATACAATGTTTTTGGACTCCATGTCCTTATGCGTAAAAGAGGGCAACGAATGCACGGCGTCGAGCTACTCAAATGGGGAAATTTACACTGACCGCGTATGGGCTGACGAAGCTCTCCATGTGGACGCGCCCGCTGGTGCAGCCTATGTTACTATTGACTCCGCTGATAATTTAGCTGCTGTTTATCTAAAAAGCGCTACGGAAGGAAGCGATTATGAATGGGCCGTTCAAGTCACCGCAAGCGCAGATGCTCTCTTGATAGGCACAGATACGGGGGCGGGGGCAAATCACGCATTCCACCCGAACTCGATGTCAATCAACGGTGTCAATCCGGCAGGATACACCCTTCACGTTAACGGCACTGAGCACGTTACCGGGGCAATAACCAGCGACACCTCTATTGATGCGCCATCTGTAAAGGTCAGCGGTGTAAGTCTCGTGCTCCCCTCATACGGTGGGCTTTATATAGCCGATGACTCAATCACCCAGGTTACTATCTCAGCGGCGGGGCATTACGCCACCACCTCAACCTGGACAAAATCAGTAGACAAGTCGGGATTCCTTACAGATTCGCAAGGTAATTCAGATCACTCTACCTACCCAAGTGACGGATTCATAGTTGATACCAATGGGGCCGGGATATACAACTTTCAGCTTCAGGTTACCGCCAGCGGGACAAATAACGCCGAGGTCAAAATCTATCCCCATATTGACGGGGTAATCATGGCGGGGTGCGGAATCAAGTTGAAACTAGACTCTGGTGGTAGCTCCAGTCGAGGAGCTGTTTCATGCCTTCAGACTCTATCTGTAGGAGAGTTTGTAGATGTTCGTATCACGGCAGACGGAGCGGGTAACACGGTGGCAATCTCTCCCGGAAACTTCACGCTCACAAGGGTGGATAATAACTAATGCCTCGAAGACCCAAGCCTTTAAGTGAAGGGGGTAAAAGCGGAATTAAAAATATTGAGAAACCCTTGGTGATTATAAACCAATTGAACGGGGTTACTTTTACTTGGGATCGTAACAACAAGAAGGACGCGGATGTTTTGGTTAAAGACTGTGAGGAACACTTTCCCGTCTGTGTACGAAATATCAATGGGGAATATAAATACCCATCTTTCTCGGCACTGATTGCGCTATTGATTGAAGGGATCAAAGATCTCAATGGGCAGGTAAGGACTCACCAGGTAAAGCTCTGGGCCTTGGAGAAGAAGCTAAAGAAGTAATGGAAGATTCAGAAGGCATAGAGAAATTCTGCACCAGAGTCTTAGTACTAAGGAGAGAACTAAAAGAACTTGTAGAACACACAGAATGCAGTAAGAACCCAACAGGGATAACTTCACACAACGTAAGTTTGTCAGAGGCGTTGAATTGGGTAGATGTAAGTATCAGCATGTTTTTAGATGAAGAAGCAAAAGTGAAACGATTATGAGCCCGGAACAGACGACTAAACGAATAGATAACCTGGTTAGACAGGTTGCGGATTCAGAAAAATGTATTGCCACTTTAAAGGAGCGAGTTCAAGGCCTACTCATTAGTTTGACCAATCACAAGGATAGGACTGAAAAGGAATTCGAAAGGATGATTAGTGTGGGCGATAAATTAGCTAATGCAGTGGATCGGCTTACTACAGAAATGCACATTTTCCAGGTTAACGAGGCCAAGAAGGTTGGCAAAGAGGAAGGCAAGGCGTGGGTCTTTGCGAAGACCGCGGCCACAATGACCCTTTGCGCTTCTGTAGGGGGATTGATTGTGAAGTTTGTCAAATGAGTACCAAACAAATATCTGATAACCCTCAAGGCCAGCAGGTGACCTCGGACGATTTAAAGAAGCCTAAAGAAGAGAAGCCTTTGAGTCAGGCTGAGATACTTTTAGGTAAGCCTTACCAGAAGAAATGGGAGAAATAATGGGGTGGTTGAGAAAGCTTTGGGGTCTAATCAAGCGGCCTATTAAAAGGATTGTTACCCAGGATGCCGCGGTGAATGTTATCGGGGAATTGGTATCTGTGATTATTACTGGAGTGGGGGAAGTGCTTATAGACCGTAAGACCCGGCAGAGACTCAGGGATTTGAACCTGCTTTTAGAGGGAGCCCTTGCCAAGCTCAGAGAATATGGGATTGTTATCCAAAAAGAAAGAGCCTTTAAAAAAGCACTTGAAGACTTTATCGATCATAAGAAGCTAGGTACTGAGGCCCAGAAGTGGGTTGAAGAGAGAATTACAAAAATCAGTGAAGAGGATATAGAAGATCCTGAGATACTATGAAATTAGAAAATTCTCAAACATTTCCAGGTTCAAGGGGTGAAGTACAGCACTTCAATCTTGAGGACTACCCGGAAGCTAAACGGCAAAAGATGGAGGACTCCCATAAAAGGGATCTCTTCAGAGAGGGTATTTCCCGTTTAGAAAATACGATCAGCGGGGATGAGCATAACCGCAAGGATATGCACGATGACCTGAGGTTCCTCAACAACGATCAGTGGGATTCTGAGGTACTGGCAGCAAGAACTGAAGCGGGAAGACCCTGCATCACCGCGAACTACCTCTCAACCCTTGTCGATTCCATTGTTGGTGAATATCGTCAAAACCCCCCGGGGTTAAAGATTATCCCAAGGGGCGGGGAAGATGACGTAGAAGTAGCCAACATTCTACAGGGCCTTGTCAGGCATATTGAACAGAAGGGCAACGGCAGGACCGCGAGAACCTGGGCTTTGGAGTGTGCCGTCAAATGTGGACAGGGGTTTTACCGGGTAAAGACTCGATATAGGAATACCGAATCTTTTGACCAGGAAATCATCTATGAAAAAATACTCAACCCCTTATCAGTCTTTTCAGACCCCGATGCCGTAGGTGCTGACCTCGGGGATATGAACTTCTGTTTCATTACTCAGAACATGTCTCGCACCAAGTTTAAAGAGATATTCCCCGGGCATACCCCGTCTTCGGTATCGATAGGTTCAGCCTCCACAGCCCTTAATTCTGGGGGAGAAGAGATCATCCGGGTCGCTGAGTATTGGTACAAAGAATACAAGAACAAAACTCTTGTCGAGATGGATAACGGGTCTGTCATGGAGAAGAAGTTAGTTCCAAAGGGAGAACGGAAGAGGATTAAGAAGACCCGCACTATTAAAGCTGCTCAGGTAAAAATGGCTTATATGAGCGGAAGTGAAATCCTTGGAGATCCTATAGAGTGGCCGGGGAAGTATATCCCCATCATCCGGGTCTACGGGAAAGAGGATGTAGTAGATGATGTAATCTACCGCCGGGGCATTGTCAGAAATGGTAAGGATTCCCAGCGGGTTTACAACTACATGCGCTCTTCTGCTGTAGAGCATGTGAGCCAAAGTCCCAGAGCCCCATACATAGGTACTAAAGAAATGTTTGAGGGGCACGAAGAGGAATGGGATAACTCTAACATTGAACCAAGGCAGAGGCTTACTTATCAACGTGACCCAGACGGCAATGTACCGAAAAGGGAGACCCCGCCTACAATCCCCTCAGGTATGGTCAACGAAGCTCAGAGTGCTGTCAATGACATGCACTTTACTACCGGAGTCTTTCAGGCAGCTACAGGGCAGAAGTCTAATGAGGTATCCGGCAAGGCCCTTCGAGCGAGAAATAGAGAGATTGCTAATAACGCCTATGCTTTTCTCGGCAATTTCAACAACGCTTTAATCCACGAAGGCCGGGTAATCGTTGATCTAATCCGGGGAGTCTATGACACCTTTCGTATTATTCAGATTGTAGATGAGATGGATCAGCCACAAGAGGCCGCGATCAATGTTCCTGATGATACTGTAACCCCCGGAAAGGGTGTTGATCGGGTTATTAGTGATGTGACTGTTGGTGAGTACGATGTGCAAGTAGCAGTAGGGCCAGGGTATCAGACTAGAAGAGAAGAAGGTTTCGACCAGATACTTGAATTGACCCGGCACAACCCGAATATCCTCCCAATGGTTATGGATGTTCTCGCCGGGATGAGTGACTGGTACGGCGCGGATCAATTGAGACTTCGTTTTGAAAAAGCTCTGCCCCCAGATATTAAAGAGTCAGAAGGTATCGAAGCTGGGCCTCCTCCCCCTCCCGATCCAGCGGTACAGGCAGAGCAACAGAAGAATCAGTTTGAGCTTGAGAAATCCAAGCTCGAGATTCAGAAGCTACAGCTACAGGTTGAATCTAGCAAAAAAATGGATGATGAACGAGTTCAACAGGTGGCGGCGCAGACTGTTATGCGCCTCATGAAAAATGCACGAGAAAGGAGCAAACAGTAATGAAAACCACTTTTGACGCGGATGCGATTCTGGCAGGTGTTGAAAAACATGACCCGGATTCAAAGCCGAATCAGCCTAAACCAACCATGCAGGTTATTGGCACAGGACAGGCTCGGGAGATTGAAACCTCAGAGGATGGGAACATAAGAGTCCTGAGATCTGACGGTACGATCCCTGAGAAGAAAGTTTTGTACCAGGAATTTGCAGATGGTTCAGAAGGTACTGATAAAACCGACCAAACAGAGGGAGCGGAACCCTCGTCTACCGATCCAAAAGAAGGAGCGGAACCTTCAATAGAAGCCGATAAGAAAGTCCCATCTGGGGTACAAAGGCGTATTAACGAACTTACTAAAAAGAATCACGATCTTTCTAGTAAGTATGATGAGTTAGCCCGTTTTTCGGATAGCCAGAAACAGGCACTAACCACGCAACAAAAAGAGCTGGACCTTATCAAAGCCGAAAGACCTAAGCAGGATTCTTTTGAGAATGAAAGCGATTTCCAGGAAGCAGTTTTAGACTGGAGGGTAAAAACGTCTGCAAGAGAGATTGCGGTACAAGATGCCTCGACACGAGTTAAAGGGTATGAACAAGAGCAGCAGAAAGCGCAAACGGATATTCAATCCACTTCTCAGGAAATGGTTCGGGCCAAGATAGATGAAGCTATCGCAGTTGACCCGGAATTCAAGTCCCTGGTAGTGGATAATGAAAAACTTCCAATCAGTGCGGGTATGCTCTCTGTCATGTCTGAGTCGGAGCATTTTCACGATATCGCAAAACACTTTGGACGAAACCCCCAGGAAGCCCAGAGAGTAGCACAAATGCCCCCACAGCAGGTCGCTATGGAAGTGGCGCGGCTCGAAGGGAAAATCGAGTACATGAAATCACAACCACCGCCGGAAGTTAAAACGTCTTCCGCACCCCCTCCCCCGCCTGTGAGTCTTCACGGAACGGGCGGTGTCGCACCCCGCAAAGATGCGGGAATGTCTATGCAGGATATATTTTCCCACATGGATCAAGCCGATGCCGACGAGCGGGAACTGCGAAAGCACGGGAAGAGAAAATATGTCGGGTATTAAACCCCTAGCTCTGAATGAAACTTTCGGGAAGGTGGTACTTATTCTTGGAGGTTAGAAAATGGCGTTAGCCAATACTTTGATTACAGATGACATTATCGCCGCTCTCGCTGTGCGTGAGCTTGATAACGCTCTGGTTGCTTGTGGACTGATCCACAGGGATTACGAACCAGAGTTTGATAAGGTTGGAGAGTCCATCCGTATCCGAAAGCCGGTTAAGATCAAGAGTACCAGTGGAGCAGTTATTGCAAGCACTCCCAATCTGCTTGAGGAGAACGAAACTTTCACCGTTGCGAGTCGTGAGAAAGTCCACTGGGCTTTTACTACTCAAGACCTGAAGATGAAGATTGAAGACTTCAATCATCGTTATGTTCGACCAGGTATGATTTCCATTGCTAACAAGATCGAGTCTGATCTTCTTGGCCTTTACACCGGGATCTACAACTTTGTAGGTACTCCAGGTACAACCCCCTCAAGCATCGCTACCATTGGTGATGCCGGTCAGCTTCTTGATGAGGAAATGGCCCCTTTTGAGGAAAGAGCTTGTGTAATGGGACCTGCGATGCAGAACAAGATGACCACTGGAGATCTCAAAGGTTATTTCAATCAGCAGTTAGCTGAAGATCTAACCCGCCGCGGTTTTCTCGGACAACTCAACAACACCCAGTTTTACATGGGTCAGGCTGTTAAGCAGCATACTGTTGGTGAGTATTCTGGGACTCCCCTGGTTAACGGGGCTACCGCTGAAGGTGCCACTACTATCAATATCGATGGTTGGGGCGGTTCTAACGGCGATGTAGTTCTGACCAAAGGTGATGTTTTTACCGTTGCAGCTGTGAATGCGGTAAATGGTCGTACCTATGAAAGCACCGGATCTCTTCGGTTCTTCGTAGTGACTGCCGATTCCGCGCAGAATGCCTCTGGTGAATCAGCTACCGCTGTTAGTCCTCGTGTTGTAAGTTTGGCTGATACCAGCAGTAAAGCGCCCTATGCGACTATAGACGTTTTGCCTGCTGACAATGCGGCTATTACGATCAAGACCGGGGCTTCTCAGAGTCAACACCCTCAGAACTTGATGTTCCACCCGGATGCTTTCGCACTTGCTACCATTCCGCTTGACGTTCCACGTTCAGCAGTTTATGGGGCTAGTGTGACCTACAAAGGTTTGAATGTAAGGCTCTATTCTTACCTTGACGGAACAAACGATGAGGAAAATTATCGTCTTGATGTTTTGTACGGCGTACACACTATCAATGCTCCCCTTGGTGTAAGGATCACGGGGTAGTAAGCGTTTTGGCGCTTATCCTTTCTGTGTTAGACAGGGTTTCGGCCCTGTCTTTCTCGGGGAGGAAAGGACTACGGATATGCTGATAACAGGAAGGACTAAGAACTTGACGATGGTGTACCATCCTATAAGTGCTCCCCACGGGCGCAAGGTTGATATCCACCAGGCTAAAGATTTGATTAGGAAAAAAGGGTACTTTGACACCCCGGCTAAGTACGCGGCTCCTAAGTATGGAAGGAATTAAAATGAGCAAGTGTTTTATGTATCATGAGGACTTAGCCCCTGAGGGGGAAATTGTCGAGTCCAAGGATATTCCTAAGCTTGAGAAAGCCGGGTATGTAGATACCCCTGCCAAGTTTGGAATTGAGAAACCTAAACCCAAACCCGTTTCCCGGGTTAAAAAGGATAAGTAGATAAATGTCTTTAACAGGTGTGGGTCTTATAGAGTCGGCAATGCGGCTAATAAATGTTCTCTATACAGGGGAGTCTGCTTCTACACAGGAGAAGACAGATATTTTGGAGGCATTAAATTTAATGCTCTCCTCCCTCTATACTGAGAATTATTTTCTCCCTCAGGAAAATGAAATGTCCTGGGCGGTAGATAGCACTTATACCGCGCCTGCCTCTATAGGTACTGACCCCTCGCCTAGTTCAGAATATGGGGGACCACATATCGCACAGGTCCGGCCCATGTCTATTAACTACGCATGGGTCAGAGACAGCGGAGGGCTAGACTCCCCGCTCGATCTTATATCCTGGAAGGACTATGATTTCCACTACGGGAATAAGTCGTCTTCAGGGAGACCAGGTATCTTGTCTTTTAAACCTGGCTGGGTTACAGGGTATATCACCCTCTATCCAACACCAGACACCAATTACACTGTTTTCATATCAACACTTCAGAGCTTTAGTTTCATCACAGATGCAACCCTGGCCCTGGGTTATCCTACGGAATACCTCGAAGCTTTGAAGTACCTGCTTGCCCTTCGTATTGCCCCTGAGTTTGGGAAGCCTATCAATCCTTTTATTGTACAAGAGGCTAACCGGCTCAAGGGAAACATGAAGAGGCTCCAGCAGAATGTGTCCTCAAGGACAGTGTTTGAACTGAAGAACCGTAGGAGAAATGGGGTTTCACGCGCCGGATTCTTTGGGGGTCTGTAGTGCTTATAGACTTTGTAGGCCCGGCTTATGCCCTCAGAACTCCTAATCTCAATGCCCAGCAGTGTATCAATTGGTACGTCAGGGCAGGAGGTCCGGGGGGCAAGAGCGCAGGAGCGCTTTACCCCACTCCGGGGTTAGAAGCTTTTGTCACCCTGGCAGCAGCGGCTAAAGTCCGAGGGCTTATATCCACCGACGATAAACTTTATGCTGTCAGTGGAACCAAACTCTACTCCATTACCGAAGCAGGGACCATGACAGAGCTGGGGACAATTCCCGGCACTGATCCCATATCCCTTGCTCATAACGGGGTTGAAGTCTTTGTTGCTAACGGGACTTCTACGGGGTACAGGTTTGTTATCTCAGGATCTACTTTCTCATCTGTAGCACTCCCAGCGGCAATCCGACAGGTAGTGTTTCTCGATGGGTATTTTGTAGGGGTTGAGTTAGGCGGGCAGAAGGTCTACGTATCTACCCTCTATGATGGTAGTGCCTGGGCTTCTCTCGATTTCGCAAGCGCTGAGATCAACCCAGATAAGTCTCTGGCCATTATCGCAGATCAAAGAGAACTGATGATCGCCGGAACAAAATCTACCGAATTCTGGTACAACTCAGGAAATGCGGATTACCCCTTTGAGAGAATCAGCGGAGGTATAACAGAATATGGCTGTGCGGCCCCCTGGTCTGTTGCTTCAATCGCGGACTCTAAATTCTGGCTTACCAACCATCGCACGGTTGTTATGGCCTCCCAGTGGCAGGCACAACCCATTGGCACTGACGCGCTCCACGAAACAATCGCAGGATACTCTACGATCTCTGATGCTGAGGGGATGACCTACAGCATCGATGGGCACTACTTTTACGCACTAACTTTTCCGACTGAAGGGGCAACGTGGGTTTACGATTTGAATACTCAGATGTGGCACGAGAGGCAAAGTCCCTCCCTGACCCACTTTCGAGGTACCTTCTGTACGGAGCTGAACGGGGTTTGGTATGTAGGGGACTACACCAACGGGAAGGTCTACAAACTCACCCCCACGGTTTACACAGAAAACGGTGCTGTAGTTACGAGAACCCGTACAACCCCAGTTATCAGTGAAGAAGATAAACGCATTACCCTGACCAGACTCCAGATTGATTTTGAGGAGGGGATCAATGCCGCAGGTGATCCTCAAGCAGATCTCTCCTGGTCAAAAGATGGAGGGCATACTTTCTCCCCGGTGCAAAGTGAATCTATTGGGGCCACAGGTGCGTACACTAATAGAGTGGTATGGAGAAGGATAGGCCAATTCCGTGAGATCATTTTTAAACTTCAGGTAGCTCATGATATGAGAGCAATTGTCCTGGGGGCCTTTGGCGAATTAGAAGTAGGGGAGGACTAATGCCTTCAACTATTAAATTCCCCCCTTTCCCTTCTCGCGCTGAACCGGGTAAGGCTGAGTGGCAAAGATGGTACAATAGGTTAGTAGCTGAAATGACAAATGCTGCTGAAGATATCCAGCTCACCGGGGCTTCAGTAATTATGTCAGATGGGTTTTTACATGAACAAAGCGCACGATCAGAAGATATTGAAAGATTATTGGCGATAGGCTTATGGCAGTAAATATTAAACAACTCATCGCGCCTTCCTTAGTGCCCAACACTGAGCAGACTTTCTATACCTGCCCGGCTTCCACGAGTACCGTATTTCGTGCTCTGAACCTTTACAACAATACCGCAGGTGCAGTCGATGTAGAATTCTGGATTGTCCCTACGGGGCAGTCAACAGGTAACGACTACCTGGTAGCTAAGAAATCAGTGAGCGGTACAAGCGCTTCAAGGGTTACAGAGGTAGAGGGCTTAGTCTTACAGGCGGGGGATTTTCTTGTAACCAAAGGCACCGTAAATGGAGGATGCTCCATCATTGGCGGGGGAGTGGAGGTAATCTAATGTCTATAATACCACCAGTTGATCCGGTTAGTGCCGTACTGGGTATAGGCTCCCTTGTCTTAGGTAAAAAGTCTTCTGATGCCCAGGCAGATGCTTCTCAAGCTATTGCGGGGCAACAAGCTGCTGCCCAGCAGTATGCGGCAGAGTTAGACTACAAGGCCACTCAAGAGGCTAATAAATTACTTAAAGAGCAATTTGATAGCCAGCTTGCGGAACTTCAGTTTCAATACGATAAGAGCCAACAAACTCTTCAACCTTTTCTTGATTCAGGTTCTCGTGCTCTTTCTTCTCTTGAACAAAAGGTCCTGGCTGGCCCTGATATGAAGGATGACAGGCTTCAGTCTTTTATATACAACCCGGCACCTCATTTAACCACAAGACCTTCTTATTATGGGGATCAACTATCTACTCCCGAATCTACATTTGAGGGGTTTGGTGAGCCTGGTAGGGGGCAAGTTCCGGGAGGACAGGCTGGAGCGCCCAGTGATCGAGTTTCTTCGCGTTTGTCTAATGAGGGGATACGTACCCCAGGTATATATACCGACCCGACGGGAAACTTGTTTACAGTTCACCCCACTACGGGCATACCTACGCAACTCTCCAAAGACTCTTCCTATATAGACCAAAACGGCTTTCTTGCGTTGAACACAAAAGAGCACGGATGGCTGTCTAACATAGACAGGCCGCTCGCCTTTGGCCCTGACGGGAAAATGAAATTGCTCCCTCCGGATTTTGATGTGCCAGATCCTCTTGGGGATTATTTAGCCCGAGAGCACAACAAACGTTTAGGTATTGAAACCCCATCTCCTGAACTTCCTCCTATGGATGGCACGCCTTCTGTAGATGTAGATGACCCTATGTACCAGCCCCCAACGGCTCCGGAGATCGAGGCGAAAGTTCAAAGCGGGGAATTGGTTCCTTATTTAAAAGATGATGGTACACAAGGGTACTACCGCCCCGTTTCTCCCCATACTACAGACATTAACCGCTTGTTTGAAACTCGGGAGGAAAATGTTAACGCCATATCCCAGCAGTATGGGGATACCAGTAAAACCATGAGCAAGATTGAGGGTTTTGACCCAGCCAATGAGGGTAATCTTCCTACCGGCGGAGTCATAGACACGGGCACACCCCCCGCATTGGAAACCGGAACCGCGCCTAAAACTTCTGATCTTTCCGAGATAGATCCTGAAGAAACTCGCCAGCCAGTTCAAGTCCCTGAAAGGGGGATACTTCCTGATAAGGGCAATATAGGGTTTGCTGAATCGGGGATATATAAGCAGACGGGAAAATCTGACCCATCAAAATTAGACCCTTCAATAGAGAACGATCAACGTGCTTTAGTTCAGATGTTCATGGAAGACACAGGGTTCAGTGTAGCGAGACAGAATTCTGCGGAAGGGGCCCCCAACCCAGCTCTTATGAACAAGTTCAAGTGGTGGCTATTAGAGAAACAAGACCCTCAATCCGCTTTTGTTAACGAGAATCACCCCAACGACCACTACGGCAGCAAAACACTAGGGCAGGGGCTTAGTAGGATCAAGCAGCAAAAAGGTATCCCCCCCAACGATCCTCTTTGGAAGTATATGGATGAGCCCGTAGCGGGTACTCTTAGGCAGGAGTTTGGCGTTCAAACGGTCCCAGTTCAAGGGGGGACGGGGGAAAGCACCCCTTTGATTGAAGATTTAGGACAAATGTTTGAACAGGTGCACGCCCCGGGGCAACCTACAACCTACATATCTGATGATATTTTTACAGAGATGAATTCCGGGGGGACTCAGACAACCGATGCCGCGTGGTCTTCGGCAATTAGCAAGATTAGTGAACAATCCGTGGTGACTGGGCCTAAGATAACTGAGAAGTTTTTTGATTCTTTACCAGACAGTATAGTAAGACGAACGAATGCTTCGAGCGGATACCAAATACCTGGAACAGACTCAAGGTGGGAACTCCCTACGGATCATCAGTCCCGTTCTTTTCTGAAGGGCGATTTGTCTAACATGACTTTTCAGAGCATGGCAGCGGGGTACGCTGGTAAATATGCTGAGAATATAAAGAGTTTTGGGCAAGACCCCAAAGCTGATGGGCGAGTGGACTACCAGAAAAGATTCAAAGAACTCGCCGATGCTATACCTGAGTTCAAAAACGCCTCTTCTACTCAAGATATTTTGATAGCTGACGCTATAGCTTCAGGGGGCATTATTCAAGGAGGCGATCTCCACAAGACCTTGGCTGGAGTGCAGACAGATAAGCATGCTTCTGAAAACAGGTTTAAGCGGGACGTATTTACTTCTACAGTGAATGATGTAATAAAGCAGTCAGATGCTCTATCAGATAAAGAAGGAAGGGCACGTTTAGATACAGAGGGTATTGCTGCCCTTGAAAAACAGATAGGGGAATATACGGCGTTTTTCCCTGAAGAGATGAAAACCAAGATTGGCCCAGATAGGCAGTTCAAGGCCATGATCGGCATGGACCCTTGGACTAGCGGGCCGGTGGACCGAGATGCTATAGGAGGTTGGGTTTCCCAAGACATGGGGCAATACTTACCTGAAGCGCAATTAGACCCCCTAATAGATCAAATCTATGGCACGTTTCAGGAAATTGAAGCCGACGAGACCCGCAAACAGACTAATCAGGCGGTCTTAGATTTGATACAGCCTCTAGCTGAGGTAATAGGTAGACCTGCCTATGATACTCTATATAACAACCTAAAAGAGTTTGGGCTTTCTGAATTCACCCCTCAAGAGTCGAGCCGTTTGGATGCGTTAGGTCAGAGTGTTGCTGAGGATACCCCTTGGGCTGTAAAGGAATCGCAGCTCCGAAAGAGTTTCGAGGGGGAAGGTGAAAAGACCGTTGCGGAGCAAGAGGCTTTCGAGGGTTTTCTAGCTTCAGAGAAACAAAAACATGAAAGCAATCGACAGCAAGCGAGTATCAACAAGCTTCGAGAAGAAAGAGGATTACCCCCCGTAGAGGCTGAGGGGGCTACAAGTGAGGTTCAAAACCAGATTGCTGCTCTTGGGGAAGATACCCGGGCTCAGTTTTTTAAGTATTCAGATAGGCCAGAAGAAGGGATCACAGACCCGAGGCTTGATACTAATTACCTCCGCACGGTTTTAGAGAGTGACCCTAGATTCACCGAAGAATACAAACCTATGGTGGATTATTCCACAGATCCGAGGTTTCAGGCCCAGGACAAGATTATAAGTAGGGATGATCCCCGCTTGACTGAAGCGTACAGCCGCATTACAGATCCGACTACGGATATTAGGACACAAGACCCTTTTGATTTTCAAAGCTATTTAGATGCAGACCCGAGGTACAGGCATGGACAGGATTACACACAAGAAGATTATGAAAAGTCCCCGGGATACCAATTCAGGTTGGATGAGGCTACTAAAGCGATTGAAAGGGGGGCAGCGGCCCGAACTGGGGCCTTATCGGGTGCAGCCCAGAACGCCCTTGCCAAGTTTACTTCTGATTATGCCTATAAAGACTTTGCTCAGGAACGGTCAGTAGCCGACCAGAGGAGTCAACAAGCTATTACAGAAGCGCAAAGTATGGCGCAGGAGTTTGACCGTCGAAGGCTCCAAGCAATCCAGGAGAATCGATTCGATGAGGCTGAGTTCTATTCAAGGCAAAAAGAGGGTATCGATGGATACCTCAAAGAACAACTCCAATACAATCAGTTAAGGGAAGCGGGTATCAATGAGAGAATAAAAGAAGATACCCGGCACTTCTCTCAAAGGGCTGAAGCGATAGGGGAAAGCCAGCAGCAGCAAGCTTTTGCTTCAGGGCAGCGTAAAGATTTTCAGGACGAGTATTACCGTAGGCAAGCAATCCAGGAAGGCAGAAGGTCTGATTTTCAAAAAGAATACTATGGGCAGCAGGAGATCCAGGACAAGCGAAGGCAGAATGCGCTTAATGAATACTATCAGTCCCTTGCGCCTTTACAATCTCTATCGGGGCAGGGGCAGACTACAGCAGGGCAAGTGAATTTAGCAGGTCAGAACTACGCCCAGTCCCTTGGAACAGCGGGTCAAACCTTTGCCCAGCAATCCGGGCAGAACTTGATAAAGTCAGGTACAGCCCAAGGACAACTTGGTATCGCCCAGGCTCAATCCGCAGGGGCAGGGATCATGGGAGCGACAAGCGCCAAACTTCAAGGGTATGAAAATATTCAAAATACTTTGAGCAGTCTCTATCAACAGTCCCAAACTAATCAACTTATCGATGCGCTAAGGAAGCAAAAATAATGGACGCGGCAAATCTTATTTCTCAAATATACAAGCCCAAGTTCAAGATGCCCGATTCCACTCAGCATTTTAAGAATGCCCTATCTGTTGAACAAATGCAGTTTAAAAGGGATGAAGCTAAGGCCCAGCAAAAGAGGTTTGAAGCACAACAGACAACTCAAAAGAACCAACTTGCTATGCAGCAGCAAAGGGCTGATGCCTATACTGACCAGGTTAACTTAATGTCTGAGAGGCAGAAGAGGGGCTTTAAGAAAGAAGATGATACTAAGAACCGGCTGTCTGATTTCGTAAAAGAAAATGAAGTAGGTACTCCCCAGTACACAAAGAAACTATCTAATATATTTTTGGAAGAAGGAGACTTAGAGGGGGCCAGAAAAGTATTCAACTTTGTATCGGGGCTTGACGATGATGCTAAAGAGAAAGCGGATACTCTTGCGTCTAATAAACAGAAGATACTGGACTCCAACGCTAAGGCGCTCTTAGGTGCAGCAGAGACAGGGAACCCTCAGGTGTGGGAATCTACTGTAGAACAGAGCTGGGATATACTGAAGCCCTTCTTCCCCGAGAAACCCAGGCTTGATGAAGCTGAGAAAGTTATCCGGGTATTGGCTACTCAATCTAATACCGCTAAAGAATTCCTCAAGATGCGTTTTGACGAGCAGAATAAAGAAAGTTTGAAAGCTGCACGTAAGGCTCAGAAGGAAGTTAAAGAACAAAAGGCTTCCCAACAACAGCAAGAGGCTATTCAAGAGCAGTTTGAAGACGCGATTATGGGCACTTTCCGAGAATCTAATTTTGGCAACAAGGATTTCGAGAAGATCTTCCCCGGGTTGTTTGTTCATGCTGTTGGGCCAGAGGACCTTGACGGTGTTTTTGAGAGTTTGAAAACGGGGGTAGTATCTAATACCCAACGCCTTCCCGAAACTGTTGAAGTGCAAGGCAGGCCGTGGCCTAAGAATAAAGTAGTAGCACAGCTCCTACGAGATTACATACGAATTGTAAAAACCGATCCGAACTACACCCCTGTTAATTTCTCCGCAGGGTTCTCTAAATTTTTAAGAGATTGGGGGGCTTTCGATGGCAAACTCAAGCTTCCTGCCCAGTAGCAACATACATAAACCCATACTGAGAAATTCAGATAACACTTTCTCCACAGAGGAGACCATAACTGTAGAGGCAGATGTAGGCCAAGGTAAAAGGGCTTATAATATACCCACTATAGTAGATGGGGTAAGGCGCTCAGATGATGAAGCCACAGACCTATTTTACCGTGGAGTAAATAAACACGTAGGAGAATTTTTGAGTATTGAAGAAGCAGTAGCAGATGCGGAGCAAAGGACTAAAGATATAGGAGAATTGAGGCTTCAAGATTCTGAAGAGTTCAGCTTTTCAGTACCCACTCTTACTCCTCAGGATAATGAGGGGGCAGGCTTTTCTATTCAGTCACTATCCCCGTCTAGCGCAAAGCAAGATGACTCAGATTTTGGATTCTCGATCCCCTCTCTTACCCCCTCCGCACCAAAGCCCCTAACTCCTGAGCAAGAGAACATTAAAAAGATCGATGCGGAAAAGGATGAAGGCTGGTTCTTTGACGTGAACAGTCGGGCAGGGGATCTTATTGGTTCCTTTGGGGCTATTGCCCAACAAGCCCCTGGGTATGTGGATGAGGGCACTAAACAGATTTATGCAGCTAATAGGGGGGTAAAACAGCTTCTCACCGGGGAAGTAGAGTTTGTGGATGATGAAGGTGACTGGCTTGCAAACCTTTTAGGCTATAAAAATTGGACTGAAGGTGTTGGTCAGCAAGAGAAAGATAAGCACTCTGTAAAGATTCCCAAAAAATATGAAGATGTAGATATCCCTGTCAGTGAGATAATCGGCGGAGGATTAGGTAGTGCCGCGGGTTTTATGCTTGGGGGCGGGCCTCTTGGACTTGCTGTAGGCGGGATGTTAGGGGCTACCGGAGGCAAATACCTGGGGGACTATTTATTCCCCGAAGACACCACAACCACTAAAGAGGTAGCAGAGGCGGTGCAAAGCGCGGGCTCTAGTTGGCCTTCTCTTGCTGCGGGTGCCCCGGTGGGGTATTTAGCATACAAGTACACCAAGTCCCCCACTTTAGGAGCATTAGCTTTTGGGGCTACTTCCGCTTTAGCCACTATCCCGCTAGTCTTTGGATCGGATTATGACAATACTTTATATAGTTATCTTGGGAAGCTACAGGAGAAAGACCCTAACTATACCAAAGAGAAGTGGGCAGAAGACAAGCAGAGGATACTAGATACGGGTATCACGGTAGAGCAGGCAGCCATAGAAAAAGCCGCATGGACCGCGGGCACTGAAGGGCTTGCAGACTTTGTTACTAACTCTTTGATCGCTTTACCTGGTGCAGCTTTTAAGAAAATGCTGCCTGAACTTTATTCCAAAGCCGTGACCAAATCGGCAGCAGGAAAAAGTTTAACTTGGGTAGCAGAGAACACAATACCCCGAGTCACAGGTAAAGTAGGTTTTGATGTAGCGGGGGAAATAGGACAGGAAACGTTTCAAACTCAGATCGGTTCCCAGTATGATACCTCCCTTGGTTTAGCTCCGAGAGAACTGACCTACGGAGAGGCTTTCAATAAAGTCAGAACCCAGACTATGATCGCGGCCTTGGTTGGTTCCGGTCCTTTAAGTGTGGGTATAGAGATAACACAACACTTAGGAAAGGTTAAAGAGAAAGGGGCTTTTAAGAAAGCTCAAAACCTTTTAACCGTAACAATGCCTAAAGATCCAGTTCAGCGGTACTCACAGCTTATCGCCATGAAAGAAGAGGATCTTAACCAACTGGATCGATTGTTTGATGAAGTAGTGGCGCAGAGCGATCTACTAGATATGCCTTTAAGCGAGGATATGGATACGATTCGCTCTGATATTCAATTCATTATTGAGCAGCGTAAAGCCGGTCCAGAAGCTTTTGTAAACCCCCCGGACGAGGACATAGCCATAGGGGAATCTTCGCCCGAAGACCTAATTACCCTGGCTAAAAGGTTTGAAGATGAAAGGGCGCAGGAAAACCAGAATAAACGAGAGTATTCCCCTGAACAAGAAGAACCCACCCCCGAAGGGGTTCAGCCTGAAGACTTGACCTCCCTGGCCGAAAGAGTAGAACAAGAACAGCTCTCCGAGAATAAAGCTTTTAATGAGTATAGATTCGGCCCTGGCGGGCTACAAGCGGCTGATGCGGAAGCACTACAGGGCCGGGTTGAGCAAGAGAAGATTTCGGAGGCCAAAGTACTTGAGAATTTCGAGGAAGAGGCCAAGCAGACCGCGGGTACAGATATCATCGGGGATGTAATTGATTCCGATTCCGATACTTCTGGGGGGTTTGGGGAACTCGAACAAGAACTTGCCTACATGATGAAAAGGGCTGAAGCGGCCCCCGAGGTAGAGCAGGAGTCTTTGCAAGAGGAAATACCTGAGACCTTGGAAACTAAAGAGACAAACCTTACCTCTGAGCTATTCCTAGCAGATCCAGAAAAGTATATCAATGAGATCCTGCCTTTAAAGACCGATGAAGAGATTACAGATATCATGGTGGACGGGCTGACTAATCCCCAAATGGCTTATGCTATGCAAGATGAAGGCTTCAAAGCCAAGTGGGAAGCGGTACTGGCTAAGAAAGAAGAATCCACTAAAACCGCAGAGCCTAAAGAGGTAAAGGTAAATCCTGAGATTGCTGAGATAACTGAAGATATCAAGGATCATGAGAATGTGCCGGGTGAAGAAACGAAAGTTAAAGTTCTTCAAAAGAAAAGGAAAGATCTCCAGATTTCAGATGCCCTCGAACAGTTAGATACCGAGAATCCTCCAGTACCAGGGAAGACCGAAGAGCGGCTATTCCAAACTAACCCTCGGGAGGTATTAAAAGACAAAGCTGAAGACCACGTAGAAGCTTTAGGCGGGGCGGAGAGCCAGACTCCTGAAGGGGTATCTTTTGAGAAAAGAGCTAGAGAATCTTTTCCTGCTGATCAGTTTTCAGATACCGAAATAAAAGCTTTTGCCCTTTTACATGAAGTTCTAGCAGAGCAAGCAGTAAAGGCGGGGGTTGTAGAGACTACCCAAGAATACTTTGATAGTGTATCCCTTGAAAGCGCACAGTCAACAGATGGTAAGGCTATGGGCTCTTTTACTCCCAGGGAAGTAGGGGGTTTAATTAAAGCCTTTGAGACCGGGGACTATACAACCCTGATCCATGAGTCGGGGCATTTGCTTGAGAACATATTGACTCCTTCTCAAAAAAGCTTGATGAATAAATCTTATGGCGTAGGAAAAGACGGAGTTTGGACTACAGAAAATAAAGAAGCTTTCGCGGAAGATTGGGAAGGCTTCATGGCAGGACATAAAGAGCCAAGAGGGGCGCTGAAAAGAATCTTTCACGATATGGTTCAGTTCCTCGGGAAACTCTATAACAAGTTCGCTGATGCCTTTGGGTTTGATACAAAAGGCTTGATGCCTGAGACAATGAAAAACGCTGTCATGGCTGATGTGATTGAGCGCAGGACCAAAGCTGAATCGCAGCCCCTCAAAGCTAATCCCCTATTAGATAGGTACAACAATTGGAAAGAGACCGGGGGTAAAGCACTAAGCCAGATGAAGTCCTTTACTCCTGAAGAAGGAAAAGCCATACGTCACTACAACAAGACTGGGGAGATACTTCCTTCTCACCCTCGGCATGAAGAGCCCTCTAGTTCTGAAAAAGCGCGAAAGATTTTGGAAGCTCCAATTACCGAAGAGGATGTAGAACGCGCGGAAGCCGCGTATGCCGAGGCGCGAAAACATAGGGAAGAATCAGGCGTATTTACCCAGATGTTTCCTGAACCTTTAGGGGCCTCTAGTCCCCACGGAGTTAAGGAGTTAGTTGACAGCATAATTAAAGACGCGGGAGGAGTTAAAAATGTAAAAGACCTGGACTTTCTAAAAAGAGTGTTGGTATTTCTTAGTCGAGGCTTAGACACTTATTCTTTTTCTGAATGGCAAAGATATGTAGGTATACTAGAAGAGGTAGCACCCCACCTATCCGAACAAGAAAAGCAGTTTTTCGACACTGAATATTTTGGGGGTTTTGCAGATGAGCTGGTCGGCCTTTTTGGTGAAAGGAGTGATTTTGATTGGCGAATTGAAAACATGCTAAAAATAAAAGAATACCCACAGGCTTATGAAATTATCAACAAAGTTCGAGAAGCCTTTCGGACAAGAAATAGATCAGATCTTTACTCTATTATAGTAAGTCAGTTTGCGGGGGCTCCCTCTGCTGAAATAGTCCCCTTTGGCGATTTTAAAGAAATGGGGTACGAACAAGCCTCAGATATTCCCGAATACGTAGCTGTTCGGAGTAAAGACACCGGGGATGTTGTTATGTTTAGAAGAGAGGACCTTACTTTCTACTACGAATATGACGATTCGCAATCTTTTGAAGAAGGACTGGCTTTAGACGGGGGGGAATTTTTAGGATACTACAACGGGGCCCCCGATAAACATTTTATAACAGTAGAAAAAGGGGACTATCAAGCTTCCAACACTCTGTTCCAAACCCGCCACACCTTCAAAGATTCTCCAGTGATTGAGCATGAGATACCTACCGCCCCCACTAATAAAACGGGGAGGCCTAAAGAACCCAGGAAAATGCAGAAGGCTTTAACCAAACTTATTGGTTCTCCTATCCGCTGGGGCAAACCCCCTAAGAGTGTGAGAGCAAAAGATTGGGGCTTTGGTTTTGTAGACGATCACGGCACAGGGCAAGCCTACTTCGAGCAAGGAGACCTGAGAGGGTTTCTCTATGCGCAGGGGCGACTTCTTGACCAGAGGCACCATATTCTCAATCCTACAGTAGTAAAGAATCACGGCAAGGAGCTTCATAACTTCCTGTCTACTGAAACCCAGGATCTAATCAACGCGAAGTATCAAGCAGACCCAAATGCTTTCCCTGATGTGGAAACGCGGATTGTGCAGGAAGGGCTATCCGAATTCTTTACGGCCTATATCCTCAATCCTGCGGAAGCTAAGAAAAGGGCTCCGGGGTTTGCTACCTATTTTGAAAAAGCACTTCCTCAGAAACTTGGTAAGAACGCGCTGACTGATATAAGAGGGGTCAGTGAGGATCTGCGCCACTATGTTACTTCTGACGAAGGAACTACCCACGTATCTACCCAGGATGTGATCGATGGTAGAACACCATCTGAGCCCTCTTGGAAGTCTCGGTCTTTCTTTGCCCAGAGGCTTACCAATAAAGCCCATGCACTCCTAGACGCTTTCGGGGACCTGGCCGAATTAGCTGGAGAGCCCGCTACAAGAATGAGTCAAGCTCACGCGGGTGATCCGCTCAAGATCATGCACGACAAGATGACTGCTAAAGAGGGAGTAGCTTCTATTGCCAAGCAGATGGTTGATAAAGGGCTTGTCTCTTATGACTACACCCGCCAGGTAACAGAGCCTTTCTCAAAGGTATTTCAACTCTTTGGACGAATCGGGGAAAAGAACCTGGTTGAGAAATTAGACAAGTCTGCCGATATCCAAATGTCTCTTCATGTTTTAGAGAAGGTAGAGCAAAATAACTTAGCCCTTCTTGGTAATGCGGTTGACCCCATCATCGGGAACCTTTACGCGCTCAAAGACCCCAACATATCTAGCATTGTAAATACTGCTCTGGGGGAACTCTACGCTCTGGTTGACTCCGGGCAAGCTCTTGACAGTGCCAATGTCTATAAACCTTTCGGGGACATGATCGCGAATCTCCGAACATCCATATCAAATACAAGCTCTTTGAGCAGTAAGAAAGTAGATAGGCTAGTGGGAAAAATAGAACAGGTACTTCCTGATCTAATCCCTACAATCGAAGAGATCCGGGATGGCCAGTGGAATAAAGCCCGTATCGTTGGTATGGGGGTAGGGGAAGAGACCGATTTTGCCCGGGCCTCAAGACTTGTTGATTCCGCAAAGCAAGACCCTGACTACGCTAAGATGAGAGAAGCTGGACAGTTCATTGACAAATGGTTCGACGGGCTTTTTAGGATGTTGGTGGATGCAGATATTTATACAGAAGAGTTTTACAAGGTTGTGAAATCTAGTAACCAACAGTATTTCATGCTCACCCGTTTGATGGACCCAGATAGTTCTTTTTCTGATGAGGTCTCTGCGGCAACCCAGTCCCCGCAAGGGTCTGATAAGTACAAAGATATTATCAGAAGACTTGAAGGTTCAGATAAGCCGGTACAGAACATCTACAGCAATATGCTTCTCAATACCTACCGAACTTTAAACGAGATCCACAAGAATGATGTTCGTTCATATTTTGTAGACATGATCGAAATGGCGCACAGGGTAAGCGGAGAACCTGTTGGCCACTTCGGGCGAAAAGTCCATAAAGGGGAGCCGGGTTCTATTCCTGTTGTGAGGAAAGGGGTCAAAGATTACTGGTCCTTTGCCCCTGAGATCCAAGAAGGGTTTGAGTTAGTGGGCCCAAGACTCAACCTCAAAATGCCTTTCCTGCCCTGGTATATCCGTAAAGTATGGAAACCTCTCATTACCTTACTTCCTGATTTCTGGATACGAAACGGTATCTCCGATTTTCAGAATGCGCCTTTAGTGTCCAAGCGTAAGAAGGTAGCCGGGGGCTTGGGGTTTCTCGCGGCCCCTTACATGCTCGGCAAGCATTTCCTATACACCATGCCTAAAGCCCTCTCAAAAGCGGCTAAAAGAAGCCAAGAATTGACCCTTGGCGGGGGTGCAGTAGGGCATGAGGGCATACATACCCAAAAAGATTTTGAAAATGCTGTGAGAGAATCCATGAAGTTCGCGGCTAAGGAAAAGAAGTTTCTTATCCTCGATCCTACGAACTGGGCGAAGGGTTTAGGGAAAATTCTACGGGGAGGGCTTGAGATATCCGAAACGATCAACAGGCTTCCTGAGTTAGAACGTGGGATTGAAGATGCTGAAGCTGCAGGACTGGGTAGGAGAGAAACCCTTCAGAGCGGAGCTTCGGATTCTGCCAATATCCTCAATTTCAGAACCGGGGGAACCTGGACCGAGAAGATGAATACTGTTACGGGTTTTCTTGTTGCTCAAACCAAGGGGATTGGCTCTCACATTGATGCGATAGCAAGAGATCCTTCTTCTTACCTGGGATTGGTCCTATGGTCTCAAATCCCGCTGTTAATGCTTGAGCGTTCTATGGTGGCTGATGCGGAGCGAGAAGATGAGTTCAAAGAAATGCCCTGGTATTGGAAGCATGTCTTCTGGAATATCCCCGCTCCTCGTTGGATGGTGGAAGCGTCAGGCGGTTGGATTCAATGGATCAACTTACCCAAAGCTCATACCATAGGCCCTATAGCTTCGGCTGCAAGTGAGATTGCCGAGACATATTTCAGGGGTGAAAAGATGGGGGATTTAGATTGGCAGGAAGCCGCTTCTCTGATGATGGGTTCTGCCATGCCTAGTGTTACTAGTGTAGGTGGGCCTATGCAGTCTGTAATCGAAGTTCCTTTGGGGTACAAATTCCACCCTGGGTCCTACTACCGTTCCCCCACTGATCCTAAGCTTGTCTCTGAGCGCAACATATCCAAAGCTTCCAAGGTTTCAAGAGAGGCCTACTACCTGGCAAGAGAGAAGTTTGGTATAGATACTGTTGACCCTCGAGATGCAGACCATATTGTAGATAAATGGGTTCCCAAAGTCGGAAGGGCTATGCTTGATATTTCAAGCATTGGTGAAACAGGTAAAGCAAGGGCTGAAGACATTATGTATAAGCGCCTTGGCATTCTCGGTACTGCCAACCCTTTCTCTAATCGTGCTGTTCAAGGGATGCTAGAAGAAGCCTCCAAGCATAAGGGGCTTCGAGCTACCAAAGAATTTAAAGCTTTTATGGATGAACTGCAAAATATCACTCGTAAAGATATCCTTTCTCCCGATTGGCCCGAACGCCACAAAAGAATTTCTTCAAGAGCGCGGAGCTTGAAAAGGTACTTTGAGGCCGTAGGGAAAGGTAAAGTAAAGCTTGGTCAGATCAAGCAGGAGATCGAAGAGAAGAAACTGCAAAGGGGGGATCGGTGAATTTTAACCCTTTAAGTTTACTCAAACCTATAGTTAAAAGAGTGTCCGGGTTGCTGCCAGACTCAGGGCATGAGAAGGGCAGGCAACAGAGACAAATGGCCTTGGTTGAAGCGGGGGGCGGTTTTCTGGCCTCTAGCTGGAGACCGTGCTTCATGCTCTTTATTCTCTTTGTCATGGTATGGAATCACGGGGTCTATGAGTTTGCGTTAATGTGGCAGAACGGCACCATACACAAGATTGCCCTGCCTCCTGAGATATGGAAATTTCTTGCCGCGGTAGCTGGGGCCTATGGCCTTGGCAGGTCAGTAGAAAAAGTTTTTATTGGCGGGAAGAAAGAGCCTATCCCTATCGCACCAGGGGCTCGGGCGGTATCTGAGCTAATCTCCTGCGACAAGTGCAAGCATGAGTTTGAAGCTGAGTTTTTTGACGGCATGACTCGTTGCCCGGAGTGTGAAACTTGGATCTCCCAATAGACCCTAACTCAATCATTACGGATGCGGATGAGAAAACCATCCAAAAGAATATCCGCAACGCCATGCAGGATGAGCAGCTTTCTCCTGCTGAAATTCTCTTTGCCATTGAATACGCTAAGGATCTAAATGCTTCAAGGGCTTTTCGTGAAGTCTTCGGGGTGAAGAAGAACGCACAGGTGCAGGGTCCGGCCCTGGCAAAGAAGCCGGGTATTGGCAGGGTTATCAGAGAATTCCTACTAGACAGGGCTAAGCGTTCTGAGATCCTGGGCCAGAGGACTCTTGAGGAAGTCATAGGGGTAGCCTTTGCTAAACTCACTGACGTAGCCTCCTGGGACGCGGAAGGAAACATCACCCTTAAAGACTCAAGCCTTTTAACCCCAGACCAGGCAGCATCGATTAAGAAGGTTACTCGGACTCCTAAAGGTGAGGTCAAGATTGAGCTTCACGACAAGCTCAAAGCCGCTGAGACTTTGTTAAAGTGCGTAGGCTTTTTCTCAGATGGGTTCAACATTACTGACAGCAACGTGCAGGTAAATGTGATCCAAGGCTATGAGACTGATGCTAACGGGAAGGTAATTCCTATCTTGAGAAAGGCTAAGATGGACTCTGAACCTAAGAAGGAAGAGTCTGAGCCTGATGAAGAAGATGATATTTTTTCTTAACTAAACGGGTCCACTTCATCGATATCATCCCGCTTAATAATCTGTTTCTTCTCAAGTCTGTGCCTCAGGTTAAGAGTAGAAATACGCATAGCCTCTAACATCTCAGGCTCAATCTTCTTTTTCTCCTGGGTAATGCACCAACGAAGGTAGCGGATACCAAAGTAGTCTATATGCTTACCAAAGATCATCCCGGCAAGCAGAGATTCGTAAGGACCTATCGGGGTATTCCTACTGGTCATGAAAGCTATGTGAGCCAAAGGGACCCCTAATGCGTCAGCAATCTCAGCAAGGGTGATTCTCCAGCGTTCTCTTAGTTTCTTAATTTCAAAGTAGGGGTGTCTTGAATGAGACATATCTTGGTCCTTTAACCTATCAATTCGTAAATCTGCTCTTGAATACGCTTGGCTTCTACAGGGCTTCGACTTACCAACCAGTCTACAAACCCTGTCACCTTAAACCCCCAGCCGCTTGTCCTATGTAACTCCGCGCCTACCATTGGGGCCTTGTCTAGTGGGAACCAGGTAACTCTACCTTTATATTCCATGAGCACGAAAGTAGCTTTGAGCATTCCTACTTTTTTTAGATCCTTCCGCTTCTCCTGGACTACATAGTAATTATGCTTAATGCAGCACCCGGCTTCAATAGATAGGACTACATTAGCTTTGAGAGGAAGGTTCTCTTGCTTGTAGACTGTATTGGCCCCAATGACCCCCTTCAGGGATTCAGACAGGGGGATAGCTCCTTCGCAAGAGACCAAGCGCCCTTTGTAGGGGGTGTACTTAGCATACTTAGGTATAAATTTGTCCCACCCGCTCATAGAATAATAGGAGGTACATTGCTCTTAGCCTTGTACATCCTGCCTGTAGCGTGGCAATAGGGGCAGGGGATGGGCTTCCTTGGCGGGTAGATATTCTCTAGTGATCCAACGCCTTTGCATGTGCCGCATATTACTAATTTGTCTGGTGCTGCATTTTTCATTCTTTCTCCTACTCGTACATACTGGTAAGTGTTCATATCCTAACTTCTTTCCCAATCAAAATCGCTTTGTAACTTCTGCAAATCCTCAGAAATTTTGTGCAATAACCTGTACTGCCTGTCTAGTTTTTCTTCTAAAGTTTCAATGCGTTTTATTGCTGAAGGGAGATCGTTCTTAGGGTCTTTATGCTTAGTCATAACTCCCTCAATAATTTCTGATAATTGGTCGATAAGCTGCACTCCAGCACAGACCTGACATATTCTGCGTGGGTAGCCTGCTGGTAGTCCTCATCCGTTTGGTAATCTTTCCTCTTTACCCCTGGCACCCATCCGCAAAACCCTTGATCGGCAATCCAACCTAACAAGGCCAAGGGGCTTTGGAGGAGTTCTCCCACCTTAATCTCGGGGGTGTTGTACACTTCCCTCCTGAGGAAAGCCAGGTACACCTGGGTAAAATCTACGGGCATGTAACATTTCAAATACTCTTTGGTATCTCCATCCTGCCCGGTGTATTGGTACATCCCTACCCGCTCCAGTATGTTCTTATGGAGAAAAGGGGCCAGGTCTCTATACCCTAAACCAGAAAAATTGCAGGCCTTCTTAGCTAAGTCTGATCTACCAAAGTCAGACTCTAGACACCACTGAGCCCCTATGATATTTAGCAGTTCAGGGTGTAGGAGCTTTAAAGCTTTGAGGGCTATCTTGAATTGCTCGGGTACTTTCACTTCTTCTCCTCATCCCAAGAACACCCGCAATGCAGGCAGAAATGTTTTGGTTTTTCTGTCTGGCGGGTATGAGTGTAAGTATCTAACAGGCATTTAGGACATTTGAGATTCTTCATTTCAACAACCTCTCCAGCATAACCCTGTTGGTGTAGCAGGACTTAGATATTCCCAGGCGGCCCGTCTTGTACATTTCTTTGGCTTCTGCCAGGGGGATTGAGGGCTGGTAATCGTTGATGATAAACACCTCCCCATTTTGTTTTGTAAATGTTCCTGTCGCTTTCATACTCTTACCCACCCAACTTTGGAGTTATTTATTCCGTCGTCTGTAACCTGTTTGATAACCCCCGACCCTTCAAGCTCATGGAGCACCCGGTAGATACTCTCAGGAGATACAGTGAGGGCTTTCTTTAGTTGAGCATGGTTTACCAACCCGCTCTTAGGTATGTGGGCTAAAACCTTATCTTTTGCTGTGAGTTTACCGGGCCTTGCACCTATATAATCCATCATGATTTAACCTCAGTTCCACAATTCCCACATTTATAAACCCCAGGATTGCTCGTTTGTTTAAGGTTCCCGTAACAGGAGGGACATTTCATCTCAACCCTACTAACTGTCCCCGCAAAGAGGACAAAACAAATTTGCCTACAACCTGGTCGTACACTTCACGCTCAATTTCTGAAATAGCTGTGCCTCCGACTACCTCACCCGATTCGTTGAGAAGGAGCGTACTCATCACTCTTTCAATTTCTTCTCTGTATTGTTTGCCTACTGTCATGATTTATCTTTCATTCCGACTTTTACCCTCTTCACAGGCAATGCCGGGTAATCTTTGCTGCTTTCGTAGTCCGTGGCTAAGCCTTTCCTACTCATTGCAAATCCAACATCTTAGGGTCAATTACTGACAGGTCCACATAGTCTGGTTTCTCATAGCCCCAGATCCTAAAGCCCTCTGCACAGCGGCAGGCAAGGCGCTCATTCCCACAACCATCACAGTGGCCGTGGTGTAGTAGTTTAGTTACTTCTTTATTCTGCATGATTCTCTCCTATAATCCCGTATACCCTCGAAGCCTTTGCCCCTTTCTGTTCCTGGTAAAGCCCTCTGATTTCTACGTACCCTTCGTAAACAAGATCTTCAAGTTTTATGTAGGCGCTGCACTGTTTAACCCCTACCAGTTCCCCGATCCTTTTGATCGTGGCCTTGCCCTTTAGAGCCTTGATAGCCCCAAGATACTTCTCTACTGTTTCGGGTTTAGTTCCTCTGGATATCATAATAAAAAGCCCCTCGTTGCTACCGGACACAGAATCCGAACAAGGGGCTTAATCACGCAAGCGGGGGCTTGCTATGTACTTTCTTCCCTGGGGTTTTGTCCGGTAGCATTGTCAATGTTAAGCATTCACTTTTAAGAAGTCAAGTCCCTTCTGAGTAATAAAATAATGTATGAGACCCCCCGGGCCTCCCATAGCTTTTTCTTCTACATATCCTTTGCGAATAAGATCCTGGGTCTGCATGTGCTGGGTACTGTGGGTTAACTTAGTAACCTCCATCATATCTTCGCAAGAAGCACCCCTACCGAGGAGATTCAAAGCCCCGAGGTTTCTAATCAAAGTTTCTTTTCTCGGCCCCATTACATCCTCTCCACTGCTATATGAGCTAGTCCCGCCACAACCCCGATGGAAGTTAAATGGGCATCGGCGCTAAAGGCTCCTAACCAGAAAGCTAAAAGGTAAATTAAATACCCCATATCAGTATTCACTTCTTATCCTCCGCATGCTTGGCCCACTCCCCGCTAAGGCACATCTGCCCTATAGCCCCGTAATTAGAAATGTCTGCCCAGGTATCCATAACCGCTTCGCATTCCGCTGAGGTAGAATCCTTTTTCCACAAATTGATAAGCCGCTCTAGCTTGTCCGACAGACGAATCATTACTCCAGTCTGCATGAACTTTTCAATATTGCCCGGGCCGTAGTCATGCTGCTTCTTATCAAAGAGCCTGATATTCTCGAGGATCTGGGCAATGAAACGCTTGGAGTGGGGCTCCTTCAGATCTAAATTGGCATAAATAATTTCTATGAGTTCCGTTTGCTCGTGGGGTTTTGACTTTACTACTATCTCTTTTGATTGTTTAACTGGCATATCCACTATCCTTTCTGTTCAGCAACCCAGCCCCCGTCTATCACATGAAAAGGCTGGTCCTTCTCTAGTTTAATCCCTTCAAAAACATAAGTCCTTTTCCCCCCTCCTCTGCTCTGGCTCTTCTTAATGCCGTAAGAAAGTAAATTCCTATAGAACAAAGAAGCAAAACGGTGGGAGGACATAGGCGCTCTGCCAAAATCCCGGCAGTATTCAAGGTAAACATCGTAGACTTCATGCACTTCAACAGTGCCTTTTTTATCAAAACGAATATACTCCTTAATGAATTCTGCTACCGGGTTGTTCGCGGCTTTGATCTCTGCCAGCTCTTCTTTCGCGCTCAGTACAGAAGAGAACCGCCCCTGGATACAAAGTCTTTTCAATCCTTCTACTGCCCATCCAAGGATTCCCTGCAGTTCTCCGAGTAACCGGCGCTCGAGAAAAGGGTCTTCCTCGTTTGCGAAAGACTTTCTAAAAGGGAGTATCAGGTATCTATTGGCAAGGGCATCAGACCCATCAGAAAAAGAAGGGACCTCATTGGCTACCAAAGTGAGTTTGGTAGGTAGCTTCAGGGAAAGAAAAGACTCTCTCTTTCGGTTAACCGCCACATAATCCCCGCCTGAGATATTAAGCAGGATCTCTTTGGCCCTTCCCTGCTGCCCCCGAGACACCCCGTGGGCATCAGCAATCACCGCAGTCTTTTTACCTACCAGCATGGACAGCCCGAAATCGTTGACCAGGGAGGAGAGAGATATCCCGGCGAAGTTCTCGGGCCTTACTACTGAACGCAGTACCCTTGAGATAATACCCTTCCCCGCTCGACTCGCACCCACAAACACCATAATTTTCTGGTGATCCGTGGGGGGTACGAGATTGTAACCAAACCATTCCTGCAGAAGATCAACCCTCTCCTGGTCTCCTTCAAAGATCTCATCAAGAAACCTGAGCCATTGGTCGCATTTACCCTTCAAGCTATAGGGGAAGGGGTGCTTTCCACATACCTGGTGCTTGATATCAAACTCATGCACAACAGGACTCTCAGGGTGTTTCAGGTCCAAGATTCCATCAGCAAAGGCTATCTTGGTCTCATCAAACTTGAAATTGATCCCATATACCTTACGGTCTACCGCTGTGATAGTGGAATTGATAGCGTTCTGGGAGACACCTGAATACTCCATAGCCCCCTGGATCTGGTGTTGAAGGGTTTTATTATCGATACATTCCCAGATACCTTGATCGTAATCGTAGGCATAGTAAAGCCCGTAGCGGTATCTCAGCCCATCACAGGGGTACTCTCTTGATAAGTAGAGCCTGGCATTTTCAGGTGCGTTCTTCCCGTAGGAAACCAACTCGTCTATGTTCTCATCAATAGGGGTAGGTTTAGCCTCTGGCTCCAGGGCAGACTCTTCAAACACAGCCCGGGGATTAGCAGAACCCTTGGGGGATTTACCATAGCGGTAAGCATGAACTACTTTAGAATATAGAGTATCGCGCCCCCATTTAGGATTGTTCTCCTCGTCCCACTTACATAAGCAGTCCAAGGTCTTGAGGGGGGAAAGGCCCAGGTCTCTACCTCGCAACGAGAGAATGTAACTTGATACATCATCTTGCATGAAACAGGGGCCTACCCCCTCAAGATAATCAAGGTAGCGCGATTGGGTATTTTCACTATCATCATAATTCTCAAGCCCACTTTGCTCCGCTACTTCAGCCCGCTCGACAATACTAAGTAGAGCCTCTGGAACTTCAGGGGCATCATTGAGAGATTCAAAAGTGTAGTCCCACATATAGGGTTTTTTAGTATCCGGGTGAATCGATCCCACTCCTACGATATAGGACCCAAAGGATAAGACCTCAATTCCTTTATAGGCAGGGAGCTTATACTTGACCGGGAATTCGGGATCTTTTTTAAAGATAAGGTGGAGGCCGCTATCCCCGGATATAGCCCGGACATTGGTGGCCTCCACCAAATCGATTCCGCAGTCATTGGATAGCTTCTCTATACCATCCATCCCGCCGTTGCGGGGATCTACGTCTAGTACCAGATCAGAATCATCAAGCGCCCAGCCAAAATTGTTTGGGTACTCGGTCTGTTGCAGGCACTTCTCAAAAGGAAGTTTAGGCCAGCCTTTTAACGTGGCCCTCTTTCCCTTTAAAGGGATCAATCTCTTATAGGCTTTCAGATATTCATTTAAGTTCGGCATTTTTTAGAGTCCTCAGAACTTCATTTTTGTCAAAACGATAATCAGATCCACTCCGGTAGAATGGGATTTTTCTCTGACGACACCATCTTTGGATGGTGACTTCATTGACTTTCAAAAGCTCTGCTAACTCGCTAGTAGTGATTATCACTGGGATAGCTATGTTGTTTGGGTTTACAAACATTTAATATTCTCCAAGTATTCAAACTTCCTACCTTTTAAGTATTCCTCAAAAGATACAACCTTTATTAGTCGGCGGTTTACCCACCTTTGCAGATGTTTAGCCAATTGCAGATCATATTCGGACTTATAGTGGTGGGGCTCCATCATGCGCATTACATAAGCATCACACTTCCACCTACGTATGGTTAGTATTCTTTCTAAATCTTCCTCGTGGGAAGAATCAAATCCTATCAGTATAAAAAACTGGATACGGTAAGGTTTTATTCCTGCAGCAAAAAGCAATTCTATTTTATGTTCTACGACTTTTTTGTCTTTATATCTGTCCCACGCAAACGTGACTTGGTTGCAAGTAAACCCTTGGTTCTTAAATTTTATCTTTGCAAGGTAACTCGCTTGGCGCTCATTTATAAGCCTAAGATTTAGCCCTTGTGCAAAAGATACTTTCAATTTTCGATCTATAATTTCTCTACAAACATCTTCCCAGTAAGGCCCCCCAAAAAAGTCGTTATCTAATAGCACTAACTTATCAGTCTCTTTAACTAAAATTTCTGAGAGGGAATTAAAACCCACGGGCCTTCCTTCTTTTTTAGGGACTACACAAAAATCACAAGCCATGCGGCACCCCCGCATAGTGAATCCCAAGTTGGGTTCATAGTTAGGGTACAACTCCCAAGCTTCTTTTGTAATTTTTGCCCGCTCATATTCTTCAGGAAGTTTAAGCCCTACGTCAAACCCCGTCCCGCCGATCAGTGAATTCACAGGTAGCTCAGGAGTTTTAGAAAAATTAAAAATTTGAGAAGCAAATACATACCTATAATCTTCTACCTTTTCAGAATTGTAAGGCTCTACATATACACCCTCTGAAAGATAAAAAGCGGCTATCTGTAAAAGCGCAAGATTTGGTATCTTGCCGTCTATCTGAAATATACCCACCACAAGAATACTAATTCTCCTATCAACACAAAAAACCTTAACAAAAACTATTGACGTTGGCAAGACTTTAACGTACTATAACGTACATCAACATACAAAATAAACGCTAAAACGTGAAAACGGATAGGAAAGATGTTGTTATGAATCTGTACGGATTCCAAGAGAAAGCCGTGGATTGGCTGTCTAAGAAAGATAGAGCAATCCTCGCCTTAGATCAAGGGCTTGGCAAAACAATTTGTGCTTTAGCCTCCCTCCCTAAAGGTTCCAAGGTACTTATAGTCTGCCCGGCTTCAGTCAAGTTTGTCTGGAAGCAGGAAATCGAGAAGTGGACTGATCTTACTTACCATGTGCTCACTACCAAATGCACTATCCGCTATGATGTGCGGGTCACGATTATCAATTATGATATCGCGGCTAAAATGGAGCACCGTCTACCTAAAAGATGGGCTGTGCTGGTTCTCGATGAGAGCCAGTATCTCAAGAACGGTAAAGCTAAACGCACTAAAGCCTGTACCCGTTGGATTCTAAATGCGGGAAAAGTCTGGGCGCTCTCTGGAACCCCTATCCCAAACCGGCCTATAGAACTTTTCCCGCTTCTCCATGCCATGCGTATCATAAAGATGGATTGGTACGCTTTCGGTAAGAAGTATTGTGCCGGATGGAAAGCCCCCTGGACCGGGGGAAGCCTGGATGTATCGGGCTCGTCAAACCTCGATGAACTAAGAAAAAGCATAGCCCCCTATACTTTTCGTCTGACTAAAGAACAAGTGCTTCCTGATCTACCAGACAAGACCTACCAGATAATATCCTTGGATCTTCCAGTAGATAAGAGGGAGAAAGGATTCTCGCTTGAGGAGATAGGGAAAGTAGTCAGCCCGTTATCTATCTTAGGCCTGCCGGAGATCATGCACGATCACGGCATGAGTAAGGTGCCTCTGGCTGTTGAGCATATCCTTGATATGAAACAGCCCGGAAAACCTATCCTGGTATTCGCTCACCATAGGGGTGTAATTGAGGCGGTAGATGAGAAGTTAATGGCGGCAGGTTTCAAAGTAGACACCCTGACCGGCGCTACTAAATCCCAGGACAGAGAAGAGATAGTTAAAGACTTTCAGGCGGGGCGTTTAGACTTTTTTATTGTCAATGTTCAGGCAGGGAAAACGGGCCTGACTTTAACTGCTGCGTCTTGTGTAATTTTTATAGAAAGTGCCTGGGCCCCTGCTGATATTATGCAAGCGGTGGACCGGGTACACCGAATCGGGCAGAAAGATAAAGTATTAGCCCAGTTTTTAACCATAGAAGGGTCAATAGACCAGTATCAATTGAAACGCGCTCTCCAGAAAAAGGAAGTCGTTTCCCAAATTATTGAAGAGAGGGAAGTAATTATGAGTAAAGAAAAAGAACCTATCGAGCGCATTGCTGATGCCTTTGAGCGTATTGCTGATGCGGTGGAAGGCTGGGCTAATTTTACCCCTAAGGCGGTCCGCACTAAACCCGCAGATGATGTTATCGATGTTGAGCCTGAGGGCAAAGCAGAAGAGGACAAACCAAAGCGTAGGACCCGCAGGACTAAGGCCCAGATTGCCGCTGATGAAGCAGAAGCGGCTGGGAAAAGCGAGGAAGAGCCCCAGTTAACTCCTGAAGAGTTAAGCGCTTTACTTGAAGAGTCTGGAGAGGAACTAACTCCAGTACCCGTAGAAGAACTCAAAGCTGCCTTAATGTCTTATCGTGACGCTAATGACATGGAAGCTGCCAAGGGTTTACTCCAAGAGTTTGAAGTGCAGAAAATCTCTGATCTACCTGTAGACGCTCACCAGGCTTTTATGGAGCGGTGCGGTGGTATCCAGAAAGTATTCAAGCTCAAGGATTGTCTCGAAGCTCTTACCGATGTGAAGAACGGACCCGGGAAGGACAAAGCTGTTGAGATCCTGGGTAAATACGAATGTAAGAACCTTTCAAGTCTCCCTGAGAATCAGTTTGGGGCTTTTGTTAAGGATTGCCGGGGGGCTGTAGCATGAGTGAACAGCACACAGAGAGAGAACACGCAAGACTCTCCCCGTCTGCTTCCTCACGCTGGATGATCTGCACCGGCTCAATCCAATTGGGGGAGAGAGTAGAAGCTGTCTTCCCTGAAAAGGATTCTCCTTTTGCTGCTGAAGGGACCCAGGCCCATGAGTGGGCTGAGAAACTTCTTCGCTCAGAATATGAGGATGGGGAGTTTGACCCTGATGCAGTACCCGAAGAGATGCTAAAGCATATCGAGGGGTACGCTGATTACATTGCTGATATTGTCTTTGACACTGGCGGGGATGTTCTGATCGAGCAAAAGGTGGATACGGGCATTGACCAGTGCTGGGGTACGCTTGACTGCGCGGTAGTAGAGCAGGATGGTACGCTCCATATCATTGACTTCAAGTATGGTCAGGGTGTGGCGGTATCGGCAGAAATGAACTACCAGCTAATGATTTATGCCCTGGGGATTCTCAAAAAGGTGAAGGGGTTAAAGATACGGAAGGTCAAGTACCATATCTACCAGCCCAGGATTGCCGGGGGTGTAAACTCTTGGGAGCACAAAGCCGCGAGGCTTAAAGAGCTTTCTAAAACCATCGAGGGTCAGGCTAAGATTGCCCTGTCAGATGATGGGACAATCGTATCAGGGAAACATTGTAAATGGTGTCCTGCTGCGCCCATGTGTCCTGTGTTGAGTAAGGAAGTCATTGAGAAGGTTTCTGAGAATCCTAAACTCATGATTGACCCTGCATACATGGGCAGACTACTCAAAGCGGCTACGATTGCTGAAGAGTGGGCCAAAGAGGTCTGGTCTTTTGCAAGAGTAAGAGCTGATGAAGGTCAAGTACCCGACGGATTCAAGATGGTTCGCAAAAGAACTAATAGATCTTGGAAAGCTGATGTTGAGAAAGTAATTGAGGCTGATCTTGGGACTGATGCTTATACCCCCAAACTAAAGACCCCTGCACAGCTTGAGAAAATTGCAGGTAAGCCCTACGTGGCTAAACTTTGTGAAAAGAAAGAGGGGGAATTAACTCTTGTTGTTGAGAGTGATCCCCGTGAAAGTATCAATGCAAATGAAACTGCAGCTTTAGTGTTTGCAGAGGAAGGAGCCTAACCATGGCTACTAAAATTATTACCCCCGAATTCCGGGCAAGCTATGTAAAAGTATTCCAGGCAGAAGAAGACCTATCAGGAAGGATGAAATACTCCATCCAGATGCTCTTCCCAAAAAAGGGTACTGACTTTGCGAAGATCAAAGAAGCAATCGGAGAAGCAGTTAAGACCAAGTTTGGGGCAAAGTCTCCTAAGGGTCTTCGTATGCCTCTTCGTGATGGGGATACTGAGAAAGAGGACAACCCTGATTATGCTGGGATGTATTTCATGAACGCCTCTTCAAATCAGCGCCCTGGTGTTGTTGATGAGAACCTGCAGGATGTTGTTGATCCTAACGATTTCTATTCCGGCTGTTGGTGCATTGCCCAGGTTGCTTTCTACGGTTACGATGCCGCGGGGAACAAAGGCGTAGGCGTTGGACTCCATAACCTGAAGAAGACCCGCAACGATGATCGTTTAGACGGTCGGCAGGATGCGGCTGATGCCTTTGGCGGCAAAAGTACAGAAGCTACTGCTGAAGCCGAAGAAGAATCCTCAGATTTCAATATCTTTGGCTAAGAAAGTTTGACTTCTGCGGGCTAGTTGACCCTCGCATCGTGAGCGGTGCAGAGGGGGGAACGACACCTCTAGCCCGCAGTTTCTTTTTACAGAAAGGAATTAGGCATGAAAACCGCACTTAGTCCCTCAGAAATAGGCAATATCCTATCCAGTTGGGGGAAGGACAGAGAAACCTTAACTCAAAAAATAGAGTATTTAGAAGAGGATGTGGGTTGGGCAAAATCAAGAATACCTGAGTTAGAAGCCAGTATTGTTGAATTGAAAACCCAACTATTAGAGTTAGATAGTGAACTCAAAACTTACAAAAGTAGGTTAGGAACAACATGAAAAGCTTTTTCGTCCCCAAAGATGTAACGCAAATCCTGGACCTGTCTTACCGGCAAGTCCAGTCCTGGGATAAGACAAACTTTATCAAGCCCTCTTATCGACGTAAGGGCCGGTACAGACTCTACACCTTTACTGATCTGTTCTTGCTGAAAGTGGCAGCGGTTCTCAGGCGTAAAGGGTTTTCTATCCAAAGGCTTCGTAAGACCATGGATGTGTTGAGAAACCTTTTGCCTCAGCTCTCTGCTCCTCTAATAGATACTACATTCTTAATTGACGATGATCGAATCCTGATCTTTAACGGGGATGTAGTTACCGATGAGAATACCGAGGCCCAGTACACAAAATTCAGAGTGCTGCATTTGAGGCGGGAAGTAGACAGGATGTTTCCCCCGGTGGGGGTAGGAATATGAGTGTACAAGTAGTCACGATAACCAAAGTAAAGAATAAATTCCTGCATGATTACACGCAGCGAACGGGGAAGAGCGTACCTTTTTTGGCAAAAGAAATAGGGGTGAGTATCGGGCTGCTTTATGATCTATCTAACTTGACTTACGCCTCTGACATAAAACATGGGGCCGCAAAAAAATTCATAGAAAGGCTAGAAGAATTCTTTAAAGTTGTTTTCTCAGACATTATGCCTCCTGAGATCTTGGAACTAAACCAACAGGTAAGAAGAGAAGGGGGGTCACTTGATAAGACCATCATCAAAGACCATGAGATATCTGCCGGGCTGTTAACGGGGCCTCAGTTTGAGCAGATCGAATACCAGACTCCCGAATCGGTAGCTATAGAGCATGAAGACGCTGAGTACCTGGAGAATTTACTAGACAGGATACACCCAAAAAGTGCGGAAGTAATCAGGCGTAGGTTGGGGCTGGGGGGCAGGGGTGTTCAGTCTCAGGCAGAAATAGCAAGAAGTATGGGCCGTAGCAGTACAAGGATAGCCCAACTAGAGCACCGAGGAATACGCGCTGTGGGAAAACTTCGCAGGGAAGAAGATAGGTTGGGCCTGTGAAATACCTCTCGGTATGCAGCGGTATAGAAGCCGCTACAGTAGCCTGGGGGCCTTTGGGCTGGGAGTGTATAGGACTTTCAGAAATAGAAAAGTTCCCTTGTGCGGTACTGAAACATCACTATCCAAACATAAAAAATTATGGCGATCTTACCCAGTGGGAGACCTGGGATATGCCTGAAAAACCAGACTTAATAGTGGGGGGCACCCCCTGCCAAGCGTTCAGTATAGCCGGAAAAAGGAAAGGATTTGATGATGACAGAGGAAATCTCACACTCGATTTTATTGACTTGGTTGGAGCAGTACAGCCCGAGTGGTTTGTCTGGGAAAATGTGCCGGGGGTGCTTTCAATGGGGAACGGATCGGTCTTCGAACAAATCCTCTGGTCGTTTTCTCAATACGGGTATGGCCTGGCATGGCGGGTACTGGACGCACAAAACTTCGGAGT
>Ga0098039_1000070_pt1 | contig 52179 bp, 36 predicted proteins | sample 6_EtaG_FD_75047 | JGI IMG/M metagenome (GOLD analysis project Ga0098039, IMG submission 75047) | Marine viral communities from the Subarctic Pacific Ocean - 6_ETSP_OMZ_AT15160 metaG | ecosystem: Environmental > Aquatic > Marine > Oceanic | place: Pacific Ocean | collected 2015-01-08 | reverse complement strand
TTGAGGCCGAGGATGATCTCATCCAGCAGGAAGCATTCTACGAGATCTTTGGTTATGAGGCCGTCCGGTCGGAAGTCAACGACGATAAAGGCCAGGCCTATTTCGGCGGAAGCAGCCAGTTTGCCGCCCGCCTCATCGGAGCTGGAATCGAGGACGATGATCTCGGTGCTGATCTTGGGCTCCAGGCCGACTTTCAGATGACTGAAACTCTTTTTGGGAAGCACAGCCAAACTTATACCGATGGGAAGGAGTGGCCCGACCCGGACAAAGAGGACGACAAGGTGGCCGACTACCCACTCAGGCAGTGGGACGAGGCTGACATCAAGCTCTACAAGAAGGTCTTTTATGTGCTGCTGTCACCCACGCTTCACGCGATGGCCTTCGAGTTGCCGATCGGTATGGGCGGAAGTATGCAAGGATATACGGGCTGGTCCACACTTTTTGAAGAGATGAAGGAAATGACCTCCACGTTGACCAGCGGCAATCAAGAGCTCGACATTCCCGAGATAGACCAGGAGGACGCTGAGATAGAGACAGCAAAGCTGGCCGTCAAGATCACCGCGATACTCAAGGGACTCTAGTGTGGTCTAGCCCGCAGCGACTTCTTGAATAATTCAGGGTGATAATCTTTTATTTAAAATAATTAGCATTAGGAGTAGTTTATCATGCCTGGACTCGGCGGCCCATCCCCCACAATAACCTACAGCTTTAAGAGCGTGGGAGATCTCAGGACCGATAGGAAATTTTCCAGCTCTGCTAATCCTCCCACCCCGCTGGGATTCAAGACCCCACTTCGGCTAGGCGAGAATCGAACAGGCATATTTGACATGTACACTGATCTTCGCAAGCTGGTGAAAGATAACCTAAAAAACCTCATCATGACCAATCACGGTGAGCGTCTCGGTAATTTCGCCGTAGGCGCTAATCTGAGGTCTCTTTGTACGGAGCGCCTCTCCCGGGAAGATTTTGACGCAGAGGCGATGCGTCGTATCCAGACGGCTGTGGGAAAATTTATGCCGTACATTGAGCTACTTGACTATGCCTCCACCGTGAAGGTGGACAAGTCAAATCCAATTCAAAGCATATCCCAGGTCACAGTGACCTTATTATATAACGTCCCACAGCTTAAGGTTGCAAAAGAAAAGGCTGAGGCAACAATTTACACGATAGGATAAAAATGGCAAAAAACATTAAAAAGCAGATAAATCACGTTGTTCCCCGAGGATACCTAAGCAAGGACACCCGAGCTTTTAAGGCAGAGCTCTTAGAGTACGCTCGCACCTATTTCGCTGATAGGATTCGAGACTTCTCAGAGCCCTCTGTCGGCGGAATGCTGTTAGACTTTGCAGCGTTTGTGGGAGACAGTCAAAGCTTCTATCTGGATCATCAGTTTAATGAGCTTAACGTGGAGACCGCAGTTGAGACGATTAACGTCGAATCTCTGGTTCGCTCTGCGGGTGTCAAGATTAGGGGATCAGCACCCTCTGTTGTTGAGGTGGACGTCTATGTGGAGGTTAACGCAGCACTCGTAGACGGAGAGTACCAACCTCGGATGTCTTACTGTCCTAACATAAAGGAAGGCACTCTCTTTACCTCTAATACGGGAGTTAATTTTGAGCTAACTGAGGATCTTAATTTTGGCTTGCAGTCCAGGGGAAAATTTGTTGCAGAGTATGTGGTTGGGCAGACTGACAGCAACTCGAATCCTACGACGTTTATTCTCAAGCGAGCTGGGACCTGTGTGTCTGGAAATCTTTTTAATAAAAATTTTAGCATAGGCAGCAACTTCATACCTTTTCGAACCATCAGGATAACAGAGGAAAATGTTACCGAGATCATCTCTGTGGCTGACTCAGAGGGAAACCAATATTACGAGGTCGATTCCCTAACGCAGGACGTTGTCTATAAGAGGGTGGCTAATCTATCGGAAGATAGCAACCTGGTTCCTGAAAATATTGAATTAATGCCTGCTCCGTATAGGTTTATTTCTTCGATGAGTAGAAAAACCGGGGTGACAACAATTAAGTTTGGATCAGGTCGAGCGAGCACTCTTGATGATGACATTGTTCCAGATCCATCTGAATTGGCGCTTCCCCTCTACGGAAAGAAGACATTTTCTCGATTTTCTATAGACCCAAACTCTTTATTGGAGACCCAAACCTTAGGAATGTCTCCGGTAGGAACCACAATCACGGTGAAGTACCGGGCCGGTGGCGGCCTTACTCACAATGTTGATGCGGGCACCATTCGGTCAATTACCACGCTATTTATTGATTTTTCAACTAATGTTCCGGCGGCCACTGCAAGCACGATCCGGGCCTCTCTCTCTGTTAACAATCCGGCTGTGGCAGAGGGAGGAGAAAATCCATTGACACTAAATGAGCTAAGATCAACAGCATTGGCATTTAGGAACTCGCAGTCAAGAATTGTGACAAAAGATGATCTGGTGGCCAGGATTTATACGATGCCTACCAATTTTGGAAGAGTTTTTAGGGTAGGGGTAAGTAGCAACCCACATAACCCGCTAGCGACAAGACTACACGTTCTCAGCAGAAATAAGCGTGGTGAGCTCGTCACCTCACCTGATCACCTTAAGAAAAATTTAAGAGTTTACATAAATGAATTTAGGCTGATATCTGATGCAATTGATATCTTAGATGCGAGGATCATTAATCTTTCAATAAGGTATGCTATTGTAACTGACTCTACTTCTAATGCTTCTATTGTTGTTCAAAATGTTAATTCATCTCTAAAAGAATATCTACAAATCGAGAATTTTCAGATTGGAGAACCCCTGATGATATCTGATCTTGAAAATTTAATTATCAATACTGACGGCGTAACGTCCTTATCTGCTATAAAACTTTTGAATGTGTTTGGTGTGGTTGACGAGAGACAGTATGGTTTCTCTCCCTTTTCCATAAATGCAAATACAGAAAAAAATATCCTCGTCGTCCCGGAAGGATCAATTTTTGAGGTAAGGTATCCAGATTATGATATTATTGGAAGCGCAACATGATAGTGTGGGGAGGCGACGATGTATCGAATTTTAACTGCTAGTAAAGATACATACATTACAAATAAAATAATTAATAACTCATTTAGAGCTACAGATGCAAATGTGGGTCAGGCGGGAACGCTAGATCTGTTTAAGCTTTATGCGGAATCAACTTCTGGATCTGTTACTGATCCAACAGAGTTATCCAGAGTCTTAATAAAGTTTAATCTAGATCCGTTACGGGCCCTAACTTCCTCTATTTTAGATTATGGGCACTCTTCATTTAAGTGTACTTTGAGGCTTTATGATGTCTACGGAGGTCAAATAACTCCTTCTAATTTTAAGTTACAGATTTTTCCTCTTTCGAGATCATTTGATGAAGGGATAGGGAGAGACATTATTAGATTTGAAGATCTAGACTCTTCAAATTTTATTACTTCCTCTGTAACGAGCGGCACCCCCTCCACCTGGCATATAAGCGGTGCCAATAAACAAGGATATCTTGGAGCGGCTGATATTGATATCATATCAAGTGGAACTCTGACCGGAAGCTCAGAAAACACAACCCTTTGGTCATCTCAGACATTTTCTAAAGGTGATGAAGATCTATCGATTGACATAACTACAGTAATCTCAGGTATCTTGAACAATCAGATACCTGATCACGGATTTAGAATATCCTACTCAGGGTCGGAGGAGACGGATCAAAAGACCCGGTTTGTAAAGCGTTTTGCTTCTCGACATGCAGTAAACGTATCGAAAAGACCCCAGATTGTTACTGTCTGGGATGACACGATAAAAGACAATCATAAAAGTTTCTTCTTTGATCTAACCGGTTCACTTTTTCTTAATAACACTACGAGAGGACAGCTTAAAAATATCCTATCCGGCGCAGCAGCAACTGAGATAAATGGAAGCAATTGTCTTATTTTGAGATTAACTTCTGGGTCCTTTTCAAAGGTGTATACGGGTTCCCAGCACATTATTGGAAACAATAATATCACAGGGGTCTATTCTGCAACATTTGCAATTTCTTCCTTTGACAGCACCCTAAGGACAGAGATAGTTTCAGCAGCATCTGCGACCTTTAATGAATATTGGGGATCGGTTGATGAATCTATCGGATATCACACTGGAACGTTTGTGGTTAATTCTCCTGATAGGTCGTCATTTGTGACTAATACAAATCGGCTGTTTGTTAACATTACCAATTTAAAATATGAGTATTCACAAAGTCAAAAGGTTAAGTTTAGAATTTTTGTTGAGGATATCGAAAGAAAGATAGTTGCCAAAAAAACTCCAATTGTAACACCTTCTGAAGTGTTTGAAAGCATGTACTATAGAGTGAGAGATGCTGAAGACAATAGCATAATCATCCCGTTTGAAACAAGTTCAAATGGGACTGCACTGTCAATTGATTCAAACGGAATGTATTTTGATTTTTATATGGATACTCTCCCTGCAGGGAGAACATATGTTTTTGATTTCTTAATCAAGGATAGAGGGATAGATGACCTCTTTACTGACGTTGCGGCGACAATCAGGGTGACCAGTTAATGTCAAAAAAACGTCAAGTTTTAGATTTTAAAAAGCCTACTCTGTTCAGGCCTTCACTCCAAAGAAGCCAAACCGAGTCACAAACTGCTGTAAGCAGTTTATCTCTTTCAGAAGTTGCTGATTCTGCACTTGGATCTACAGCTTCCTTTAGTTATGACCCAGTCGGTGCTGGTTTAAAGTCTACTCAACAGCTAGGGTTAGATTGGTCTAAATTTGAAAATCACACGTTTTTTAACTCAGCACAAGTTAAAACCAATGTTGCTTTTGATAAAATAATTAATGAGTTTCCTTTTGATGGAACGAAAAAAGAAATAGAGCTTTTTCTAGAGACCCTGACAGGGTTTGAGAGATATGTTTATGATAGTTTTCCTAAAAATGTGGGATATCTTAATTTTTCTGGTTCGTCAGATGTATCACCAGCAGAGGGCTCGTATATCTCTGTTGTGGATTCTGCAGGAGTTATTTTTCCAAAACTTTCTAAGAATAAGACCGGGGAAAGGATACTAGACCCCGGAGAAAAAAAATCCTTTTCAATGGATTTTCACCTATTTGTTCCGAGCCAGTCTAATGATAATCAAGTGGTTTTTCAGAAAGTAGCCGGCAGTAATCATGGTTTTTCTGTACTCTTATCTCAATCAGATAGCCCAGTGTCGTGTAGTTTAATATTTTCTGCTGTATCATCTTCTTTATTTTTATCTACGTCGGTTGATATCACAAAAGGAAAATTTCACTATATCTATACAGCATTTGATAGAACACCCAGGGCCAGATATCTTGAGATACAACTAAACAATAAGCTGTCTGTTACCTCCTCCAGGCGAGCCAAAATTGGTGATTTTGGATTTTATGATAAGAATTTTCTCATTGGATCGGGAACTGACATAAATCTTGATGCCATCAACGCCCAGAAAAACTTTTTACCCCGAGAGACCTTTTCGGGATCTATTGACGAATTTAGATTTTTTCATAAAATTAGAAGAAGGCAGAGCCTCGAGAGATATAAAGACGCAAATATCACTGCTCAGACTGGCTTAAGACTTTATTTTAAATTTAATGAACCTTCGGGCACAATAGGTCCAAATAGCACTGTACTTGATTCTTCAGGAAATTCACTGCATAGCTTAATTACAAATTACACGGCTGTACTAAGAAATACGGGATCACTTTTATCACCGCTAAAGCGGGAAAGGCGAGACAAAAATCCTGTGCTTTTTCCCGCTTATGTCGATGTCAAGACGTTAAACACTGCTCTGTTATTTAGTGCTAGCCTTTATGATAGAGCAAATCCTAATCTTGTCACAAGATTAATTCCTCCACATTATTTCTGGGAAGGAGAGATCTTTGACGGGTTTAGTGCCGAAGACGGGACCATAGTTGAAAAAATAAAGGGATCTTCTATACCTGGTTCGGGAGAAATAGGAAGTGCTCAGCTTCTATCTTCGTTTTTGTTTGTCTGGGCCAAATATTTTGATGAACTTAAGCTATTTACAGATTATTTTTCAAAACTTTTAACAGTTGATTATGATAGAATTGACACCATTCCAGATCAGTTTTTAACATTTTATGCTCACTATTTTGGATTTGATCTTCCTACCTTTTTTGCTGGAGCTTCGATTGAACAGTATGTCCATGGAGAAAATACTTTACCGGACTACGGTTATTCAAATCATTCTTTATATTATATTCAAAATCAAATCTGGAGAAGAATCTTAACTAATCTAAATGACATCGTTCGATCTAAAGGAACTGTTCACAGTATAAAGGCGATAATTAGGTCAATTGGAATAAACCCAGATAATAATTTTAGAATTAGAGAATACGGAGGGCCTGTCCGCCGAAGCCTAAGCGGACTAAGAGAAACTAAGACAGAAGTGGCGACGTTAATGAATTTCTCCGGTGCTTTTGCGCCCATAACCCCGTCTTCACCAAACTCTCAGGGAAAAGCTGACAATATTCCTGTGGTTCAGTCTCGATATCTATCTGGGTCTAGAGTGGAGGTCGGATTTCCACCATCCCAGGCCCAACCTGGAAACTTTATCTTTGCAAATTCAATTAATCCGACTAAATATGGTATTCACGGAGTCTCACCGATTCCGGCCGACGGACTTTTCACGTCAGGCTCGTTTACATATGAAGGCAGATATCGATTTCCTGTTACTGTTAAATCGTGGCCAGTCACACAAAGTCTTGCTAGATTACACGTTACAGGAACCCACTTTACTGGCTCTACTGGAAATATTGGATCTCACGGTGTCTCGTGTAATCTTTTAGTGGTTTCTTCTTCTGTGGTTGCCAGTAGATCTTTAAAGCTATTAGCGAGTCCAACATCACTACCTGACTCTCCGATCCTAGAGATATTTTTAACAGGTGTGAATATTTTTGATGGGAATGTGTGGAATGTTTCATTTGGAAGGAATAGAAGTGACAATCTAGAAATACAATCTTTTCAAACTGCATCATACTTTTTGAGATGTGCAAGACAAAACTTTGGAAAGATACAAGAGGCATATTACACCTCATCCATGTTTGTTGAGGGACCATTATCGTCAAATATTTTTCAGGTAAAATCTTCAGAATATAATGTCTCAGGAAGCTTTATTGTCGTTGGATCCCAGAGTCTTCAAACATGTGATATGCTTTTAAATTCAACTTCATCTAACGAGATGTCCAGGCAAACAAGATTTGGAGGTCAGTTAGGCTATATGAGATTCTGGTCTAAGGCACTTGAGCTTAGGGAGTGGAGAGAGCACATTATCAACTTTAAATCTCTGGGGGTCAAAGATCCCAGGGTCAATTTTAATTTTTATACTCAGGCCACAGGTGCTTTTCAAAGACTAAGAACAGACATTTCGACCGATCAGCCAGTAACTAAATCTGACTCATCAGGAAATATCACTCTCACCGATTTCAGTCAAAATAATATATTTGGACGCGGTCAGGGATTTGAATTATCCAAACAGGTAATCGACCCTTACACATTTTATTATGGATTTCTATCACCTAAGTTTGATATCCTGGAGACGGACAACAAGGTTAGAGTTAGAAGCCTTAATAAGATTAACGATTTTATCGATGATACAAGCTATGTTGAGCCCACACCAGTCTATAATCTAGTGGCGTCAGAAGAACCAGATGATGATACACGATTTACAATTGATCTGTCTACAACAATGGCACTAGATGAAGATATTATGAATATATTTTCAACTCTTGATTTTTTTGATAATGCGATGGGAGAGATGAATATTTTATTTTCCCATAGCTATCCTGAAATTGTTCAGGCAAGAAAGATTTACTTTGATCGTTTATTTCGAAGAATTAATCTAAAGCACTTCTTTGAATTTTTCAAGTGGTTTGACACTTCTATGGGAACAATAATTGCTCAGCTTGTACCTAAAAAGACTAATTATCTTGGAATTAATTTTGTTATTGAGTCTCATACACTTGAAAGAAATAAATTTATTTATCACTTTGATCAGCAGTTTAGAACAAAAGAAGAGCTTGATTTTGAAGCGAAACAGCCTCGTTTTATTGCTAGGATCTGTAAATGGTAGGGCATAGAAATGACGTATAAACAGCCGTTGACATTTGATGTCATGACTCCTTTTGAGGATCGGTTTGGACATAATACCCATGTTACTGGATCTTCGCTAGGCGCCTATCCGGGTATTACTGGGTCTTCTACTGTTAACTCTCTGATGCCAGGAATCAGGTCTGGTCTACTTGTTAGGTCACCTCGAGTTAGCGGAAGTGTAGGAGTCGACACCAGAAAAATAAATCGATTCCGAGAGGGCATTCACTCCAAGATTCAACACTTTAGATGTAATTTAACCTGGCGAATATCTGACTACGGATTTGATCCTTTTGATAGAAATTATTTTGTGGAACCAAATCACTTTGGACAGCCCAAGCTCTTTAAAGACGAGGGCATTCCTTTTAATGACTCCGTTTCCAGGTTTAATGCGGTTGATTATATGCAAGATAATAATGCCGCAATATATCCAATTGTCTTAGCGGACCCTGCATTTAAAGATCCCGACCAGATGGATGGCATAATAGAACCTCTGGCCATTAGAACGATAGGGACTCAGTTTCGATCGGCAGAGCAGCCCTTTACAGCAAATACGTTTAGGGGACATGTGATAGACGGAAACATAGATCCTGTTAAAGGTACAGATTTTATCTTACAATTTGTTGATCGGAAGATTCCGCTTGAGTGTGATCACTTCCAGGATGCTCAAAACACCTTTACGGATGGGGTCAGAATCTCCTCAGATCCGGTGGACGCGCTGCTCGCGGTTAACAAGGGAAAGGGCTTGTTTCTGTCAGGGACAGCCATCTATAACGTAACGACAGGTCTGGGAAGAACCGGAAGCTTTGTAGGGCTAGCGCAACCCGGAATTACATCTTATCCAACAAGAAAACACAACCCATTTAATGACACAACACCTTCTCCCCAATTTAACACCTTGATGAAAATGTCAGGCGCGCTTGAAGGCTCGACGTGGTATGATTATGCCCAATTTGGATCAAGTGATACAGGAATGACAAACTTTCTTAAGAAATCTACGACTGCTGGGTTTCACTACGCCAACAACACGTACGATGGAACTGACTCAATCGCGTTTGGTGGTCTTCTTCGACTCGAACACGAGGGTAAAAACTAATGCCTGTAATTAGCGGTTCAGATACCCGATCTGGAATTACAAGTTTACCAACCAGGGTAACTCTCAGGGAGCTTGATATCGATCCCGGTAGGTATCCTACCATCTTAAGAACAGGTGACCCTGATAGAAGAGGCTCTCACGCAAAACCCTTTGATGATACCTATGTGATAACATTTCTGACAAGCTCGATGACAGACTCTCCGGGTAGCCGAACTTTTGGAAAAGACATAGCTGACATGACGCTGGTTCAGTATCCCCAGCTTCTATTATCCAGCGGTGGACTGGAGAGGTTTGGAACCTACGTTGCGAGTCCAAACAGTCACGCAAACATTGTGACAATCGGAAGCATGCGTCTGGGAATTTCAGACGGAAATCTTGCTTCGGGTTGGCCGAGGGGATACTATGATCCCATCACAAAAAGATATATTCCGGATACCAGCCCATTTCGAAATGATGAAACCCCTCAGCCGTTTGACGAAAGTAGGATCTATCTTCAAGATACGCCTTACTATCTTACCGGAACCATGGGTGGTGTATTTCCGGGATTGCGTGACCCTCTCAAGAGTAAAATTTCCTTTAAGATATCTCTCTCGTCATCCCGTGAGCAGGTTTTCACCAGGGCACCCAAGGAGAGACTTAACGTCCTTGACCCATCTGGACAGTTTTATGATCAAGATATTACCGGATTTTCCTATTATAACTTTAATTTACAAAGGTGGGATCAGATCGGATTGACAGATGCAGCTACCGGAGGTGATATTAAATTTGACTGGGCTGGAGCGGTCCGAGCTGCTCCTGAGGTGTCCGCTGTCGCCGCTGTAATCAATGCACACTCAGGAACAAATAACTGGCCGCAACAGTTTCTAGCAAGCCCGCAGGGAGTACCTCTGACCTCAGGTCTAGCGAGAAAGAGAAACTATCCAAGAGTGGGTGTGCCCTCGGTGACAAATCTTGCACCTTTCTCTACAAAATATCACGCCACCTCTAGTCAGACCATGAAGATGTCAAACTTCATAAACCATCCCTTTTTGTTAGAGAAGCTCGTCGTCGATCTCCCAATTCAGGCCCAGCGAAAGCATAGATTCAAATCAGGATCAGCACCCACGGTAAAGGATAGAAGTGCTGAGAGAGATCAGGATGACTGGATGTTTTTCATCTATCGTCAGCAGCGAAGGCTTCGCCCAGGAAGCGGGCCAGACAGCCGACTCGACGTATCCGGAAGCAGCAGATTCCTAGTCTGTAGCGGAGCTATGACGTTTTATAACTCAAAGATTGCAGCTATTACGTATCCGGGTATTGAGAGGATTGATTTTGAACCTATCAACACGCCGGCTTTTTCTCATGACTATAACATGCCTATCACTAATAACACCACAGAATATCTGGGTGAGTTCACCGGATCGGTCCGTCTCCAGCTGACTCCTGCGGTGGCAGCACCCCAGTTCTTAGGAGTTAATTACGTCCCGAGATCCACAGGTAAGCCGGGCATGATTCTGGGGTCGTCCCCAGGCTCGGGTGCCGGAGAAGATCGCAACGCTGCCTATGCCATATTGCAACACTACTGGCCTGGCGGGACATCTATCCGACCGTTTTTACAAGAGACCCAGCAATCTGTCGGCGGAAAGACAGTGGGTGCCCCCTCGAAGTACACAGGAAAGGTGGGCGTCAGCGCAAGCTATGGAGATAATACATTTAGTCAATTTGATATTGGCAACATGGGTGCCACCAGGGCTGACCTTCCCATCGAGGTCTTTGACACGCGGGCCCACATACCTTTTGGAGGAGATTCAGATCCTGTGGCTGATCCGACTTATAAGGTGAGTCTCGGATCAGATGTTAACAGATTATCGCCCTACCTTCTCTTTCCAGAAGATGAGATCGTGTTTGGAATCGACAGCGCTTTATCTATTAGAGGTATCCTAAATACGTTTTCATCATCCATGGCGACACAGATAACGTCATCTCAGCTAACTGTGATGCCAGGCAAGGCTTCAGTGACCTTTTTTGGATCGCTACTTAGAGAGAATAGGGGGGTTTCACCGATCTCTCTTTCTCAACAGCTAACCTCTAATGCAATCCACGAGGCCATAAGTAGTGGCCCCATAGTCGATCAGTATGACATTGAGCTTACTTCGGCGTATACAGGATCCTATATAGATGTCGTAATTGGAAGTCCTGGAACTAGTGGATTTACTAGGCTGAGACCGACCGGCGGCGGCGAAGGCTCAGTGGGGGGAGATCCGGCAGGCGAGATTGCTCGTACTGTGGATACTAGATCGGTTATAGGATCTGCTGCAGGCGGCCCTGGGGTTGTGGCCGGTGCCGCCGGTGTAGGAACTACAGGGTCTCTCCTGCGAGGGGTTCGTCTTTCTGATGCCGGTGAGAGATTTTATGACACTGTGATGCCGAACATCCCACCATATGTTTTAAGGTCAGGCTTTATTTCAACCTATAATCCGGCTACCAATCTAGTTAAGACTGAGCACGGAGTATTCCAGCAGCTAACCTCCTCAATGCCGTGGCCCTACGTGGGAGACCCGGAGAGAGTGTTGGCGTCCACCACTAAAATTCAAATGGGACGCCAGTTCGGTCCATTCTCAGCAACCAACACGGGCTATCGCTTCAGAGATCCGTCTGACATAAGGAAGGTGTTGTTTAGCGTTGGGTGGAGTAGAGTTCCAGCCTTAGAGATTGACTCCTCTCCGGCAGTAAAGGAGCTGTCATATGCTTCTTTAACGGGATCATCTGGAATGAAGTACGGCGTTTTATCCTATGAGCCTCTTTACACTTCCTCAGTCTTTAGAAGGGATCACTACGGACAGTATCGGGATATGCTTGAGCAGCGGTTATTTTCTAAATTTTACACAATTCAGACCGTCGAAGCGGCCTATGATGGTGCTATGGGATTTCGTACTGAAGGGGTATCTACGATGTCACCTGTGGAGGTAAAATTTGTGCAGATGTTAACCAATCAGAGAATGACGCCGGATGGAATCTGGAAAAAGGACACCGATGCTGGCTCTGGAGGCACGTTTGGAGCGCTGACCTTTCATAAGACCCAGTCCTCAAATAAGAGCCTTTTTTCCACCTCCTCCCTACCGTATGACGATCGAAACAATCCAAGGTACGATCCCTCCTCTCGACCATCAAATTAGATTTTTATCTTGGGATACTTATAATAGATGGCTGGAATACTTGATAATAAGACTCGAATACTTGACGTGATCGTCACTCGAGAAGGTAAGCGACAAATTGCTCAGGGAAAGCTAGTACCCAGGTTCCTGAGTTTCTCAGACGGAAGGTCCTTTTATCAGGGAGACCCAGTAAGCGGATCGACCGATGCCTCAGAGAGAGGATATCACGAGGCAACAAGCCTTCCCGCTGATCAGATTACGCTTGAGGCTGATGACACTGGGCAGCTTGTCAGATATGATGGAGGTCCTCTTAAGATAATCGGAGAGTATCTATACAAGCAAAGCATAACAGGCTCCAATAGAGGAACCTTTGTCCAGGTGTCTGGTAGCACTGAGTTTGCCTCTCTAAGCAGAGATCTCTTGTCAGGAACTCTTGACAATTTTAAAAATCAGATGCTAATTGGAACGATTGACACAACGCTAGATGATCAGGAGTTTCGTCTATCAGAAAATGAAATTGAATTCCTAATAACAGATCAAAATCTCTTTCAACCATTAGATGTGACAGTGGCCAAGATACAGGATATCGAGCCCTTATTTTTAGATTATCGATTACACCACGTCGATAATTTTCAATATCTGCCCCCAGTGAGCCGTCCCATTCCGGGAATGCCTCGAAACATGCCGATTGGCAGATACCCTGATCTAAGACAGTATAAGAGTCCTGCCATGAGTCGCCCACCCCCAGATCCGCCTCCGCAGATATTAGATCTTCTCGGGCCCACTGCTCCCCAAGGAGCAGAAACCCCCGCAACCAAACGGGCAAAAAAGGCCATAGGGTTGCAAAGAACAATAGACAGATCAGGCCGAAAGGGTTACGAATTTATTGACGTCAATGCACTAATCAGTGAGAGAAAGAGAATTCTATCAGAAAAAGAGTTTAATTTTTCTACGCTAGTGTCATATCTGAAAGGTGACGTGATCTTTAAAGACGGCAATGTGATAAGAACAAATAGACCAACCAAGCCTTTTCAAGCCATCGAGTTTTCCAACACCTCTCGCTTGAATAACATTGTCATGCAGATGTTTGAGATAAGCGGATGCAATGGGACGATGACCAAGCTCGACGTGATCGACTTTGGAGAGTTTAATGATCCTAACGATAGTGATAGGGTCTCTAAGCGTGTATTTTTTGCGGGGAAGGTGTACCTAAGTGAGTCCGGAATACCTACCTTTGTTAATCTCTTTACGATAGTGATAGACTAATGTTTTCATCTGACAATACCAAGACTGGTAAGACATACGTCACCCTGGAGGAGTGCAGTCTAGCTGGGTATATTTCCCGTTCTCGCAGCGTCGGGGGCCGAGATCTTCTTCTCAATTTTAAATATAAGATTGACAAGATGGCCTTCCAGAGCGGACACGTGGGATCAATAATGGTTCACCTATCAGATCGCGAGCCATCTGTAGAACATCCTGATGTGTATTCCAGTCCCGAACAATTTATAGAGTCTGTGCTGTCATACAATGAAAACATGAGAGACCTTAATAAGAACAGCAAGACAAAGGCATACGGAAAACCCAGCTCAATGACATATGATCTTCAGCATCAGAATTTCTCTGTGACCTTTTCGCTGATGAATCCCTACTGCAACATTTACAACAACGACGTGAGGGACTTTGAGAAGGAGCTCCGCGAGGCCGGATGTAACACCACCCTAGATCAGAAGTTAACTGAGGGAAAGTACTATGGATTGCGGTGGAGCACCTGTCTTATTGAGGTCGAAGCAGGCACCGCATCTGATTCGACCACCGAGACGACAGAGATGACGGAGGGCGAAGCACCACTCTACTCTGGTGACTTTTTTGACCTCGGGTTCCCCGAAGAAGTCACGGAGATGGACTCCAGTCGGGAAAAACCTGAGCATGCGCCGAGGGCTGTCACCATGTTCATGCCAAAGGCAGGTGGACCTACATCATCTCCGGGATACGGTTCCGGAGGCTCCGCTACGAGCGACGGTATCAGTGCCGGAGGGACGACAGTAACTGATGGCGGCGGCACCGATGATGCTGCTGCCAGCGGTGGGATCAAATCCGCCATCGACAGCGGCGGTGGTGGTATGACCACGATACCTGTTGGCGGCATCGATTCGTCACCGACACTTACTTCAACAGTAACGACACGTTCGGATTTGACGATGCCGGCATCGGCGATGAATATGGATGCGGTAAAACGCTTTACTGATCCAGCTGTGACCACAAGCACTGGTACCGGGCCTCTGGGCACCGCTGTGACCGTCGGAACAGGACTTTCCTTTGCCTACGGGGACGCGCTGGAGATCACCGCCCAAAGGGATCAAGGGAGTGTAGCAAGCGGTTGGTCAGCAACTGGGAATGCTCCGGCAGTCAACCTTGCATCAAATAACTTCTCAACGACCAGGGGAATTCGAGTCGCCGCCCAGCTCGCCCCGGGAGATGTCTTCGCTAGAACCTGTGTGGAGTCTAGGAGGTACGAAAAGGTGTGTCAGGTCATCCGGCTAAAGGCATCTGCTTTAAGAAACCTGAGTAAGATCTATGCCAGTATTTTCGTACATGATCCTTGGGATCAGGTGCTTCAGGCTAGCACGCACCTGATCCCGCTAGATAAGCTGATTGATCAAGCTAATATTCCTCGGCGGCCTCCGATCATCAGCGCATGCGTCTCCGGCAGGCCCGGAGTCATAGGATTGTCTGTCAAGCAGGTCGACTCAGTCTCTAACGGGGTTGCAATTTATGCTCGAGAGATCAGGACTGATGGGTTTCCAATCCCGAGTTTATGGAAATTGATATACGAGGGCCACCTTAGATGCTCACAACAGTCCTTAGAGGTCGATTACACTGCTGCAGGCGCTGGACCGACAATATTTCGAGCACTTCCGGTGTTCCAAAGGCCGTCAGGAAAATTTCGCTCCGGATGTTTCAGCTCAGTTGTGGCCCAGGCACCATCTCGTCCCGGACAGCGTATCCGGGCACAGCTTTTCTTCTCCAGCATGTCCACTGTAATCCGTACGACAGAGATTATCGTCACGGCGGTCAACATCCACCCCTGTGTTGCTGTCTCCCTGATGATGGGAAATAGAACAAGGAATGAGGAGATTAAAGAAATTACCTACAAGGGGGTTCGAGAGGTCACCCAGCCTTGGTCTAAGGAGATGTCTTGGGTTCTCCCGAGGGTCTGGGAGTTTATTCCCCCGGGTGAGGAGCAGTATCTCACTTGTAGGCTTCACTTTTCTGACGGAACAAGCTGGACTAGCTATGGCGGTATCTCCCTCTATGATAACCGAATTGATGAGGCACCTTCCATCCGCGTGGCCCGACATAATGTCCTTTCCGGTCGGGGAGCGGGAAAGATGAACGTAAGCTTTGACATTAAGATAGGGAGCACAAAGGGAATATCAAAGGGAGACTCTCTTTCGTACGAAGGAGAACTTGACGGACCAGACGGTCTCATGGCCGAGACATGCATCGGGGAGATTAAGGGCCCACCCGGAAAAAAGGGCGGCGACTGTGGCGTCCCCGACGGAGTTATTTACGACCCCACTGGGCCGGCGATCAGCACCGAGACTGTTACAGCTATGTATGTTAAGCGCCACAACTTCAACACAGGCGAAGAAAAGGACTTTGGGATACAGGTCTACAACGCTGCCAAGCCCTGGGTAGATCTAACAGCTACCGCCGGCGGCGAGTACGGCTATGTCTTTGAGGTGGCCCAGATAAACAAGGCGCTTTATAACTACGCCAAGCTTCAGAAGGGCAACGATGCCATAGGTCTGAAGGCCGGGGTCGCCCTTGAGATAGAAAAACGAAATCGTGACCTGGGTGTCACCCAGACTAGAGACGTTGCTGTAGCACCCACTGCCGCAACAGGGAAGAGTCTCACTGGACTATCCAAGCTTCGTCGTGATGATCCGACGAACCCAGTGAAGGTTCTTGGAGTTGATCGCTTCGGAGTGCTCCCAGATTTCGCTCGTATGAGCGACAAGGAGTTAGAGGAGTCCTCTAGGACAGGCAGCCAGACCTTCCAGCGAGTCATGGCCAGAAAGCCCAATCCCAAGATTAAAAATCTTACGTGTGAGACCTTGGGCAATAACGACCACCTTCTCACCTGGTATCCCGACAAGGGCGCAGACGTCCAGCAATTTGATTATTTTACCTGTTTGTTCGAAGCCCACGGTACCACTTCCCCGCTTACAAGCTGCCACCCTCTGCTAGATAACGGTCGGTATCAGATCGTCATCACCCAAGCAAAATATTTTCCAGGGAGATGTCAGTTTATAGTCAAGCCCGAGTTTATTAACGGTGCCCCTGGCGGGAAGGGTCTTAGAGTGTCTACCATAATCGAGCCGCTAGAGACCCACACAATAGTTGTAACAGAAGGTCTCTCAGAAAACCTTACGCGCCAGCTATCTGGAGATGGTCCTAATCCTCGACTAAAGTGTTAATTTTGGGATGAAAATAGGTATAATAAGGAGAAGCGGCTATGTCTACAACAAAATCTAAGCCTCGAGGCGAGACAATTCAGGATCCGCTGTCCTCCGTTAAAACAAGAGGAAGCGTCACTGGTAGAAACGTCACTGGCAACACGAGCATTCACCTGGGAGCAAAGGAAACGGCCAGCGCTCGCCCGAAAAAGCCAAGTGCCTCGACGACAGCCTTCCCCACCCAGATTGCTCAAAAACAAGTGGCCCGGCCATTTTCAAAAGTTAAGGACTTCATGTCTGGTCAAAATAGGGCACCTAGCGCACCGCCTAAGAAGGGTCAGAGCGGTACATTCACAGTGGGTGCCACCACCATGTCTCTGACCGACGGCGGTGGGCTCGGCGGCCAGGTCGTTGTCAAGGGAGGCCTCCCGAAGAGCCGCCTCGACTCCAGACTCAATCCCGAGCGCCTCTCCTCAGGCACGGAGCTAGAGTCCACTGTCATGAGGGATATGGTAGAGGCGGGAAGCATGGGGTTTCTCCGTCACGCTCCTGGCACAGAATCGACAGGCCCCACCATGAAACAGGCCACAAGCAATGTACCTGACACTACTATTCCAGTTCCAGTTCCAAAGGAAAGGCAAAAAAATCGAGGAATGACCAATGTGAGACCTGACATCCTAATGGTCTTTGACTATCAGCCTGCTTACGACAGAAATTTATCTCCCACCCCAGTAGCTGAGCTTTTAGATCTTCAGTTACAGTCGAGATTACAAAAGCATGAAAATGCAATGAACTTTCTCGGAAAGGCTCTCTCTCCAGCTAATGCAAAGTGGCTGGAAGAGCTGTCGTCCCTAAAATTTCAGACCGCGATGGACGTTGTTTTTTACTTCAGATCTCTCTACGGATCAATTGAAATGATTGAGAGTGCTCTAGATCTGAAAAGCTATAACCTAACTCCGATTTTCACCGGACCAGGCGGGTTTGGTTCAATGATTAATCTTTCTGATAGCATTCAGGATATCACCATGATGCTTCCCGAAAGGACGAAGCTGTGGGCAAAATCTACTCAGTTATCTGAGTATTTTACTGATGAGCTTCTGTTTTCTCCCAGCTCTTTTTTCACCTCTTCTAACACTAGAATCTATTTGCAGCTCTTGACAGATTTAAAGTCCACCATTCTATACGGGTCGACCCAGTTTGTAACCTCCGAGGAGGAATTGTTTATTTCAAGAAAAAGGGACAATCCGTTCTATATAAATGATGACATAAAGGATGCGTATGGGGAACTTTATGCGGCGCTTAAATTATTTTCAAAGATGGGCACTGACCCAAAAAACATAGGCTTTAGCAACGATCCCAGCCTGTTTAGGTATAGTGACTATCTTTCCTTTATCTCTAAGATGCCCAGAAACTACACGAAACGTGTGGGGTTTATTCTCCACGCGCTATCAAGAGATGCCACCCTATCTATAATGGCGGGGAGGGTTGGTTCGTTAGGATTATTTTCCTCTCTCACCGGAGGGGGTACGGGCTCAAGCCTGGTAAGCCCGGACGCTCTCTTAGGAAGTGCGATTGGAGATACCGTGGGAGAGATCTTGACTCCTACTCTTACCGGGGGCGGTGCGGCAGCCAAGGCGTTCATTCCACCGACGTCCCTGAGCCAGCAAGTGCCTGTTTTAGCATTTGAAACATCTATCAAGCTTAGTGCACCCGCGGACTATCTAGATGGATTACAGTTCTTTACAACCCATTTGCTGACAACAACTATGGGCCCCGGATTGGCCGTGGTCGAGTCTCCGCTGGCTATTTACTCCGAGGATTTCTACCTGAAGATGAGACATCTCAATACCGGTGCCATGACCCTATTACTGGGAAACCACGGCGGGGATTTTTATAATGCTGTCATCTTCGAGGATATTTTAGCCTCTCTGGAAAACTACCTATCTGCTACCACACCCTGGCTTTCGCTCTCGATTGGGAGCAATGAGGCAGCCTGCCTAGCGATCCTAATGCACGCAGATGATCCTGAGATTGGATTTAGGCTAATGAAATTTTTGTCAGCTTTCTGGAAATATTATAATTCAGGATCATCCTATTCTTTAGATAGTCCCTTTAGTATGACCAGCTCCGGCCCTACAGATGCTATGGGAGACATACCTGACGAGCTGACAGATACGCATTCTTCTAATTATCAATTTTATCTAGACGATATTCAAACCTTTGCCTCTGCCCTTGGATCGGAAAATGAAGTGCTTTTTGAATCGCTTATAGACCTTGCTCAGGTGATGCATAATAAAGTTACAGCTAACGCATCAATAGTCGAGGCTCCTTATACAGATGATATTGAGGAGCCCCTGGGTGAGGCGACGTCTTTTTTCATAAACACCTATGAGACAATCACAGAGGAGTCTGAAACGGGAACTCAGACAAATACAACTGTTATAGATGAAGCTGCTCGGTTGAGTGCCCTGACCACCGGATGGGGACTTGCGCTAATTGATGCGCTTGACATGAATGTTAATAAAATTTTTACCGTCATAGCTGAAGCTGCTAATAGCTATGAGAGTACAATGATCGGCAAGGCTACGACGGAAGGTATCGCTGGGCTTACCGCTCTCGGATCTAGCACACTTGGAATCTCAAGTATGGCTAGAATGTGTCTAATTTATGAGGTCATGCGCGGAATAATTGATCGGTACATGTCTGTGAGCGTCGCCAGCACAGGGTATGCGGAGGTGACAGAGAGATCAGGGGGGACTGCGGATCTGGACCCGGGTGCTGAAACCTTTGAAGATTATTTCAGCTCCTACTATTTAAATCGAGTTAGAATTGATATCTATCCTTCTGAAGGGACTCGGCTCGCCTCAGCAGCTCTGTATCTACTAGATTCTCAAGGTCTTGATTCGGAGGCATATGGCTATGCAGAGGAGGTACGAAGAGAGCTCCGAGCAATTTATGCAGATATCACCGCGGAGGATATGCAGGTGATCAACATGTGCTATATCCTCTATACAGCATCAGAGAGAGTGTCGGTCGCGAATAAGGAGCTAATTGAGGTTCTCAAGTCAGGGCTCGCTGGAACATCGGGTGCTGTGGTGAATCCGGCCGACTCCGATCGGGTTGCAGCTGTGATAACATCACTGGTAGAGGACGTCGAGTTTAGTGTAGTTGATCTGTGTCCCGAGCAGATATGTTTGATGTGGAGAAATATTTTTGCCTTAGGTCTTACAGATAATTTGTATCCCTATCTTCCTGGGGTAAAGGTGGTGTCGCCGCAGACCTGCGAGAGATTACAGACAATTCTTAAGACTGAAAACTTTCATGAGGACCCAGCAGCGATGGGAAAACGGCTGTTCTCTGTGGGAATTCCCGGTTGCATGATCAATCAGCTTCGAGACGATGCTATCTCCAAAGCGAGAAATTATGAAGAGGTCTGGGGTTATAAAAATAGTTCCATAATCAAGATAAAGGTGTACAAGAGAGATCTCCAGCGTGATTTCACCAGATTCCTTCCGATGGAGTTTGTCTTTGACACCACCCTATGGGTCGACCCAGATGCCCGATCAGCAGGTGACCGACACTTTCGGCTTGAGGAAAGAGGAGGAAAAGGAGAAAGACCAGACCCCGGAGCCGGCAGCGCCGGAACCGGATCGCCCTTGGATTTATTGGATAACTCCACAGCTCTGAAAGGCCTCAACATGCCGGACTTTGTCGTCGACACATATCTGGACCAATTGGAGGCTCGCGCCAGGAGCGTCACCCTCAATAAGATGGCTACAGCAGACATGATAGAGATGGTGAAACAAGATATCATGTTTTATAAGTTTTTTCACCAACCCAACGCCAAGGTAACGCCTGGTGATTTCATGACCATTATGAATTCCTGGAATATAATTTACACTTCACCGCTGCTTTCGTTGACAGATAGAAGAGATATGCTGATCAATCATGCCATTGACGCCTACCTCAAGATCTACGTGAAGCTGCTGGTGGGGCTTGACTTAGACGAGTCAGGATTTCAATACAAAGATGTGGGCTTCGGCTCCACCCCCGATCCAGATACCCTAAACGCGTTCAAGACAGTGATCCAGAAGATGAAAAGTCTGCTACCGGCAAATCCCACAGCCGATGATGTGCTCACGTTTAGGTCCCTGTCTGCTGAAATCTTGAGGTCATCCTATTTTAACTCTGAGAACTATGCTGATAGATGCGTAAATCCAGGTCTCTTCGATCGTGTGTTCTCCTTTCTAGTCGACCCGGATGGATTTGTTGAGATTCACCGCGGTGCCAGTAAATCGGCTAAGCATGTGGGAGAGGCAGTTAAGAAACAGAACAAGGAATACCCCAAGGGTAAAGGTCGACCTAAGACACTTCCTAAGAGTGGGCCAGAGCCTTTCACGGGAGACAGTGAGATCGGAAGTTACTTTTATGACCGTGTTGACAAGGCTTTTAAAAATAGCGTCTCTAGGGCGAGGTATTACGACTTCTTTGTGACAGTGGAGCTGATTCCAATCGTCCAGACGAAAGTAATAAACCCCCCAGTTGAAGGCACAGGCAACGCCCCGGTCGGAACTGTGTTCAACCGTTGACCGAGATGATATTTAAAAGGAGGACAAGCTAATGGCTAACATGCAGATGACCAACGAAGGCAAAGGTGCCAAGGAGGAGAAAAAGTCTAGGCCAGTGACTTCTGTTGTTTCGTATCCGTCATTACCGATAACGATATTTGACATACCTGAGGTTCAGGACCTGGAATGTGTATTTCAGTATAACTTCTTTACTCGTGATGAGCGGGTCAGCTCAAGGGGAGACGTGATCACGCTCAGCCCAACCACGATGAGTGATTTTGAGATGCGCATGTTGGCGATGACTCGAGAGATTCCTAGATTTAATAAGATCTCCTTTGTCGCACCTGTCATCGCGCCACCCACAAAACGTCAGCAAGACGGTTTTAGTGAGGTCGGTATAAGTTATGAAGATGAGATGATTTATATCACCAATGCCTACGGGCAGGAAGAGCGCATCTCGATATTGAGAAATATTGCTGACGTGATGTATGAGGAGGCCATTACGAATGCAAGCTTTAGCTCTATTCACATTCATGACACCGGCCTCGATCAAAAATTTTACTTTCTTCTCAAGGAGTCTGAGGAGATATTTAGCCCGACGAGTCTGCAGAGGGTCGTTTTTAATACTGAGGGAGCTCAGCGATATTATGCCGACAAGTCTTTTGCCAACACCCACGATGATGGAACACTGGGAGAGCAGGTGACAGAGGCCCTATCTAACATACAGGCCAGCGGAGCGAGGGTCTCTAGCGCTGATGTTCGAGAAGAGCTGGTGATGGAGACTTTATTTGGTCCAAGATCTGTTGAGATTGACTTTAATGTAAACAATCTTTATGCTTATACTCTGCTTCGAGCCTCTGCGGATGAGCACATGAGTGTTTACGAGGATGAGCTGACTTCTCTGCTACCTGAGACTCGGCAGATTCAAGGCGAGGCAATTCAGTCTGCCTCACCTGGGAAGATCGCTGCTGGTGAGTATCTGCACGGAATTGTTCCGATTGATCAGATCGGTCCGATGCCAAGCCTCGAGTCTACTCCCCTCGGAAGATATAATGAGGCCTCTGTTCTGATCGGTTACATTATTGAGAAAAGTGAGGTAACTGAAGAGGGAAAGGTCATCTATCATGATCCAATCGTCGTCGAAAATCCAGATCACACCGTCGTGACAGACTCATCAGTGATGTATGGAGGAGCATATCAGTATCGGGTTCGAGCGGTTACTGTAACTCAATTTGAGGCGTTGCAGCTAAATAGTGACGGCACCAAGTCACGAGGTGTCGTTGTAGCTCGTGTGCTGGTCTCATCTAGAGGAAAGACATGTGCGATCGTCGCTACAGAAAATATCCCGCCCCCACCGCCAGATGAGATAAACTTTGATTATCTGTATGAAAGTGAGGATCTTATTTTTTCCTGGGGATTACCCAATAACCCCCAACGAGATATCAAAAAGTTTCAAATCTTCAGAAGGAAAAACATATCCCAGCCGTTTCAGCTCTTAGAGGAATATGACTTTGATGACTCTCTCATAAAAACTTCAAATCCTGAGATGATTCACCCTGGCCTTGTTAGAAAGATGAGATATGCAGCCACCTTTTATCTAGATAAAGAGTTTCACAAGGAGGCCGCTTACATCTATGCTGTCTGTGCCATCGACGCCCACGGTCTTAGCTCAAATTACTCTGAGCAATTTCTCGTCTCTTTTGACGTGTTTAAGAACAGATTGCAAAAAGGTTATATCTCACAGCCCGGTGCTCCCAAGCCTTATCCTAACCTTTATCTGAACATGGATTTATTTGTGGACACTATGAAGGATTCGGGTCACAATAGAATGACTATCTTTTTTGATCCAGAGTACCTCGAGGTATATGATGAGAATGACAATAAGTTAGAATTAATCTACGCAGACTGTGACAATCCATCATATGTGATGTCAATCATCAATACAGACCTCTTAGAGTCGGAAATCTTAAACATTACAATTTGCGAGAAGCGCAACCGACGTACACAACTACCCGACGTATCCTCGGGTGCAGAAATTAAGACACTAACACTTGATCCTAGCGAATTTACCTATAAGGCGTATGGCGGCGTCGGCGGAAGTGCTGCTACTGGAAAGGCGGGCGCGGGTTCAGATTATCTCGATGGCCTCAAGGAAGGAAAAATGCCCGGCGGAAGCGGAGTCCCTGGTGGCGGAACAAAGTCCAAGACGGTTGGGCTGGCTGGAAAGATTTAAGCGAAAGGCTATTAGGGAAACTGAGACTAAAAATGCTTTCAGATGACAATAATATTTATCTATTGAATCTTATAATGATAAGATTTACTCAGTCTTTTATTTTGCGATATAATTACAATCAGGAGTAAACTATGGCAGGAATTCTAGATCATTCATCTAACACCATCATTATGGATGCGGTGTTAACAACTCGAGGAAGACAGCTGCTTTCTAGATTTGATGGGTCTTTTCAGATAACGAGATTCGGTCTAACAGACGACGAGGTGCAGTATAACATCATTCGTCAGTATGGAAGGATCATCGGAAAAGAATATATTGAAAAGCTAACTATGGTGCTTGAGGCGACAACAAACCCAGAGACAGCTTGCAGACATCACCTAATCAGTGCCAACGAGCAGACGCTGACGGCTCTTCCAACTCTCAAGATCAGCGGTGATCAGTATGACTCTGCAACAAACACTATCACGTTTACCACCGCCAAAAAGGCTCTCGTGAGTGCGGTAACGGTTCAACAGGCGCTACTGATAGGAACTACGATCCCAGCCAGTCTCAGAGATAGCGTCTTTGAGGTTAAGCTTTTTCACCGATCATCCCAGATACTTGGGGCTGTCACTCCGATAGTGCAGCCTAACGGCATCGCGGTATACCGAATCTTTGCAACCGGGAATAACAGTTACAACGGTGGTGTTGGGAACTTCAATCTCGCTGTGTCTCCTGCCTATCAAGATGTTCTGAACTATCTGGGTGAGGCGGGTGGCTCTCCCGGTGCTCCGGTGAACCTTAAGGGATCAAAGTCACAGGCGAGATCTTATATGAAGATCCGAGGTATGACTTCCGGAGCAACAGCTCTCGTCAATCTCAAATTTCTCGTCGCTGGCGCGTTATAGGACATAGACAAGGCTTTTAGGAAAATATAATGTCAACTTTAAAGGTAATTACACCCGCAGATATAAAACCTGCACAGTCATTTTTAAACCAGCTTGTGGACGTGATCCAGGAGGATATTTCCGGATCATCGACAAGAAAGTCATATCAGGTTTTTGTTACGGGAGGTGTCGGACCTGGGGTAACATCCTCGATGTTTCAGACGATATATGATCAGGACTTCACCCTTCAAACAGCAAATCCGTTATTTGACATGTCTTTTGGATTATATTCGGGTAGCACTGTGGTTACCGGAGCCTCTATTGGTCTAGATACGTCTGGTAAGGCACTATTTCCCTCCACATCTCTGATGATGAGAGAGAAGATTTTTACATATCGTCAGTTTGCACAGCTTCTGCTAGATGATTCAAATGCAAGATTTGTCACGCCATTCAATTCGACGAATATACAAGGCAAGAGCGACGTACCGAATGTCATAACCCCTTACGATAACATGGATGACGTGCTATTTTTGTGCTTCAAGCGTCTTTTCTCCAGGGATAGAATAAAGAAAGAGACATTCGCGATGAAATTCTTTCAGAGTGCCTCTCATGATCCCCGGAATGGAGATTCCAAACCCGGTCCTGAAGTCGTGACACATTACCTCTCTCCCAACCTTAACGTAACCTCTCCGTCAGGGTCTAAGATTTACACCGACGTGGGTTCCTCAGGGTATAGTGAGCGAGCCCCGGGCGGAGGAGAGATGGGAATGCTGGTGGATTCATCCGATACCAGCAGAAATGTCGGAATATTATTTTATGAGTGGGGCATCGCTGCACTAGACCTTAGGAAGATAATATCTGGAACAGAGGCTGTCTCAGGAGTCATCTCTGCGATGTCACCTAATAGTCATAATGACTGGTCGGCCGGGCAGACTGTAGTTGGGGGAGAGTCTCCCATTGGAAGCCCGCCGGCTGGAGTGAATCTCCAGGCTCGATTTATTCCAGATCTCCTGGTATCTGCATCTATTGATAATATTCTTAATCACATTGCCACATGTAGATTTGGAAGCTCAACAAACACAGCTATAACCTTTCAAAATATTACAAATATCTATTCAACATTGATATTTTGCAGAGCGACCGCAGATGAGTTTAATCTATCTCAAAATCCCACCTATAGGGATTCAAGTGGAAGAATAATCGTGGTTGACCCTGGATTTGAAGGTGAGCAGAAGCCGTTTACATTTATAACTTCTGTATGTCTTTATAATTCAAATAATGAATTAATGGCAGTTGCTAAGCTTAGCCGACCCATTGAAAAGAATGACGAAAAGGATGTAACATTCCGTGTAAGGCTGGACTTTTAAAACCTACGCTGATCACGGCGGAGAAGCGTAGTGTCTCTAACAAGATTTAAAGCTGATATGTTTGAATACGTCACACTAGTGACGCATCCCAAACAGATTTTTTTGTCCTCCTCGGCGGGCCTTTCGCCCCCATCAGGCTCGGTGACAGGATCAATGCCGCTGGTGATATCACCGTCTCCCTCCATTAAGATGATTGGAGCGCTTTCAAGCTCGATCTCAGCTTTTGTTGAAGATATCCCGGGCAGCGAATACCCAATGAGAAGAGCCTCAAGGATTATCAATAAAGAAAAAATTCAAGGACTACCCACATCAAACGTTGAAAATCTGGTAAGCGGATACATGAAAGCGGTAAATAATGCTAGGGAAGATCCGAAAAATAAGAAAAAATTTGAAATTACCCGGCTAGAGCCAACTAAGAAATTTACTGAAACCACAACTATAAAAGGTTTTATCAAAGACATCCTAATGGATTCTTACCGTGTTGATTACAGCAACTGTAGCCTATCTTATATAAATTATAATTGTTTAAATTTTTTCACCTCGTCAAAGGTTCCGGATAATTCAGTAATCCTATACCCTAATTTTAGTGCATCATATTCTAATAATCAGATGCCCTATACACCGAAAGGTGAGTTTACGGTAGATTTCTGGATAAATCCAAGATATACGAATGACTATGACATGGTCTCAGGCGTTCCTACTGGAAAGGAATTTAAAGCGGGAACCATTCTTCATCTCTCTTCCACCTTTGCTGTTTCTCTAGTAACAGGAAGCAGCACAAATAGCATTAACCAGTCTGATAAATTTAGAATTATGCTACAGCTTAGCCACAGCGCAGATATTGCTCCGTCAAAGATTGATCTAAATCTTGCTAATAATGAGAGATCATCCCCACAAGATCTAATATTTTTATCAAAAGATGGCTCTTTAAGGAGAAATCATTGGCATCATGTTACGGTAAGATGGGGAACTCAGAGGATAAATCTAGGCTCAGGAAGTATTCAAATTGACAAAAACGAATTCGGTTTCGTAGTGCCTTCAGCATCAATTGCTCCGCCGTTAGCTACAGACATGCTTTCAAACGATCCTGATGTAATGTGTATGGGAAATTTTTATGAAGGAAGAAATCAGGGTGCCGACAGCCTCGATATGTTTTTTAACTCTAATGCTGCGACTCGAGAGGGATTGCCGTCTGCGCCAGGCAGATCGGTTGATCCTTCAAGTTACACCTTTGCACATCCTCTCAATGCTGAAATTCACGATGTAAAGATTTACAACAAGTTTTTAGATGACGATCAAGTCTACAGTGCATCAATTACAGGACCCAAGAGCATAAAAAATCTTGCATTCTACGTTCCCCCATTTTTTATGAAGGCCTTCGAAAATAGGGAGATGCTCGTATCCCCAAGCCATACTACGACAACATCATCAGCTCAGCCTTTTAATCTTTTTCTTGCATATGGTCCTGGAGGTCATTTAATTAATCTTGAGAATTTTACAACTGAGATTATAAGACAAAAGCCTGCCAGGCTTTTTAATTTAACAGCTTCAACTAGTCCGTCATTTCCAGCTAGCGCATCTATGAATGAAATACTTTATGCAACCGGATCAATTAGAAAGAGAAACCTAACTGTTCTTCCATGTGATAACGGTCTCTTTGTGCCAAACTTTAACTTATTAGTGTCAGGAACCAAGCCATATAACTCCTCAGATTCTCCCATGAGCCATTTTATTAATGCTGCTGGGGGCTTTGATCCTTCTTTAATTTCTCTTGAGACACTGGTCACGCGAGATTTCTTTTTAAAGACCCTGGCCGAGGCCAAATTTCTTGAAGGTTGCTCAGGTCCGTATCCAGAAAATCTCGGAAAAGAATGGAATGGAAAGTACCTCGCCATTTTTCAGAGATTAAAGGACGGATCTTCTAATCAGATTAGCATGTTTAACATTCCAAGCCTTTTCTATAGTCAGGAAATATTTCCAGGGTCTCTTTCAGTGATTGATAAAAATTTAAGTGGCTCAGGTGAAAAGGTGTCTATTTCTCTTAGGGACGACGGCTACGGTGGACTCTTTCGAGGTGACTGTTTGACTACTCAAGCCGGCTGGAATACGGTTGGAAATATTTTTTATAATGAAGGTTTTGCAATAATTAAATCACCTCATTTAAACTTTTTTGGAAAAGATCAGTTTAAAATGACGTTTAAAGGTGAACACGATGTTCATATTTTAACGCTTAACGCATTTTGTAATGCTGCCGAGGTGAATTCATCTTCTAATCCCTCCTATTTACCGGTTTTTGCTACGTTGAATTCAAATGACACAGATCCTAAATTTGTTTACATAGATCAGATTAACATTCATGATGATAATTTGAATATTATTATGAAGGCCAATTTGGCCCAGCCCATGTTAAAAAGAAGCTGCGAAAAATTCTTATTTAAGCTTAAGATGGATTTTTAATGATTTTTGGTCTAGATGTCTCTACAAGCTGTACTGGGTGGTGTCTGTTACAGTCTGATGGTCTCGTGAAAGATATAGGTAACATACCATTGGCGGGCAAGAGAAATGTATTTGAGAAGGCCCAGCAGATAGAGAGTGAGCTTTTAAATATCTCCCAATTATATAAAATTCACCACGTCGTTATCGAAGAAAATCTCCAGGCATTTCGTCCTGGATTTTCCTCTGCTAAAACTCTCTTGTCATTGGCTCGATTTAATGGAATGGTTTCCTATATTTCAAAAAAGATTTTTGAAATTGAACCCGTATTTATCAATGTGAATTCTGCTAGAAAAAGCGCGGGATTAAAAATTGATAGAAAATCTAATGTCTCTACAAAACAGCAGGTGTTAGACTGGGTCTCTATTCAGCTAAGCGATACAGATCACCAGTGGCCAGTTAAGGTCTTAAAGAGTGGCCCTCGCAAGGATCAGGAAATTTTAGATCCAGTTGCTTTTGACATGGCTGATGCATATGTCATCGCCATGGCTTTTAAAAACTTGAACACTTAGTGAAATTATTGTAATAATAAAGTGTGACACTAGTGACAGTGACTGATAGGGCACAATTTGTGCAAGGAGTATTTGGTTCTGGGATTCTTGCTCGAGATGGAGTAAATATCGCTGTTCGTTGTCCTAAATGCAAGTCAACACAAGGAAAAAAGAAGTTTTCCATAAATCTAGAGACCTGGCAGTGTCATTGCTGGATCTGTGATCTTCGTGGAAAAACACTTTATCCAATTTTAAAAAAGTATTTTGGGCCAGAAGATCTCAGCGAGTATGTTGAGACGTATCTAGGAGGAAATTTTTTTAGAAGCTCTTCGAGTGTAAAAAATACTGAAGAAGAGGAGTTGATTTCACTACCACAGGGTTTTTGTCTATTAGTTGATAACCTTAAATCTTCTGATCCAAACATCAAGTCATGTCTAAAATACCTTACATCAAGAAAAATATCTGAGAAAGATCTTTGGTATTTTAAAATAGGGACCTCAAATATTGGAAAATTTAAAAGAAAAGTAATTATTCCATCTTTTGATTTTTTTGGACATCTTAATTATTTTGTGGCTAGAGCTATTGACTCGAAGAATAGGTTTAGATATATGAATGCTCATATTAATAAAAAGAAAATTATATTTAATGAGATTAATATTGACTGGAGTCAAGAGGTGACCATAACTGAGGGACCCTTTGACTTGATGAAGTGTAACTATAATGCAACGTGCTTGTTAGGATCGTCTTTGACAGAAGACAGCTTGCTATTTTCAAAACTTGCTGCCAATAGATCTGACGTGCTTCTTGCCCTTGACTCCGATATGAAAAATAAATCTCAAAAATTTGCAAACTTACTGGCTGCCTATGATTGTAACGTTAGGATTGCAAACACAGGAAACTATTCAGATGTTGGAGAGATGACTAGGACTGAGTTTAAAAGCATGTCAATTCACGCGAACGCCTGGACAAAGAATAGTTTTCTTCTTGATAAAATTAGATCAATTGATAGCGGTTCTATCATTTAATAACTCTCAGGCGTCTAAGAAGAATAACTGTGTGTATCAATAAAACATTGGAAAAAAAGAATGAAAATTATTCACATTGCTGATATCCACTGGAGAGGGATGTCTCGACATGATGAATATCGAGAATCTTTTGAAAGATTTTTTAAGCAGGCTCAGGATCTTAATCCAGATGTAATCTATGTCGGAGGAGATATTGTTCACTCCAAGACTCAAGGAATCTCACCTGAGCTAATTGACGTGCTTTCGTGGTGGTTTACATCTCTCGCAGAGGTGGCTCCCACTCATATTATTTTAGGAAATCATGATGGTCTTATTTTAAATCAAGATCGTCAAGATGCGATTAGCCCAATAATTAGTGCACTTGATAATCCCAGGCTGCACCTCTACAAGAAATCAGGAACGTATCCAACGGGTATCCCAGGATATAACTGGTGTGTATTTTCATGTTTTGATGAGGAAGGGTGGAAATCTGTTAAACCCGTCCAGGGAGATATCAATATTGCCTTGTTTCACGGAGCGGTTTGGGGATCTAAGACAGACTCAGACTGGTCAATTGAAGGAGAGATTTTAACTGAATTTTTTGATGATTATGACTTTACACTATTGGGTGATATCCACACATGTCAATTTTTAGATGATAAGAAAACGATGGCTTATCCCGGATCAACAATCCAGCAGAACTATGGTGAGGCTGTAGGAAAAGGATTTTTATTCTGGGAGATTGAGAACAAACAATCGTTTACCAGCACGTTTTATGAGATCAAACACAGTAGGCCTTTTATTACAGTTGATTGGAAGGATTCCGCCAAGGAGACGTTGTTTCAGGTGGAGGATATCCCCCCGGGTGCAAGGTACAGAATTCGATCAGATTCTTCGATTCCCCAGGCAGACATCGTTCATCTGCATTCAGTTCTCAAGCATGAAAAGAAGTCTCACGAAGTGGTTTTTAAAATTGATGAGTCAATTGACTCATCTACAATTAATCTTGGAAAAGATTCGATCTTTAAAGAAAATCTTAGGGATCTTAATACCCACATCGGTCTTATGAGAAAATTTTATAAGGATTCAGATATATCAAAAAAGGACTGGGGACAGCTTGAAGATCTAATTAAGAAATATTTTTCCCATATATCAAGATTTAATGAAAGCCCAAGAAACATCAAGTGGTCAATTAAAAATTTAAAATTTGATAATACGTTTGCATATGGGAAAAATAATCAAATTGATTTCTCGACAATGTCAGGAATTAGCGGAATATTTGGTCCGAATCGATGTGGAAAGTCTTCTATTGTGGGAACATTGATGTATGGTCTCTTTAATACAACTGATAGAGGACCCATTAAAAATTTACACATTATCAATACAAGAAAGGGTCATTGTAAAACTGAGATTGACCTAAATATCAATGGAAAAAACTATAGAGCAGAGAGACAATCCGTTAAGCATGAAAGCAGACAGGGAAAAGTAAATGCTATCACACACTTAAACTTCTATGAGATTGACGGAAACGGGAACGTAATAAGAGATCTTACTGAAGAGCAAAGAAGAGAGACTGAAAAGGTGTTGAGAAAAAAAGTGGGAACAGCTGAGGATTTCTTGATGACGTCACTTTCTTCTCAGGGCGGAATGAACTCCTTTATTAAAGAGCGTGCCACACAGCGAAAATTAATTTTGACTAATTTTTTGGATCTCAATATCTTTGATCAAATGATGACTGTTGCCAAGGAAGAGATATCAGATATTAGATCACAAATGAAAAGCGTTCCAGACAGAGACTGGGATGTTGCTGTATATGACATTCGTCGTAGAATTAAAAACTTACAAGCAAAACTAAGAAGATTTGATACCCTTATTAACACCAAACGCCTTGCTGCCAATAAAATTCAGCTTGAAATTGCATCATTTGAAAATTCTGACGTAATCACCTCCTCTGACTTAACACGGCAGGGATCTTTAATTGATTCTCTTTCTAAAAATATCAAACATCAAAGGCTAGAAATAAAAAATCGAAAAGATCAAGAACTTGAGCAGATAGAAAAATTACAAAAAATACTAAATATTAAAAATCAATTTCCCATAGATCAATTAAAGGAAAGACTAGAGTCTCAACATCAAATTGAAAAAAGCTTAATTAAAATTAGAAGTGAACATGAGAGGGAAATTACAATCTTAGTCAATCAAGAGACCTCTATAAAAAAACTCAAAGAGGTCCCTTGCGGTGATCTATTTCCCGCTTGTAAGTTTATCAAAGACTCACATGAAAATAGAAAAAGGGTATCTGCTCAAAAGATAAAAGCTGAGGAGATGCTAGATCAAGTAGAGGCATCACAAAGTGCCCTAAGCGTGTTAAAGTCAGAGAACTTACAGGAAAAACTAGAGAAGTATAATCATCTACTACAGGAGGAATCAGAGATAAATCTGAAAAATATTCAGCTAAGATCACAAACAAGGGAAGCTGAATCTACTCTTCTCGGTATAATCACCCAGCTTCAGTCTGCTAAAAAGATGCTTGAAGAAATGAAAAAAAATTATCAGGGGGATGATAGAGATGAGAGTTTAAATTTGATAAAAGAAAAGCTATTTGATTATCACAATGAGATTAACTCTCTTGACGCTCAGAGAATATCACTGGCTCAGAATATTGGAAAATTAAAAAGCGATCGCAAAACAATCAAAGAAGAGAGAAAAAAATATCAATTTTTAAAGGATCAGTGGACTTCCCATAATTTATTTTTACAGGCAGTTTCAAAAAAGGGAATTCCCTTGCAGATAATCATGTCTTACTTACCTGCCATTAATTCTGAAATTGCTAAGATTCTTCAAAATACTGTGGGCTTCACTGTTGAGCTCGAAGCTGATGTTAACTCTAACGCAATGGATATCTACATTAATTATGGAGATTCTAGAAGGGTGATCGAGTTAGCTTCGGGCATGGAAAAAATGATCTCTTCGCTGGCCATTCGAGTAGCATTAATTAATATTTCTTCTCTTCCAAAGACTGACCTGCTGATTATTGATGAGGGATTCGGATCTCTTGATGAAATGAATATTGAATCTTGTAACAGGCTTCTAGATTCTCTTAAACAATGGTTTAAAAATATTTTAATTATTTCACATGTGGACGCAGTTAAGGATGTGGTTGATAACGTAATTGACATCACTAAAAAAGGAAAGGATTCAAGAGTTTATGTCGGCAAACAAAAAAAGTGATCTAAAACTCCATCCGTATGGATTTTTTATCAGGATTCACGGAGAAAAAAAGAAAAAATCTTTATTTTGTCAAATTTGTAAGTTTATACTAAGAACTAGCAGTGACTTCAGTTCATTTGATGAGCTGGGATGCTGTCACACATGTAATTTAAAATGGGCTGAAGGGAATCTTGAAAAATATAAAAATGGCTGGAGGCCAGGTAGACAAGAAGTTTTATCTGAAATAAGTAATAGAAGAAAGATGTCTCTAAGTTTTGAGGTATAAACGAAATAGATATCTATAAGGATGATTTACAATGTTAACTTCACAAGAGATCAATGCGATTGGACAGATTTTAAATGACACCTGGGGTGAGTGGTCAACAAAAGTCTCTCCCTCGATGTCCATAAGAGGCATCATGTCAGGAAAGGTTCTTAATGTTCAGTATACCACAATTGTAACCTTACCAGAAGGATATCACGATAGAGAGCAGCTCGATAGACATGCAGATGAGTCTGTTAAGCTAACTGACGACTTTATGAAAAAGTGTCGAGCTGACTTTAAAGAAAGTGCAGGTAGGACCTTAAAGGTTAAGCAGCTGGGAACAAATGATAGTCTAGAGATGATAACAGCGTCACCATTTTCTCCCAAGAGGATTGCCTACTACAGAAGAGTAACAACTTTTGACGTGACATAATGGCAATTCAAAACAAGGCCAGACAGATTAAAGAAATTGTAAAATGTGGAAAAGATCCCATTTACTTTTTTAAAAACTATTGCAAGATTCAACACCCAGTAAAAGGGTTGATTGCTTTTGATACATTTCCATTTCAAGATGAATGTGTTGAAATGTTTATAGAAAATCGATTCTCTATAATTTTAAAATCAAGACAGTTAGGGATGTCTACTCTTGTAGCTGCGTTTGCCACGTGGATGGTTCTTTTTCAAAAAGATAAAAATGTTCTCATTATTGCTACAAAGCTAAGTGTGGCTCAAAATTTTATTAGAAAGGTAAAAACTATTCTAAGAAGCTTGCCACCATGGTTAATGTTACCCACAGTAACAACAAATAATAAACAGTTAGTTGAATTTAGTCACGGATCATCTATAAAAGCGATACCAACTTCAGAGGATGCTGGGCGATCCGAAGCATTGTCTCTTTTGATTGTTGATGAAGCTGCTTTCGTTAGAAATTTTGATGAACTCTGGATGGGTCTTTATCCTACGTTGTCAACGGGAGGTCGTGCGATCCTTTTGTCAACACCAAACGGTGTCGGTGGTCAGTATTATAAGCTTTATACTGATGCTGAGGCAAATTTAAACGAATTTAAGCCAATAAAATTACCCTGGAATGTTCACCCGGAGAGAGATCAGGCCTGGTTTGAGCATGAAAGTAACAACTTTTCAAAACGACAGGTTTCGCAGGAATTTTTATGTGACTTTGCTTCTTCTGGAGATACGTTTATTACCAATGATGAACTAGGATGGCTTTATTCAAATATACGATCCCCGATTGACAGGTGGGGATTCGATAAAAACATATGGGTGTGGTCTAAGCCGATATCTGGCAATAATTACATCATCTCTGCAGATATCTCTAGGGGAGATTCAAAAGATTACTCTGCCTTTCACGTAATTAATATTGATGATAGCGAAATAGTCGCAGAGTATAAGGGGAAAATTCAACCTGATAGATTTGCTGAGATGTTGCATGAGGTCGGAACAAAGTATAATAATGCACTTTTGTGTCCAGAAAATAACAGCTACGGATATGCAACAATTTTAAAGCTCAAAGAACTGCAATACCCAAACTTGTATTATCCTAAAAGAAAAGGAGTGTATTTGGGAAACTATGTTCCCCCAAGCGACACAAGCAATGCAGGCTTTACCACTAGTGGAAAAAGCAGGGGTTTAATTTTAACTAAGCTTGAAGAGATCATTAGAAATAAACAGATTAAAATCTACTCTTCAAGATTTCATGAGGAGGTCAAGACCTTCATCTGGAAGGGAAACAGAGCTCAGGCCATGAAGGGATATAATGATGATCTGGTGATGAGCTTAGCGATAGGTATTTGGATTTTTGATACAGCAGACGGAATTGGAAAAGACAGTAGAGCACTAACTGATGCGATGCTTAAGTCAATAAAAGTTGAAAGAAATAATTATAGTGGCGTATCTAATACTGTGGGTGACCGACGGGCTCGCATGAGCAATTTTGAGGATCCAAGAAATTCTAACCGACCAAAGTCCTCTTCTACTGGAAACTCTAAGTGGGATGACAGGTTGGCGATTTCAAAAGAATTTGACTGGCTGATTAAGTAATTTATGTTTGCCTAATGAAGTGTTATGATGTTAGCGGAGTAATTAATGGCAGAATCTAGCGATGGTCTTTTTCGTAGATTAACCCTCTTGTTTAGAAGCGGACCTGTAATCAAGAGAAGGGTCAAGCAGTTCGATGGTAAGAAGGCCACCTCGTCTGCTTTTGAAGTCTTTAAGAAGACACAGAGTCACGTCTATAGCACAGCAATGAGTGCGTATGGCACATACGATAGAATGGCCAGATATTCAGATTTTTCAGAAATGGAATACACACCTGAGATTTCTAGTGGTCTTGATATCTACTCTGAAGAATCGGTTGCGACTGATGAAAAGGGAAGAGTCTTACACATTCACTCTGAGAATCCTAAAATTGAGGCTCTTCTAGAAGATTTATTTTTTGATACTCTTAATGTTGAGTTTAATCTTTCTGGGTGGGTAAGAAACCTTTGTAAGTATGGAGACTTTTTTCTGTTCAATGATGTGTCACCAGAATTTGGAGTAATCAATGCCTATCCCATGCCTGTAAACGAGGTTGAGAGAGAAGAGGGATTTGATCCAGATGATCCGCTAGCAGTGAGATTCCGCTGGGTAACACAAGGCAATCAGGTTTTAGAAAACTGGCAGGTGGCCCACTTTAGGTTGCTTGGAAATGATGCCTTTCTTCCGTACGGCTCGTCAGTGCTAGAGGCAGCTCGTAGAATCTGGAGACAGCTAATTCTAATAGAGGATGCAATGCTCGTATATCGAGTTATTAGATCTCCAGAGAGAAGAGTATTTTATGTTGACGTAGGAAACGTTCCTCCAGAGGATATTCCCGCCTACATGGAGCAGGTTCAAACATCTCTAAAAAGAAGTCAAGTGGTTGATTCAGATACCGGTCGGGTAGACCTCAGGTATAATCCGCTTAGCGTCGATGAAGATTACTATCTTCCTGTTAGAGGGTCCGAACAAGGTACCAAAATTGAAACGCTAGCAGGAGGTCAAAATACAACTGCTATCGAGGATGTGGAATACATTCAGGCTAAACTTTTTGCTGCTTTGAAGATTCCAAAGGCATATCTAGGGTATGACGAGGGACTCGGAGCAAAAGCCACACTCTCTCAGGAAGACATTCGATTTTCTCGAACGATAAATAGAATTCAAAGGACGATAGTTGCAGAATTAAATAAGATCGCTATAATTCACTTATTTTCCAATGGATTTGAAGGAGAGGATTTACTTGATTTTGATTTACAACTTTCTAACCCTTCAACAATTGCACAGCAGCAAAAGTTAGAATTATTTAGAACTAGATTTGAGATAGCTGGAACAGTGCCCGAAGGGATCGTTGATAAGGAGTGGGTGAGAAAGAATGTCCTAGGGCTGACTGATGATGAAATTGAGGTGATAAAAGAGGGTCGATTTGAAGATAGAATTTCAGATTTAGAGATTGAATCGGCAAGCTTACCTGTTGCTGAAGGAGAACTCCCTGGACTTGATCTAGCTGGAGGCGGCGAAGAGATGGGCGGCCTGGAAGCGCCACCTGCGATAGGAGGGGATGAAGAAGCTCCTCCAATAGCGGCGTCAGATATCAGAAACAATCAGAATCTTTCTCTACTAGCTGGCGAGAAAGAAAGTCTTGATGAAGAGGATTTTGTCGTAATGTCAATCAGTGATGAGTCATCACCCATAAGGGCACAAAATAGAGTAGATAAATTCTTAACGCTGGGAGAGTCGCAAGAGGAAAGAGAAGCTGATGATGACACTGAGCTCGAAAGAGCGCTCTATAATAGAAAACGGCGTAGAAAGAAAAGGCCGTGGAAAAATACAGGAATTAGGCCCCAAGAGGATACCGGACCAGCTGGGTCTGTGAGCGGAGATCCGACAGGTATGAAAAATCTTTCATATGATCTGAACTCTCTTGGAAAGCTTACCGCTGAAGGTGAGTATAATGATAAAGACGAAAATTTTATCAATGGCTTTTTAGATAAAAAAATACGCCAACAGGCAAAAATGACCGGAGAGCTAAAGTCAAGCTTAAAATATCTTGAGAGAAGAATAAGTATTCCAAGGAATAAAATTCTTGTCGAATCAGATAGTGAGAAGGATAAATCAGATAGTGAGAAGGATAAATGACAAAATCTCATAACAAAAAGAGAAATGTAGGAATAATTTATGAGCTGCTTTTGCGATATGTCTCATCGTCTCTCGTATCTGAAAATAGAGAGAAAGCCCAGGTCGCTCTTGACATTTTGGAAAAAAGATTCTCTCCTGAGTGTGAGCTTTATAAGGAGTTTAGGCTTTTTAATGCTCTGGCTAATTCCACGGTGAGCAATACTTCAATTGCAGCAGGAATACTTTCAGAGGCTAAGGCAGCTGCTCGAAGATGTGATGAGAAAGCATTGGAGAGGGATAAGCATCTATTGATTAAAGATATCAATTATCAAATAAATGATGTGGGTTTTTATCATCAAAGAGTTCCCGAGTATAAGATCTATGCAACAATTCAAACTCTCTTAAACGACTGGCGAAAAAATGATAATTCTAGTCTTTCTAGAGTGATTCAATATGAAAGCAAGGTTGTTGAAAGATTGCTTGAAGAAAAGAGAGTTAATCATCTTGAGAATCAAAATTCTCCCAATGCTGACGATTTAGTTGTTAAGCTGATGATGGAAAAATTTAATAACAAATATGGTAAAAGACTTAACCCTGAGCAAAAAGAAATTATTAAAACCTACGTGTTTTCAATTGTTGAAGATAGCGGAGAAAAGATTAAAGTGATGCTTGAAAATCTTAGAAGGCTAACAGTCAAAAACCTAGATGATCTAAAATCAGAAACAGAAAACCAGATACTTCTTGAAAAGATCAATGTAGTTAAAGAAAAAGTCACTGATGTTAATTTAGAAAAAATTAACGATGTTGTCATTTCAAAATTTTTAACAGTTTCTCAATTAAAAAATGAGATTCTGGAGGCAGAATGAGTGATTCAAATAGAAAATTATTAACTGAGTGGATGCCTCTCGCGTATACTCCTGAGCAGATAAATGAATCTAAGACGAAAAATTCAGGCAAGATTTTTCTAAAGGGACCGTTGCAAAAATCAGACACCCTTAATCAGAATGGAAGAATATACCCTAGGGCCATACTAGAGAGGGAGATTAAAAACTATCAAAAGTTTATTCGAGAGAATAGGGCCTTAGGTGAATGTGATCATCCAGAGACATCTGTTGTTGAGCTCAAGAGTGTATCTCATATAGTTCGTGATGCATATATGGATGGAGATGTTGTCTATGGAACGATAGAGCTTCTGGACACTCCCACCGGCAAGGTCTTACAAGAGCTTGTCAATGCTAATGTGACATTAGGAATATCTTCTCGAGGGGTAGGATCAACCAAGCAGCAGGGTGAAAATCAGATTGTTCAGGAGGATTTTCAGTTAATCTGTTTCGATATGGTCTCTGAACCTTCAACACCGGGGGCATTCATGATGAGTGAAGGAAAGATAAGACAAGAATTAAATCAGGTTTTTACTAGAACTGATAGAATCGATAGAATTTTTAATGAAATTTTAGACTGGGATGATTCATGAAAAATACATCAGCTGGACCAAATTTTGTTCCCGCATATCAAACGTCAGGCGTGCCGTACGTAACCTCTTCGGGAGGTCACACTGTAGGGCCAACGACTCCGATAAAGGTAACTTTTCCATACGTGACTAGATTTTTTACGGTTCAAAACATTTCAGCGTACCCCTTGCGAGTGGGATTTACTGAAAATGGTGTCACGGCTAATCATGCCGGCGCCGGGGGTGGCGGTTCTAGAAATTTTTTGGTGATATCTGGGAATCAAACTACCGGAAGGCTTGAGATACGATGCAAGGAGCTTTATTTTTTAGCAGATTCTTCGACCGCTGGTGAAAATCTCACGGGCTTCAGCTTGCTTGCAGGATTAACGGGAATTGAACATACTCAGTTTCCAACAATCACTGGATCTCTTCCAGGCCCTCTTAACGCTGCAGGTGTCGCAACAGTTACAGCGAGCTTCCAGGGCGTGGGATAATGAGTAAAGTAAGTCGAAGTGTTTTAAAGTCTATTGTCAAGGAGTGCCTAGTTGAGATACTAACAGAGGGATTATCAAATTCACAGTCAACTTTGCTAGAAAGTAGAAACGCAGGAGAACAATCTTCTTCCGCTAGAAATAACCCCGCTAAAAACAACCCAGCGAACCACTCTCTTCGACCTTCCCTTGATCATGTTTCTTTTTCTGGTGAGGGAAAGCAGGAAAATAAAAGATTTGAAAAAAATATAAAATCTGCTGTTAAAAATCTTACAAGCGATAACGTCTTGTCGTCAATTTTAGAGGATACAGCGAGAACTACTCTTCAAGAGCAGATATCTGCAGAAAGTCACTCTAGCGGTTTATCTCATGCTCCTGTTGATAAAGCTGCTGCAGCTGTGTCTCAAAATGATCCTGCATCATTATTTGGAGAATCTGCTTCAAAGTGGGCAGATTTAGCATTTGCACCGTCAATTAGAAGTTAAACTTTTCTTTTAGGTGAATATGTATAATTGACAACTAATCATGACTTGCGCAGGAGAAAACATGGCTAGCATCAAAAAGCTTACACCGAGCCTTTTAAAGAGACTTGTTCTTGAGGAAAAGGCTAAGATTGAAAAGTCTCTATCAGAAAAGGTTAAAGAGATTAAGGCCAAAGAAGTTAAGGCTTCTGACTTTGCTCAGACTCTTGAGAAGAAGATTGACTACGCAAAGGCTCTCAAGGTAGAGGAAGTCAAAGTAAGATATCGATTGAAGAAAATCGTCGAGAGAAGAAAAATGCTCGCCAGAAAAATTCTTAAAGACATCTAGGATAAGGAGATTAACATATGCCAACTCACACACAAGGTACAGTTTCAGCATTCGGTCCCCCGGGAGACGGAGGGAAGGGCCGCCGATCAGATAAAAATCTAATTGCCTCATTTCCTAACTCTCCTCTCTATAATGACTATACTGTAGAAACAGTTACAGAGATTGGAGTCTCTGCATTTAATGGCAATGGGGGCAGCGGTGACAAGGCTACTGGCGTTAAGGATGGAGTCGTTAATGACTCTGGCTATATGTTTGGTACATTTGACCTAAACTACGCTGATGCACCCAATCTTGGAGATGTTGAGACCGGCGGCGAGGGTCTGCCTGCTTCTCCTTATGTTCCAAATTTAACGTCTCCCGGCCCAGGAAGTGTGTCCCCATATACAATGCCAGAATATACGGGAGATCTTCCGATAGCTGGTATTGAGTTCGGATCTGGTTTAGGCGCTTTGACTTCTCCAAGTGATACAGCTGAGGCTATTTCTGATCAGACCATCGGGGAGTATATTTCTGGAAGATCTTATCTAGGATCTGATGGAAAGGTCTAGAAAAAATAGTCTGCTTGAATACATTGGTGTTGTTCCTGCAGGAGATGCAAGGGTTGGTTACGGTTACGGAACCCTTAGCCCAAAAGGATTAGGGTCTGAATATCGTCGGGAAGATACCTTTCCCTATCTCCAGCGCCCGGAAGGTGAGGGAGAAGAGTTCGACGAAGAGGTTGATGAATTTTCTGACGCGTACTTTGCGGGAGATTCAGATCTTATAGATAGATTTGTTAGTAAGATTAATTGGAGAATGGGGGGTACATTTAGTCTCGAACCCCGGGCCCGAGCTCACGCTGATTATCGAGGATTTGCTACAGGTCAGCGCTTTGACATTGCCACCCTAAGGGAGAGAAATATGAATATGCCTGGCATTAGTACGGGTTCTCGACTTTATGGCACCATGGTTCCCTTTTCTATGAGATCTCTATACGGAAATCTCGATGGTCCAGCTCTGGGCGGAAGCACAACTCAGTTTGCTTATAGAACAGGCCCGGGGAAAGTGGGAGGAGACGGCACTCAGTATGGAACTTCTAGACGTCCTCTGGATACCGAAGACGACGGGATCCGAGTTGCTCATCTTGAGAATATTCCAGATCCATCTATTCGAACTATAATGAGAACGAGAAGTCAGATAAAAAAAGTTTTAAATGAAATATGACGTGTAAGTTGGTCATATAAACAATAATTAACCTTGGAGAAGGTGGAAAATGTCTAAATCACTTTATGAGGAAGCGATTGCTGATGCAAAACAGCTTAGAGAAGTTGCTGAGCAGAATGCAAAGAATGCAATTGTTGAGGCTGTCACTCCAAAAATTAGACAATTTATAGAGGCGCAGCTTGTTGGAAACGTAACAGCTGATCCAGGTGATGTAGAGGATTCGTTATCCAGTGTTGTGAAAGAATCACTACAAGATACAGGCGTCGGCGAGGATGTGATCCTTGATGAAACCGCACTATCATCTTTGCTAAGACTTGTTGGAAGTACCGAGAATCCGGATCTAAACGATATTTTTGAAAGCGATGCTGCAAAAGACCTTGTTCGCACGGCCTTTGGGGAATCTTTTGCAGCATTAAATACTGCTGATAGAGAGAAAATATTAGAATTAGCACAAAATCTAAGATCTAGTGCCAATAGTTTACAAAACAACATAATAGATATTGATAGCATACCACATCAGGAGAACACGGGCATGTCAAAAAATGAAACACTTTATGAGATCGACTTAGATGATCTATCGAGAGCATTTAAAGATGCCCTCGCCGAAGGTGGAACATCGCCTGAGGGTCAGGATGAGGCATATTACCAGGCAGAAGAGGCAGCTACTATGGATAACGTAGATGAACTCCTTGAGACCGCCATTCGTGTTGAGCTAGGCGACCTTGATCCTGACCTGATTAATCCAGAAGACTTATCTGTCATGCTAGATGTCGAGGAAGAAGAAGTAGACGTAGACATCGAGGATGAGGAAGATCTTGATCTTGATCTACCCGGCGGGGATCTTGATATCGATGTCGACTCAGAAGTTGAGTTTGAAGAGCCGCTTGATGAGGTATTTGAAATTGATGAAAATATGCTTAGACAGGAGCTTAGTCGTATGAGACAGGCGATGTCTGAGGGAGAGGCCAAGGATATGGCGTCCGCATTCGGTGGCGGCACAATTCTTAAGGAACCTCTTGAATTTAAAGATGACGATTTAAACGTGCATTCGGAGAATAGGCAGCTTCGAAATGCTCTTAGAAAAGAGAGCCGCTCAAGTCGAGCTCTCCACGGTAAGCTTGCCGAATACAGAAGTGCAGTACAATCACTTCGTGGGCAGTTGACCGAGATGAACCTGTTTAACGCTAAACTTCTTTACGTTAACAAGCTTCTTCAAAATAGCTCTGTGTCTCCTAAGCGGAGGCGTGTTGTTATTGAGGCCTTAGATAAGGCAAGAACCTTGAGAGAAGTTAAGCTGCTATACGGGAGCCTAACTAATAGTCTTGAAAGCGGCAAGAGAGGAACAGTTAATGAATCTCGACGTCGGTCTCTAGGCTCATCCTCGCGAGCTACGACTCGTGCATCAGTCGCGCCTGATTCTATGCAGGAAGTTGATCGGTGGGCGGTGCTTGCAGGAATTAACAAATGAAGTTAGTACATCTTGCAACTGTTTATAATATAAAAGGAGAAACAACATGAGCAAAAAATCTTTTACACTTAACCAGCTAACCGAAGGGATTCGACAGCGTCACATGGGTGTGCAGAATCAGCGGTTGGTTGAGAAGTGGGCCCGCACAGGTCTGCTTCGCGGCCTCGAGGGGCAGCATCGAGAAAGCATGTCAATGCTACTTGAAAATCAGGCTGCACAGCTCCTTAGAGAGCAAAACACCATTGGAACTGGCGCTGGCGCCGGAACCACATCCGGTGACCTTCAGGGATTCACCAACATAGCCTTTCCGATTGTTAGACGCGTATTTGGCGGCCTCGTCGCCAACGAGCTAGTGTCCATTCAGCCGATGAGTCTTCCTTCCGGACTGCTCTTCTATCTGGATTACACGTATGGTTCTAACGTAGGTGGTAACACTAACCTCGCAACAGGCGCTGCTGATGCAGCAACGTATGCGAAGGGTGATTCCATCTACAGCGCTCCAGTTGGCCGAGGCATTCGCTCTGGATCGCTGGCAACAGGTGGTCAGTATGATCTAGCTGGGACCGGATATTCTCAGGTTCACACTAGCTCTGCAACCATCTCGCTCGCGACATCCGGAGCCTATGGGGCTGGCAACACACTTGGTAACAACAATGTGTTACATGCTACGGGAACTGACGGTAAATTGCTGCAATATGATCCCCAGCTTACCTCTCTCATCGTGGGTGATGGAACGGGTGCAGGTGGTCAGGCTAGCGACGGTCGATTCCAGTTTATTCTGATCAACCTTAGCTCTGTGCCTGCTGCTACTGATCTTACACAGATCAAGCAGTTCTCTCTCTTCTCTCTTCTGGGAGATGGGTTGGGATATAAGGCATTGCCGAACAGCATTCAGCCGGGAACTAACATTCTCAATGTACGGCGTCTGAACCAGCTTGGAACGTTTGATTCAACTTCTAACATCTTCACCTCCAATCCGTTCGTTACCCGAAACACGACTAACGCAGTGTGGTTGAACGTTGTTTCTGGTGCTCGAGGAGATCACTCTCCTGGTGGTAGCATGGGTGCTTCAGGACTCACAGGTTCTTTCGTTCTCAGCCCATCGCTTAATGTCGACGGCACTGATGGCTCCACATTAACCATTCCCTCTTTTGAGTCGAACTTTAACGCGACCAGCCCATCACCGTTCATTCCCGAGATCGACATTAAGATCGAGTCCATTGCGGTTACCGCAGTGACCCGTAAGCTCCGTGCTCGTTGGTCCCCAGAACTCGCTCAGGATTTGAATGCTTACCACAGCTTAGATGCTGAGGTGGAGCTCACTCAGATTCTCTCTGAGCAGGTTGCGCTGGAAATTGATCGTGAGATCCTTAACGACCTCCTCACCGAGGCCAGGGGTGCTAACCTCTACTGGTCACGTGCTCCTGGTAAGTTCGTTAACAAGGAGACAGGCGTCGCGCAGACGCTTGCTAGCTCTCTCGCTATCGGACCCCAGTTCACTGGTACAGTTCGAGAGTGGTACGAGACTCTGGTTGAGACTGTCATCGACGTCGCCAACCAGATTCATCGTAAGACTCTGCGAGGATCCGCGAACTTCGTGGTCACCGGTCCAGATGTCGCTACTATCTTCGAGGCTTCGGTGCTTTATAAGCCGAACTATAGCCTCGACGGTCAGGGACAGGTAAGCAATCCGTTCACTCTCGGCGCAGCTCCGGTAGGAACTCTAAGTAACCGTTTCACGGTCTACAAGGATCCCTACTTCCCACGCAACAAGATACTTGTTGGGTACAAGGGCGGAAGCTACCTCGAGACAGGTTACGTATACGCACCTTACGTTCCACTCATCGTCACCCCGACGATCTTTGCTCCCGAAGACTTCACACCCCGTAAGGGAGTGATGACTCGGTATGGCAAGAAGATGGTTCGTGCGGACTTCTACGGAACCGTGACAGTTCAGGATCTGAACATCATCTAATCTTCGGACTAGATAACTCAATAACTGGGGCGGCCTTTGGCCGCCCCTTTTTTATTTTAACTTGAGAAGGATGATAAATTAAACTTTCCCATGATCCTTTCACACCAGAATAAATTTATTTTCTTTAAGCCCATGAAAGTCGCCGGATCAAGTGTAGAGGTGTCTCTAGGAAAACATTGTGGTCCAGGCGATATTTTAACAGGAACCGATCACGGGGATGAAAAACTATCAGGTGACTTTGATTATCCCACTAGAAACAATCAGATAGAGATATTATGTGATGGAGATATCGCTGTAAAGCATCTTCTCGAATCGGGATACTCTCACCTGATTCACAAAGATATTGAAAAAAATAAAGTTTCAATAATAAAGCCGATATTTCACATGCATACAACCCCTGTTCAAGTTTTAAACATTAGTGAACTTAAAGATCTTTTCAATGAGTATTATACCTTTACCATAGTTAGAAATCCCTGGGATGTGATGGTGTCATTTTTCTGGTGGTCATTTTATCACTCACCTACAGTTCATCTAAGAAGTGATGGAGAGGTTATCTCCACAGAGAATCCGCGTCACTTCTCTTTAAAGGTAAAATCTCATCTAGCTCCAGCAAAGGATGACGATATTGAAAGTCTTAGACGAAAGTTCCAGGGTTTTCTTTGCACCTATGCGGATTTTCAAGGACCCTACGGGCTTGATAAAAATTGTAATATCTTAAAGTGGTTTTCTAGAATAAATTCTGAATTTTATGGTGATGACACGCCTTTAGATTTTTCTATGAGATATGAAAATCTGCAACTAGACTATGAGAGAGCATGTGACCATCTGAAGATCTCACCTGAAAAGCTGCCAAGATTAAAATCAAAGCAACGTAAAAAGAAAATTAACTATGCAGAATACTATAGTAATGACACAAGAGAGATGGTCGCTTCCGCTTTTGACCCATGGATAAGAAAATTTGATTACCGATTTTTAGATTAAGTAGGTTTTTTATCTGATCACTTAATGGTTAGGGCCGTTTGCTCTCAAGGGTCCTATATATTGGTAGGCCCGATCCATATAATCATCTGAACTCGCCAGAGGATCGGAAGCTTGCGAACAAAGGAGAGAGATTATGCCAAAGATCATATTTGATGACACAAGAGGAATAGTTCAGGAAGCTGGGTCAGGAACAGACATTCGAAACACGACGAAGTTTCGTGGCACACTTATATTGACTGGCTCCTCTACAATTCGAAATCCAGTTCAAAATGTTAAGACTGCTGATGCTTCCCTTTCAGTTGGCGGTGTCTATACAGTCAGCGGGACCAGTGCAATTACACTTACTCTACCCGCTGCCTCCACTGTTCCGGGGGAAATATTTACCGTTAGGGCATTGTCTACAAATGCCGCCGGCACGGTAACAACTAACGGTGCTGCGCATGATCTTACCGGATCTGATTCTGCCAGAGCCTCTTTCTACGGAGCTGGCGTCGCGAGCAGCGGAGGAATCGGCGTCGGTGGAAACGGCGGGGCTTTGGCCATCGCGACCACCCACGGATCTTCTGTGACTCTCTATTGTGATGGATTTGGCTTCGCTGTTCAGGCTCAGTCTGGATCTCTTGCGTTTAGTGCGTATCCAGCTGAAGTTTAAGATCTGGCGTAACTGAATTGAAACATGAATTTCTCCCTTGATTTACTTTCAGGGGAGTTAATCATATTATTCTCTGTGATAAGATGCCAAGCTCTCTCAGGGGATTAAGCTCAAGTGGAAAAACCCTTACTGAAGAGAGAAAACAAGGAGGTCACCCTGTGAGCAAAGAAGAAAAGTTACAAGAAAGTCAAAATGAACAAGAGCAAGAGAAAAGCTCTGACGCTGGAGAGCTTGATACTGCTATATCTGCAGTAGATGATTTTGACTTCGTCGACCACTACGGAGATGACGCGCTAAGCTCTCAAGATGATCTTCTTCCAGAAAACTCGGCGCCCTCTGCAATTAACTGCGGCTTTGTCGGCGTCGGCGGGGGCGGCGGAAAGCTTGCTAAGGCCTTTTTAGATTTAGGGTTTTCTCGAACTATCTTAATCAATACAACCGTAAAGGATCAGCCTGCCGGAGTAGATTCAAATCACTTTTTGCTCCTCGAGGGCGCTGATGGTGTTGGAAAAGATGTCGAATTAGGCAAAGAGGTGCTTTCGGATAATGCCACTATTGTGGAAGATACTCTTAAGGCTAAGTTTGGAAAAGTTGACTGGTTATTTGTCATGGCTGGCGGCGGCGGAGGTACAGGCAGTGCCACCCACGTCTTACACTCAGCTTTTGAGAGATATTTAAAATCTGTTCAAGGAACTGGAAAGGTGGTATACGTGGTATCTGTTCCGACAGCCCAGGAGCTTCTTAATCCGACAATTAAGACAAATGCTGACTTGCTCCTGGTTGATGTAAAAAATCATCCCCACATTGTCCTTGATAATGAGCGCCAGCTACAGCTGTTGAGAGGAAAAGTCGGGATGCTCTCGATGTATCCTGCAGCTAACACAGCATTTGCAAAGATGCTGGCACAAATTCTAAAGCTTGCGAGTGAGGTATCCCCGGTTCAGTCGTTTGATACAAAAGACCTCGAACGATGCTTGAGAACTGACGGCAGGCTGTTTTTAGGAACAACAGCGATAAGAGATCCACAAAGCGGAAATCTCGGGTTGCAGATTTTTCAAGGCTGCCTACAGAAATCCCCATGTCCTGCTCCCCGTGGAAAGCCGGAAACAGGAGTTCTTCTTTTGATTGTCACTCCGGAGATGGCTGGAGATCCAAGTGTAAGCAATCATATGGAATCGGCCATCTCATATGTCGGAGGCAGGTCAAAAACCCTATTTTCAGGTGTCTATGTGAGAAGCGGATTGCCTGCTTTAATTGCAATAACTGCTCTAGGTGGGCTATAACAAAAGTTTTTTGAGCTTAGCGAAAAAGAATTTATTAAAAATACAGATCATAAAGATAAAAACATCCCGGATAAGAAGCGAGAGATGTAATTTGATTTTTTGAGCTTCTCAGCTTGGTGCCTATATTTATTAATGCAACAAGAGCGTTTTTATCAATGGCAACCTTTGGAAATACCACCAAGCCCACTCCTTTTGGCTTCTTTGATTCTGACACAGAATTTCAAACAGAGGCCGATAACATGATCACGTTCGTCAAGCGTAAGCTGGGCGATGATATATTATCTGTTGAGCTAACAAAGAAACAAATTTGGGGAAATTTTGAGGAGTCTTTTCTAGAATACGGAAGCATTCTTAATCAGTATCAGGCAAAGTCTCAATTAATTCAATTTCTAGGGATGCCTACGGGTAGTATTCTTTCTGGATCTGAACAAAAATTTCCCAGAGAAAATCTTGAGTATCTAACACGATTTGCTGAACCATATTCCATGGAGGCTGGAACAGGAGGTTCTTACAATACAGTATCCGGAAGCATTCAATTACAAAGAAGTCGGCAGGATTATGACGTATATACAGAGCTAAAGGATGAGCAAGGGGGAGTTTTATTTAATTCAGCTAGCAATGCAAGTCCAAAGACCAAGCTTAGGATTATGGAGATATTTCACTTTGGCCCGCAGGCAGCATACAGATTTTTTGATACGACGTCAGCAATCAACTATCTAAATAATGAATTCTCTTTTGAATCTTTCACTCCGGAGACAATCTTTTATGTGCTCCCAGTTTTTGAAGATATTCTAAGAGCTGGCCAGCTTGATATCTCCAACAGGGTCAGAAGATCAAATTACTCATATGAGATGATTGGTACAAAGGTTAGAATTTTTCCGACACCGGCATCTGCTGCTCCTAGAAAGCTGTGGGTTAGAGTTAGATTTCATCCTGATCCCCTAAATCCATCTTATCAAGATGAGACAATACAAGGAGTGTCAAATCTATCGAATATTCCCTTTGGAAATCTAATTTATTCAAGAGTTAATAGCATAGGTCGTCAGTGGATACGTCAGTATGTTGTTGCGCTAGCTAAGGAACAGCTTGGATTAATTCGATCTAAATTTTCTAATATTCCGATTCCCGGGGCAACCTTGACCCTAGACGGTACCTCTCTAATCACCAACGGCAGAGAGGATCAAAAAGGCCTCAAGACAAGTTTGAAAGAAATGTTAGAGACAATGACTTATGACAAGATTATGGAAACAGCTGCTGGAAGATCTGAGTTTATTAATAAACAGTTAAGATTTATTCCTATGCCTAATGGCAAAGCTATCTTTATGGGATAACTAGATGTCTAGACTTTTTATTACTCGAAGAGAAATCAACTTAATTAACGATCTTGGAAAAGAGCTCGTTAAGGATGTAGTGGGTCAAAAAATATATCTTTTCTTAATCTCAGAAGAGAAATCAGATATCCACGGGATATATGAGGAGTCTCCCAATAAGGTGTTTGAAAATCCAATTGAGCTTGATGTTTTGGTAAAATACCTTCCCCAGGAGATTAGAACTAATAAATTTGGCAGTGAAGAATATTATACCATTGAGGCATATGTTCAAAATAAGGATCTAATCGATAAAGGGATTGACATAAGAGAGGGAGATTTTTTTAGCTATGGGTCTGTGTTTTTTGAGGTAATAAAGATACCAGATTCGGATACTATTTTTGGAGAAATTGAATACAAGTCATTCGTCACCATCACGGGCAAGCAGGCTCGCAGGGGTCAATTTGAGGCACATATATTTGGACCCACTGACCTTTCCTATAGTGATCCAGATGCTGTTCAAAGAACCTTTGCCCAACAGCGAGGATTTGCGAACAACCAGCTTGGTCCAACAGCAGACTCGAGAGATCTTCAGAAAACAGGAGTTTTGACAAAACCAATTAGCGGTCCCGCAGAGGTGTCACCTAGAGGCTCTGGGGGAGTACCCTCTGATCCAGGAGAGCCCGGGTCTGCATTTTATGATGAGTCATAGGAGATAGATATGAGTAAGATAGATTCAGGATATGAAGGAACAAATGTCCCGGATGATTTTTCAATTCCGCCTTGTGGAATTGAAGACGTTGATCGAGCAATATTCAATCTCTTTGATAAGACTCTTATTCTTGAGGTTCAGATAAATGAAAAATCAACTAAGGTGCCCGTTGTCTTTGCGGCGGGTGAAAGATTTGCTTTAACTCGAAGACGTCAGCCACTCCGAGATAGAAACGGTGCTTTGATTTTGCCTGTTGTGGCAATTAGAAGAAAATCTATAGAGGTATCCCCTACTTTAGGAAATTATGGAACAGCTATCTCGCCTAGAGACCAGGGATACTATGCAATCCGAAGAAAATTGAGCAAGGAAGATAGAGACTATCAAAAGATCATTAATAAGCTAAGGATTAAAAATCAAGAAAATGTTGCATCAAGGGGAAACTTTGGAAGCAATGAAATTTTTCCGGGAAATCGGGCAAAGCCTGGAGCGCTAGCATCTCGAAGAAATAGAAATAATCTATCTTTTCAAATTAATGATACAGGAAATCTTCTTGAAAAAAGACTAGGAGATAATATATTTGAAATTATCACAATTCCTTATCCAGAGTTCTTCTTGGCTGACTATGAGGTGACATTTTGGACTCAATATACCATTCACATGAATCAGCTTTTAGAGGTGATGATGGCAAATTTTAACGGCCAGGACATTGCATACCAGCTTACATCTGATAGCGGATATGAATTCACCGCATTTGTTCAGCCTAGCCTGACAAGCGGAGACAACTTTGATAATTTTACTGATGATGAGCGAATAATTCGGTATAGCTTTGACATAAAGGTACCTGCGTATTTGATTGCACCGGATCAACCAGGTTTACCATCACCATTTAGAAAGTTTCTATCAGCTCCGCAGATCGAGTTTATTACATCTCAGGTAAGTGCTCCAATAATTAAAACAGTTGAATCTCCTGATGGAGATGGAGATATTGATAGGTTTATCTTATCTGATGTTGAAATTTTAACTAGTACTGGGAAGGTACCACTTGCAAGAGGCCAGGATGGAGCGCAAATTGTTGATATTGTGCAAGACCCTTTTACGGGAAAAGAAAAAAAGAGATTGCTTAGGGTACTTACCAGAAATCAGAGATCAGGAGAGTCTGTCATTAGCTCAAGGATTGTGGTAGATCTTGAAACGATAACATAGTTTAATATTTGGCTATGGGTAAAATACTTATATAGGTAAATACAAGGAGATCGCCTGATGGCTGAGCAGACATTCAGATCCCCCGGGTTCTATGAAAGAGAAATTGATCTTTCTCAGCGTATGGCTGAGGTCGTAGGTGTTCCAGCCGGTGTGGTAGGAACGTCAGACATCGGCCCTGCCTTTATTCCTGTAACTTTGGGGTCTTATAGAGATTTTGTTACTCGCTTCGGTGAGCCAGATCCTGATAAGGATCAATTTGGGCCATACGCGGTTAGAGAGTTTTTAAGAAATCGAACAGCTATCACCTTTATCAGGGTTTTAGGTGCAGGGGCAAACTCCTCTGCGGCTGATTTTGAAAATACAAGGTACTATGGAACAGTCCGAGATGCTGGGTTTACCATAGCGGGAAATAGCAATGCAGCTAATGGTATCGATGGCACTCGCCTCGGTGGATGCGGAGACGTAAAATTTATCGCCGCAACCCACTACGTGTCAGCGTCAACTGAAGGGGTCGGGTTTCCCATTTTCACCGATAATGCAAGCTACTCACTAAGCTCAGACAGCCACATCAATCTGGTTAGAGGAATGGTCCTCCTAGCAACGGGTACGATGCTCCTGGTGCTAAATCATAATCAAAGCTACGTGAATACTGTATTAGTTGGAGCAACCAAAACGGGTCAGAACACCCTCTTCCTCGATACGGCTACAATCGGCCCCACCACCGCCGGAGACATGAAAGGAAAGTTTAAGCTTGTCATCTCTAGCTCTGCAGGGTCAACTTTTGCTAATGATGAGGGTTTTCCTGGAATTAAAATTCTAACTGCCTCATTAAATCCGACTGCACCTGCCTACATTGCAAAAATTTTAAACACAGATCCAGAGCAGTTTCAAAAGGAGCAGCATCTTCTCTATGGCGATTTTGCGGTTGAGGAAGAGATTGCAATAGTCTCTACCAGAGGTAAATCAGTGGGGATTCTCTCAGGATCACAGTTAACTAACCCCAGAAGCGGTGTTAATTATCGAGATCTTTTTGGTCGATTTGATACGAGATATGCAAATGCAAGGACGACTTCCTTTATATCACAGCCTTTTGGAAAGACTGAGTATAGCCTATTTCACTTTGAAACGTTGAGCGATGGAGCAGTAGGTAATCAAAAGTACAAGATCTCGATCTCAAATGTT